>Ga0209485_1000039_pt1 | contig 49286 bp, 36 predicted proteins | sample NCAS100_FD_187516 | JGI IMG/M metagenome (GOLD analysis project Ga0209485, IMG submission 187516) | Agricultural soil microbial communities from Utah to study Nitrogen management - NC AS100 (SPAdes) (version 2) | ecosystem: Environmental > Terrestrial > Soil > Agricultural land | place: USA... | reverse complement strand
GCGAGTACTACGCCGATTTTATGCCCCGTTATCTCGACATCCCGCGTGAAAAGATTCGCGTGGTGCCGTTGGGTATCAACCCGCAGGGCTTTCAGTTGCGAGAACCGAAGCGCGATGGACCATTCAACATCGGTTTTCTCGCCCGCGTCGCGCCAGAGAAGGGTTTGCACGTGCTCGCCGAAGCATACCGCCTGGTGCGAAAACAGCTACCCGCGGCGCGGTTTGAAGTTGCGGGCTACATGGCTCCCGACTGCAAACCTTATCTCGCCGAGGTCCGACGCCATCTCACCGAGGCAGGACTTGCCGGCGAGTTTCATTACCACGGCGTACTGGATCGCGTCGACAAGATCTCCTTCCTGCGTAAAATCGATGTAATGTCCGTTCCGGCAACCTACGACGAGCCGAAAGGTGTTTCACTGCTCGAAGCGATGGCGTGCGGTGTGCCGTTGGTCCAACCACGCCGCGGTGCGTTTACCGAAATCGTTGAATCAACCGGCGGCGGAATTCTCGTACGACCCGACGATCCTGTAGACCTCGCTGAAGGTATTGTGAAGATCGCGCGCGACAGGAAACTGGCGGAAGAGTTAGGCGCAAATGGTTTCCGAGGCGTGCGCGAGCATTACAGTGCCGCTCACATGGCCGATCGGCTGTTGGAAGCGTACGAGAGCATCTCCCAACCCGCACAATCTTTGACCGCGGAGGTGGGGCTTGCTCGAGGTTGAGAATGTTTCGAAAGAGTACTGCACAGCCGCTGGTCCACTGCGAATAGTCTCGGAAGTTTCACTTTCGCTGTCACGCGGTTCGGCGGTCTCGATCATGGGCCCATCGGGCAGCGGCAAAAGCACTTTGCTTTACCTTTTGGGCGCTCTTGAACCTCCATCAAGCGGAACGATTACGCTCAGTGGACAAAACCCGTTCCTGTTGAACCCAAAGCAGCTTGCCGCGTTTCGCAATCAGCAGATCGGTTTTGTATTTCAAGACCATTGCTTGTTGCCGCAGTGTTCGGTGATCGAGAACGTGCTGACACCGACGCTCGTTGCGACGCCAAACGGTGACGCGCCCGGACGGGCGTCGGAGTTGCTCAAGCATGTTGGGCTCGCCGAACGGCTGGACCATCGCCCGGCCCAACTTTCTGGCGGCGAAAAACAACGCGTGGCTCTGGCGCGCGCGTTGATCATGAAACCAAGGCTTCTGCTGTGCGACGAGCCGACCGGTAATCTCGATCAAAAATCTGCGCAAGTAGTCGCGGACCTGTTGCTCGACATTCATCGCGAATCGGAAACGATCCTCATCGTCGTCACCCATAGCTCCGAACTCGCCGCTCGCTTCCCCCAACGTTTCGAACTTAAGAACCAACGTCTCGAAGCAGTGTGATGCGAACCACACGTCTTTTAAAACGCGGGCTTGCTTATTACTGGCAGACCAATCTGGTCGTCGTCCTTGGAGTGGCGACGGCGGTTGCCGTGCTCGCCGGCGCGCTGCTGATTGGAGCGTCGGTTCGCGGCAGCCTCAGGGATCTGGTGGCGCAGCGGTTAGGAAACACCGATCACATTGTGACGTCGCCCGCGTTCTTTAGGGAACAGTTGGCGATGGAGATCGGCGGCGCTCCCATGATCACGCTCGAGGGAGTGGTCGAAAACGAATCGAGTCACCGTCGTGCCGGAGGCGTCAAGGTTTATGGCGTTGACGAACGCTTTTGGCAATTCCACGGTTTGGGAAAGGTCGCACTTGGAGCACCGCAAGGTCGTGAGGTGTTAATAAGCGAAGGTCTCGCCAACGAGCTCGTAACTCAAACCGATGATTCGTTGTTGTTGCGACTAGAAAAGCCTTCCGACATCCCGCTTGAGTCGCTACATGGACGCAAAGAGGATCCCGGCAAGACGATCCGGCTTAATCGGACTCTCAGAGTGTCGCCTGACGACTTGGGCGAATTTTCTTTGCAGCCGCAGCAAGGCATCGTGCGCGCAATCTTTGTCTCGCTCAAGTTTCTCCAGAAAGAATTGGAGCAGGAGCAGAAGATCAACACGATACTGCTGGCTCCAAATCCTTCCGTCAACGATACACAAGCGTTGCTTCGCGACAAGGCGACGCTAGAAGACCTCGGTTTGAAGTTACGCGTCGTCGACAGCAGTCTCGCTCTCGAAAGCAACAGCAATCTCATCGGCGACAGCATTGCCCAGGCAGCCGAAGAGTCGGCACGCGCGCTTTCGTTGCGAACGATTCCCATCTTTTCGTACCTCGCGAACAGTATCAGCACCGGTGACCGTTCGATTCCGTACTCGCTTGTGACAGCAGCGGGCGAAGACAATTTCCATGGTGTCCGATTCATTTCAGCGTTCACGGATACGATACCTGAAGGCACGCCGAAAATACTGCTAAACGAGTGGGCGGCGCGCGATCTTAGCGCCCAGCCCGGCCAGACAATCAAACTCGAATATTACCTCTGGCACGAAGGTGGTCGCCTCGAAACTCGCAAAGCCGACTTTTTCCTGCTGGGCGTCGTGAAGATTGAGGGATACGCCGCCGATCGCAATCTCGTGCCCGAGTATCCTGGAATAACTGAGTCAGAGAGTCTCGCCGATTGGGATCCGCCATTTCCGATCGACCTGAGCCGCGTGCGGAAGCAGGACGAAGACTACTGGGACCAGTATCGGACCACGCCGAAGGCTTTCATCTCCATCGCCGATGGTCAAAAACTGTGGCAGTCGCGCTTTGGCAAGCTCACTTCAATCCGTATTGAGAGCGAAAGCGAACAGAGTCCGGACCTCAACACTTTTCGCGAGCAACTGCGAAAGACGTTGCAACCCACGTCAACGGCGCTACAAGTGGTTCCCGTTCGCTCAGACGGACTCGCCGCGTCGCGCGGTGCGACTGACTTCGGCGAGTACTTCCTCTACTTCAGTTTCTTTCTTGTCATCTCTGCCCTCCTGTTGACCGCGCTTTTTTTCAAACTCGGTATCGAACAACGACTGCGCGAGATCGGAACGTTGCAGGCAATCGGTTTTGCGGCTTCGCGCATTCGCACACTTTTCCTCACCGAAGCATTACTGCTGTCGGTGATCGGCAGCCTGTTGGGACTGTTGGGCGCGATCGGGTATGCGGCGTTGTTGATGTACGGCTTGCGCACCTGGTGGGTCGACGCAGTCGGGACGACTTCACTGACGCTTCACATATCGTGGCTCTCGCTTGCTCTTGGCGCCGTTGGCGGAATAGGAGCCGCAGTCATCTGCATATTTCTTACCTTAAGAAAGATCGGACGCTCTTCGACACGCAGTCTGCTTACAGGGACCACGAATGACACGGATGAGATGCGTACTACCAGGCCGTACATGCGGCTGGTTGCGATCGCGACAACAATCGGCGCGGTCGTGCTGTTGCTTGCAGGCGGTTTGAAGCTGATTCCGCAGGTGGCTGGTTTCTTCGGCGGCGGTGTAATGCTCATGGTTGCAGGTATTTGTTTTCTGTCTGTGTGGTTGAGAAAAACGCGTGGCGCGACAATACGGGAGCCGGGTTGGTGGGCCATGTCGCAGATGGGCTTTCGCAACACGACCTACCGTCCGACTCGCACCGTGCTCTGCGTGACGTTGATCGCTTCGGCAGCCTTCATCATCGTTGCCGTGGACGCGTTTCGCCGCTCGGGCGCGGTCGCGAACGATCGAAACTCCGGCAGCGGCGGCTTCCCGTTCGTTGCCGAGTCGCTGGTGCCGATAGTGCACAATGCAAACACGGTGGATGGTCGCGAGGCGTTGAATCTTAACAATACGAACGACGAGACTGCGCTGAAAGATGTACGTCTCGTGAGTCTGCGAATGCGTCCAGGTGACGACGCGAGTTGTCTCAATCTCTATCAACCGCGTAATCCCAAGATCGTCGCGCCGCCAGATGAATTCATAAACGAGAACCGCTTCGCCTTTCAGAACTCGATCGAGAAAACCGAGAATCCGTGGTTGTTGTTAAATCGTGAGTTTCCCGATGGAGCCATTCCGGTCATAGGTGATGCAAATTCACTGAATTACGTTCTCCACCTAAAAGTTGGCGATGACTTCGTCACGGATCAAGCACGACTGCGCGTTGTCGCCGCACTATCTGACAGCATCTTCCAAAGCGAGTTGATAATGTCGGAAAAGAATTTTCTCCGGCTGTTCCCCTCCGAACAGGGCTATCGATATTTCCTAATCGATGCCCCAAACGGAAGCGACGTGGCAACCGTATTGGAAGATCGTCTCTCAGATTTCGGCTTCGACGCTCAATCGACCGAAGAACGAATTGCGAGCTTTCATCGCGTTGAGAACACATATCTATCGACGTTCCAACTGCTCGGCGGACTCGGTCTCGCGCTCGGCACGCTGGGAATGGCTGCCGTCCTGTTAAGAAATGTTCTCGAACGGCGCCGGGAACTAGCCCTGATGCGCGCCGTGGGGTATAACTCTTCTCACTTCGCGGTAATGGTGATCACAGAAAACGTCCTGATGCTGTGCCTCGGCCTGGCGGTGGGATTTGTTTGCGCAATGCTCGCCATCGCTCCCGTGCTGTTTGAGCGTGGCGGCAAAGGTCCAAACATCTCGCTGGGTCTGCTGCTCCTGGCAATTCTAATTTCGGGCGCCACAGCATCACTCATCGCGACAGTCGCGGCCCTGCGTTCTCCACTACTGCCGGCACTGAGATCCGAATAACCCGTGTTGTAAAAAGGAAACCGAACATGAAACAGACCATTTTCATTCTTCTCGTCGGGATCTTCCTCGCAATCGGCTTCTTAGAAAAAAGCGCTTCAGCGGAAAACTGGCCGCAGTGGCGAGGGCCTGCGCTCAACGGCGTCAGCACCGAAAAAAACCTGCCGGTAAAATGGACCACGGAAGAGAACGTTGCTTGGAAAGTCGCGATGCCGGGGTGGAGCGGCTCGACGCCGATCATCTGGCGTAACCATATCTTTTTGAACGTCGCGGACAACGGTAACCTCTTCCTTTGGGCGGTCGATAAAACAAAAGGCGAGGTGCTTTGGAAGAAACCGCTCGGCGGCGGCGACGTTAAGATGCGCAAGCAGAACATGTCGTCACCTTCACCGGTAACAGATGGCCGCTCGGTCTACGTGATGACCGGCACCGGCGTCCTCAAAGGTTTCGATTTCTCCGGCAAGGAACTTTGGGGGCGCGACATTCAGAAAGAGTATGGCGAGTTCGGGTTGAACTGGGGCTACGCTTCCTCGCCGTTGTTGTTTGAAGACTCGCTTTACATCCAGGTTCTTCACGGAATGAAAACCGACGCGCCTTCGTACGTAATGCGTGTCGATAAGAAAACTGGCAAGACCCTGTGGAAAGTTGATCGACCGACGAACGCGATTCGCGAGTCGCCCGACTCCTACACGACACCGGCATTGCTGCGTCACGGCAACACAACCGAGATCGTGATCACCGGCGGCGACTGTGCCACTGGACACGACCCCGCCACCGGCAAGGAACTTTGGCGAGCCAATGGTCTGAATCCGGATAACCAGCAGTTCTATCGCATCGTCGCGTCGCCGATAGTGTTCAACGACATCATCTACGCGCCGACCCGCGTGAAACCGTTGCTTGCATTGAAAGTTGGTGGACGCGGAGACATCACAACGTCGCACCTGCTTTGGTCGTTTGCTTTTGGGCCCGACGTGCCGACGCCGGTGACGGACGGCAAGTATTTCTACGTCGTAAACGATCGCGGCATCATGTGGTGTCTCGACGCGCGAACCGGAGCGGAAATCTACGCCCAGCAACGTATCAAACCGGGAACGTACAGCGGTTCGCCGGTACTAGCCGATGGAAAGATTTACGTCACGAATGAAGACGGATTGACAACCGTGGTCCAGGCTGGTCCGGAGTTCAAGGTGCTGGCGGAGAATCCGCTGAATGATTACGTTCTAAGTTCGCCGGCGATCTCTGATGGCCGGATCTATCTTCGAACCGGTCAACATCTCTACGCGATTGGTAAAAAGTAACACGGATTGGAGCTAGTTTATGTGGCGGTCAGCAGTATTAATTGTCTTACTGGTGTTTGGTTCGAACGCGCAGGAGTCGCAACTCGGACGCGTTGAGTTTCCCACGTCCGGCTCTCCGCAGGCCCAGGCGCACTTCCTTCGCGGCCTCGCTGCCCTTCACTCCTTCTGGTACGAAGAAGCGGCCGAAGAATTTCGCGAGTCGACGAAGGTCGATCCTGACTTCGCGATGGGATACTGGGGCGAAGCGATGACGCACAATCATCCCCTCTGGTCTGAACAGGACCCAGCCGCCGCCCGGCTAGTGCTCGCGAAGATCAAAGACACGCCAAAACTGACCGAACGAGAGCGCGCGTATCTGAACGCTGTCAAAGTGTTATTCGGCGACGGCGACAAACGTGCACGCGACAATGCTTACTCCACTGCGATGGAGAAAATCTACCGCGCGTATCCCGACGATCTCGACGCGGCTGCTTTCTATTCTCTTTCGCTGCTCGGGCTCGTGCGAGGCGATGACAAGAGTTATCGATTGCAGGCGCGCGCCGGCGCCATTGCACTCGACGTCTACCAGAAAAACCCGAACCATCCAGGCGCGGCTCACTACATCATTCACGCTTTTGACGATCCGGAACACGCGATTATCGCGTTACCGGCGGCGCGACGTTACGCCAGCATCGCACCCGAAGCTCATCACGCCCGGCACATGCCATCGCACATTTTTCTGCAACTCGGAATGTGGCCCGAGACTGCGGCTTCGAATGAAGCCGCGTGGGAATCCTCCGACGCGTGGATGAAACGAAAAAAACTTCCGATCAGCGTCCGCGACTACCACAGTTTGCACTGGCTGTTGTACGCATACCTTCAGCAGGGCCGATATAAAAAAGCAGAGGAGTTGTTATCGTTGATGAAGAAGGTGATGTCGGAGTCAACGTACGACAACAAGCTGCGGCCGGGTTATTACGAGAACAACTGGGCCAACATGGCGGCGGCTTTCATTGTCGAAACCGAAGCGTGGAACCGCGCGAACGAACTCCTGCCCGTAGGCAAACCTCGTACTGAACAAACAGGGATGAACGGAATGCATGGTGCAAGCCATGATGCGACTATCCGTACCTCGATGGCCAGCCAGCAACTACCGGCCTTTATTCATGGTTTAGTGGCAGCGGCTAAGGGCGCAATTATCGAGGAGGGTTCGCTGCGGTCGGTAAATGAACTCGAAATCCAGGCACTTTCCGCTTCGATGCACAAGAATCACGCAGCCGCGATTGATCTCATGAAGAAGGCGACGGCACTTGAAGAAGAGAGAGGTGCGCCGTATGGACCACCATCGCTCATCAAGCCGTCGCATGAACTTTTTGGCGAGATTCTGTTGCGGGCCGGACAGCCCAAAGAAGCGGCCGAGAAGTTTCAAGTCTCGCTGCTGCGCCAACCAAATCGCGCACGCTCGCTGTTAGGTCTGGCACGCGCCTACTCACAAAGTGGCGATCGTGCCGCAGCCGTTGCTGCTTACACCAAACTTCTCGATCAGTGGAAAGAAGCAGACGCGGACCTCGCAGAATTACGCGAAGCCCGCGACTATCTGAAACTAAAATAGCGGGTACGGATTACTTCTGCCGCACGTCGTACGCGTAAATCGTATCCTGATCGCGGATGTACAACCGTCCGCCGGCGACAACCGGATGCGTCCACGTCGGTAACTCACCCTGCTGAATGCGGAATCGTCCCTTCTCAACGTATCCAGTCGGCGTTGCTTCGACCAATCCAATCACACCTTGCTCGCTGAAGCAGTACAAACGTCCATCAGCGTAAACGAGCGATCCCTTTCCAACACTGCGATCGCGCCACGCGATTTCGCCGGTGTCAAACTTGATTGCCGTTAGAATCGAGCTCGAGAATCCGTACAGATGATCGCCTACCAACACTGAGCTACTGTGATGGTTCCTCATATCTTTGCTAAACCAGATCTCCTGTGCAGTACCATCAGGCTTGATTTCGACAACACCACCTCCCGTCCCGTAATCAGATGAGATGAACACGCGGTTCCCGCGCGCAACCGGCGTCGCAGCGTTCGCCACATTGTTTGACGGCCGGGCATACTCCCATAACAATCGTCCATCCTTCAGATCCAGGCCCACTGCCCGTTCTTGCGTAAAGAAAACGACCTGCGGGACACGATTAATCTCAACAGGAATTGCCGACGAATAGCCGGCCTTATCGCTCTGACTCTTCCAGATCAACGAACCGTCGTTCTTGTTCAGCGCGACAATCGACGCACCGGGTCCGCCCGCGTTCACCAGCAGTTTGTTACCGACAATCAGCGGCGACTCGCTGATGCCCCACGTAATGTTGCGAGCACCAAACTCCCGCAGGATGTTCTTGGTCCAAACAATCTTCCCGGTGCCGGCATCGAGGACCGAAAGATCGCCGTTACCGCCGAGCGCATAAACTCGATCACCATCTACCGTGGGCGTGCCTCGTGGTCCATCACCACGATCGTTGTGAAAGGCACCGCTTGGATGTGCGGTGGCCCATGCTTCTTTTCCAGTGGCAACGTCAAACGCGATGACAAACTCACGATCGCCGCGCAAGCCCATGGTAAACAACTTTCCATTCGCGAGTGAGAAAGACGAATAACCGCGTCCAGCGCCGGCTGCTTTCCATACCAACGGCGGACCTTCGGTGGGCCACTGTTTCAGTAATCCTGTCTCTTTCGACAGTCCGTCACGATTTGGGCCACGCCACTGCGGCCAATTTGCATTGGATTGGGCAAGAGATACGCTCGCCACACTCATTAAGAGCAACAACACCCGCATAGTTCGCATGATCGATAACTCCTTATCCGTGTTATTTGGTTACGACTGTGGTTTGAAGTACAGGACCAAACCACCACCTAACGCAGCCAAAACAAAACCTAAATAGAGCAACGGATTTGGGGAGGTTTTGGGAGGATGCAGCCACATCGAATAGAGCACGTTTACCAGCGGCGCGCCCGCAAAAACCAGCGGCATGACGTAAGTTGGTAAGCCACCGTTGCGAAACGCGAAGATGATGCAAACGGCGCCGGCCGCGCCTAACAAGCCCGCGAGAGTCGCACCTATCGAGCCTTTCATCGAAAAGCCGTTGAGCTGTCCCTGCGATGAGAGGGTGACGACCGGCACGAGCACTCCGATCAAAAAGTAAGCGACGCCCACACACAACAAGGCCCGCATCGGATTACCAAGCTCAACCTGTCCGCGGTGCAACGCAGGACCATAAAGTCCCCACGACAATGCCGCTCCAAGAGCAAAAATGACCCAGAGCATTCAAGTCCTCCGAAGTTGGTTTCAAGCTCCCGCAAAGGCGCGAAGACGCAAAGTGATTACTCCTTCTCTATCTCTTTGCGCCCCTCGCGCCTTTGCGGGAAATTCGTCTTACGGAACTGAAACTCCAAAAAGCTTTCCGCCGTAATGTCTACATCCTTGATTGCGGGCATTCTAGCAGTCAGTTTCCGAATTGAATAGACAATTAGCAAATTACAAAGGGATTTGCTAAGGTCTGCGATCAATCGTTGGACCTCCAAAATTTCGAACGGGAGCACTGAATCTTGAAGTCGACTTTACGAATTCCCTTCCTGCTCGTTCTGTCTCTATTGTTCGCCCTGCCTGTCCTTGCGCAAACGCATCGCGCGTCGGTGCGGGGAACTCTATACGACTCGAACAAAGCAGTGATAGCGGGCGCCACAGTTACCTTAACGAATACCGGTACGCAAGAATCACGCACGATGACGACGAGCGAGGATGGAGCTTTCGCGATTTCTTCGCTCCCTCCCGGAGCGTATCACCTCGAGGTCCAAGCCGTGGGCTTTAAAAAATTTAGTCAACGCATTGACTTACTCGTCAATGAAGTTCTCCAACGAGACCTGACGTTGATTGTCGGAGAACCCACAGGCGGAGAATTGACTATTGAAGAACCGTCGAAAATTAAGTTAAAGACCGACTCTGCCTCACTAGGTACCGTGATCGAAAACCGACAGATCACAGGACTCCCGCTCGACGGCCGCAACTTTTACGAATTAAGCCTGCTCGTTCCCGGTGCGGTACCACCCGCGCAGGGATCGGCGGGTTCAGTTCGTGGAGACTTCGCGTTCAGTGTCAACGGCGCGCGTGAAGACGCCAACAACTTCCTGCTCGACGGTGTTTACAACATCGATCCGAAACTGAACACGTTTGGCGTCCGTCCGTCGGTTGAAGCGATCCGCGAGTTTGAAATGTTGACGAGCACCTACGACGCCTCATTTGGGCGCAATCCGGGTGCGCAAGTGAACGTCATTCTCAACTCCGGAACGAATGATTTTCACGGTTCTGTATTCGAGTTTCATCGCAACGCCGCGCTCGACGCTCGAAACTTCTTCGCGCCCGCGGGTGAGCCGAAACCGAAATACCTGCGCAACCAGTTTGGCGGTGCGATTGGTGGTCCAATCGTGAGCGATCGCACGTTCTTCTTCGCGGATTACGAAGGCACGCGGTCGCGCGAGGGAATCACACGAATCACAAACGTCCCCACCGCGGAAGAGCGAATCGGTAACTTCTCGAACGGTGTTTTCGGCGTTCCGACAAACCCATTCACGGGCATGCCGTTCGACGGCGGTATCATCCCTGATTTCTTCATCCATCCCGTCGGCCGAGCGATTGCAGCGCTTTATCCTTTACCGAACCGCTTTGTTCCGTTTCAGAATTTCGTCGCGTCGCCAACTCAGCGCGACGACAACGACAGTTTTGATGTGCGCATCGACCATCACGTGACCGACCGAACTCAACTGGCTTTCCGGTACAGTTTCGGCGATCGCGATCTGTTCGAACCGTTTACTGGTCCATCATTTTCCGCGGTCCCTGGTTTCGGCGATTTCGTGAAGCGACGCAGCCAGAACGGCATGGTTGCACTGACGTGGGTGTTGACACCCAATCTCGTTAATGAAACGCGCGGCGCATTTAGTCGCGTAGCTGCGGCGGTGACTCAGGAAGCGAGCGTTTTGAATTCCGAGGTGGGCCTGCCCACAATTTCACCGCGTCCACGCGACCTGGGCTTGAGCTTTATTACAATCACCGGCTATTCACCGCTCGGTGACGAAGGTAACAACCCGCAGAACAGCGTCACGAACGTTTACCAGTTGCTGAACAACTCCAGCTACACACACGGCAACCACTTGTTCAAGTTCGGCGCGGACATCCGCATTTCCCAGCAGAACGCTTTTCGTGACGTCGAGTCGCGCGGACGTCTTCAGTTTTCGCCGTTCTTTCAACTGACCGGAAATGCGCTCGCGGATATGCTGTTCGGGTTTCCGTTGCTGACGAGCGTTGCGCGCGTCGACAACCCGCAACAGATCCGGACCGAGAGTTACAACTTCTTCCTCAACGACAGTTGGCGCGTCACGCCACGCCTGACGCTCACCGCGGGATTGCGTTACGAATACAATTCGCCCCCGGTTGACGCCGAGGATCGCGCGACCGTTTTTGATCTCGACACGCGTAACATCGTCGCAGTCGGAACAAACGGCGTCCCGCGCAGCGGCTTTGAAGCTGACAAAGACAATTTCGCGCCGCGTGTCGGTTTTGCGTGGTCCATCGGCGAGAACGTTGTCCTGCGCGGTGGCTATGGTATTTACTATGATCAGTCGCCGCTGGCGCCCGCTGAGTCGCTCTACTTCAACTCGCCATTCTTTGACAACAACATTTTCTTCTCGCTGCCCGGACTGCCGTTGACATTGAGCGATCCGTTCCCGGCGTTCTTCCCATTCCCTTTACCAGACTCGGCGCTCGCGATTCAGCGCGATCTACGCACGGGCTACATGCAGCATTGGAACTTCAACATCGAACAGCAGATCGGAAGTAAGACTGTTTTGGAAGTAGCGTACGTCGGTTCGAAAGGAACAAAACTCTTAACAGCTCGCGACATCAATCAACCGCAGCCACAAGTTCTGCCTCCGGGACTGCCCTTTGTCCCCCGCCCCGATCCGCGTTTCGACGACATCGATCTGCTTGAATCACGCGGCAATTCGAATTACCACGCGCTTCAAACACGCTTTCAACAACGGCTTTTTCACGGCTTAACTTCGCTCGTCTCGTACACCTGGTCCAAGTCGATCGACGACGCTTCAAACTTCTTCAGCAGCGCTGGAGATCCGAACTTCCCGCAGAATAGTTTCAACGTCGCCGCCGAACGTGGCCGTTCAAACTTCGACGTGCGTCATCGGTTGTCGCTCAGCTATTCGTACGCGTTTCCGTTCGGCAAGGGGCGTCAGCATCTCGCTGACGACGGCTGGGTCTCGACGTTGTTAACCGGGTGGGAAACTCACGGCATCATCACATTACAGTCAGGCCGTCCGTTTACCGTGGCCCTGCTTTCGGAACTCGACAACAGCGGCACCGGGCGTTCGATCCTCGGCTTTGGCGCTAATGATCGGCCAAACGTCGCCGGCAATCCGGAACTATCAAATCCAACACCCGATCGGTGGTTTAACACCGCGGCGTTTGCGTTTCCACCACCGGGAACGTTTGGCAATGCGGGAAGAAATATTTTGGATGGACCAGGTTTTCAGAACGTGAATGCGTCGCTGCTGAAGAACACGTCGCTAACCGAGCGCTTGAACTTGCAGTTCCGTGCTGAGGTCTTCAACCTCTTCAATCATCCAAACTTCAACCTGCCCGATAACTTCCTGGGCTCGCCGACGTTCGGACGGATCTCGTCGGCCCGAGATCCGCGGCACATTCAGTTTGGGTTGAAGTTGTTGTTTTAGTCGCCGGAAGGTTGCGACTGCTGATCGTCGTAGGATTTATACTTCGCTGAAAGCAGGAGATCAGCCTCGTCGGGCGTCGGCACTTGCGGAACCATGGTCCCGTCGACCTGCTCGTAAAGAGGTGGCGGGATTTCCGCGAACTCCGACATTGGAGTATAAACCTGGTCCACGCCTTCCCTGAACACATCACCAATCAGCAGGTTTATGATGTGGACCCGCTCCTCAGGATACTTACGCAGGAAACCCGAAAAGCTGAAATCTTCGTTGTAGAACGCGTATACAAGCTTCCGCATCGACTCGATACCGCGATCGAGTTTCGCCTGGTACTGTCTCAACCGTTCGGCGGAAAAATCGTCATGATTGAAAGCGTCGTGAATAGCGTCAGCGGCAAGCTCGGCCATCTTCAGCGCCAACAGGACGCCGGAAGAGTAGATCGGATCGAGAAAACCGTACGCGTCGCCGATGATAATGAAACCGTTACCGGCGTTCTGTTTTGAACGATAGGAGTAATCAAGAATCGAATAGATCTTGTCCACGCGCTCGCCTTCGGCAACTCGCTTGTGGCATGGCGGACACTTCTCGATCTCTTCGTGGTAGATCTTCGCGAGATCCTGACCGCGGCCCTGCACCAGGTACTCGGGATCAGCGACGATACCAACGCTTGTAATATCGTTCTCGAGCGGGATGTACCAGAACCAACCGTTGCTTCCTTTTTCCGTTCGCAGCACCAGCGTCGCGCCGCCGTTAAGATCCGGTTCTCGATGTGCGCCTTTCCAATAGGAGTAAAGGACAGCTTTCTTCAACTTCGGATCGCGCACACGCCAGCGAAACTTGTTCGAGAGCATCGCCGTCTGTCCGGTGGCATCGACGACCACTTTGGCGAAGAACTTCTGGCGCGAGCCGTCCTGCATCTGCACTTCCACACCGACGGCCTGGTCTCCTTCAAACAAAACCTGCTTGACCAGTACACCCTGATGGACCACGGCGCCTGAATCGGCAGAGTGTTCGATCAGCAACTTGTCGAACTCAGCGCGCGTCACCTGCCAAGTTACGGCGCTCTCGTGATGCACCGATTCGAAGAAATAGAATGGCCGCGATTCTTTGCCAGCGGCGTTGGCAAACTGCACGCTATACTTCCGCACGAACGGGCTGGCCTTTAACTTGTCGAGCAAACCCATGCGCCGGAAGGTCCAGTACGTGTCAGTCATCAGCGATTCGCCGATGTGATGACGAGGAAAAATCTCCTTCTCGAACAGAATTACCTGGCGCCCTTCGCGTGCCAACATGCTGGCAACGGAACTGCCTGCGGGTCCACCACCCATTACTATGACGTCGTAGTTATTTGTATTCATGCGTAGCGTACGGTTCTCAATTCAGGTTCAAAAAACTCCGGAAGAAAGCCATCCACCTCTAACAGGCCGCGTCGAGTAAGCTCGATGGCGCCGTTTTCGCGCCCCAGCAATTCGTCAGCGGCGAGTTTTTCATAGACTTGAAGAAACTCCTTCCAAACATCCACTCCATATTTCTTTTGGAAGTAACCGGTATCAAGCGCGCCGGTTTTTAGTTGCAGCACCATCTCGCGAATGAGTCGCTGCTTGGGAGTTAGTGAAACGGCCCGCAAAAGCGGCATGCGGTCTTCGTTAAGGATGCGCACATACTCCTCGAAGTTGTGCGCGTTCTGAAAGTTTACACCCCCGAAATGTGAAAACGACGAGACGCCAATCCCGATCATGTCGCCCCCGTGCCACAACGCGTCGCGGTAAATGAAGCGACACGTTTTCTTTTGTGTGGCCACAATATCCGACCCGGCAATTTCGTAATCGTGAGCAAGAAACTCTTCGAACGCGTAGTTGAGCCAGCCGCGTTTCGTGGCCCAGTCGGCGATGGGCGACTCCATCCCCTTTTTCAGGATATCCTGCGATATCACCGTATTGTAAGGAAGCTCCATCTGGTAAATGGTGACGGAGTCGGGTGACAGTTCCAGCGTTTTTCGAACGGCTTCGCGCCACTTGTCTTCGGTCTCACCGACCATCCCGACGATCAGATCGACGTTGATTTGCGGAAAGTCGACAGCGCGGGCCCACTCATAAGCGCGATAGATCTCCGGCGATAGATGAGCCCGACCGTTAGCGGCAAGAATCTCGTCGTCGAAATGTTCGATACCGAGACTAAGGCGGGTCACGCCGATGTCTTTCAGTGTTTCCAGTTTCGACTTTTGCAACGTGCCGGGCTCGCATTCGAACGTGACTTCTTCCGCGTTCTCCCACGTCACGTGCTTGTTCAGCCCGTCGACGAGATAGTGCAATTGTCTTTCGCTGACGTACGACGGTGTGCCCCCACCGAAGTACGCAAAGCGTAACTGCCGGCCCTGAAAGGCAGGCGTACGACTGTAGAGTTCGTTCTCCTTAATTAAGGCGTCGAGATAGACCTCGATCTCGGAGGCCTTCTTGTCGGTATAAACCTTGAAGTAACAGAAGAAGCAGCGCTTGCGGCAAAACGGAATGTGAATATAAAGGCCCAGCGGATCATCTACTCTCGCTGGTCGATTCAACGCTGCGAGGGCGTCCGAAACGAACTCCGGCTTCCACTGTGAGAAGGGCGGATAGTTCGAAACAAAATAATTCCCGACTTCCGTTCTGGTTGGAGTTTCTACAGTCATTTAAAACGCGCCTGAGGCGCAAACTCTGCAAACTTAGCATCAATGCAGGCGACTGAGCAATCAGGGGTTACTACGAGTCCTCGGGCTAACGTCTTAAATTGGAAAAGTTAACTCTCGGCACTCGGCGAGTTCTCCGCGCTCTCTGCGCTAACCTGAATTCTTAAACGCAGAGAACTTGAGAGAACGCAAAGGTCGCAGAGAAGACCCGCACTCCCCACTCAATTCATAGGTTGCGCGTTTACAAGTTCACGTTGTATAGAGAACCGATGCCCCCGCAAAGCGGATCTAAAATTTCCGATCTAAAGCACTATTTACCCTACGTGCTACTAATCATCGTTTTTATCGCCGGGGTTTGGTTAATACTCACCCTCGGGGCGCAACTCAATACCAGGCCGCAGCCTTACATCACCAGTGCCGGCTCAATCTCCACTTTGACGAGCGGTCTCAAAGAAAACTTCCGCAATCCACTCAGTGTCCTCCTGCTCCAGATCATCGTCATCATCATTATGGCGGGTCTGTTCGGGAGGCTGTTCCGGCGGCTCGGCCAACCCCCGGTGATGGGCGAGATGGTCGCCGGGATCGTGATGGGACCTTCCGTGCTGGGGTTCTTTTTTCCGCAGGCGATGTCGTTTATCTTTCCGCAATCATCGCTGGAGACGTTGCGGCTGTTGAGTCAGATTGGCGTCGTACTATTCATGTTCGTGGTCGGGATGGAGCTGAACGTGCAACACGTGCGTGAGAAGGGTTCGGCGGCCGTAATGATCAGTCATGCGAGTATAATCGTGCCGTTCCTGCTCGGCTCAGGACTTTCGCTGTTTCTATATCAAGAACTGGCGCCGCCTGAAACCTCTTTCAGCGCATTTGCGTTATTCATCGGGGTGGCGATGAGCATCACCGCCTTTCCAGTGCTGGCACGAATACTGGACGATCGCGGGTTGACGCAAACGTCTCTCGGCTCAATCGCTTTAACGTGTGCCGCTGTCGACGATGTCACTGCGTGGTGCATTCTGGCGCTGGTGATCGCTATCGTAAATGCCACCGGAGTGGTCGTTTCGTTAGCGACGGTGATGTTCACTTTGCTCTTTGCACTGGCTATGCTGTTCTTTGTGCGAGCGTGGTTGGACCGCATGGTCAAGGAAACGCCGAGCTCGACGTTGCATAGTCGACGTTTGATCGCAGGCATGCTGGGATTTGTGCTCGCCTGCGCGCTGATCACCGAGACGATAGGAATTCACGCGTTGTTCGGAGCCTTTATCGCGGGCGTCGTGATGCCATCGTCGATCGATTTTCGTAATTTTCTGAAAGACAAACTCGAGACTTTTAGTTCCGCTGCGTTGCTTCCGCTGTTCTTTGCGTTTACTGGTTTGCGCACCCAGGTTAGTTTGCTCAACGACTGGCAAAGCTGGGCGTTGTGCGGCGTGATTATTCTCGTCGCGATCGCCGGCAAGCTGGGCGGCAGTATGTTGATGAGCCGTTGGACCGGCATGAGCTGGTCTCAGTCGTTTGCGATTGGTGCGTTGATGAATACGCGAGGATTGGTGGAACTGGTGGTGCTGAATATCGGGTACGACCTGGGAATTCTTTCGGGTCGTATCTTCGCGATGATGGTGTTGATGGCGCTCGTGACGACCTTCATGACTGGACCCTTGCTTTCGCTGGTCAAGACGGAGCACCGGGCGACGCGGGTTGCGGAAGCTATTTGAGTTTTGTGTCGTTTTGAAAAAGGAGATCCGACCAATGGCAAGAATAACGTTGCTAACGATTGCTGCCGTTCTCTTTGTCTCAATAGTCGGCTCGGCTGTCTTTAAGCAGCCGAGCTGTGCCTGTGCGCGCGACGTCCGAACCTCTGCGTCTGCGGTCGACAAACCGAACTTCGCTGGTTCATGGACCATGGATCGAGCGCGCAGTTTCGGCCTGCCCGGCAACATGAACCAGACGATGACCGTCACTCAGAAAGACGATCAGATCGACGTGGAAACAAAACTGATCCAGCCTGGCAACGAGAGAGTACAGAAAGATACTTACATCCTCGATGGCAAGGAACACGACTTCACGCCGCCGGTACCGCCGAACGCGCCTGCGGGCCAACTCGCGCCAAAAGGAAAGCGGACGGCCACGTGGTTGCCGAGCGGAAACGGCATCACCGTGACCGACGTGACTACCGCGGAGACTGCAAAAGGTCCTGTAACAACTCAGATCGTCCGGAAATGGACGATGTCCGGTCCAGGCGAGCTCGTGATCGACATGTACGTGGATAACCCGCAGATTTCGTACGAAGCGAAGCGCATCTTCAAGCGCTCGTAGACGACGGTTTAGCGGCAGTCAGCGGACAACTCGAGACTTACAATGGCCGGGGGCAAACTCTTCGATCAGAAGATGAACTAAGCGCGGCTTTCTCCTGCGAAGTCAGCATCTGGGCCTGTTTCTGTACTGATCAAAAAGTGAGCGCATCGCGATTCGAATCTCTCGACATTCGACGCTAACGTCAGCATAATAGGCCGGATTTAGTCGCGTCGATCTTCGTATTCCACGGTCGCTCAATTCTCCCGGTGAAACCAGCCCTCGTAAAGATTCTTGCGTCAATCGTGATCGGGTTGCTTCTCCCGCTGATGTTGTATCGCCTGAAAGTCAACCCGTGGACGGAGCCGGTGAGGTACTGGGGCGTGTTTCTGCTCTGCTTCGGAATCGCCTACCTGGTCTATAAATACCGGCACCCAGGCCAAGATCGGATTTCCTTCAGAACTCACTTGATAAACTTCATGATCTCGCTTCTGGCGTTGTGCGTTATCGCAGTCGTGTACCTGCTGATCCTCGCGACGCTGGCGACTGTCGTTTAAGTTGCTTTTATCCCGTTCACGGCCCTATTACCTGCTAACCCAGTAGACAACCTCCCGCGAAGAGTCCCACGTCAGTTTTCCTGTCCCCAGAGACTAGCTCCCGACAATCGCGGACGCCTCCCAGGGCACAGAGATACAGACTTTACGCCTTACGAAGTTCTGAACTATTCTCCGGCGATGCTCGAACTCACTATCGCCCAAGCTTCCGACTTGCTGTGCCGGAAAGAGATCTCGCCAGTGGATCTCACCAACGCCTGCCTGGCTCGCATCGAACAGCTCAATCCAACCCTTAACGCATTTATCACTGTCATGCATGACAGCTCCTTGGCTCAGGCCCGCGCGGCGGAGAATGAAATCCGCACCGGTGGCTGGCGCGGACCGTTGCACGGAATTCCGATCGGGCTCAAAGATCTGATTGACACGGCTGGAACAAAGACGACGTGCGGTAGTGCTTTGTTTGCCGAACGCGTTCCAACGGAAGATGCGGAAGTCGTGCGACGCTTGAAGGCCGCGGGCGCGGTGTTGATCGGCAAACAGAACATGCAGGAGTTTGCATGGGGCGGCACGTCTGCGTCGTCTTATTACGGCCCTGTGCGCAATCCGTGGGACGTTGAGCGAATCGCCGGTGGATCTTCGGGCGGCTCGGCTGCATCGGTCGCGGCGGGACTGTGTTTCGGCGCGATCGGATCTGACACCGGCGGTTCGGTGCGTGAACCGGCTGCGTTCTGCGGATTAGTGGGTCTGAAGCCGACGTACGGCCGCGTAAGTACACGCGGCGTGTTCCCGCTCTCGATATCGTTGGACCATGTCGGCCCACTGTGCCGGACGGTAACAGATACGGGTCTGATTCTTCAGGTGATCGCCGATGATGTCAGCCTTTCTCCGCCTATCGAAACAAAACCACGGATTGGGATCGCGCGACGGCTGTTCTGTGATGATCTGGATTCGGAGATCGAAAGCGCCTTCGACGTCGCGTTAAAAGAGATCAGTGTTCTGGTTTCGGATATAAGGGAGATCGATCTGCCACCAACGCCGACTGCTGTACTGGGACCGGAAGTCTACGCGTTACACGCAAATCACTTCGCGACAACGCCGGAGAAGTATGGACGCTGGATGCAGGAACGCTTGAAACAAGCAGCTGCAGTGAATGTTATGGCTTACGTTGAAGCGCGGCAGGAGCTCGATCGAGTACGGCGCGTAATCGAAGACGTGTTCGCGGAAGTTGACTTCGTGCTGACACCAACGACGCCAGTGCCGCCGATCACCATCGAGCAAGCGCTGAGCATGTCGCCCGATCCGGCGGGTGAGTTATGGTTGAGAAACACTCGCCCGTTCAATGCCTATGGGGTGCCGACGATCTCTGTCCCGTGTGGTTTCACACGCATCGGTCTACCGATCGGTCTGCAAATCGCTGGACCAAAATTTGGCGAAGCAAGCCTGTTGACGTTTGCTCACGCTTACGAGCAATCGACTCTTTGGCATAAACGTACTGCCACCGTGCTTTAGCGCGCCGAGATATCGTATGCGGCCATTTCTGTTGCATTGCGCACCAACAATCGCCCGTCAGCGATCGCGGGGTAGTTCCACGTCCGGCCCTGAAGCGCCGCGAAGCGCGCTACTTCGGTGTACTTGTCAGGCGACGCTTTGATCAGCGCTACCTCGCCGGTGTCGCCGTGTGTAACTATCAAGTGACCGCTTGCGAGTATCACTTGCCCGTAGCCGAAACGTCCTTCTTTCCACTTGCGCTCGCCGCTATTCACGTCGAGACATACGAGAATCCCCTCGTCGAGCCCGTAAACGTAACCGTTATGAAGAACCGAGCTGTTGAACTTGTTCTTCATGTTGGTGTTTTCCCAGATCGTCGCCGGCGTGAACGTGTTTCCGTTCGCTTTCAACTCGACCAGCGCCGCACCCTTTCCATAGCCGGACGAGATAAAGAACCGATTTCTGTCGACGACAACGGGTTGCGAAACGTTGATCCCCATGTCAGTGTCCCACGGATAACTCCACAGTAACGATCCGTTCTCCGGAGTGAGACCAACTACGCGCAGCGAACTTACCACTACGATCTGACGGCGGCCGCCCAATTCCACGAGCATTGGAGAAACGTAAGCCTGGCGATCGTCGAGCGCCTTCCACACCGGCGCACCATTCATCTTGTTGTAAGCGACTACTGACTTACCGCCGCCTCCACCCGGAAGGACGATCACCTTGTCGTCGACGATAAGCGGCGACGCCGCTTGGGCCCATTGCAGGTTCGAGGCCTGGTTTTCGCTAAGAATGTTCTTGGACCAAATGACGGCGCCGGTATTTGCATCGAGGCACTTCAGCTCGCCCGTGGCGCCGAGCGCATAGACGCGGCCCTGGTCCCACGTCGGAGTTGATCTTGGACCATCGCCAGTGCTATCCGTGTACTCTGCGTTCCATCCCTGCGTCCAGAGTTCGCGACCGGTCGCGAGATCGTAAGCTGCGACCACTTCCTGTCGGCGTCGCTGCTCGATCGTGTATGCCTTTCCGTCGGCAATCGCGAACGATGCGTAGCCGATGCCGACTGGTTGTTTCCACAGCACTGGCAAACCGTTCGCGGGCCATGAAGTCGAGACATTTTGGTCATACTTGCCGTCTCGACGCGGTCCGCGGAAGTTGGTCCAGTAGTTTCGTGAAGGCGCGGCGGGTGTGGCTCCACCCGCTGCGGGCGAAGCGGAGGCACTGGGTTGCGCTACGGGACTCGCAGTAGCGGCCGCTGTGGCCGGCAGAGGATTGGCGGCCTGCTCCTGTCGATGTGCTTCGACGCGGTCGTACTGATCCTCATTACCCCTCAACCTGCTCCAATAGTCGTATGCGTAGAGATATCCAATGGCTATCAACACAACCGCAAGAGTGGCGATGATTTTCCTTTTTACAGACGCGGAATTGAGCCAGATCAGCACCAATCCGACAGGCGGCAGTACGATCGCGGCGATGATTGCGATGGTGGTCGACTTGTACCACGGCACAGACTCTTGGTGCTCAAACATAAAGGCAAGCTCCCTTTCAATCGTTCCTAACTGTTGGACGTTCGGGTTAACTATTTATTAACGCCAGAGAATTATTAACGTTAGACGCCGCGCTGACAAGAATGTTTCCGCTGTTATCTTTTAGTTATTTGGCGATGCAGTAGAGGTTGCGCTTGCCACGGATGAAGATTCTTCCGCCGGAGATGGCGGGCGAGGCGAAAACCGGTTCGCCGACCAGTTGGTCGACTAGTTGGTGTTTTGGGCCCGCTGTGATGAGAAACCTGTCGCCATCCTGGCTGGTTATCAGGATTTTTCCTTCAAATGCCACCGGCGACGCGAAGAAGATCGAAGACGCGGTCAGGAAACTTGACGACTTGATTGTTGATGACGTGTTTGACGGCCGCGGCTCCGGAATCACTGCGCCTTCAATGGCAGTCGTAAGGAAGACTCTGTTACTCCAAACAATCGGTGACGAATGCCCGCGGCCAGGAATCGCCGCCTTCCATTTGATGTTTTTTGTGGGAGTCCACTCGAGCGGAAGATTTTTCTCGTCAGAAACACCCTGGCCGCGTGGACCACGCCACTGCGGCCAGTTGTCTAAAAAAGTTAAAGCACAAACGATGAGGACCAGAGCACCCACAGACCCACCGATTGGTAGCGTTTAACTGCCGATCGCGTAAAGGTTCTTCTCTCCGCGAATGTAGATCCGTCCATCGGCCATGGCTGGTGACGCATAAACCGGCTCGCCAACAGAGTTAGTGCCGATGATCTCATGCTTTGGACCAGCCTTGACGATGAACGTATCGCCATCTTCGCTTGTCATCAGGATCTTCCCGTCGAAGGCCACCGGCGACGCGGTAAATGTCGCCGGAATCGGAATGCGGCCGCCTTCATACTTTACCTCGCCGGTCTTCGCGTCGATGCACGTTAAGATCCCACGGTCGGTCGTCAGATAAAGATAGTCGCCGTACAGAATGGGAGACGGCACATAGGCTGTGCCTTTAGCGTACTTCCAAGGCACGTTCGGAGTGCCAGTCAGATCGCCGCTGCTTCCGAGACGAATCGCCATCGCGATCTTCGCCGGAAAACCGGCCACAAGGTAGACAAACTCGCTGTTCGCTACCGGCGACGGAATGGCATTACTTTCCACGCCTTTGTGCGTCCAAAGTTCTTTGCCTGTCGCCGGATCATAGGACACGATCGACTCGGTTCCACTCGCAATCAGTTCCGCGCGCTTCGCTGTTTTGACCAGCAACGGCGTGGACCAGCTTACCTGGACCTTTCGCGGCGTCTTCCACACTTCTTTCCCCGTCTTCTTATCAAGCGCGACGATGTACGACGCTGTGCCATTCTCTTCGTCGCACTGCACGATCACCAGATTCTCGAAAAGAATCGGCGACGTGCCGGTGCCCATGCCGACCGTACCCATCTTTCCAAGGTCAGCCTTCCACGCAAGCTTGCCGTTGAAGTCGTAAGCGTAAATCCCCTCACTGCCGAAAAAGGCGTAGACGAGTTTTCCGTCCGTCGCGGGTGTTGAAGCGGCGTACGAACTCTTGCGATGACGATCGTCGTACGGCGTTCCTTCGAAAGCTACTGCTTGCCAAAGGATCTTGCCGGTGTCGCGGTTGAGCGCGATCACTTTGAACGTGTGTTTCTTATTTGCGCCGATGCTGTCAGGATGAACAAATTCTTTGTCACCCATCATGTGCTTCGGGGCTTTGGCTCCCTCCACCACCTCACCCTCAATCGCGGTAGTCACAAAGATCTTGTTGTCCCAAACGATTGGCGACGAATGGCCGCGACCGTCAATCGGAGTTTTCCACTTGATGTTCCTGGTAGTACTCCACTGGGCCGGCAAGTTTTTCTCCGTGGAGATCCCAGAACCATCGGGACCGCGCCATTGTGGCCAATTACCCGCGGCTGACGAACCCGTCGTCGCGATTCCCAACGAGATGGCAGCGATAAGAGCAAGACTGATTCGGCGTGTTAGTTTCACAGCATTCATCCTTTGAATTTATTTTTTCGAAACGGGCGTCTCGCCAAAAGCAAAAAGGTGAGAGACAGTGCGAACGATTACGAGGCCGTCGGAGATCGCGGGCGTCGCCATCATCACTTCACCAACCGGGTTCTTGGCCAGCAACTCGTATTTCGGCCCCGCCTTCACCACGAAAACGTCACCATCCTCGCTGGACAAGTAAATCTTTCCGTCGGACGCAACGGGAGAAGCGGTAAAAGCGCCGCCCGTGCCGCCGAGTCGCTCCTGGTAAACCCGCTCGCCTGTCTTCGCGTTGTAAGCAGTGAAGACACCCTGGTTCGAACAGGTATAAAGCAGATCGCCGTAGACGATCGGAGTCGGCATGTATGGGCCGCCGCGTTGTTTGCTCCAGGCGATGAATTCATTCGTCTCCTGTTTGTCCTGCAACGAAAGATCACCGCTGCCACCCGGTTTTATGGCATAAATCGGCTGAATCGGAGCATAACCACTAGTCACGAAGATCAGACCGTGTGCCACGAAGGGCGTCGGCGTCGTGATTTCAGACATCGGTCCGATTTTCCATAACTCTTTACCGGTTATCGGATCATAACCACGAATTGCCTTCGCTCCCGTGGTTACGAGCTCGGCGCGTGGCGCGCCTTCGTAAACAGTCGGCGAGCCCCAACCAGGGAGCTCTCCCTGTCGCGGCGTCTTCCAAACGAGTTTGCCGCTCTTAATGTCGTAAGCGGCGACGAACGAGTCCTTTTGAATGTCGGCCTGAATGATCACCAGGTTCTTGTAAATGATCGGAGAGCTGCCGTACTCCCATTGGTAATCGACATCGTAGAACCAACCGGCGTCGAGCACGCCAACATCCTGTTTCCATAACAACTTTCCGTTCAGGTCATAGGCATAAAGGCCTTCCGATCCAAACATCGCGATTAAGTACTTGCCGTCCGTAACTGGCGTAGCGGCAGCGTGCGTCGACTTCGGATGCCGCTTAATCTTGGGAATGCCTTCGTAAGCAACTCGCTCCCAAAGGATCGTGCCTTTCTGTTTGTCGAGTGCGTAAACCTTGTACGTGTGTTTCGGATCATCTTTAACAGGCGCGACGTCGCCGTAGAGTCCGAATCTCGTTTCGTCTTTCCCGCTACTAACCGCGGTGGTCACAAAAACTTTGTTGCCCCACACGACGGGACTTGAATGGGCCAGACCGGGGATCGCTGTTTTCCAACGCACGTTCGTTTGTGCCGATGCGTCCCACTTCACAGGTTGTGACGAACCCTCGACGACTCCCGTCGCGCCTGGACCACGAAACTGGGGCCAATTTTGCTCCGGCTTTTGCGCCAGCGCCGTGCTGAGCATGAAAACTAAGAGGACGATGGATATTGTTATTCGTTTCATCAGTTTAGAACCTCGTGACTATCGGCGGTTATAGGGCTGTGGTTACGGCTTGGCTTCGACGACCCGCTTCATTTGCGTCGTGTTAGCTCCCTGTTTGAAAGCGACACCCGTGACGCTTTCGCCCTCGACGTTGAACGTGACCGCCATTCCTTCGAATGCAACTGGCCGGAAATTTGTTTTATCGACCGGCATCAACGGGAGCGGATCGCGACCCGGCGAGACGATGAACAACTTGCCTTCCTTAAGTGAGATGGAGAATTCCGGTCCGGATTCTCCCTTGTACCTGCCAACATACGACTGCAACGTAGCGGCATCGATGTCCGGCGGCGGTACGGCGCCTGCCTTCTTCAACATCTCGACGATGCCCACGCTTTTTTCGTTTCCGGACGCGGCGACCAACGCTGCTGTTAACGTTTGCGGTTTGGCGCCGCCTTTATCGAGCGCGACCTTGACCAGGGCTTCGTTACCACTCCTGACGCCAGTCGACAGCACGTCGTCGACCGAAGATGGTAACTTTTCGAGCAGCAACTTCACGACCTCGGTATGATCGCCGTCGAGAGCCCAGGTCATTGCGGTCGTCTTGTAGAACGTGTCCTGAACAGTTACATCGACGCCGCGATCGAGCAGCACTTTGACCACAGCCGCATGGCCTCTTTCCGCCGCTTTGAACAAAGCCGTCTGGCCGTAGCGAAACTTCGCATTGACGTCAGCGCCTTTGTCCAACAACGCTGTAACCGCAGCGGCGTCGCCCTTGCGCACGGCCTCGAACATTTGATCGTTTAGTTCCTGCTTCGTATCTTGGGTGAACAACAGCGCGAGCAGCGACAAAAGGAAGAACTTATGGGCTAACATCGTCTTATTCCTCGAACTTGTTGGAGTGTTAATAATCCATGAGCGATATCACGGATTAACGGATCAGTCAGAACCTGTTAGAATTCACAGAAAAAATGTAACGCAGCAACGTGAGCTTACGTATTCTACATCTTCAAGGTTGCAAAGCGGAACATCGGTATTTAAATCAGACGAGCCTCCAAAATGACTAAGCTAATCTTCATTATTTTGAACATTTGTCTAGCGTTCACGCTCGCCACGGCGGGCGATTGGGCCGAATGGCGTGGACCAGCACGCGATGGGATCTCGAGTGAGAAGAACCTGCCGGCGAAGTGGTCGCCAACCGGTGACAATCTCGCCTGGAGAGCTCCTTACGGTGGGCGCTCAGCGCCAATCGTCATGGGCGATCGCGTCTACTTGCAAAACTCGGTCGGCCAAGGCGAGACGTTGCAGGAACGTGTGATGTGTCTCAACGCAGATACCGGCAAACTCGTGTGGGAACATCGCTTCAATATTTACCTCAGTGACGTTCCCCCTCATCGAGTCGGCTGGGCATCTCCGGTAGGAGACCCCGCGACCGGAAACATCTACGTGTTCGGTGTCGGCGGCAATCTGATCTCACTCAATCCCGAGGGCAAGGTTCTTTGGGAAAGATCGCTCGGCGAAGATTTCGGCTTACTGACGACGCACGGCGGACGCACCGTGTCTCCGATCATTGACGGTGATCTCGTGATCGTGAGTGGTGTGACGTTCATGTGGGGAACCCATGGACGCGGAGGTCATCGTTTCATGGCCTTCGACAAGAAAACGGGCCAATCGGTTTGGGTAAGCTCTCCAGGCATGCGGCCCTACGATACGACGTACGCGCCTCCCATCATTGTGACGGTCAACGGGATGCGCCTTCTTATCCAGGGAGCAAGCGACGGGCTGATCCATGCGATCAAGCCGCAAACCGGCGAGCCGGTGTGGAGATACGAGATCAGCAAACGCGGACTCAATACCGGGGTTGTAGTGCACGGCACCACCGCGATCGTTACGCACAGTGAAGAGAACCTCGATTCGAGCGAGATGGGCCGGATGGTCGCCGTCGATGCGACCGCGAAAGGCGACATCAAACCGGCACAGGTCAAGTGGACCATCAAAGGTTGGCAGGGAGGCTTCTCGTCACCCGTCATCGACGGAGATAGGCTTTATCAGATCGACAACGGAGCTAACCTCGCAGCTTTCGACGTGAATACCGGCAAGCAGCTCTGGTTAAAAAACCTGGGAACAATTCAGAGGTCATCTCCGGTTTTTGCCGATGGGAAGTTGTATGTCGGCACTGAGAACGGAAAGTTTTTTATCCTTAAACCATCTGCCACCGGATGCGAAATACTTGACGAGGACCAGCTCGGCACTGAAGCGAATCCCGAAAAGGTCATCGGTTCAGTGGCCATCTCAAATGGACGCGTATTCGTCGTCAGCGAAGAGGGACTCTACGCCATTGGTAAAAAGTCGACGAGCACCAACTCCGCGCCGAGTGCGTCGGTTGCGGTTGGCTCGAGCGTGAGTTCGAATACGGTCACTCACGTGCAGGTTGTGCCGACGGAGTTGATCCTGAAACCGGGCGACAAGGTGAATTTTCGCGCTCGATTGTTCGACGCGCAGGGAAACTTCGTTCGCGAAGAACCGGCGGCGACCTGGTCGGTGGACCAGCTCAAAGGCACAGTGACAAACGGCCAATTCACGGTTGCGGGTGACGCTGTTGCTCAGGCCGGTTGGGTTAAAGCCACGGTGGACGGCGTTACGGGAACCGCCAATGTTCGCGTGTTTCCGCCGCTGCCGTGGAATGAAACGTTTGACTCAGTTGCCGTCGACGCCGCGCCTGCTACATGGGTCAGTATGACGATGAAATTCGGAGTGCGCGATCAGAACGGCAACAAGGTGCTCACGAAGTTGACGACAGGTTCGTCGTTGCTCACGCGCTCGCGCGCTTACATCGGACCATCCGACTTGTCGAACTACACAGTCGAAGCCGACGTGATGGCGACGACGAAGCGACGACAAACCGGCGACGCCGGTATCATTGCCCAGCGTTACGTGTTAACCCTGTACGGCAATATTCAAACGTTGCACCTGGAGCCGTGGCAACCGGAAACAGCGCGTACGAAGACCATTCCGTACGCGTGGAAACCCGATGCCTGGTATCGGTTGAAACTCCAGGTGGAAAACTTGCCCGACGGCAAAACGCGCGCCCGTGGCAAGGCATGGCCGGTTGGTGAAGCCGAACCGGCCGCATGGATGATCGAACGCGTTGACCCGATTCCAAATCGCCAGGGTGCTCCCGGAGTCTTCGGAAACGGTCTGGCTGAACTCTACTTCGACAACGTAAAGGTGTACGCGAACAAATGAGAGTTAAAAATCTGTACTTGCTGATCGTTCCGATTCTCTGCGCCGGCATTTATCTTCTGGCGCCCACAACTTCTGCTTCGGATCCGGGATCGGGAGATTGGCCCATGTGGGGCGGCACTCCGGATCGCAATATGATATCGAACATGAAAGGACTGCCGACAAGCTGGGACGTCAAGACGAAGAAGAACGTCAAGTGGGTGGCTACACTCGGGTCTCAAACCTACGGCAACGTAGTGGTCGCGGGCGGCATGGTTTTTGTCGGCACGAACAACGAAGGATTGCGGGACCCGAAGGTCACTGGCGACAAGGGCGTTGTAATGGCGTTTCGCGAATCCGACGGAGCATTCATGTGGCAGATGGTCCATGACAAACTTGCGGCGGGACGTGTAAACGACTGGCCGTATCAGGGTGTCGCCTCTTCGCCGTACGTCGAAGGCGACCGTGTTTATTACGTGTCGAATCGCGCTGAGCTAGTGTGTCTCGACACGCAGGGTTTTCGTGACAAAGAGAACGACGGACCAGTCACTGACGAAACCCTCAAGGGAGAGTTCAACGGCGACGTCGTTTGGAAGTTTGACATGATCGAGGAGGTCGGCGCGTTGCCGCACAACCTCGCGAATTCTTCGCCTGTGTCGCATGGCGATCTGATCTTCGTCAGCACATCAAACGGTCAGGACGAGAGCCACGTGAACGTTCCGTCGCCGAAATCGCCCGCGATCATCGCGGTCAACAAGAAGACCGGCAAACTCGTTTGGGAAGATAACTCGGTCAACGATCGGATCCTGCACGGACAATGGGCGTCGCCAACCGTGGGAACGATCGGCGGTGTGGTCCAGGTCGTCCACGGCCAAGGCGATGGATGGATCCGCGGCTACGAAGCAGCTACCGGCAAGAAACTCTGGGAATTTGATACCAATCCGAAAGAATCGGTTTGGCCCAAGACACGCAATGAAGTGATCAGCACGGCAGTGATCTACGAGGATCGCGTTTACATCTCTAACGGCCAGGATCCGGAGCATGGCGAGGGCGTCGGTCATATGTACTGCATCGACGCAACCAAACGCGGTGACATCACGAAGACCGGAATGGTCTGGCACTACGACAAGATTCGCCGCTCGATCTCGACTCCGGCAATCAAAGACGGAATCGTGTATCAATCGGATTTCAGCGGCTTCCTTCACGCGCTCGATGCGAAGACTGGCGCTGTCTATTGGAAGCACGATCTTTTTGCGGCAGTCTGGGGATCGCCGATGCTCATCGACGGCAAGATCTACCTTGGCGACGAGGACGGCGACGTAGTGATGCTTCAGGAAGGAAAGACCTTGAAAGTCCTGGGCGAAATCAACATGGGCAGCTCGGTATATTCGACGCCTGTACCGGCCAACGGAGCGCTCTACATCTCCAACCGCAATGAGCTTTACGCGTTGGCGGAAGGTGCGGCGGCGAAGCCGGCAACTTCATCGCGTAACCAATAGCCACAAAGAGGCACAGAAGACACAAAAAGAATCGATGGTGCTGGTAACTTTTTGTGGTTCCTTTTGTGCCTTTTTCGTGGGCTCTTATGTGCCTTTTGTGATTCCGCTTTTGGTGATTCCCTTTTTGTGATGCAGTCGTTCGACTTTCAACCTCGTACTCGGATGATTTTCGGCGCCGGAACCATCGGCCGCCTGGGGGACGTAGCCCGGGAGCTGGGGTTTCGGCGCGTCTTGCTTGTGGCAGACCGTGGCATGGTCGCGTCAGGGCATGTGGATGAAGCCGTCGAACCACTTAGCTCCGCTGGAATCGACGTCGTCCGTTTTCACGATTTTGAGGTTAATCCTGACACGAACATGGTCGATGCGGGCACTGAGTTCGCCGCGCACGAAAAGATCGATTCGATTATCGGGCTCGGCGGTGGCAGCTCGATGGACTGTGCAAAGGGCATCAATTTCATCCTCACCAACGGCGGCCGAATGACGGACTATCGCGGTTACGGAAAAGCGCCCAAACCGATGCTGCCGATGATTGCAATCCCGACCACAGCCGGCACCGGCAGCGAGGCGCAAAGTTACGCGCTGATTTCAACCACAGATAGTCACATCAAAATGGCCTGCGGGGATCCGAAGGTTGCCTTTCGCGTAGCGATTCTCGATCCGGCGCTGACGGTTTCGCAGCCCCGCAGCATAACTGCCACATCGGGGTTCGACGCGATCGCGCATGCGGTTGAAACGTACGTGACCACGAAACGAAATCCAGTATCGGAGATCTTTTCGCGCGAAGCCTGGCGACTGCTCGAGCCAAACTACGAACGCGTTCTAAGTCAGCCTAACGATCTCGAAGCGCGCGGAGCGATGCAATTGGGCGCGTTCTATGCAGGCGTCGCAATCGAGAACTCGATGCTCGGCGCAACGCACGCTTGCGCCAATCCGTTGACGGCCCACTACGGCACCGCGCACGGCGCCGCGATCGCGATGCTGTTGCCATCGGTTGTGCGTTGGAACGGACGCGCTGCCGGCCAACGTTATGAATCGTTGTTCAAAGGGACTGAAGCTCTTGCACAGCGCCTCGAGCAGCTTGCAGAAACCGGTGGATTGCGAGTTACTTTGGGCGCATCGGGCGTTTTAAAGAATGACTTGCCGGCGCTAGCGGCGGAAGCTGCCGAACAATGGACCGGAACGTTCAACCCGCGACCGTTCGATCGGCAAGGGGCGATGGAGGTTTACGAGTGGGCTTACTGAATAACCTTTCCCGCATAGGCGCAAAGGCGCCAAGTGGTTTCTTTAGTGATGATTCTTTCTTTGCGTCTTTGCGCCTCGGCGGGATCTTTCTGCTTGCCGTGCTCTTAACGCTGTCTCCGGCGTTTCCAGTTCAGGCGCAGGACACACCAGCTCAGAACTGGACGCAGTTTAGAGGCAATCACCAGTTGACCGGTGTCTCGCAGTCACAGGTTCCTGCGACTTTAAAACAGCTGTGGACGTACGAAGCCGGCGAATCGATCGAATCTTCCGCCGCAATCGTCGGCAGTACTGTGTTTGTCGGCTCTCAAAAAGGCGAACTCGCCGCGCTCAATCTTGATAACGGTTCCGTCCACTGGAAGTACGCGACGGGAAACCCGATCGGCGAATCGTCACCCGCCTACAGCGATGGCGCAGTGTTCATCGGCGATCTTGGCGGCATGCTTCATGCGGTGAACGCACGTGACGGCAAGCGATTTTGGGCTGTGAAGCTCGGAAGCGAGATTAAGTCATCACCAGTTGTTTACGGCGACCGAATTTTGATCGGTTCATATGACGAGCATCTCTACTGCGTCTCGAACCGCGACGGTTCTGTGATATGGAAGTTCAAGACCAACGGTCCAGTCCATTCAACGCCCGGTATTGCGAGTGGGATGGCGTTCATTGCCGGTTGTGATGAAGTCTTTCGCGCGATTCGCATTTCGGACGGCAAGGAAGTCTTCAACGTCGCGTCGGGAGCGTACACCGGCGCGTCGCCTGCACTTCGTTCAGGCATGGCTTACTACGGAACGTTTGATAACGAAGTGCTTGGCGTCAGTCTCAAGCAGAAACAGGTCGCCTGGCGCTACGAACATCCGCAACGAAAGTTTCCCTTCTACTCCTCGGCGGCAGTCACGGCTTCGCGCGTGGTGCTCGGCGGCCGCGACAAATTGGTCCATGCCCTGACTCTGAACGGCAAATCGGCCTGGACGTTTACGACTCGCGCGCGCGTTGAATCATCGCCGGCAATCGCCGGTGGGCGCGTTTTTGTTGGTTCGAATGATGGTCGTTTTTATGTTCTGGCGCTGACGAATGGCGCCAAGCTGTGGGAATTTAATGCCGGGGCCCCGCTCTCTGCTTCGCCGGCAATCGCGAATGGAAAAATTGTGATCGGATCTCAAGACGGACGGTTGTATTGCTTTGGTTAGTGCTGGGGCTTTGTGCTTGGTACTTAGTACTTGGTTCTTTGTTCGCTCTAAGAGTCATGTTGCATCGTGAGTAGACCTTGAGCGAGCGAACAAAGCACAAAGCACTAAGTACAAAGCACCAAATTTACTTCACAACCGCAACCACTTCAATCTCAACCCTGGCTCCACGCGGCAAGCCTGCAACCTGCACGGTTGTGCGCGCCGGCGGATCGCCTTTGAACTTTGCACGATAGAGCTCGTTCATCTTCGCGTAGTCGTTCATGTCCGCGAGGAACACAGTCGCCTTCACCAGGTGATCAGTGCTGCTGCCGGCAGCTTCGAGCACGCCAGCGAGGTTACGAAACACCTGCTCAAACTGAGCTTCGAATCCCTCCGGCAATTGTCCTGTCTTCGAATCGATTCCAATTTGTCCTGACGTGAAAACGAGATCGCCAACAATTATCGCCGGAGTGTAAATACCGTTCGGAGGACCAGTTTTAACTGGGCGACGTTTCGACGTTTGCGCATCGACAACCGCGCACATACAAGCAAGCGCCACGACTGTGAGCATCAGTCTTTTCATACGTCTATTCATCGGCTGCGACCTCCAAAGTATTTCGCAATTGTGCTCTGCGCAGGTTTCTTAGTAGCTAACGAAACGAAGAACATCAGCAGCGCCGAGACCAGCACCATCGGCACCACCGGCATGAACTTGAAAACAGACGTTCCACCCGGCGTTCGTGCCAGGACTTCTGTTCCGCCCAGCGACCAGAAAACTGACGCTGGACCAGGCGCGGGCGCCGGTACAACCGCTTGAAATATAGCAACGGCAACTACTGCCGCCGCCGTCCAAACAGTTACAGCCAGCGCACCCCACTTGGTGCTGCCTCTCCAGAACAGTGCGGCGATCAAGAGCGGTGACAACGAAGCGAAACCGGAGAATGCATACTGAATTGCCAGCTCGAAAATCGTCTCCGGTGCCTGCAAAGCGACAACGTACGCGAAGAGGGTTATCAGGATAATGAAGATGCGGCCGGTCTGCACCTGCACTGATTCACCGAAGCGAGACTTACCGCCGTAGAAGGCGAAAACGTCCTCCGTGAACATAGTAGATAGAGCGAGAATTTGTGAGTCGCTAGCCATCACTGCCGCCATGATGCCTGCTCCCAGCAACCCTGCGAGCCAGAGTGGCGCAAAGCGTTGCAACAGCAGCATGATGACGTCGTCGCCGGCCGCCTTATCACGCAACTCGTCGCGCTGTTCGGGTTCCATCGTCCGGCCTTGTGTCGCGAGCACCCGTCGCGCCTCTTGCTTATCGCGAATCTGAGGAACGTCCGTCACCCGGTTTGCCATGACGCCGAGAAACACACACGGTAACCAGATCGCGAGAATGCAAAGCGGATAGAAGATGACTGTTTTCCGGAACTGGGAGATTTTTCGCGCGGTTAGACAGAAGATCAGGATGTGGGGAAACGCGATGGCCGACAGCGGGATGAACGTGTAACTGAAAAAGTAGTACGGTGAGATCCGTTCGCGGGTTAGCAACGATGACAGAGGTGACGCCTGCATCGCCTGTGCGGCGCTGCGGAAACCTCCCATGCCCACACCGATCACAGTCAATGCGATAGCACCGAAGCACAGGAACAGTATCGTCTGAAATGTGTTCACCCACGCAGTGCCACGCATTCCGCCAAAAAACACGTAACTCATCACAACCATCGCGACGATCGCACCGCCGAACCAGAATGGCACGGCTCCGCCGCTGATCGTGTAGAGCGTTGTGCCGCCGCCCATGATGCCGATAATGATGTAGGGCACCAGCATCGCCGCCTGTACCGCAAAGATCACAGTGCCGATGTGCGTACATTCCCACCGGTCGCGAAACATCTGCACCGGCGTCATGAACCCGTACTTCTTACCGAGCGCCCAAACACGGGTACCAATGAGAAAGATCGTCAACGGGATCACAAGCCCTGACGACGACGCCATCAAACCAAACGTAACGATGCCATTATTGAAAGCGTGGCCCGACGATCCAAGGATCGCGAAGGCCGTCATGTTCGTCCCGAAAAGTGAAAACAGAAATACGAATGGACCAAGAGAACGGCTGGCGAGAAAGTAGTCTTCGGCTTCCTCGCGTCCTCTGGCTCGCCGAAACGCAAAGATACCGATGTAAAGAACGGCAGCGAGATAGAGAAAAACGACAATTGCGGGAATCACGAAGCCCGGTCCTCCTCGCGCTCTGCTTGTTCGACTTCACGCTCAAGGTGCGACGGCCAGGCAAAGGTCACAAGCAGCCACATCAGTAATGCGGCGGCCCCGGAAAAGCATGCGTGATAAAAAAGACCGATGGGGATGAAACCGAAAACGAGATATGAGGAGCGCCAGAACCAAATGTCCTGATGCAAGACGTAGAGTGCAGCGACAGCAACGACGAGCAGGATTCGTTTCATTCGCGGTGGTCGCTGACCCTAACACAGACTACACGGATCGATCAAGATCCGAGTAGTCCGTAGTCCCGCTATGTGACTTAATCTGTGGTTACAGCTTCGATTACGCTGTAGGCCGACATGGTGGGAACTATGCGCGTCATACGGAAACCGGCGCGCTCGAACAATTCTTCGTACTCCGCGGCAGTGCGTTCTTTTCCGCCGGGTGAAACGAGCATCTCGACATCCAATAACTTACCGAAGTCCTGTGCGTTGCCTTCGGCAATTACTGACTCAATCAGCAGCACGCGTCCGCCGGGATTCATCGCCGGCTTAATATTTTGCAGGATCGTCAGCGCGCGTTCATCGTCCCAGTCGTGAATGATGTGCTTCATGAGGTAAGCGTCGCCTCCGGCTGGGACGCTCACAAAGAAGTCGCCGGGAACAAATTTGATTCGATCGGCGGCGTTGGACCTGGTGACATTTTCACGCGCGCCCTCGATCACCTGCGGCAAGTCAAACAAAACTCCGGTTAGCGACGGATTAGCCTCCAGGATCTCGATCAATAAGCGCCCGTGTCCGCCAGCGATATCGATCAGTGTGTTGATGCCGCTGAAGTCGTACGCCTCGATCACAGCTTTAGTCGCCAACGCAGACAAGCTGGTCATCGCACGATTAAAGATCGCGAGCTCTTCCGGTCTGTTTTTGAAGTAATCAAAGACGTCTGCACCGTGCATCTCCGCCCATGCTGACTTCCCGGTGCGGACGCTGTACATTGTCTTGCCCCACACCTGCCAGTGCCAATCTTCACCCATGAAGATCGTAATGTCGCGCAAGGAATTGTGTCTGTTTGAAAGCAGCGGCTCAGCATTGGCATTCAATGCAAAACTTCGGTCCTGTTCAGTAAAAACTCCCAACGACACAAGCGCGCGCAACACTCGATAGAGCGAGGGTGCATGCGTGTCGGTTGCTGCTGCGAGTTCTTCAACTGATTTCGGACCATCTGCCAGGAGGTCAGCAATACCGAGCTTAGCCGGTATGTACAAAGCCTGGGCGGCCAGGCCGCCAAGCATTATTTGAGTCACAACTGCTTCGGGAGGGGCGCTCGCTGGACTCTCCGCAGACTGTCGCGCCTTGGCAGTCTCCGGGTTCTGTGGATCTGGTTCTAAAACCCGTGTGGACATCTTCTTCCCCTTTTGATGAATGTCTATGTATTACTTATCATTCTTTAACGCGTAGCGCGAATGGGAAAGAGGCCAATTAATTGTGAGGTATGGAATTAGCAGCAGCCGTCGAAGTTTTTGCACGGGCGCGTAATGAACGGGTTTCGATGTGGTGTCGTTTGATCATGCGATCGAGAGTCTTTCGATCGACGCCAAGTATGCGGGCGGCAGCTTGCTTGTTGCCGCGCGTGTGCCCCAATACCTGGGCAACGTAACGCCCCTCGATCTCCGACAGTGGCACCCAATCTTTAACTTCAGATTGATCGTTGACGCCGTTTGTCGGACCATCCTCCGATTGTTCACCGGAATATTGGCGCAAGCGTTGCGGCAGATCGTTGACGTGAACCGTGCCGTCGCACATCGCCACTGCTCGCACGACGGCGTTCTCCAATTCACGAATGTTACCGGGCCAGTTGTAACGAACCATCAATTCCAACGCTTCCGTGCTGAACTTTGACGCCGGACTCAAGGAATAAACCCGATCCGCAAAACCTTGTGCCAAGGAAGGAATGTCTTCCCGTCTTTCCCGCAAAGACGGCAACATGATCGATACCGGATTCAAGCGATAAAAGAGATCCTTACGAAATCTTCCTGCCGCAACCTCTAGTTCAAGATCACGATTCGTCGCCGCGATCACGCGCAAGTGAACACTTTGCAATTCTGCAATGAGCTTCGCCTGGAGAGAGGAACTCATATCGGTAATCTCGTCAAAAAAGACCGTGCCGCCGTCCGCTCGTTCCCACGGAGTTATCGCGATCGCCTCTGGAATCGTTGCGCCCTTGACGACGACGAAGGGACGATCGGCACGCGCGCTTCGCAGGTGAATCGCAGCGGCAACCAGTTCTTTTCCGGTTCCGAATTCGCCCGTAAGAAGCACCGGCAGATTCGTGTTGGATACGCGCGCCACGTGTTTCATTACTTTCTCGCCGATTACGAGAGCGCGAAGGTATCCCTCTGTTGGTGAGTTGGTCATTCGCTTGAACTCATCCCACTGGATTCGTTACGAACTTTTCCCGGTTTGAGGTCCGGGAATTCGGGCGAATAGTCAGGGCTGTAAGAACCACATTTGCAGATAAGGGACGACGACCTCGCCCTGGCCGGCGTCCCCTATCCACGCGCGAGGACTCTTCCTTCTTAGACCACAGCGCGCGTCTCTCAGATCTCAATAAACCAACACTCACTTCCAGGATCAGTATTCATAATGCTTTTTTGCGATGGCTTGGGGATAGAAAGGACGTCTCTGGTCGAGTTCTAAACAGACACCGCACGGATCTGGCTACGCTAAGCGGTCTGTCGAGTATGCGCAATGGGGAGATTCCTGAATACAACTCAGATAATCCCTGAGCAGTTTAAACTCTAAAAAATTTAACTACCGCAAACTTAAAAACAGTGGCGAACGTGTACGATAAGACTTATTCTCCACGCCTGTTTCAGTCGTCCTCGTCGGCACCGAGATGACCGTATTGGCGAATTGGTCAGACTCAGGTAATTCCTGATTGTTGGATCAGGAGCTTCCTGCAATTATGCCTCTGCAAGAGAGCGCCAAGTTCTACTTTGCTCTTTAACTCAAAGTTCCATGCGCTCGGCTTAGTTGTGAGTGTATTGGCCAATACCGAGCAGAGCACAACTACGAGATGAAGTCGATACGTGTGCTAATCGCTGACGACCACGCGCTCGTGCGGGCAGGAATCAGGGCGCTCGTAGAAAGAATCGAGGGCGTGGTGGTGGTCGGCGAAGCAGGTAAAGGAAGCGAAGCACTCAAACTGGTCGATGAGTTTGAGCCTAACCTGATCCTGCTGGACATCACGATGCCTGACGGAAGTGGGTTTGACGTGCTCGAGCACGTCGCGAAGAAGTTACCTAACATCCGCGTCATCGTATTGACGGTGCACGAGGCAGGTGAATACGCGATACGGGCGTTACGTGAAGGAGCGGCGGGATTTCTGCCGAAGAGTGCAGCCAGCACCGAGCTCGAACAGGCAATACAAACTGTGATGAGAGGCGATGTTTACATCTCGCCTGAGACCTCACGCAAAACGCTGATTGAGTATGGCAAGGGAGTTTCGAAAAGAGATCTGTTAGAGACGTTGAGCCCGCGGCAACGCGAGGTGCTGCAACTCATTGCGCAAGGAAAAACAACGAAACAGATCGCCCAACTCCTGGACATCAGCGTCAAGACAGTTGAGACGCACCGGGCGCAACTGATGGAAAGGTTGAATATTCACGACGTCGCGGGCCTGGTCCGTTACGCAATCATCGTCGGACTCATTGAAGTGGAGTAAACAGTAATTATGTGCGGAAATTGGTGGATGGGTTCATGTCCGGTCTAAGAGAGAGACCACCCCACGCGCTCTAGCGCGATCGCCAGCGGCTAGCGATCGTTATCAAGTCCCCGGGACTTGTGCAAAAACCGGGCATGAACCGATCCACTGAATCAGCCTCCTTGGTGCCTCTTCTGCTTTCTGTGTTTTCGACTTAAGCCTTGGCGAGTGCTACGGATTTCGGTGAGTCCGCATCGCGAGGTTTCTCACCCTTGATTGGAAATCGCGCACAGATTTCAGTACCCAACGCGGGAGCCGAGTCAATGGTGATTATACCGCCGACTGCCTGAGCTCTCTCTTCCATTCCCCTCAGCCCCAATGTTGACATGCCGCTGCTGGTGCGAAGCAAACGCACATCGAAACCAGCTCCATCGTCGGTAATCAACAGAACCAGATCTGAAAGCACCCGCTCCAAGCGCACCGAGATCCGGGACGCGCGCGCATGACGAACTATGTTAGTGACACCCTCCTGCACGATGCGGAAGCAGGCCGTCTCCAACTCCGACGAAAAGCGATCGTCTTCGTCCAGTGATCCGCTGACAAACTTCGCCGGAATACCGAGGTTTCTTGTCTGACGTTCGAGATACCAGCGCAACGCGACCACCAGACCGAGGTCGTCCAAAAGTAAGGGACGCAAATCGACCGAGAGGTCTCGTACCTGGTCCACTGCTTCATCAATGACCTTAAGATTATCGTTGATTGAAAGCAGAATCTCAGCCTGCGTGCACTTGTGCTGTAACGCGTGCAGGTTCATTTCTACGGCTGTGAGAATCTGGCCCACCTGATCGTGCAGCTCACGCGAGATCCGGCGTCGCTCTGCTTCCTGCGCTTCGATGACACGACGCAAGTAGCTGCGCTCTGCTTCCTGCGCCCTCTTCTTTTCAGAGATGTCGCGAACGCATCCCTGTACTCCCACCGCCACACCGTTCTCCCAAATCAACCGACTGCTGATCTCGACGGGCACGTGTCTTCCCTTCTTCGTGATCATCTCGATGTCGTAGGTGGTTTCGCCGGCTGCTTCCAGTTTCTTTTGGAGTTGGCGCTGTACCTGTTGCGCGTACTCGGGTGTCATGAACTCTGAAAAGTGTTTGCCAACGATCTGTTTCCGGCTGTAGCCGCTGAGCTTTTCAGCGGCACGATTGACTGAGGTGTAAATGCCCTGCATGTCGTGAACATAAAACGCGTCCTTTGAGTTCTCGAAAAGCTCGCGGTAGCGTTCCTCGCTTTCGCGCAGCGCTCTTTCAGCAAGACGGGCCTCAGTGATGTCGCGAGCGATGCCGCGCACTATGGGCGCGTCCACTCCTTCAGTTCGCAGCGAGTTGTAATATTCGAGCAGGCGAAGCTCGCCCGAGCGCGTTTGTACCAGCATTGTTCCACTGGTGGCGCGTTCCTTCAGAATTCGCTGCATGTAGCCGCTGAACTGTTCGCGCACCTGCGGCGCAAGAATGTCGCGAATGTTTTTAATGCCGACGAACTCATGCAGCTCATACCCGAACAACTCTCGAGCAGCACGATTTACTGAAAGTATCTTTCCGCTGAGGTCGTGAGTACAGATCAATTCATGACTGTTTTCCACGAGGTCGCGATAACGCTCCTCGCTCTCTCTTAAGGCCTCTTCGGCTCGCTTGCGTTCGGTGATGTCCTGGGCGGTGCCTTCATAGTAAAGCTTCCCGGCGCCGTCTCGTACGGCATGAGCATTTACGGAGATCCAGATCGTGCTGCCGTCTTTCCGAATCGATTCGTGCTCGAAACTGCGTACACTGCCGTGTTCTTCAAGTAACCGCTTGAACTCTTCTCGTTGGGTGGGGTTGACGTAATTCTGACGCGAGATATCCCTACGCGATCGGATCAACTCGGCTGGGGAGTCGAAGCCGTGCATGTGGGCGAGCGCTGGATTCGCGGTTAGATAAAAGCCTTCGGGAGTGGATTGAAAAATTCCTTCACCGGCGTTTTCGAAGATCTGGCGATACTTCTCTTCTGCTTGGTTTCGCGCGGTTCGCGTCTCTTCAAGGGCGGAGAGCGAATCTTCGGCACGTTTACGTTCAGAGATGTCCTGGGTGAGCCAGGCGATCTTCTCCGGTTGGCCGGCCTTATCACGGATGAGCGAAACGGTGTTCTGTACCCAGGCGGTTGAGCCGTCCTTCTTAAGGTAGCGATGTTCGACGATAAAAGCAGCGGTTTCGTTGTCAACGAGTGCGCGAACTTTTTCCAGCGAGGTTGGCAGGTCCGCCGGGTGAATCAGGGTTCGAAGATCGATTCGCCGCCCAAGTTCCGCTTCAGTGTAACCGGTGATGGAACTGTAAGCAGAGTTGGTTTTGAGCACGCGTCCCTTAAGATCGGTGAGCGACAATCCGATTCCCGCTTGGTCAAAACAGGTGCTGAAAAGGTCTCTCATGCTGGGAACCTCCAGGAGGTTAAGGCGCCGACAAAGAGAACGCTTGCGCGACGAAAGCCAAGTCAACTGGGTTGCTGGGCGACAGTGACGTTATAAAAGGACTTGTAAGACGAATTGGAGGGCGTAGCATGGCAAGGCCACGTGGGAACCGAGCCAGCGGTCGTGGCTACCTCCGTTTGGCTGGATTCTAACATACTGTCACCGCGTGCAGAAGAAACACGGATACCACCTAGTCTGCCTAAAATTCAGCCACTTTTCCGTCACAAATCAGGCGCCGTGGGTGTTTTAAGTTTGAAAGAAAGATTCAGTTCGGTGGAGGTTGAGCATGTCGAAGATGATTCGCTTTCTTCTGGGTTTCGGGCTGGTCATGGGGATTCTGGGCGCGTTTTGGATTATCACGCCGAACATGCCTCATGTCCTCGCACAAGGCACGACCACCGGCGACTGGAAGGCGTCGCTCAGTAAGGACAATTCCAAAGTCAATCTCAGTCTCGAGCGGCGCAGCGAACGCGGCGGACGTAATCAGATGGGACAAACGTATGAGTTTACGGATCTTCAGGGGCTGAGCCGCGAAACCGCTCAGAACGGCGGCCCCGTCAGATTCAGTCTCGTCCGCGAAGCAGGACGAATCGACCTGGAAGGAACCTTTCAAAACGGTAAAGGCTCCGGCACTTTTAACTTCACCGGTAACCCGAACTTCGTCGCCGCAATGAAGAGCCGCGGCTTCGACTTTGATGACCGCTCAAATAACCGTCATGACGAAGGCGAAGATCGGCTCTTCGCCGCGACGACTCTGAACGTCACCACGGCGCTCGCCGACGACCTGAACTCGCTGGGCTTCGGCAAACTAAACGTTGACGATCTCTTCAAAGCAGCTATTTTCAAAATCGATTCCACCTTCGCCCGTGAGATGAAAGCCAGTGGCTTCGAAAACCTCGGCATGGAAGAACTCGTCAAGGCACGTATCTTCAAAATCGATGCCGCTTTCGTCCGTCAAGTCGCCCAAATGGGTTTCGAGAAGGAGCCATTCGAAAGCCTCGTCAAGATGCAGATATTCAAAGTGACTCCCGAGTTCATCGCGGAAGTTCGCAACGAGGGTCTGACGAGCATTCAAGTTGAAGACATCGTTAAACTCCGGATTTTCAAGATCGACGCCCAGTTCATTCGCGAAGCAAAGGCCGCCGGAGTGCCACTGGAAATTGAGCAACTGGTCCAAAGAAAAATCGGCGTCGGCATCCGTGCCGGCCGAGGGTAAGTTCCTCGCCAATCAAAACCGTAAAATCCGTGTCATTCAATAACGCGGGTTTTACGGATCTCTCCGTCCTCACAAGAATAGTGCACAAAAGTCGAAGAGGAGAGAGGCTTATTCTCCACAAGCCCCGCGATCCGAAGTCGCTGTCTCTGTGGGTCCGATCTCGTTGACGATCCGCTCGAAGATTAAAACGTAAGCGAGAATGCTAAGGCACGATCTGGAAAGACGCTTCCTGTTTGACCAGCTTCTTAGAAACCATATCTTTGGACTCAATCGTCACGGTATAGCTTCCGGGCGTCTTTCCAGTAAGGCGGATGTATTCCGCGAACGTGAGATGCGGTACCGGTTCGTTTTCGATCTCGGTCAGCACGAAATCAAACGGTTTCGTCGCGGGTTGACCATCCTTCATCAGTCGCGCTGTCACACGGACCATCGGATTGCCGGTGTCCGGACTGTTCACAGCGTTGTAGACGGACATTAGCATCACGAGGTTATCAGTGGCACGAAACTGCCGCGCCGCTGCCGGTCGAATCGATGTCTTGCCTACGGTAAATACATCCGACTCAGTCGCTTGCGGGTTCGCCGCTTCAACGTAACGACTCAACACCAGCCCGGTCGTCGCAAATTCCGAAGCAAGATCCGGCAACACAAATTGTTCTCTTCGCGCGCTCATCTTGCCCGACTGGCGATCCTTTACGATTAATTCGATCGTGTATTGACCCGGAGTAAGCATCAGATCCTGACGGTAGTAGATGTTATTACTGACGATTGATTGATACTGACTATCCGTGAGACTCACGTCGAAATTTCCACCCAGCCGCGAAAGCATCGTGTCCGCAGACTTTAAAACCCCAATTACCTCCAGTTGCAGCAATCGCTTTTCACCTTTGCGCTCTACTTGCACCGCTTCCGGCGGAAGCTCGATTGCCAGCGGAACCGTGTAGAGACCATCGCGCGATCTGAAGTGACTCAAGGATACTGAAAGCCGCATGGCAGGGTTCGCTTCGATCGCGCCAAAGTTATCGAAGAGTTTCTTATCGGCAGGCGAGAGCAGGACGATCTCTTCGGGTGGTATCGCATAGTACCCGGAGCGCGACATTATCTGCGCGTCAGGGCGGCGCACTTCGATCTTGATCTTGCGAAATGAGCTGTCGAAGTTCTGGTTGGTACTGCGATAGGCGAGTGTATAACGCGATTGAATCTCCTGATTGATTCGTTCGAGGCCCTGTCCGATGTCATTGTTGCCTTTCAGAAAACGGCCGCCCGTATCGCCTGACATGCGATACAGAATGTCGTACTCACGGCCCAACCCTTCCTGTCTCGAAATATCGAAAACAGTTTCCCCGCCGACAGCTCGGATGCGTTGCTCCTGATTGGTGGCTCCCGAAATCCCGGCGAGCGGGGAATTACCGCCCAAAGAAGTTGTATTTGGCGCACTCGCTTTCAATCCGGCAGAGTCGATGATGTAGATCGCAACGTTCGCGCGATTGGCGATGTCAATTGTGCTTTGCACTTGCCAGTCGAGCACTGCGGGTGTGACGAACCCCTGAGAAAACAGTACCAAGGTTTTCTTGCCGGGTATGGAACGTAGTCCTTCACAGATTGCCGCAATTGCTGCGAGGACCGGCCGCGACTGTTGAATGCTGAGTGCAGTGCGGAGCTTGATAAACTGCGCCAGCATCGTGCGCATGATCATGATGCGCGCTGCGTTGGACCCGGCCGCTGGACTCTGGATGGCCGTGGTCGGCGCCTCATTCGCCGCCTGCAACTCTCCTCGCAGCGAGTTGATATTGTCCGCCAGATCTTGTCGCTCGAAGTTTTTCGAATTTGCACCCGTGCCTAGATTCTCAAGCGCTGCGATCAGCTTCGCCTTGTCGTGAGTGAACGGCTGGAGCAATTGCAAACTGTTTGTTACGGACAGCAGCGCCACGGCATCGCCGTTGGTTATCTGCTCTCGTACATATTTGATCGTTCCTTCGCGGACCTGCTTGAGATTGGTGACATCAGTACTTTGCGAATCGAGCACGAGCGTCACGTAATTACGAGTGACGACCGGCGGTGCCGCAGCATCCGGCTGCACTCCGCCTCTCGCGGCTGTTGAAGTCCGATTAGTCACGCCAACGAGGGGCGCATCAAAAAACTCTACCTTCTGCCGCACGCCGTTTTCATAGATTGTGAAGTCCTCCGCTTTCAGATCCGCGATGTACTTCCCTTTCTTATCTTTAACCAACACGTCGATGTTGACGAGATTCGACTTCACGCGCACAACATCGTCGTCCTGCGCCGCACAAGGCGTGGCCAGCAACACAACAAAAACGGCGACGAACAAAACTTTCATTGTCCCCTGCCGACTCCCAAAGCGTCGGCGACGCGATTAATGTAGTTGAACCACGCAGCGATCAATGTGATCTGAAGTATTCCGCGGTCATCGAAGCCCACGGAACGCAGTCGATCGTGATCGGCCGGCGAGATTCGCGTGGCATCGCGGGTCATTTGTACGACGTAATCAAGCATCGCTCTCTCCTGCTCGGAGATCGGGGCGGTCCGGTAATCGGCCTCGAGCGCGGCTACCAACGTTGGGTCCAGTGTCACGCGACGCAGAAACTCTGCGTGGGATTCGATTCAATAATGACACCGATTGGTGACCGACACCACCGTCGTAATCATCTCGTGCTGCCTCCGGCCCAGCGGCAAATCGGGAGACATGAGCGAACCGAAAGTCGCAAACGCATGGTACAGCGCCTGGGGAATCAAACTATGCGAAGCGACGATGCCCGCGGTTTCGCCATCCGCGGTTGGATGGACGGGTGTTGCATACTCAATCGGATAAAACTCGCGTTGAGCCTCAACCACTTTGCGAACCTCCTCGCTTTCACCAGGCGGAACGGTCTTGATCCAGGTCATTAAAGTCGTCCTTCCTTTTCAACCAATCGCTTGTTACGAAATATGAATAAGTACACCGGAAATCCCAACGACACAACGGCGACACCCGCCAGCGCCTGCCTCGGCTTATCGCCGAAGAGCAAAACCAGCATGATCAGCAACAGCGCAAGAAAGATCGCAGGCGTGAATGGATAACCGGGCGTCAGAAATCCGGTGTTCCGCGTGCCGTTGCGACGAAGCTTGAAGAGCGCGATCACGGTGAGCGCAATAAAGACGATCACGACGAAAACGAAATACGACATGATCTCGTTGAAACTGCCGACCAGCACCAGTATCGAGGCAAGTACCGCCTGGAGCGCGATTGCGACTGCGGGAGTTTCGTAACGAGGATGCAGTGACGCGACCGAGCGAATAAATAAACCGTCGCGGGCCATAGCAAAATAGACGCGCGGCGCCGACATTACAACGGCGGCAAGACATCCGAGAACAGCGACGACTACGACCAGCGAAAACACAACCCCACCCGCCCGTCCGAACAAAACCTCGCCTGCCTGTGCTGCGAAGGTCTCACCGGTTGTCACCTGCTGCATCGGTACGAGGTAAATAAAAACGAAGCTGGTCAGGATGTAAACGATCGTCACGCCTACCACTCCGAAGCCCAGTGCTCGCGGCAACGTGCGTTCCGGGTTGCGTACTTCGCCCGCCAGTTTTCCTAAGTCCCACCAACCCGCAAACGAGAAGAACGCGCCGACAAATCCGCCTGCGAGTGCGCCAACCAAATTCGTGGCCGAACCTGCACGGCGCGCTACGAACGGCGTAAAGTTGGACCAGTCGCCGAGTTGAAAGCCAATTGCCCACAGAAAGATGAAAGCCAGCAGCCCCAGCTTCAAGAACATCAAGCCGCGCATGAACCACGCGCCGAGTCTGACGCCGCGAATGTTCACCAGCGCGACTATGACAATCGCCGCGATTGCCACGGCCTTCATTCCCCAAGGGGAGAGATTTACAACCTGTCCCGCGTACGTCGCCAGACCCACTGACAGCACCGCCGTGAGTCCCGGATCCATAACCAGAAACGCCATCCATCCATACATGAAAGCGACCGCAGGACCATAAGCTTCGCGAAGGTAAACGTAACCGCCACCCGCCTCCGGATAACGAGCGGACAGCTCCCCATAACAAAGCGCGCCGCACAACGCCGTGACACCCATCGTCAGCCACACAATTAATAGCCACATTGGTGAGCCGAGCGACTTGGCCATTCCCGCCGGCGTCAGAAAAATCCCAACGCCAATAACGCCGCCAACCACAAAGGCGGTCGCCGTGCGATTGCCGATCTGTCTCTTTAACTCGGTGCTCACCTAGAAAGTTATGCGCGCGGCGAACTGGAAGGCCCGTGGACCACCCGAGCCAAACACACCGCCGGCCGTCGTCACTGCCTGTCCAAAACTCGACGAACGATTAAAGCCCGGACTGCTCGGATCACTACTGTCGCGAACCAACACGTTGCTGAAACCGGAGTAGTTGACATTGGAGATGCCTAGCACGTTGGTGACGTTGAAAAGATTGAACACCTCGGCAATCGGTTCCAATGTTACTTGCTCACCGATTTTAAAAACCTTCGACACCCGAAGATCGAACGACGAGAAACTGTCGCCAAACTCGAGATCGTCACTCACCAGCGGCAGCGGCACGCGAGGTTTAAAACCCGTGCTCGGATCTGCATTTGGACAAAGCGAACCACCCGCCGCATTGATCTGCGTCAGGGCGGCATTGAGCTGCGCGCCGGTTTGAAACTCTCGCGCGCCAGCGTTCCGGCCGAGTTCACAAACACGCGAACTTCCGTCAGGCAACAAGATGTCCAAGGGTACTGACGAGGCAAGCGTCAAAATCGGCGACACCCGCACTTCCCACGGCAATTGAAACACTCCGGAAAAAGTAAACCGATGTCTTTGATCGTTCGGCGTTGGTCCATATTCCAATTGAAGATTGCTCGAATCGATCGGCCCGTTCGAAAACGGGATCTGATCGTCGTTCGCAAAGTTAAATGATCGCGACAGAGTGTAAGAAGCACGGAACTGGTAACGTGCCGCGAACCGTTTTTCCAGGCTCACCAGTAACCCGTCATATTTCGTCCTGACACTCGACTCCAAATTCTTAACGATCTCCGGTCCGCCGACGACTGGATTGAAAGGCACTGTGCCAATCACGCGCCCGATGATGAAATGGGTACCGATGTTGCGCACGTAGTCGGCGCGCAGTACGAACTGGCTGCCAAGTTCCCGTTGTACGCCAAAATTCATCTGATGGACCGCGGGATTCTGAAGATCGTTGTCGATGATGTTGATGCCGCCCGCGCCTGCGCCCGGTAATACAAATCCCGTAAACGGATTCGCCAGTGTCGGAGCGCCCGGTGGAAACACGCCGTCGACGGGATCGAAAAGAAACGGAGGCGGTATGAAGAAGAGGTTCCCCGCGCGCACTTCAACCGGCAACGCGCGACCGTCAAGTCCACGTTCCAGCGTCTGAATCTCGAGCGTTACACGGTCGTAATAAATCCCGTAACCGCCGTGAATGCTGGTGCGCATGTCCTCAGTTGAGAAGTTGAAACCGACGCGCGGCGCAAAGTTGTTCTTATCTCGCTTCCGCTCGCCGCTGAGAAACGGCAGGATTAACGGATTAAGTTCGTCAACACGGCTCACGTTTTTCACGTCCGTATCGAGCTCATAACGCAGGCCCAGATTCAACGTGAGTTGCGGATGAACTCGCCAATCGTCCTGGAAGAACGCGGCGAAATACGTATTGTCGGCATCGGGGAGCAATAACGAACGCTCCGGAAATCCGCTCCGCAAGGTCACCGCAAACAACAGATCGTTGTCATCAACACGACCGTCCAGGTTGCGATCGAAATCAGGAAAGTCTTCGATCAGTTCGATACGACCCTGCTGAAAAACTTTCAGATCGAGGTCTGACTGGACGCGTTGAATCTCACCGCCCGCGTAAAACGCATGGTTGCCGCGAATAAAGGTGAACGTGTCACTAAACTGGAAGCGGCGTTGTTTGGTTTGCTGCGGCACTCGAAACGAAGCGCCGTCCTGCAAGCTGGGGAACGTAAGTTGCGGTCCGGGCGTCACCGGCACCGTATCGTTGATGAAATCGCTGAACCCGAAATGGAAACTGTTGAGGTCGACGGGCGAGACGATACGCGTGTAGTTGCCGAGGAACGAGTGCGTCTTGTTGCGACCCGATTGTCGTTGAGACGCGGAGCCGATCGAGCGCACTAGCGTGCTCGCGTTGATGCCGTTTTCGCGTTGAAAGGAGTAACGGAAACTCAGCGTGTCCTTGACGGTGGGGCTCCAATCTACGCGCTCTGTTGTCAGAAAATCGTCCAATGGCGAGGGTGCAAAGCCGCGGATTATCGACCTGGTCGCAAGGTTCCGCTCACCAACGAGTACGACGCCGTCCTGGTTTCGATATTCAAACGAGCCAAAGAACCAGGCGCGATCCTTTTTGATTGGACCACCAAGCGTGAACGCATACTGTTGTCGATCGAACGGCGGTTCGTCCTCCAGACGGCGATCGAAAGTAGCGGGTAAACCCTGCAAGGTCTGATTGCGAAAATAAACAGACCCTGAACCGTGAACTTCATTGCCACCGCTTTTCGTGATGACGTTAATGATCGAAGACCCGGAGCGTCCTTGCTGGGCCGAGAAGCGGTTTGTCGCAATCTGAAACTCTCTTATAGCTTCCTGAGAAATATTTTGCACCGGGCCACCAACGACGTCGTCGTTGTTGTCCGCGCCGTCTACACTCACATTACCACCGCGTCCAAGCTGGCCGGCTGAGGAGATCACCAGAGTGTTGGCTTTGGTTGGATCGAAATTAGGCGCGGGAGCGTTGCCGGGAACGAGCAGTGCGAGCTCGAGAAAATTGCGGCCGTTGAGTGGCAGAGTCTCGACTTCGCGAGATTCAATCACGCCCTGCACCAGCGAGTCCCTGGTATCGATCGCTTGCCTGCCAGGGTCGTAGAGATCGACAACCGTAGTCTCGGTGAGGCCAATTTCCAGCGGTGCGTTCAGAGTGACGCTCTGGCCCACCTTCACCGCCACCGGGACCTTCGACACCTTTGTGAGAAATCCTTTTGCTTCGACGCGAATCTCGTACTCACCTGGCGCGAGATCCGTGAGCACGTACAACCCTTCCTCGTTGCTTACGGTCTGGCGACGCATACCCGTAGCTGTTTGAGTTGCGGTGACGGTCACCCCAGGCACAACAGCACCGTTCGGATCGGTAACCACTCCGGTGAGTGTCGCCCTGGTAGCCTGTTGGCCCAACACAGACGCAGTCACTAACAACAACAAAGCTAAAACGGGGAATACAAATCGCATTTTTATTTTCCTCTTCCGGGATTGTTCGATTCTTTAAGCCGCAACCCACCTCGTTACCTGCTCGTATACATCCGAAACCATATTCCGGGCTTTCTCTTCAGATCGTGCCTCGGCGACGATGCGAATGATCGGTTCAGTGTTTGAGCCGCGCACCAGAAACCAACCATCAGGCATCATGACCTTAACGCCGTCGCGCGCATCGATCGGAAAGTTGGAGTACTCCTGCCGCAACATTCTCAGGACGCCTGGAATGCGCTGCGACGAACATTCCATCTTCTCTTTGACGATGCTGTAGTGCGGAAACGTCTCGAGCAACTGACTGACGCTCTTGCCCGACTCTGCTAGAAGATGAAGCACCAGCGCCATGCCAACCAGACTATCGCGGCCAAAATTGATGCGCGGGTAAATGACACCGCCATTACCTTCGCCGCCGATAACTGCGTTGTGCTGGCGCATGCCGTCAGTAACGTTCACCTCACCGATCTTCGTGCGAAACACCTGACAGCCAAACTGCTGCGCGATGTCGTCGAGCGCCGAAGTCGTCGACAGGTTGGCCACCACTGGACCACGTTCTCGCTGCAACACATAACGGGCGGCGAGCACGAGCGTGTAGTCCTCACCAATCGGATCACCGTCTTCAGAGACGATTGCCAGTCGATCCGCGTCCATGTCCTGCGCGAAGCCA
>Ga0209485_1000037_pt1 | contig 50077 bp, 44 predicted proteins | sample NCAS100_FD_187516 | JGI IMG/M metagenome (GOLD analysis project Ga0209485, IMG submission 187516) | Agricultural soil microbial communities from Utah to study Nitrogen management - NC AS100 (SPAdes) (version 2) | ecosystem: Environmental > Terrestrial > Soil > Agricultural land | place: USA... | reverse complement strand
GTCGTGTAACCAAACATTTCGGAAAGGGGCACGAATGCAGTAATTACTTGCGCACCACCAGGTCGAGGTTCGGTCTTTTCGATTTGTCCGCGCCTGCGTCTCAAGTCACCATTAACCGCCCCCATGTACTCGTCAGGGGTCACAACCTCAATTCGCATGATCGGCTCGAGCAGTACCGGCTTGGCCTTTCGCACTGCGTCCTGAAAAGCGAGCGAACCGGCAATATGAAACGAGCGCTCATCCGAATCGACCTCGTGGTAGTTGCCAAACACCAGGCGCACCCTGATGTCCACCAACTCATAGCCAGCGAGGAAACCACGCTCCATCGCGTCTCGAATCCCGCTCTCGACGGGCTTGATGTACTCCTTGGGAATAGCGCCGCCAGTAATCTTGTTTTCGAAAACAAACCCCTCACCCGGGGCAGGTTCGATCTCGATCTCCACATGGCCAAACTGGCCACGGCCGCCGGTCTGCTTTTTATAGATCTCTTTGCCGGGCGCCGGTTGCGTAATGGTTTCGCGATAGGCCACCTGCGGCTTGCCCACATTAGCCTCAACGCTAAATTCGCGCTTCATTCGGTCGACAATAATCTCGAGGTGCAACTCACCCATACCGGCGATAATCGTCTGCCCGGTCTCGGAATCGGTTGAAACATTAAATGAAGGGTCTTCCTGGGCGAGCCGGTTTAGCGCAACACCAAGTTTGTCCTGGTCCTGTCGCGTCTTTGGCTCGACGGCTACACGAATAACCGGAGCGGGAAACTCCATCTTCTCGAGGATGATGGGCTTGTTGTCGTCGCAAACCGTGTCACCGGTTGTAACCTGCTTCATGCCGCCGATAGCGATGATCTCGCCGGCGCTGGCGTCTTCGATATCTTCGCGCTTGTTGGCGTGCATCCGCATGAGCCTACCTACACGTTCCTTACTACCCTTGACAGGGTTGTACGCATAGGAACCGGCCTTGATCGATCCGCTATAGATACGCACAAAAGACAATTGGCCCAGGTGCTTGTCGGCCATTATCTTGAAGACCAGGCCTGCGAACGGAGCCGCAGCATCTGGGAGACGAGTTTCAACCGCATCCGTTTTCGGATTGATTCCTTCAACCGGAGGCACGTCAAGAGGCGACGGCAGATAGTCGACGACTGCGTCGAGCAATGTCTGCACGCCCTTGTTCTTGAACGCCGAGCCGGTGACGACCGGAACGAGCTTTAGCTCGATTGTTCCCTTGCGGAGACCCGCCCGGATCTCGCTTTCGCTGATCTCCTCGCCTTCGAGGTACTTGTGCATGAGGTCGTCGTCAATGCTCGCAACAGATTCAACCAGTTTTTCACGAGCGGCGGTGGCTGCGTCTTTTAGGTCTTCGGGGATGTCGACAACTTCGTATTCAGCGCCCTTTGTTTCGTCTTTCCAGATCAGTCCTTTCATCTGGACGAGATCGACAACGCCTTTGAGTTGATCTTCGAGACCGATCGGAATTTGAATCGCTACCGGATTTGCACCCAGCCGCGAGATGATCGATTCGAATGAACGCTCAAACGACGCGCCGGCGCGATCGAGTTTGTTGATAAAACAGATTCGAGGAACGCCGTACTTATCAGCCTGGCGCCAGACAGTTTCCGACTGCGGCTCGACTCCGGCGACTCCGTCAAACACAGCGACGGCGCCGTCGAGCACTCGCAGTGAACGCTCCACTTCCATTGTGAAATCGACGTGGCCCGGGGTGTCGATGATGTTGATGCGATGATCGACGCCGTCTCTTTCCCAGAAACAGGTGGTTGCGGCGCTGGTAATGGTGATACCGCGCTCCTGCTCCTGTTCCATCCAGTCCATGGTCGCCGTACCCTCGTGCACCTCGCCGATTTTGTGCGTGATGCCCGTGTAATAAAGGATACGTTCCGTGGTGGTGGTCTTACCGGCATCGATGTGGGCCATGATGCCGATATTCCTGAATTTACTTAAATCGTGCTTAGCCATTGCTTTTATGGTCAGTGGTCAGTAGTCCGTTGTCAGTTAGTCACTACGGACAACTGACTACTGACCACTGACTTATCACCACTTGTAATGCGCGAACGCCTTGTTCGCATCAGCCATGCGATGCGTGTCTTCCTTCTTCTTCACAGCGTTGCCGCGATTGTTGGCAGCGTCGAGAATTTCGGCCGCCAATCGATCAGTCATTGTCTTTTCGCCGCGGCCACGCGCGTACGAAACTATCCAACGAATTGCCAGGGCACCGCGCCGCTCCTGGTGTACTTCAATGGGAACCTGATAAGTGGAGCCGCCGACGCGCCGTGACTTGACTTCCACGGTGGGCTTCACGTTGTCGATCGCGCGTTTGAAGACCTTGAGCGGCTCTTCGCCGGTCTTGTCGCCAATTTGGCGCATGGCATCGTAAAAAATACTTTCCGCTACCGACTTCTTGCCTTCCCACATGACGCCGCTGATGAACTTGGTCACCAGTGGGCTGTTATAAACAGGATCCGGAAGCACTTCGCGTCGTTCGGCTACTCGTCGTCTTGGCATATTCGTTTATCTCTCGCTCGGTTGCTTTTAGATCCTATTTCGCACTCGCCTTGGGCCGCTTCGCGCCGTACTTCGAACGTCCTTGCTTGCGATCCGCAACACCCACTGAATCGAGCGTGCCGCGAATAACGTGGTACCGGACACCGGGAAGGTCCTTAACGCGGCCACCGCGGATGAGCACGATCGAGTGCTCCTGAAGGTTGTGGCCAACGCCCGGGATGTAGGTCGTTACCTCGATGCCGTTGGTAAGTCTCACGCGCGCCACTTTACGCAGTGCTGAGTTGGGCTTTTTCGGCGTCTGAGTGTAAACGCGAGTACAAACGCCACGCTTCTGAGGCGAACTCTGAAGCGCGGGGCTGGCAGTCTTATATTTGACCTGTTGGCGGCCTTTGCGAACGAGCTGATTAATCGTCGGCACTGTTTCCCTCTTCGATACCTTGGGCGCAGCAAAACGCGCAAAAAGGGGCCGTGCCTGCCTCTTTCCGGAACCAGTCCGGCAGTCAGCGCAGGCTACTGCCCTGTTAAAAAATAGATTGTTCAGGGACGTTCTGATTTTCGCTATAAGCGGCGGGCGTGGATCGTGGCTTCCCTTAAGCCGAAACTTTTCTGTGGCGTCGCTTGATGTGGGCGAGTAGCCTGAACTGCGCGAGCACGCGAGGGGACGACCGACCGTAGTCAGGCCGCGACGCGTACCATTTACGCCACAATAACTGTCAACGGCCAAATATTACCTGGCCGAGCAACGCCTCCACACCGACAGAACCAACTTGGACGTTGCTTATTTACTTCAGACCCCCGTGTCCGAAACGGGAGACTATACGTACGGGAACCAGCTATGTCAAGCGCGACAGCGTGTTACGGCGCTGCCTCCCCACTTCCTCTCCGCGTATCTCAGCGTGCCTCTGCGGCTCTGCGGTTGATAGGTCCTTACAGCTCTTTTACCGCAAAGGCGCAGAGGCAGCGGATATATGCAGAAAAGATTTCCGTTTAGTAGAAAACCGGTGCGTTTAACGGTGCTAGAGGAGCCACTTAATCAAATACCAGATCCCTAAGCCCGCGGCCCCGATTATGGCAACCAGTGCCAGGCTCAAAAGCACCATCAACAGCTTGAATTTGCGATACCGGTTTTTGTCCGGCGGTGTTAATGAAGCCTGCGGAAAATACGGCGGCGGTGTATAAGTGGCCATGCTAACCCTTTGGAGTTGGAGACGGGGTGGTGAGTCCCGCCTTTTTCAACTCTTCTGCCTTCTGTTTCTTTATTAACGCTTCCTGGTGCTTCTTGCCGGCGCGAATCCGTTTAACACCTTCACGCGCTTCCTCAAGCGCATCCTGCGCCCGGTAATAGTCTGGATCGATCTCTAACGACTTCGAAAAGGCAGCAGCGGCCTGGTCGTATTGCGCCAGCTTGGTGTGCGCTACACCGAGATCGTAGTAGATGCCGGGATCGTCCGTTTTTAATTTGGTCGCCTGTCGATACGAACGGATCGCTTCGCTGTAATTACCGAGATTAGCGTAAGTTTGACCGAGATTATAGTGCGCTTCAGCATCGTCCGGATTGGCGTCGAGATGTTTCTTGTACGCCTCAACTGCCTTCTTGTAATGCGATTCGGCATCTTCGCGTTTCTCGAGCGCTTCGTATCCGAGCGCGAGACGGAAATGCGCTTCCGCGAGGTCCGGATCCAGATTGACCGCTTGTTGAAAGGCTGCGACCGCTTCTGTGTCCTGGTCGTCGAGGTACAACTGCTTGCCTTTATCCAGCAGTGCCTTTGCCTGCGAATGGTCTCCATTCAAACCGTTGGACACTTCTGCAGTTCCGGCACTATTATTCGTGGACTGCTGACCGGTCCGTTTGCAACCCAGCGCAAACACCAGTAAACACACGGAGCATAATAAGAGAATTAGTCTCATCGCGCAGGAACTCAGCCGCTCGTTTGAATAGCCCTTTAGGGTTGGGGAAAGAAGCGCTCGTTATCTAACGCCAATTCAGGCGTGGAGTCAACCAAGCTGCACGAGCCCCACGAACTGGAAAATACGATCCGTTGTTAATTTCTTCTAGGAGTGCCAATGTCCAAGAACCAACGCCCCCGCATGATTAGGTTTATGGCGCCAATTGTCCTGGTGACCATGCTTCTTTCCCAGCAAGCGCTTGCGCAAAAACCGACCGTCGTCAGTTCAGTCAATCCGCCGCTGACGCTCAGCCTTTCGCCCAGTTCCACAACTGTGAGCGCCTGCGCCGAAGCCGGTGGTCCCACCGTGCAACTGACCGCCAAGGCAGCTTCGCCCGGTGGCAATCCGATCAAATATCGCTGGACGACGTCGGGCGGAACCGTTACGGGCGAAGGTCCAAACGTTACGTGGAATCTGACGGGCCTGAAACCCGGTTACCACAAAGCGTCTCTCGATATTCAAACAAACGGCATTGACGGTGAGTGTCATGCGTTTTCGTCTGTTAGCGTGCTCGTAAGTCCGTGCCCTGTAATCCCACCTGTTTGTCCAACTATCGAGATCGTTTGTCCGACGAACATTGGCATCGATCAACCTCTCACTTTCACTTCACGAGCCACCGGCGGCACAGCGTCGATCGCGCCCGTATACAACTGGACCATCTCCGCGGGCAACATCATCGAAGGTCAGGGAACAAATACGATCAAAGTCGATACTTCGGGTCTCGCGGGCCAAACCGTGCGGGCGTCCCTTACGATGCCGGGGTACGGCTCGCTAAATTGCTCCGCCGATTGTGGTGTTTCCATTCCCGTGCCGCGTATCGTCAGTCGCAAGTTTGACGAGTTTCCCGATATCCAGCGGAACGACGAAAAGGCCCGGCTCGATAATTTGGTTATCGAGTTGCAAAACGATCCATCCTCGACGGCTTATGTCGTGATCTATCCGGGTCGCGGCGGCAAGCGTGGCGACGTGCAGCATCACGCGAGTCGGATCGTCGATTACATGGTCAACTCACGCGGAATCGACCAGACTCGCATCGTGACTCTCGTCGGCAGCGCGCGAAACGATTTGTTCGTGGAACTGTGGGTCACACCACGGGGCGCGACACCACCAAACCCGTAAAACACGCCGGTTTTCCGACTTCTAACGGTATCGCTGTTGCCTTCTAGTAAGGTGACTGACACCTTTGTCTGAAATTGTGCGCGTTAACAAGACGAAGACTGTTTCGGTCTTGTATCAGAAACTTACAGCGTGGAGAAAATCAATGTTCCGTACCAGATCTGACTATGGACGCATCCTTTTCCTGGTCTTGATGTTGGCTCTGCCGTTTTCTGCAGCGGCGCAAGACGACAAAGCGAAAAAAGAGAAGAAAGCACCTATCGGAACGCCGGTTTTCTGGACCGCACCCTCAGACGTTGGGTCAATGAATCTGTTACTCGGAGCTGGTGGCGAAGCAATGAAGCCCGACGTCAGCAAGGTGACGTTCGTCGAACAAAAAACTGGCGGCTATTCGACGAAGTATGAGGTGCGCGACGCCAAGGGTAACAAGTGGGTCGCGAAGATTGGAAAAGAAGCTCAAACGGACACGGCTGCGAACCGTTTGGTCTGGGCTCTGGGCTACCCATCAGAGATCGCTTACCTCATTCCCAAGTTGAAAATTGAAGGCAAGGGCGAATTTGAAAATGTTCGTCTTGAAGCCCGGCCAAAAGGTGTCGACCGAGTTGGCAATTGGATGTGGGAGAACAACCCGTTCCAAAACACGCCCGAGTTTCGTGGGCTGAAGATCTTCATGGTGATGATCAATAACTGGGACATGAAAGACGACAACAACGAAATCCTTGCGATGCGCAACCCGACCACCGGGGAGGCAGAGTTGCGCTACATCATCAGTGATTTAGGCGGCTCGTTTGGCAAGACTGGCGGCTTCTTCTCGCGAAGCCGCAACGAGCCAAAGGATTACGTCAAAGCCGACTTCATCAAAGCTGTAAAGGGCGACGTGATCGACTTTGTTTACAGTGGAAAGAACCAAAAGCTATTCGAAGGAATGACGGTCGCAGACGCTCGCTGGCTGAGCGAACGTTTCAAAGGCTTGAGTGACGAGCAGCTGAAAGATGCATTTCGCGCGGCGAATTACACGCCGGAAGAAGTCGATATGCTGACTGCGGCTCTCAAAGCTCGCATCGCAGCGTTGGAAAACCCAGCGGGCGCCGTGGCGAAAGATAACAAGTAAGACGGTTGAAAAAGTTTGTCCGGCGCACTCGAGCGTGTCGACTTGCGGATAGCAAGCTAAACGACAACTGGAGTTCGCCGGACATTCGTTTTTGAAGAACTGTACGCTGCGCCGCGGGGCTTCGCCCCGCCGGAAGAAGAGTTCTTATATTTCAGTAAACCCGGCGGGGCGAAGCCCCGCCTCACATCAGGCGGCAAAGCCGCAGCGAAACGGTTCTTGCGCGGAAGTTATCTCACCACTTCTATCGCGATAAGTTGCTGCCCCGAGATCACAAATTCCGCGGGCGGCAACTCCATCTCATAAACGGGAGACAGCACAGTCGGCGTATAACCGCCGGAGGTGCGATCGCTGTTGAGCGTCGCCACCATCGACGGCGGCAGACTCGGCAGTTCACTGGTCCCAATCACAGCCCCAGCCGTGATACGAAACAGCTTCACATACAACCGATCGCTCTTCTTCACCGTGTTAATTGCCCTTACTAATTGACTCAGATCCTGCGGCACAAATGACTTCGCCGGCGAGCCTTCCTGCAACGCACCACCATCGCCGACAAACACAAGCAACTGACCCACCGCGGCGTCTTCAGGAATCTGCACCGGGATCCGCTGAACAAATTGCTTTCCTGATTCTGTCCGCACGTAAGCCTGAACTTCGACCTTCTCACCGCGACGCACTTCGGTGCGATCAAGCGTGATCCGCTCGAGTGTTCCGGCATACTTGGTTTCCGAAGAAGAGATATCGAGCGTAATGCCTTCGAGTTGCACGTCGTCGAAGCCGCTGGTCAACAGCGACGCAACCGGCGCGGCAATCGAACCCGCAGCTTGAACGAGTGAATTGTTCGCGGAGAAGCGCCGGTCGATCTGGATCGGCTCATGGCCCCGAACTCTGATCTGACCTTTGAGCGTGATCGTCGAGTCGCCCAAAACGCGCTCGCTGGAAGTAATCGTGTTGAAAACGGTGATGTTCAATAGTATCGGTGTCAGGAACGAGTCACTTACGACTTCGTAGGAATAGGTTTCGTTTCGATCGCGACTGGTATGAAGATTCACTTTCACCGGAATCATCTTCGGAGCGCGACGCAGCAAGCCATAAATTCCCGACGCGCGGTCCTGTGCGATCGATCCGACCATTTGTCCCGGAACGGCGAGCTTGAACGAGTTGTTCATATTCGCGATAACGGTGACGACGGATGATTCCGTCATCGGCATATCGGACGCACCCAAACTCAAAAATGGATGACCAAACGCATAAATTCGGTCACCATCGCGCATCGTGACGGTGCCTGCGGCTGCCAGCGAGTAATCGCCGCGTACGAGTTGCACGCTGATCGAACTGCCCGGTGGGAACGTGTTTCCATTCACTTCCGCCATTGGCGTGATCGCGGCCGATCCACCGACACCGGAGACCGGCAACAGGCCGTTCGCCACCAATTGCGGCGCAAACATTGATAGCGATTCCTGACTGATACCACTGAAGACAAGCGGCGTCGCAATCGGTGTCATCTGTTGACCAATCAACGGCAACAACGGCGAGGTTGCGGACACTGGAGCCAGGAGTGAAACGGAAGAGACCGCGGGCTTCGGCAGATTCGGTTTCCAATCGGTACCAGCCAATTGCGCAAACGAAACCGCGCGCGGCTCTTTTGGCTTACCTTTATCGTTTTCAGCGCCCTGGTTGAAAATGTCGATCATCTGCTTGATCGGCGTGATTCCCGCGATCGGCTCCTTGGAAAACGGAAAGCTGAACGCGATCGCCCCGACGATCTTACCGTCGATATAAACGGGTGAACCCGACATGCCTGCAAAGACGCCTGTCTTCTCGACGTTTGACCCACTCAGTTTGGCGATGATCGCCGACTGACGCGGTCCCGGGAAACCCGGCAGGACGCCGAGAATCTCGACGTTGAACTCCTGAGTCTCCGACCCGCTGAAGACTGTTCTGGCGGTCCCTTTCATGCCGGCTCGAACGTCTTCCAGGGGGAAAACCGGGATTGTAACTATGTTCGGCCCTGCTGTGGGCTGTTGAACCGTCTGCTGTGCTGGGGCCAAAGTCGCCGTTGCGACGAGCAGTAGTGCGCTGAAAATGGAGGCAAATCTCTTCATTAGTTAGGACTATAAACTTCGTTTGAGAAGGCGGTCAAGATTAAGATGGTTAGCAGGTTGCAAACACCAATTACACAAGTTGAAGCGTTCATCCTCGCCGGCGGTGCCTCGAGCAGAATGGGTACAGACAAGTCTCAACTGCTGCTCGAAGACCAGACGTTTGTAGAACGCATCGCGGCTACACTTCTGACGGTCACAGACTCGATTAGGTTGGTCGGCGGCCGCGAGAATTCCAAACTGTCCACGGTCGCGGATGTTTATCCGCAATGGGGAGCGCTCGGTGGACTGCACGCGGCGCTGTCCGCTTGTCGCCGGAATTGGGCCATCGTCGTCGCCTGCGATCTCCCGTTCGTTACCTCGGAACTCCTTTCAAGCCTCGCTTCGAAGCGAGGTGATTACGATGCCGTGGTCCCAATTCAACCGGATGGAAGGCCGCAACCGCTCGCCGCGCTCTACCGTGCCGAACCCTGCGCGCGATGGGCCACTGAGTTGATCCAGGCGGGACGGCGACGCCCGTTGGACCTTCTGCAAAACGTCAACACACGTTGGGTGGACTTCGCCGAAATCGCGAATCTGGATCACGCGGAAAGGTTTTTTGTTAACATCAACACGCCGGACGACTATTATGGCATCATCCGCGTTCTGGACACGGATCGTTGATCACTAATTCTCATGCCACCTAGAAGAAGATTTGGTAAAAGGCTAATCAAGTCTTTCCTGCCAATTGTATTAGTCATCGGGCTGGCAGTCGGCGCTTCACTCTCATTCATCGTCTACTGCGTCACGCGTCCCGCTCGACGCCCATACGTCGTCACGCCGGAATCGTTTGCAAGCATCAGCGGCCGAGCAATCAAAGTCACGGACGAAACATGGACCAATCGTGACGGGCGTACCGCTCGTGGCTGGCTGCTGAAGGGCGCGGAAGGCGCACCGGCAGTCGTACTGCTGCATCGATACGGCGGCGATCGCTCGTGGTTGTTCAATCTCGGGGTTAAGATAAACGAAACTACCAGCTTCACTATTCTCTGGCCCGAGTTGCGTGGCCACGGCGAGAACCCGCTGATTGGTTGGACCAGCCTCGGGGCGCGGGAAGGCGACGATCTGCTGGCGGCGATCGAATATCTACAGATGCTAAAGTCAGAAAACCACAAAAAGTTGATCGGCGAGAGTTTCGGAATTTATGGGGTGGAACTCGGCGCTTACATTGCGTTGAAAGCGGCATCGCAGGATAGTCGAATCAAGGTACTGGCGCTCGATTCGATCGTGAGCTCGCCGGATGAACTCTTGAATATTGCGGTTTCAGACTGTGTGGCGATCGACAATGGCTTCGTGCATTCACTCTCACGCATTGCAATGAAGATCTACATGCTGGGCAGTTACGATAGTACTCCCGGATGCGATCTGGCGCGGTCGGTCCGCGATCAACGCGTGTTACTGCTTTCGGGAGCGGAAGCGGGAAGGCTTAGAGACGCAACCGCCGCGATACAAAGCTGCTTCGCAAATCCGGCGAACGTGGAAGCGCGTGTCGATCTACCGCTTAGCGGGTTCAGTTTGCCATCAGCAACGGGTGAACAGGGTGAAGCTTACGATCGCGTCGTGATTGAGTTCTTCGATCGCAATCTGCGCTGATCGTTGAACCACGAAAAAGGCACAAAAAGCAAAAGAGGCACAACAGCATCCAAATTAGTTTAAGAACTGAAGGCGTTAGTCGATGAAACTGAAGGACGCTTAGTTGATGCGAAGCGTTAGTTGAGGTACTGGTTGTTGCTTGCCCCTTTTTGTGTCTGTTCTTGTGCTTTTTGTGGTTCCAGTGTCCAACCAAGTATCGCTGTACGCCCGTTGTCGCCAATCACTTCAATCCCACGCGCGTTTCGAAAGTGGTCCACGTATTCAACGGCAATCAGTACCAACAACTTCCCGCCCAGCGCGCGCGCTTTATCAACCGTAACTTCGTCGAACGGAACCACTTCGCCTTCGTCGTTATAGACCACGCGATCGTGCGCGTAGAACTGCGGCGAACGATCGTCATTTCGTTGCGCGATCACCGGAACATTTCCATAGCCGCGCGCGTCGGCGAGTTGGAGCAAGTCACGAACTGATTCACGATAAGCAATCGGCGGCGCCGCGCACATCAGCAGCACGACGACGAGGATGAAAATGCCGCTATACACATACTGCGCCGCCGGGTCAGCACGCGTCACAAACGTAGCAATGGCCGCAACAATCATTGGCACTGCGGCCAGGACGGCGCAGCTCATCGAGACATAACCCGTTTGCGCGGCATAAACAATCCCTCCGACACCCAGCACGAAGCAGATCAGCCCCGTCGCTCGAAACGCCCACTTCGAAGGCGACACCAATCGTTCGGTGATCAGCAGAGCAGCCGCAGGCAAAACAGGCAGGATATAGCCCGGCAACTTCGAACCGGAAAACGAAAAGAACAGGATCGGTACCAGCAGCCACGCCAGTGAGAACACTCGAACGACACTAAGATTATCGTCACCGCGCCAGTTCCAGTTTCTGACTTTCGCAAGCGCATCGATGAAAAGCGCAGTCCACGGCAAGATCAGCATCAGAAGGATTGCCGGGAAGAAGTAGATCGGTTGCGGATGTTTGTATTTGTTTGAGGTGAAGCGCGCGAAATGATGCTGCACGAAAAACTCATCGATGAACGTCCATCCGTGTTTCGCGATCACTGGTCCATACCAAATAGCCGCAACTGCGATCGTCAAAGGTAGCCCCCAAACCAGGCTCACGAAAACGCGCCGCTCGGGCCACTTTCGTCGCAACAGGTAATAAAACCCAACCACGCCGAACGGGATTACGACTCCCACCAGTCCCTTCGCGAGCAGCGACAACCCGACAAACACGTAAAAGCCTGCGAGAAACCGCCGCTTTCGCGACAACTCACGCATTAGAAAAAACGCCAACGACCACGTGGTCGTCATCGTCACCACCACGTCGAAACTGGCCGCGCGCGAAAACACAATCAGTCCCAAACAACTCGCCGTCACAACCGCGGACCAGATCCCGAATTCAGCGACACCACTCGCGCGCTCGGTCTCGCGTCCAACCCAGTAAACAGCCGCAATCGTCAACAACCCGCAGAGCGCAGGTCCCAGCCGAGCCGAAATTTCATTCATGCCGAAAACTTTCGCAGCTGCGATCATTAACCAGTAAAGCAGCGGTGGCTTCTCAAACCACGTGTGACCGCCCAGCGTCGGCGTGATCGGATCGCCACGCAACAGCATCTCGCGTGCGACTTGCGCGTAGCGCGGCTCGTCCGGACCAAGCAGGGGCAAGTAGCCGAGGCCGAAAAGATAAATCGCGATGACGATGATGAAGGTGACGATGTAGAGTCGCTTGGCAAGCGCAGAAGGTAGCAAGTATATTCGGCTCCGATTCGATTTATCCGCGGTTTAAATTAACAAAAATCCATGTCGTTACGTACAGCAGTCGTTGGTGTGGGTAGTCTTGGCCGCCAACACGCGCGCATTCACAGCGCGCTCGCGGCCGAAGGATCAGCGCAATTTGTTGCCGTTTGCGATATTAACGAAGAGACGGCGCGATCGGTCAGCGCTGAACGAAACAGCGATTGGACCAGCGACTGGCGCGAGTTGATCGGAAACGTCGACGCGGTCAGTCTTGCAGCTCCCACTGAAGTTCATTGCGAGATCGGCTGCGGATTGCTCGAAGCGGGCATTCACGTCCTCGTAGAGAAACCTATCTCGCGTACGCTCGACGAGGCCGACCTAATGATAAAGGCAGCCGAACATGGAAAAGCCGTGCTTCAGGTCGGACATCTTGAACGCTTCAATCCTGCAATGGTTGCGCTGCGTCCACACGTTCGCAATCCTGTTTACTTTGAGATTCATCGCATTGGTGAGTTTACCGCGCGCTCGCTCGATATCGACGTCGTACTCGATCTCATGATTCACGATTTGGATATCGTGCAATGGCTCGTGGGTGAAGACGTGGAAGTCACGAACATTCACGCCGTCGGCATTCCGATCCTCACCGACAAGGTCGATGCGGCCAATGCACGACTCGAATTCTCGTCTGGCGCGGTAGCGAATATCACCGCGTCGCGCGTCGGCACTGAGAAGATCCGGAAGATGCGTTTCTTCCAACCTCACGACTATGTAGCGATCGATTACACGACGAACCACGCATCGATTAGCAGTCTGGCGCCGCCGCGTGCGCCTGGTTCCTGGCCGGTTGTTCATGCGAATCGGTTGGAAATTGTCGACGTCGAACCGCTGCGTGCGGAGATCGTCTCGTTTTTCGATGCAGCAGGAAATGGATTACCGGTCGCCATCTCGGGAGCGGAAGGGCGGAATGCTTTAAGCTTGGCATTGCGGACACTGGAAAGGATCAAGGCACACTCTGAGCAGCTTAATGTCAACCGCGAATGAGCCGAATAAAAACCCCGAAATCACAAACCTGCTTGAGGAGCACATCCAGGTGGGCGACTTCCCGTCTGCCGTCTATCTCATCGGCGAAAAAAACAAAACTGTCTTCACTGACGCTCTAGGCCATTCCGCAGTCGAACCATATCGGATTACCAACAAGCTCGACACGATTTACGATCTCGCGTCGTTAACTAAGCCACTCGTTACCGGCTTGCTGTGCGCGCGTCGAATCGAACTGGGCGAGTTGACGCTCGACAGTTCCGTCTCTCACTACTTGCCGGAGTTCGATCGCACAGACAAATCGATGATCACGGTGCGCGAGTTGTTGACGCACACGGCGGGATTGCCTGCGTGGCGACCACTGTACCTGCTCGCGGAAGACGAGCCGGAACGCGCGGCCGGCGCGATTGCCAATCTCGATCTCGAATACAAACCGGGCACGCGCGTGGTGTACAGCGATCTCGGATTCATAGCCCTTGGAATTCTGTTGGCGCGCATGACCGGACACTCTTTCGCGGACATGGCCCACAATGAGATCATCGAACCGCTCAAACTTCAGCAGACGTTTTTCAATCCGGAAGAAGCATTACAGACCGGCATCGCCGCATGCGAAACGGGTAACGCTTACGAGCGCGACATGGTCGAGCAAGACGGCGGCGGAACGTATCAGAATTGTCGTCAACGATTGATCTGGGGCGAAGTGCACGACGGTAACGCTTATTTCCTCGGCGGCGCCGCGGGTCACGCCGGCCTGTTCTCAAGCGCCCCCGACACATTCGTATTGGCCCAACAGTTTCTTCCAGAGTCGAGCAAACTGCTGAACCGGGAGACTTGCGATTTGTTTCGCACCAACATGACGCTTGGACTGGAAGAGTCGCGCTCGCTCGCGTGGCAACTGGCGGAGACGAGCGAATCTACCGCGGGACTCGACCTGCCGCGTAACAGTTTTGGTCACAACGGATTCACCGGCACGTCGCTGTGGGTCGATCCCGAGCACCATCGCGTGTTCATCCTCTTCACTAACCGCACACACGCGCGCCAGCTTCCATTCGCGAACATCAACAGCATAAGGCGTCGCTTCCACAGCCTCGCAGTAGCGGCTTTGGGTTAGCGCCTTGATTTAGCGGCTTGGGTTAACGGCTTTGCCTTTTGTGCCTTCTTGGGCTAAAGACGAAACCGCAATGTGGTGCCAATGACGTTGAGGTCTCCGGGGATGCTGACGCCATCGTTCTGTCGCAGATAATAAAAGTCCTGCGTGAAGTATTTATTGAACACTTTCGTTCCGCCCACTGAAAAACGGTTTCGCACCCACCGGTCGAAAGTCCAGTCGTAAAACACTTCGTCCGCGATAAATAGCGACAATGCCAGCTTGTCGGAACCAACCGGATGTTCCACCTGGAACCGGTTTCGATAACGGGTCGATCTTACTCCGGAGTTTCGTATGCGACGTTCAAGCTGATTCCGATCGCTGAGCCTTAAATCACCCACATTGAACCGAAGTTGGACCGGAAACGTGAGTCGATTTTCCCATACTCTCCTACCCGCAAACGGTTGCATGCCGATATGTGAGTAATTGGGCGAAACGCTCACGTATTTATTGACTCTAAAGGTGAATCCCGCGCCCACACGCTCGTCAATCGTATGTGTAATGTCTCGGCCGACTCGCAACGTGCCAAGCAGATTGAAATCGAATTGAGCGGTCACGGGGATGGCCAACTGGACGTCGGTCCATAGCTGGTTATCAGTCCGGTCCAGGATCGACTGCGCGGAGACCGGCGTGAGAAAAAGCAGCGTCACGCAAATCAGACGAATAACAGTCATGATTTAGAGACGGGCAGGACAGTAAAAGAGCTTATCGCCACCGTAACTCGATCTCCGATCTGCAAGCTGGTCGCAGCGGCATCGGGTTTCGGGCGAGTTGCGATGATGGCTTTGGTCGACTGGCTTTCCGGCGTGTCAGTCGTGAGGTAATAAGGGGTCTCGTCGGTCCGACATTCATCGACACCACGGTCCAACCGGAGGCGTAACCGTTCGTAGGCGCCGACGAAACTGATCTCCTCGATACGTGCGGCTGAGATCTTCGAAGCCCCGGAGCGGGGGATGTCGCCCTTGCTCAATAAAACGTCTTCGGGACGGAATACAATCTTGACGCAATCGCCGTCCTTAAATCGTTCCTCGTCCAACATTGCCGGCACGTGTAACCCACCAACTTCCAGCGCACCGTTTTTCACCGTGGCTTCGAGTATGTTCGCCGCCCCGAGGAATGTCGCAACGTATTCTGTTGCAGGGTGACTATAGATTTCAAACGGCGTTCCTAGTTGTTCGATGTGGCCTTGATTCAAGACCGCAACGCGATCGCCAAGCTCGAGCGCCTCTTCCTGATCGTGCGTGATGAAGATCGACGGCACGTTCACTTTTCTGAGCAGCGCGCGGATCTCGCGCCGAAGGTGAACGCGCGTTTGCGTGTCGAGCGCGCCGAAAGGCTCATCGAACAGCAGCACTTCGGGTTTGTAGGCGAGTGTTCTCGCGATCGCAACGCGTTGCTGCTGCCCGCCGGAAAGTTGCGAAGGATACTTCTTGCGGTGTTCTTCGAGTTGCACCAGCTTGAGCAACTCGTCGACAGTCTGGCGAATCTCTTTGCGTTTCCGTTTTCTGATGCGCAGACCGTAACCGATGTTCTTCTCAACCGTCATCTTTGGAAACAATGCGTACGACTGGAAGATGACTCCGACACCACGCTCACGAGCGGGCAACTCGGTCACGTCCTTGCCGTGCAGTATCACTTTTCCGGTGTAAGGCATTTCGAGACCCGCGATGATTCTCAAAATAGTCGTCTTGCCACTGCCCGACGCGCCTAGCAAAACCAGCACCTCGCCTTCGGCGACATCGAAGCTGATGTTTTCGAGGATGCTCGTTTTACCGAAACTCTTACTTAGACCGAGCACACTGGCAGCGGCCGGCGCCGGATCGACCAGTTCCGGCTCCCTTTCAGCCGGTTTCGGGATCAATGTCTCTTTAGCTTTCACCATTGGCAATTTTAGTCGACATCGAGCCAATCGCGCGCGAAGAACAACACGCTGAAGATCAGAAACGAGAAGAGTGCGAGCACGATCGCGATCGCGTTCGCCGCTTCGATCTGTCCTTCGTTAAATTTCGCAAAGATGTAGAGCGGGGCTGTTTGTGTACGCCCGGCGAGGTTTCCGGACACGAGAATCGTTGAACCAAACTCGCCGACTGCGCGCGCGAACGTCAGCAGCGCCCCGGAAACGATGGCACCGCGCAACGACGGCAGGGTTACGTGCCAGAAAGTTTGCCAGCGCGTAGCGCCAATCGTCGCGGACGCTTCTTCGAGCGAGCGGCTCATCGTGTCGAACACTGGTTTGATTACGCCGAAGGCGAGCGGGAACGTGACGAAGATGTTTGCCAGGATAATTGCCGAGGCGGTGAACATGATCTCGACGTGCGGCGTCATGAAACGACCCAAAGTGCCGTAGGGTCCCCAAAGCAGGAGCAAGGCGAAGCCTGCGACAGCAGTTGGAATCGCTGTCGGCAGGGAAATGGTAACGATCAACGCATTACGGCCCCAGAAGTTGTAACGGGAGAGAACGTAAGCGGCGAAGAGACCAAAGATCACGTTAAAGACGGTGGCCCAAAAGCTCGTGGCCATCGAGAGTTTGAGTGCGAAGATGGCTTCGGGTGCCATCAAGGCCGCCCAGAACTTGTCGAGCCCCGTCCTGGTGCCGAAGATAAAGATGGACGCGAGCGGGAGAAACACGAGCGGCAGCATCATGAAAACGAGCATGCCGATGCTGAGAGGCCGCACGACGTCGAAGCCTCGAACGTGACGCATTGCTGCTGCTGTGGTGCTCATACAATTCGGTCAGTGGTCCGTTGCCAGTGGTTGTCACTGGTCCGGTGTCACTGGTCCGCTGTCACTGGTCCGCTGTCACTGGTCCGTTGTCAGTGGTCCGTCGCAATTCACAACTGACTACTGACAACTGACTACTGACAAAGAACTAAGCACTAAGTACTAAGTACAAAAGCTTCACCTCGCTTGAACCTGATCCCTGAAGATCTTCTCAATCACTTCCGGATACGCCCTGTCCCAGCCACCGAAATAATCGATCGTTAATGGCAACTCGATGCGGCCGAAGCCTGTGTTTGCTTGATTGAACGTCTCATTCGTCGATGAATAAAAATGAAACTTCACAAACGCCTGCTGCGCTTCGTCGCTCCAAAGGTATTGGATGAATGCATCGACGATCTGACGCTTATCACCAGAAACATTCTTGTCGATAACGACCGCCGGATGCTCGCTGAAGATCGTCGAGCGCGGCATGACGATCTCGATGGGGGCATTCGCCTCCTTCATCAGCAGCCCTTCCAGCTCATAAGTTATCAACGCGTCGCCGTTGCCTAGCTCAAAAGTGGTCCTTGCTTCCCGCGCGGAGCCCGGCGTCGCTTTTACATTCCGCCAGATCGATCGCAGCGTTTGCAACGCGCGCGATTTGTCCTGTTCAGTAGAGTCGGTCTGGCTTTTCTTCAACTCCGATCCGTAAATGGCCAGAATGGACCACTGCGCGCCGCCCGAACTCACCGGATCCGGATGGATCAACTTAACGCCCGGTTTACCAAGATCCGGAAAGTCACGAATCCCTTTCGGATTTCCCTTTCGCACGATAATGATGAAGGGGGTCTTGTTGACGATCCCGCGACTGGGAAATGAGTGCCAGTCGCGGGTAGTAAACCCGCTATTCTTCAATCGCTGCGCGTCGCGCTCGATCGAAAGTATGGCCACCTCGGCAGGCGCGCCCTGCAAAATCTGGTTGGTGACTGTTTCCGATCCTGCGAATGAAGACTGAAAGCGCACCTCCTGGCCGTGCAGTTGTTTCCACCGCGCTGTGAAAGCGGGGAAGATCGCCTTCTCCATCGACTCTTTCAGGATCGAAAAGCCGTAGAGCGTGATCGTGATGTCGCCGCCTTCAGCCGGTGGTTTGGGCAAGCAACTCGCCGCCACAAGGGCCACACACAAACTAGCTGTCGTAACGAACGCGACGTTTTGGGATGTAGTCTTCCTCATGAGGGTACTCGGGGCCTCCTCATTCGTTTGCCAGCCCAAATCCGCTGCCGTTAAACAGTTAGCTATCGGGGGTTGCTCGTCTATACCACAGATTCGGAGTTTTGGAAATCAGTGAATCCTTCACCCCTTTCGTAGTACTATGCTGCGGCAATGCGGAGTTCCCTCGTGCGGAGAGCGATTACTTTACTGCTCGCCCAGTCGTTGTTACTGACAGTTTCCGTTGGCCAGCAACAATCTCGTGACGAGACGCGGCCCCGGCGAACACAGCCCTCGTGGCCTGCGCCCAAGGCTTCCGCTCCCATCCTACCCACGCCAAATCTTGCCGTCGTCACCGGACCCGAACCGACAATCCGCGTCGCACTGACGACCAGCGCGCGGTCCGCTGTAATTTCGACGACCGGCCAGTTGATGAATGCCAGTGGCGGCGGTTCGAAACTGGTTGCGCTCGATACGGGGCGTGTGCGCGTCGATCCGCGGCTGCTGTCTCCGCTGCCCTCTAACAACGAAGAAGCCTTGTATCGCGTCGTGCTCGCCCGCGCGGTGTCGCGCGAAGAAGCGGAGGAAAACGACAAGCAAATTCGCAAGCTAACCGGGGAAGACACGGACACCACTTTCGACACTGAAACTAAGACGTGGGCGCTCGTCCTCGAAGACAAGCGTCCGCGCGAAGAGGCGGAGGAGATGGTCGCGCGACTCGAGTCAGCCGGTATCGATGCGACGATCGAAGGACCGCCTTCGTCTTCAGAAAGAGACGCACAGATCGGACGTTCGGCGCCATCTTCCGGTGGAAACAACGTGCGGCTCACTTCATCGCCGCAAATGCCGTCGCGTGAAGTGGTTGCATCCTCGTCAACTGGATCGACCTTTAGTTCCAGCGCGCCGGTCGCATTTGCTTCCGACGACGAAACTAAGTCGCCGGTTCGTTTCAACGATCGGCCATATCGCGGACGCATCGAAGTCTTCACAAACTTGCGCGGCTCTTTGACGGTCGTGAACGAGTTGGGTCTCGAAGATTACGTGCGCGGCGTTGTCGCAAACGAATTGTCAGCTGGCGGTTTTCCGGCGATCGAAGCCCACAAGGCGCAGGCGATCGCCGCACGCACTTACGCACTGAGGAATCGTGGACAATTCATGTCGCAGGGTTTCGATATCCTGCCCACCACGAGATCGCAGGTTTATCGTGGTCTTAGTTCGGAGAATCCGTTGTCGACTCGCGCAGTCGACGAAACGCGCGGCATCATAGCTACTTACGAGGGCGAACCAATCAATGCTCTCTACACGTCGACCTGCGGCGGTCGAACAGAAGATTCCGAAAACATTTTCAACCAGGCGGTTCCCTATTTGCGCGGACGTGAGTGCGCAGGGCAGGCGTATTCCGCGCTCGAGCAATTCGTATTGAAAACAACTCGCGCCGTCGCTGAGTTGCGCGACGACAGTAACGTCACGCTGGTACGCGATGTGGCGCTGCTCGCAACGCAGAACTTTGGTTCGCTGCCGGCAAGAGTTTCGGATGCGTGGCTGACAGGAGAGGCTTCGGCAGCTGAAGTCCGCAACTGGCTCACGCACGCAGCACGCATCGCTCGCCAACCGGGGATCCAAATCGGCGAAGACGTGAATCGTCCACCGGCTTTTGCAACAGCGCTGGTAAAAGCGGTCCTGGGCGAAAGTCGGTCCAGCACGCTCTTGAACGACGCGGATGCCAGCTATTTTCTTGCTGTTCGCGATGCTGACGCCGTGCCGGAGGTGAACCGCGCGGACCTCGGAATGCTCGTGCGCGATGGTCACCTGTTGGTTTATCCCGACGCCACGTTGCGACCCCGCGAGCCGTTGAATCGCGCTCGCGTACTACACGCTATTTCTCGACTGTTGGAAGGGCGCAATCTACTGCAACTTCAGAAGGCCAGCGCCCGCCTGTCGAGCATGGGCCAGGTGGTTCTCCGTCCCGCAAAAGGTAAGGACCAGACGCTCAAAATTAACGACGATGCATTTCTCTTTCGTCATATTGGCGAGCGCGCTTACGCAGTTTCGTCCCTGGTCCTGGTGAGTGGCGAACCGGTTACTTATCACGTCGCTCTTAATGGGCAGATTGATTACCTGGAAGTTAGACCCGCACCGAACGGAGCCGCCGCCGATCGTTTCTCGCCGTTTTCGAATTGGACCAAGACTATGAGCGTTGGTCAGGTGCAGGGACGTTTGGCGCGTGCGGCACGAGGCATTGGACCAATCGTCGACCTGCGCGTCGTCTCTCGCGGATCTTCCCATCGCGTAACCGACCTCGAGATCGTAGGCGCCAACGGCACCGCTCATGTGCGTGGAGGCCGCATCCGTTCCGCGCTCGGTTTGCGTGAACAACTCTTCGTCATCGATCGCGAATACGACGAAACGGGCCGCGTCACTGACTTCACTTTCGTGGGCCGCGGTTGGGGTCACGGCGTTGGGATGTGCCAGGTCGGTGCGTACGGTCTCGCGAAACAGGGCATGTCGGCGGAACAAATTCTGAAGGCCTACTATTCGAATATCGAGTTAACACGGATCTATTGAATCTTTCGCGTAATCAGATCCTTGGCGGCCTAATACTGCTCATCCTCATGTGGGTGGTGGCGCTTCTCCGCATGCTATGACTCCTGTCATCGCGATCGTTGGTCCAACCGCTTCAGGCAAGAGCACGCTTGGAATCGAAGTTGCGCTCGCACTAAACGGTGAGATCATCAACTGCGACTCCGTTCAGGTCTACCAGGGGATCCAGATTGCCACTGCGAAGGTGCCACTCGAGGAACGTAAAGGCGTTCCGCATCATTTGATCGACTTCGTATCACCGTCGATCAACTACACCGCTGTCGAATGGGCCCAGGAAGCGGCCCGCAAGATCGAAGAGATTGAAAGTCGCGGCCGCGTCCCATTGCTCGTCGGCGGCACGGGTTTCTACCTGCGTGCCTTACGACAGCCGTTCTTCATCAGTCCGCAAACTGATGAAACACTGCGCCGCCGGCTCACCTCGATCCGCGACCGCCACGGCCCCGAACATCTTCATCGACTCCTTCGTCGACTGGACACCAAAGCCGCCACGCATTTTTTCCCGCGTGACTGGCCGCGTGTACAACGAGCCATCGAAGTCTATCTGCAAACCGGCCGCTCGATCATGGACCAAAAGGGCGCCCGTCCGGACCCACACGAAAGCGCGCGCCGGCTGCGCATCCTGGCGCTAAACCCGCCCCGGTCCGAACTCTATCGCCGCATCAACGAACGCACCGAAGCCCACTTCGAAGCCGGGCTTGTGGCCGAAGTGCAACAACTCCTCGATCGCGGCCTGTCGCCTCGCTCGAACGCGCTCGGTGCCCACGGTTATCGGCGGGTCGTCGAGTATCTACAGGGCCAGCGCGATCATGCCAGCGCCGTCGAACAGACAAAGCTGGATGTGCGTCACTACGCCAAGCGCCAGTTGACATGGTTTCGCCATGAAGCGGGAGTCGAATGGTTCGATGGTTTTGGTGAGGAAAACGACACTTTGCAATCGGTTATGGCGGCGCTTGCTGCCAGCCTGCGGTCCAAATAATCATCTTTCCGTCACATCTTTTCCTATCTCTTGTCCAGTTGCTTGATCCGTGTTGTAATCACATTGCAAACCGCGCGCGCTTTCATTCCGGGTTAAAATCATGTCTGACGGGAAACAGACACCGCAGAATATCCAGGACGCGTTTCTAAACACCGTCCGCAGGGAGAAGACCGCGGTCGTCGTCTATTTGCTGAACGGGGCCAAACTCACCGGACGCATTCGGAGTTTCGACAAATTTTCGGTACTGCTGGAATCTGGTTCGCAGGAACAACTCATCTTCAAACACGCCATTTCAACGATCTCTCAGACGCGACGGGCCACCGGTGACTTGCATTCGCAGACCGGCGCCGAAGCCCAGCCACGAGAGGTTCGCGATGCCAACTCGCCTGAGGCGTGACATTCGTTTAAACTCTCGCGGACAATTTTCAGACAACCTCAGAGGACTTTCGTGCCTGGAACTTTCATTACCTTCGAAGGTATTGACGGCAGTGGGAAATCTACACAACTGCGGTTACTCAACAACTCTCTCCGCGCTAACGGCTGGGACCCGCTCGTAACTCGGGAACCCGGCGGCACACCCGTCGGCCTGCGACTTCGCGCGGCGCTGCTCGATGCAACCGAGGAGGTCGATCCACTCACGGAACTCCTCGTTTTCGCTGCCGACCGCGCTCAACACGTGCGACGCGTGATACGGCCAGCGCTCGAGTCTGGACGACTCGTAATTTCAGATCGCTACGCCGATGCGACCGTTGCTTATCAAGGAGCCGGACGCGGTTTTTCGCCGGAGTTGATTGCGGAGATCGTCCAACTGGCAACGGAAGGTTTGAAGCCGGATCTAACCGTGCTCTTCGACGTCGGGATCGAAGAATCAACCAGCCGCACCACGCGACGATCGACGGGCAAGAGTTCGACGAACAAAACGGGCCGCGACCGGCTCGATATCGAAGACGCCGAGTTTCACACTCGCGTGCGTGTTGCTTACCTGGAGATCGCGCGCGCTGAACCTGACCGAATAAAAGTAATTGATGCTAGTGGTCCAGTCGAGCACACACGTGAACGAGTCAGAGATGTGGTAGTTTCCTTCTTGAAAAGCCGGGCACACTCTTGAGCCTAGTGCTTTGTGCTTAGTTCTTTGTGTTTTGTGTCGTGGAGGAGCGAACAAAGTACAAAAATCAAAGCACAAAGTTCCAAACTTATGTTCGATCAACTGGCGGGAAACGCACGAGTCAAGGAAGTTTTGAAACGCATGCTGGAATCGGGGCGGCTTCCGGGTGCGTTGCTGTTTGCTGGTGAAGAAGGTGTCGGTAAGAGACTGTTCGCGCTGGAAGTCGCGCGCGCTCTGAACTGCCGCACACCACGAAACAACGAGGCCTGCGGCGAATGCCCCGCCTGCAAGCGCACCGGTAAAATCAACTATCCGGAACGCGACGACACCGACGAATGGAACCAGATCATCTGGACGGACCATCCTGACGTCGGAGTCATCGTCGCTCCAAAACGCGTCTTGCGCGTCGAACAGATGCGACAGATCGAAAAGGAAGCGAACTTCCGACCTTTCGAGGGCAAAGCGCGCGTGTTCCTGATCGACGAAGCGGACAAGCTCAACGACGCCTCCGCCAACGCGCTGCTCAAAGTTCTCGAGGAACCGCCGCGTACTTCGCACCTGATCCTTATCACCGCGCGGCCCGCGATGTTGTTGCCGACAATTCTCTCGCGTTGCCAGATGATCCGCTTCGCACCGCTGAGTCCCGACGAGATTGAAACTCACTTGACGAAAAACAAGCTTGTCGATACCAAGACCGCTCGCATTCGAGCGCGTGCAGCGGGTGGCAGCATGGGCCGTGCGCTCTCAGGCGATCTCGTGACGTTCACATCGCAACGAAAAGCGATGCTCAAAGTGCTCAACGCTCTCGTCCTGAGCGGCAATCGCGCCGAATTGCTCCGCTCCGCGGAACAACTCAATGAGGCGCAGTACAAGGAAGAGTTTGAAGAGCGGCTGGATGTGCTGGAGACGTTGATTCGCGACGCGTGGATGTTGTCGCTCGGCGTGAAACCGTCGCATTTGGTGAATGAAGATTTGCTGGCGGAGCTTCAACCGATCAGCGACAAACTCGATCCGAGCCGCGCCGGCAATTGGATCCTGCAAATTGAGGACATGCGCGAACAGTTAATCGTCAATATCAACCGCAAGGTGACGACAGATGCGCTGTTTCTGACGATGGCTGGCGATGTCGCCGCTCAAAAGCGACCGAAGGTACGAAAACAGTAATGTCGGCACCTCAAAGTTATTCTCTCTGCGTAATCTAGCGTCCTCTGTGTTTCTGCGGTGAACTAAAGTGCGATTTGTAAACCGCTGAGAGAATACGCAGAGATACGCAGAGTTAAAATCAATCACCACCTGCGCTAACGGTTATTTGCTAATTGTGACGAGTCCGGGTTCGGCGTTGACTGGTTTGGTTGAGGCGCCTTCCGCGAGCAGTTTTTCAGTCTCCATGACGAAAGCATCGACGATGTTCTCACCCGCGACTTTCCGCATCGGCACACCGTCTTTGAAGATCATTCCCACACCACGACCGAACGTGATGCCAAGCTGAGAATCGTGCGCCTCGCCTGGTCCATTAACTGCGCAACCCATGATCGAAAGATGCAACGGCTCTTCAACGTGGGCCAACCGTCGTTCGATCTCCGTAACGATTTCAACGAAGTTATCGACGTCGAGACGGCCACAGGTCGGACAGGCAACAACGGTCACTCCGCGCGTCCGCAAGCCAAGCGATTTCACAATTTCCCATGCGACTCTCACTTCTTCCTGCGGTTCCGCGGCGAGTGAAACGCGGATCGTGTCGCCGATGCCTTCGTGAAGCAGAATACCTAGACCGATAGACGACTTCACGGTTCCGCTGAACGAAGTACCAGCCTCAGTCACGCCGAGATGAAAAGGATAATCAACCTTCTGGGCCAGCAGACGATACGCGGCCACAGTGCGATGCACGTCGGAAGCTTTCAGGGAAATTATGATGTCGGTAAAGTCGAGATCTTCAAGGATTCGAACGTGACGCAAGGCTGACTCGACCATCGCTTCAGGGGTCGCAGTCCCATACTTCTTCAACAAGTCCTTCTCGAGCGAACCGCCATTCACACCGATGCGAATTGGAACCTGCTGCGCTTGCGCCGCAAGCACCACTTGCCGGATGCGATCGTGCGCGCCAATGTTGCCGGGATTGAGCCGCAGCTTGTCAATGCCGGCTTCCAGCGCAATCAACGCGAGTTTGTAGTGGAAATGAATATCGGCGACGAGTGGAACGTCAGGTACGCGTTTGCGGATCTCTTTCAGCGCGACCGCGGCATCGTTATCGGGGACGGCCAGTCGCACGATCTCACAACCGGCGCGCACCATCTCCTCGATCTGCGCAACGGTTGCGCCGACGTCGGCAGTGTCGGTCTTCGTCATCGATTGAATCGAGACGGGCGCACCACCACCTATCTGAACGTGCTTAACCTGGACTGGACGAGACTGGCGCATCGCGATTCCCATTGCCATTACTTAGCGGGCGCCGGCGAAGACGCCGCCGGTGGCGATCGCTCCGGTTCCTTGCTGCCTCCGAACATCTTTACGACGTCGTTGCCGATTACAAAAACCATCAACAGCAGGACCATCACGAATCCCACCTGCTGTATACGATCGCGAATGGCCGCCGAGATCGATAAACCTACCATGGCCAGCAGCCCTTCAATCAGCAGCAGAAAGATCGCGCCTCCATCAAGTACTGGAATCGGAAGCAAATTGAAGATCCCGAGGTTCAAGCTCAGGAATCCAAGCATGCCGAACACGCCGTCCCAACCGAGGCGTTCCACGGAAGTTTTTGCCGCCTGGTAAATCCCGATTGGACCTGAAAGCGTGTTTCGCACGGAGCGTTGTCCGGTGAAGACCTGTCCGAGAGCCTTACCCGTCAAGCGAAGAATCTGGATGTTTGTGTCCCAGGCGTATTTGAATGCCAAACCGACCGTCGCATCGTAAAGCGGATATTGTTCACCTATGCCAACTCCCAACTTGCCGCTTTCGAGTCGCCGTTCCGGGGACGTGAGTTGCATTGTCTGGCCGTCTCGCCGGACGGTAATCGGGATTTGTCCGGTGTGACTGCGAATGTACTCGGTCACCTGCGCAGCACTTTTTACGTCTTCGTTTCCAACCTTTAAAAGCCTGTCGCCGCCCCGAAGACCGGCTTCTTCAGCGGGGGAACCCGAGACGATATCGCCGACCATGACTGGCAAGCCGCCGTAGTCAGGCAAGAAATCCAGGGTACCGGCTTGCTCTCCGTTTTCAACGCGGACGCTCGGAGTGATTGTTAAGGGAATCTCCGCGCCGTTGCGATTGACGACAACCGGCATCGCTTTACCTGGTCCAAGCAGTGCGTCGCCGTTGATGCTGTCCCACGAAGGATGTTCCACTCCGTTAAACGAAACGATCCGGTCGCCCGGTTTTAAACCTGCTTTGTCAGCAGCGCCGCCTGGGCGAACGTCATAAACAACCGGCGATGGAGTAGCGGGCACGCCGTACATCATCGCGCCAACAAAAGGGACCGCGAGAGCAGTCAGAATGTTCATCACCGGTCCGGCGAGGGCGACGAGGATTCGTTGCCATCGTGGTCGGAGATTGAACATTTCTCCAGGTGGAATATCCTGCGCGCTGGTGCCTTCGAGTGGCGCGTTTGACTCGTCGCCGCCGAGTTTCACGTAACCGCCAAGTGGAATCGCTGACACGCGATAGTCAGTGTGGCCCCATTTTTTGCCGAACAGACGTGGACCAAAACCGACGGAGAAGGTCTCCACTCGAATCCTGAAGAGTTTGGCAACGAGAAAATGCCCAAATTCGTGAAGGACAACGGCGGATCCGAGGATGAAGATGAAAGCGAGCGGAACTATTAAAAAATCCATTAACGACCTTTTCCCTAAGAATTAGCCCATGAACAACCACGGTTAGACTCGACTGGATCGAGCCGGGTTGCACTCCGAGTTTACGCGCCGCGTAATCGTCCGTCAAACAAATCGTATCCGCGGTTAAACCGTCGCTTTTGCACGTTTTTCGATTTCTGTCAGCGCGAGAAGACGCGCTGCTCGGTCGGCTTCAAGGACAGTGTCGATATCGAGGGCCTGCTGGTTAGTATGAGCATTCATAACGGACTCGATGACGAGCGGAATCTCCGTCAAACAAATTCGCTCGTCAATAAAAGCGCAAACGGCCACTTCGTTTGCGGCATTCATCGCGGCGGGCAACGTGCCGCCTTCTCGTAATGCACGATAAGCCAGTGCAATGCACGGAAAGCGATCCAAATCAGGAGCTTCAAAGTGCAACCCTGAGATCGCAGTCAGATCGAGCGGCGGCAACTGACATTCGTGCCGCTCAGGATAGGTCAACGCGTACTGAATCGCGTGGCGCATGTCAGTGACGCCCATCTGCGCAATCACCGACCCGTCGATCATTTCGATCATTGAGTGCACTACCGACTCGGGATGAACGACGATATCGATCTGTTCAGGAGCGAAACCAAACAACCAGTGCGCTTCAATCACTTCGAGGCCCTTATTCATCAGCGTGGCCGAATCGATCGTGATTTTCGCGCCCATGGTCCAGGTTGGGTGGCGCATAGCTTCGGCAACCGTTGCTTGCTTCATTTCGGTCTTGTTCTTGGTGCGAAACGGTCCGCCGGAAGCAGTTAGAACGATGCGCCGCACCTCTTCCGATCGCTCGCCGCGCAAACACTGGTGCAAGGCATTATGTTCCGAGTCGATCGGCAGGAGCTCGGCGCCTGACTTTCTCGCCGCGCTCGTCATCAACTCTCCAGCCATCACCAACGTCTCTTTATTCGCGAGCGCGACGCGCTTCCCTGCTTCGAGCGCCCTTAACGTCGGCAGAAACCCAACTGCGCCGACGGTCGCGGAGATCACACAATCGGCCTTTGAATGAGTCGCGATCTCGATTAGTCCGGCCTCGCCCGTGACGATCCGCGGTAGATCGATGTCTCTTTCAAAAAGCCGCGCGCGAAGATCGTGCGCAGCCGTTTCGCTGTCGACGGAAACGACTTCCGGCAGGTGCGTGGCAATCTGATCCGCGAGCCGTTCGACGTTGTTTCCCGCAGCTAATCCCACCACGTGCATTCCGCGTTCACTTAACGATTCAACGACGCGGAGACTATTGCAGCCGATGGAGCCGGTTGAGCCAAGTATGGCGACGCCTATGCTTTGCATGCGAACAATTAAGCGATCAGGAGGGGAACGGGTATTTTTGTATCGTAGGGGTCGAGTAGATCGATCGTTTGACCGTCTTTGTTGACATAAGACGCGGAGATGACGCGCCAGTCGCCTTGATTACCGTAAACAAGATTAACAGAAGCATTGACCGTCTCTTGAACACCGATAACTTTCAGATTCAACGTCGCCTGACCATTGGTGTCTGACGCATTCACACTGCCCGTTATAATACTGCCAAAGTCCTTTACTTCACCGATGTCCTGTTTTAGCTTCTCGCTCGTGCGGAGGAACTCTTTAGCTTTCGCCGCCGCTTCGCTGTTACCAACCCCATACAACGCGAGACCGACAATCCCGCCAACAAACACGGCAACAACGAGTCCGAGAGCGACAACCACACCGCCAACTATCAGGAGAATCTTTTTCGTGGTCATCGGCTTTGTTGTGGAGCCGGTCATACGTTGAAATAAATGACGGCGAAATAGTAGAGGAGCGGTGCATTGAAGAGCAAGCTATCCAACCGGTCGAGTAAACCTCCGTGTCCCGGCAGAATGTTTGCTGCGTCCTTTGCCGAGGCACTTCGTTTCAACGCGCTCTCCACGAGATCGCCGAAGATTCCCACAATGCTCATCGTAAACGCTAGCGGCAATGTCCACTTCAGCGGTAGTTCACGAAAGAACCAAAAGTGCGCAAGGGTGGCCATCGCGAGCGCAGCGACGACTCCGCCGACCGCACCCTCCCACGTCTTTCCAGGACTGATTGAGGGCGCAAGTTTGTGTTTTCCAAGGGCGCGACCAGTGTAGTAGGCGCCGGCATCAGAACCCATCAATACCAGGAAGAAGAACGATAGCAGGTGCGCCGCCAGTTGGGGCTGGAGTCCGGCGCGAATCATTACGAGGTGCGTGCCGAGTAACGCGACGTAGAGCACGCCAAGCACCGTGGCGCCTGTCGAAGCGATCATCTTGTCGAACGGTGCGCCTTTAAACGTCACCCTGATCATCGTAACGATCACGAGCACAATGATGACGAGCAGAAAGAGCAGGAAGTTGAGCCACAGTTGATTGTTCAGCGAGATCGTTATAAGCGCCGCACCCGCAACGAAGCCGGGCACCGGATCAGGTTTGAGCTGGACTCGTTTGGCGAGAAGGTAGAATTCCCAGAGCGCCAGCACCATCGAGGCAGCTGCGAGTGCTACGAATAACCACCATAACCATGAAATGAGAATTGACGCGATCAGAAAAGGAAGGACGATGACCGCCGTTAGGATCCGTTTCATCCGTGGTCCCTGTTAACCACCAGTTTCAAACCACCAAACCTGCGGTCTCTTCGTTGATAATCCACAACTGCTTCCAACAAATGCACGCGACGAAAATCAGGCCAAAGCGTGTCCGTAACATAAATCTCGGCGTACGCGCTCTGCCACAGGAGAAAATTCGATATTCGCAGCTCACCGCTCGTTCGCACCAGCAGATCTAGTTCCGGCAAGTTTCGCGTGTAAAGCTCGTTTGCGATTCGTTCTTCGGTGATCTCGTCAGGACGACTGCCTTCATCAAGTAATCGTCTGATCGCTGCGCGAGTAGCATCGACGATTTCCGCGCGTCCGCCGTAATTGAGCGCGACGCTCAGGATCATGCCTTTGTTGCGTGCAGTGCGCTCGGTTGCGCGCTCGATTTCTTTACGGACACTGTCGGAGAGTGCGCCGATGCGTCCGATGGTTTGAAACTTGATGTTCTGCCGGTCGATCTCGTCGAGTTCTAGACGCAGGTAACGGCGCAACATGCGCATCAGTGCATCGACCTCGAATCGTGGGCGCTTCCAGTTTTCGGTGGAAAAAGCGAACAACGTGAGTGCGCCGATACCGAGTCTTGCACCGGTGTCTACCGCTGCACGGACAGCTTCGACGCCTGCTTTGTGACCGGCAATGCGGGGCTGACCGCGTTGCGCCGCCCAGCGACCATTGCCGTCCATAATGATGGCGACGTGTCGCGGCAGTCGGTCCCAGGCCACGGTCGACAACAGCGCCTCTTCGCGCGTCCCCTTCTGTATCACTCCTGTGAAATCAGCCAGCATAAGAAAACCGGATCATTCTACCTTAATTAGTACCGCACCGAGACCAACGATAAGCCACAGGCCGGAGCGGTGGTTGCCGCTAACGGCCGGCGACCGGTCGAGATCGCGTCCCTGATGGAATCGTTGTCGAGTTCGTTTCGCGCAACAGCCATCAGTGTTCCAGCGATGGTTCGTACCATATAGCGGAGAAATCCATCGGCGGTAACACGAATTTCAATGATTGGTGTGCAAGCGCGAGTATCATGAACTTCACCGATATCGAGTCGCGCTATCGTTCGCACGCGATCTTCAACGTCGGATTGCGCGGCAGAAAAGGCCGTCGAGTCGTGACGGCCAAGGAACAACTGCGCCGCTGAACGCATGCGATGGGGATCCAGTTTGCGCGTCTCCTGATACGTGTATCGTGACCAGAATGGCGAGACGACTTGTGCATTAACGATACGGTAAACGTAAGTTTTCTCGATCGCTGAAAAGCGCGCGTGAAACTCGGGATCGACGAGCTCCACATTCAGCACTCGTACGTCCTTACCGACGTTCGCATTAATCGCTGCCCGAAGTTTCTCCGGCGTGATCTCGCGCTGAATCTCCACGCTCGCCACCTGCCCCTCAGCATGCACGCCGGCATCTGTGCGGCCCGAACCATGAACATTAACGCTTCGCCCGTCAATCAAACTGAGCGCACTCGTTAACTCCCCTTGCACCGTCCTCAGATTTTCCTGAATCTGCCATCCGTGAAAATCAGTACCGTCGTACTGTAGGAGCAATTTGTAGTTCCTAACAGTGGTCATTTTCCATTTCTCATTTCGCTTGGCTTTGCACGAAAGTACCGAAGAATAGACCTTGGTCGGAATTCGATCTTCTCTGCGATCTAGCGTATCTCTGTGATCTCGGCGTTAACCGCAGTCGCGAGAAATATTTAACGCAGAGATCACCGAGATACGCCGAGATCGTAGAGAAGAAGCAAATAGTTGTAAAAACACTTTTCGTGCAAAGCCATTTCGCTTAAATGAAAAATGACAAATGTCAGATGACCAATGACAAATGATTAGGGCTTCGTGCGACTTCCCGGTTTCACCGCGGGCTCTCCCAGCTTGCACGCATCACAAACGCCAGCTTCCACTGACGCAACTTTCAGCGACGCCAAAGCCGTCCGCGGTACGCCAACGTCCGCCATTCCCGCCGATCGATCGATGATCGACGCCGCCGCAACAACTTCCGCGCCCGCCGCCACTAAAGTATCAATCGTTTCGCGAGTGGAACCGCCGGTCGTGATCACATCCTCGACTACCAACGTCTTCTCACCGGGCGCAACCGTAAACCCGCGGCGCAATGTCATCTGCCCTGCTTCGCGCTCAGTCCAGATAAACCGCGCTCCCAATGCGCGCGCCACTTCCTGTCCGATCACGATCCCGCCTATCGCCGGCGAGGCCACCAATTGGATTTCCCGGCCGGCAAACTGCCGCGCAATGGCTTCACCAAACGCCGCCGCCTTTTCCGGAAACTGAAGCACCAGCGCACACTGGAGATAGACCGTACTGTGCAAGCCACTGGAAAGTTGAAAATGACCTTCCAGCAGCGCGCCCGTCTCTTTGAATTGATTAATCACTTCATCAGGGTTCAATTGTTCACCTCGTCAGTGGGAGGCGTGCTACAATTCGAGCCCGAATGCCGCCTTACCCCAATCTAGTTTCTGACTCGACGCTCGTCCAGGACACAATCGATCTTCTGACCGGCTCAGGCGGACGCGCCGCCGCCACCGAGATTGTTGATGCCGTTTTTAAACTGTCTCACGTCGACGACGAACTCGCGGGTCTACTCGTCGCCGATCTGATTCGAAACGATCGCCGCTTCAAGATCGAGAACTACACAGTCGAACTGTTGCGCGACGATCGACAGTCGCGGCTTTTGAAAGACCTTGATTTCGTCGTCGTTGACGTCGAAGCGACGGGAGCGAAGACACCACCAAACCGACTTATCGAGCTCGGCGCTTATCGCATTCGCGACGGCCGCATAGTCGATAAGTTTCTCTCGTTGGTCAATCCGGAAATCCCGATTCCGCGCTTCGTGGCAACGTTGACTGGTATCTCAAACGAGATGGTGAAACGCGCGCCGGTATTTGCAGACGTGGCGCCGCAGTGGCTCGACTTTGTGAGCGACTCCGTGCTGATTGCGCACAACTCAAACTTCGATACCAGCTTTCTCAATCACGAGATCTCGCGCGTCTATCCCGGACACCGTATGGTTAACCCTCATCTCTGCACCGTAAAACTCTCGCGCCGCGTGTTACCGGACCTGCTCAACCACCGGCTCGATACAATCGCCGAGCACTTCTCGATCCCCATCGTCAGCAGACATCGCGCGGGTTGCGACGCACTCGCCACCGCGGAGATTTTTATTCAATTGCTGCCGCGACTCGAAGAGGTTCACGGCGTCAAAGATCTTGCCGACCTGTGTTTTCTTAACGACACTGACGACACGTATATCAGAATCACAAGCACCAGTCCCAATCCGATCCAGGGGTAATAGCGGGCCAGTATTTCCTTCGCTTCGTCGCCAAACCGCACCGCGAAATACCCTTCCAGCAAAAATCGAAAAGCGCGTCCCACGACGATCGCGATCATGAATCGCACCAGACTGAAACGAAACACGCCCGCAGTAACCACGAACAACTTGAATGGAAACGGTGGGGGCAGCAACGTCGCTACCAACACCGCGGCCATGTCGTAACGCTCTATCAACTCCTTCACACGCTTCTGTTTTGCTTCCGAGAACCGGCGCAGCGCCCGCGCTCCAGCCCGTCTTGAAATAAGATAAAGGATCCAGCAACCCAGCGCGGATCCGGCCGTTGCCATGAACGCGTAGAGCACCATCCAGCGCGGGTTCGCGGTCGTTAGGAGCAGCATCAACGCGTCGGCACTGCTAGGCAACGGCACGAATGTCGAATCGAGCAACGCTACTGCAAACAGGCCAAAGGCTCCGAATGTGATCAAATATTCGGACACGCGTGTGAGGCCTTTTGTTACTGGACTAAGAAAGGATTTCAATCAACCGACCCTTTCGGAGGAATCAACGGGTTCTTCAACGTCGCTTTCCTCATCCGCGGCACGGGGCACACTACGGTTACGACGATTAACTATCAAATAAACAATCCCGCCGATAACCACCAGCGATCCGACGATGCTGACAATCATCAATCCGTTATCTTTCAAGAAGAGTAACACTCTGCGGCCGTAGAACACCGCCAGTATGCCCTCCACGTAATAACGGAACGACCGCGCGATCATCACCGTCAGCAAAAATTTCCATCGCGGATACTCGAGCGCTCCCGCGGTTGCGACGAAGATCTTGAACGGCAACGGCGGCGGCAGTATTGCCGGAATGCCGATGGCGAGAAATCCAAAACGTTCATAGGCTCTTTCGACACGCTTGATCTGACTCAGCTTGAAACGCCTGCGCAGTACGGCTTGACCACCGCGCCGGACAATCGTGTAAAGCAGATTGCAACCGATCACAGATCCCGCGGCGGCAAAGAGTGGAAAGTAAAAAGCGGCGGTCGGGTATTTGTAGCAACGTCCAACGACGAGATAGTCGTTAATTTCAGGCAGCGAGAGGAGCGACGAATCCAGCGCGCCAATGATCACCATGGCGGGCGCCGCGATGTAAAGAGGCATACTAATGACGTTTACTTCCAGCCATTGTGCCACCCGCCATAACCAGTCAACCATATAATTCCGCTTGTGCCCTACGTCTCAACTCGGCGTAGCTCTATGTCCTCTGCGGCTCTGCGGTTACTGCTTCTTGCTCCACATTTACCGCCGAGACGCAAAGTAACGCAGAATTGCGCAGAGAAGATTCCAAAGTAGGGCACAATCATAATTTCTGGTTACTTAACAGGCGCGAAGACAGCCGGTGTGTCGTAAGTAACGCCAACCGTGAATCCTGAGTTTGGGCTGAAGCTGGTGAGTCCCTTGATGCCCGCGAAATCGAAACGCAAGCCTGACGCTCGAATCTGCATGCCGAGTCGCGCTTCTGACATCGACTCGGTGCCGAGTGGACCACTACCGGGACGCGTGTTGGCGCGGCCGTTGACCTCGCCTGCGACGCTGAACTGTTTGTTGATACGAAAGATTCCGGCCAGCCCGTAGGTGATCACGTCGTTTTGCGAGAACAGTTCCGTCGGCGCGGTGAGAATCGCCATCCCGAGGTTGCCGAAAGTATTGAAGCGGCCGTCGTGACCAAACTTCTTGCCCACTAGTATTGATCCGAAGGCGTTCGTTTGGTTTATTCCGATGCCGCGGGCCTGGTTCGAGTTGGGGAGTTGCACGCCGAAACGAAAGCCGAGTGATGGACCACGCCGCGTTTCGTTACGGAGTTTGAATTTGGCCGCGAGCGTGAAATCGCCCGTATCGTTTGTTGAATTCGCGCCGGGCAGCAGTTCGAGCGGAATCGCAGACGGCCCTCGCGAGTTGATGCTTAGGTAGTTTTGAGCCACTCCTTCGATCTGAAACTCGACGTTCGGGCCCATGCCGAAGTTGATTCCAATCACGCCAACCCGCGTCAGGTCGCCTCTAATACCGGAGACTGAATACTTCGCTCCCTGCATGAAGTCGACGCCGGCTTCGATCCGGATTGTGCCGGGAGAAATGATGTCGACGTCTTCGGTGAGCAACGGCCGTTGCTGCGCGGCCGCAACCGAGCTGAAAAACAAGACGGCGATACAGGCGAAACGAATCATCGGCGCGATTCTAAGTCGCGGGGTTGCGAAGCGTCAATGTGTTAGTATTCGCCCACTATGCGACCTATTCTCATCATCCTTTTTATCTGTGTATCGTTCGTTCCCCTTCAGGAACCACAGACACTTCAAATAAGCGGAATCAAAGAAAAAATAACTATCCGGCGTGATGAACGCGGTATTCCCTACATCGAGGCGCAGAACGACGAAGATCTCTACTTTGGACAAGGCTATGCCACCGCCGCCGATCGGCTGTGGCAAATGGATCTGTTCCGTCGCACCGCGCGCGGCGAACTGGCAGAGATCATGGGCGCGGGACCGAACAATGCCGCCCTGGACCAGGACAAACTCCACCGCACGTATGGCTTCATCCAGGCAGCGGAAGCGGAATATGCCAACCTGTCGCCGCGATCGCGTGCAGTGTTGGAGGCTTATGCTCGCGGCGTAAACGCTTACGCTTCATCGCTCGAGGCCAAATCGCGTCCACCCGAGTTTCAGATCCTGAACTACGACTTCCGGCCCTGGATCCCGCAGGACTCAATCGTAGTCGTCAAGCTGTTCTTCGAGGCGCTGTCGGACACGTGGCGGCTCGATCTGATGCGTCAGAATCTCGCGTCTCTGCCGCGTGAAAAACAAGCGGTGCTAATGCCGCTGGTTTCATCGCTCGACGTGCTCGTGGTTGGGAAGGACGTTCCGGCGCGAGCGACGCCCGCGAGATCAACCGGCGCGGACGCCAGTCCTCTCTCTCCTGAATCGCAAAAAGCGCTCGCGCATAGTGCGTTGATCGCCGCCGATGCACTCGCCCGCCTCGGACTGTACGCCGACGAGCTCGCCGCCAGCAACAACTGGGTGATCAGCGGCAAACGAACTGTTTCCGGCAAACCACTGCTCGCGAACGATCCCCACCTGCGTCCATCGGCGCCTTCGATCTGGTACATGACGCACCTCAGCGCTCCCGGCGTTCGTATCGCCGGTGTTACGTCAGCCGGATTGCCGGGCGTGATCATTGGTCATAACGAACATGTCGCATGGGGATTCACGAACGTTGGACCAGACGTGCAGGATCTTTATCTCGAAAAGTTTGATCCCGCCAATCCTAAGCGATATCAAACGCCGTCAGGCTGGCAGGATGCCGTGATTCGTCGAGAAGAGATCAAGGTCCGAAAAGGACTGGCGAGTGCCGGACATGACGTCGTAACACACGAGGTGACGGTTACGCGTCATGGTCCAATCATTTTCGAGGGCGACGGCAAGCGCTACGCCCTGCGCTGGACCGCGTTTGACAGCAAACGACTCGCCGGCGATCTCAACTACGCGTTGAACCGTGCGCGAAACTGGGAAGAGTTCAAAATTGCGCTGCACTCCTTCGTTGCTCCAACGCAAAACGTCGTTTACGCGGACGTTAACGGTCACATCGGCTATCACGCTTCGGGGATCGTACCGATTCGAAAGTCTGGGGACGGGAGTGTGCCCTACGATGGTTCGACAGATGCAGGAGAATGGGTTGACTACATACCGATTGCGAAGCTGCCGAACCTCTACGATCCGCCGTCGGGCATGATCGTAACTGCGAATCAACGAATTGTCGGAACGGATTATCCATATCACCTGACGCATTCTTGGGCGCAGCCCTATCGCGCGCGTCGTATATTCGATCTGCTGAGTGAAAAACCAAAACACACGGCTGACGATTTTCGCCGTATCATCGGCGACGTCTACTCGATCGCCGGGGCATCATTTGCTCAGGAAGTTGTTAAAACACTGCGGCCGAAGTTAACGCCCGGTGACGACAAGCTGCGCGCAACTCTCGATGCGTTTGAAAAGTGGGATGGGAGAGTCAACGCCGAATCTACCGTCGCGCCCATCGTGGGCCAGATGCGACTCAATTTTAGATCAAAGATTCTCGCCGCCTCGCTTGGCCCAGATCTGATACGGGGCTTTCAGTGGAGTAACTTCGACACGACTCTCGATCGCGTCATCAAGGAGCAACCCGCAGATTGGTTGCCGAAAGAGTTTGCGAGTTATGCCGATCTGCTGCGCGCGTCATACGGCGAGGCGCGCCAGTCGTTGACGCGAAGCCTCGGCGAGGACGAGTCAAAATGGACGTGGGGCGAGTTGGCGAAGGCACGCTTTCCGCATCCGCTTTCGGCAGCGCCGCTGATCGGAGTCCAATTTACCGTGCCCCCGTTTCCGCAAAATGGGACCGGCGGGCTGGTCGGAGCCACCGTAAACGTTGGCGCTTCGGTGTCGATGAGGTTGATCGCGGATCCGGGTGATTGGGACAAGACGCAGATGGGCATTGCGCTTGGCGAGTCGGGTCTGAACAAGAACCCGCATTGGACCGATCAACTTGCGGACTGGCGCGCTGTTACGCCACGTGAGTTTCCGTTTACACCTGCCGCCGTTGCAAAGGCGACGAAGGCAACGCTGGTGCTCGAACCGGCGAAATGAACAATGGATCGCGACCAGAAGAGTGGCGTACGTTCTGTGCGATTGAGCTCTCCAATGAGGTGCGAGAACGACTTGCAGAACACGCTCAGCAACTACGCCAGAAAAATCCGGAGGCAAGCGCGAGTTGGAGCCGGCCGGAGAATGTTCATCTCACGTTGAAGTTTTTCGGAAACGTTCCGACGCAAGACTTATCAAAGATTTCCGCTGCTGCTTCACGCGCAGCAAAGGAGTTCTCCTTATTTCAGATCAGAATCGGTGGCACCGGAGTATTTCCACGACGTAGTCGACCGCAGGTGTTATGGATCGGCGTTGAAGACGCATCCGGTCATTTGTCAGATCTGCAACAGCGACTGGAAGAAGAATTTGCGAGCGAGGGTTTCCCGAAAGACGATCGCGGATATCGTCCACACCTCACCATTGCCCGTCTTCGTAAACCGGAAGACGCTCGACAACTTGCCGAAGCTCATATTCAAACGAAGTTTAGTTTTATTGAGGTTTCGGTAAATGAGTTCGTGCTGTTTCGCAGCGAATTGAGCTCGAAAGGTTCACGGTACACGCCGATCTCGAAACACGGATTCTCACAATAGAACGCACGGCCTTACCGTGGCAGCTCGCGGGGACGCGGTGGCGCTGGTGGAGTCTTGTCATCCCCCTTCTCGCCAGTCTGCGAAAGCACTTCCTTAATCGCCCCAAGACTCGACAGCATGGCTGAAGTCTCAACCGGCATGAAGATGACCTTCGAATTATTGGTCCGCGTCATGTCACGCAGGCTGTCGATGTAGCGTACCGTGATGAGGTATTGACCGGGATCGCCACCGGGGATCGAGCGAGCAATTCGATCGATCGCTTCCGACTCAGCTTCCGCATTGCGTAAACGTGCCTGGGCGGCGCCCTCCGCAGCAAGAATTGCCGATTGCTTTTCGCCCTCGGCGCGCGTGACCGCGGCCTGTTTCTCACCTTCCGCGCGTGTGATCGCGGCCTGACGATCGCCTTCCGCTTGTAATACTAGCGCGCGCCGGTTGCGCTCGGCGGTCATCTGCTTCTCCATCGTAATACGCACGTCTTCGGGCGGATTGATGTTCTTGACGTCGACGCGAGTGACCTTCACGCCCCACTTATCCGTTGCTTCGTCCAGAATCAATCGTAGTTTTGAGTTGATCTGATCGCGTTGAGAGAGTGTATGGTCGAGATCCATGTCACCCATCACGGCGCGCATGCCGGTAATCGTCAATTGCACGATGCCGCCAACCAGATCGTTCATCTCGTAAACGGCTTTTATCGGGTCCGTCACTTGCCAGTAGACCACCGAGTCCACGTGGATCGTCACGTTGTCGCGCGTGATCACGGGCTGAGGCGGCAGATCGATGTACTGTTCTCGAAGATCGATAGAGGTCATGCCCGGTCGCGCATTGGTCCAGTAAACGGCTCTTGGTTTGTCCAGAAACGGCACGAGGATGTTGAGGCCGCTCGAGGCGACCTTGTCGAACTTTCCGAGACGCTCGACCAGCATCACCGTTGCCTGCGGCACGATGCGGATCGTCTTTACCGCAATCACGAGCAGGACAAGAGCGACAAAACCGAAGAACAGAAAAGCCAAAGCTGAAGTAAATGGTTCCATTAGCCACTCCTATTTCTATCTCAAGATTACGCTGGAAACCGCTTGTTCGACAATCTCGGCTACCGCTAAAACCATTTCTTCCGCGTTTGGCCGGCCCACAATCTGCACGCCGATCGGTAAACCGGCAACCGAACGACCCGCCGGTACGGTTACCACCGGCAAATCGAAGACGTTAAATGTTTGCGCGTAAGTGAACGCGCGAAAGGTGCCGAAGGTTTCACCCCGAACGGTGACCTTGAGTGTGTCGTGTTCGTAGGCAGGCGTCGAGCCGACGGGTGCGACGATGATCGGCGTCGTCTCCATCCAGCGCAGCAACTCCTCGCGCAGGCGATCTCGCTCCATCCAACCGGCGATGTACTCGTCTAAACTCGGCGGTGGTGTTTGATCGGCAGTTGCGAGCCGCCAGCTGACGAAGGAACCGCCTTCATTCTCGCGACCGGCGTAGATCTGTCGCAGTTGGACCACCGATGCGCGAGAAAACAGTTTCAACCACAACTCGTTTCCGCGTTCGACATGTGGGGGCAGATGTTCTTCAGCAACCAATCCGGCATCCGCCAAAACTCGCGCTGCTGTTTGAACCGCCGCCGAAGTCTCGTCAGTAACTGGAACGACACCATCATCGCAATACCAAGCAACACGGATTCCTTTCGCTAGCGGTTCCGATCCGTGGCCCCCACTTAACACTCGAAACAACAACCGTAAGTCGCCAACACTCCGCGCCATTGGCCCAATGACCGCACCAAGCCCGTATGGACCAGTGCTCGGCGGGAATTGTCCGTCACCAGGAACACGTCTCGTTGTCGGCTTCAACCCTGCGATGCCGCAGAAGTGCGCGGGGATGCGGATCGATCCCGCGAGATCACTGCCAATCCCACCCGGTGACATTCCCGTAGCGATCGCCACGGCTTCTCCGCCACTCGATCCGCCCGGGGTCAATTTTGGATCTTGCGGATGATTGGTACGGCCAAACACCGGATTGTCAGCGGTGTAGTCCATGGCCATCTCGGCCGCGTTGGTCTTTCCGAGAATAATGGCGCCGGCCGCTTTCAAACGTGCAACTGCGGGTGGATCGGTTGTCGGAACAAAGTCAGCACGGACCTTCGAGCCGCTGGTGGTTCGAAGACCCGCTGTTTCAATCGTGTCTTTGATCGTAATTGGCACCCCGTGCAACGCGCCAGCGGCATCACCGCGCATCATTACCGTTTCCGCATCCCGCGCGCGATCGAGCACGTCAGGCGCAACCGTCACAACCGAATTCAGCGCCGGATTCAGACGTGAGATCCGCTCCAAATACGTCTGCGCTACTTCAACCGGCGAGACTTCGCGCTCCGCGATCGCTTTAACTATCTCTTTCAGACTTGGGCCCATTCTGAGATTCGTCTTACTTGATCTATACTGACAGTCGATGACCACCCAGTTTATTGACAAAGGAGCCCATTCTTGGCTATCCGTTTGAGCAGGACTTTCGTTCTGCGCAAGCTCCACCAGCTTTCCGGCATTTTTCCACTCGGTATCTTTCTTTTAGAACACTTTTACACGAACTCAAAGGCGTTGACCGGCGCGGCCGATTTTAACAACGCGGTACGCGATCTCCAGTCGATCCCCTACATACTCTTCGTCGAGATCGGCGGCATCTTTATACCGCTCATCTATCACGCAGTCTATGGTCTGGTGATCACCATGGAGGCGCGGCCCAACAATCTCGCCTATCCGTATCCGCGCAACTGGTTTTATTTGGTTCAACGAATCACCGGCGTAATCCTGTTCTTCTTTATCATCTTCCACGTGTTGAACTTCAGGTTCGGCATGGTTCCCGGCTTGAACGAAACCTCCGTTGCACACGCTCCAGACCAGGCCTTCCAGATCGTCTCGCGTGAGTTTCACATGTGGTGGATATTCCTGATCTACATGGTCGGTATTACAGCCACCGTTTGGCATTTCGCGAACGGCATCTGGCTGTTTCTGGTCGACTGGGGCATCACGATCGGAGAACGTGCGCAAAGATTGACCGGATACGCGTGCATCGCGTTTGGTGTCCTACTGCTGCTCGTCGGTGTCAACGCGGCCGTCGCTTTCATACGTGACGGTGGATTAATAGGAGGACTCATTCATTAATGGCGAGTAACGGTCTGAAGATCGCAGTTGTCGGCGGTGGCCTCGCGGGCCTTGCGGCGGCAATGAAGATCGCCGAAGCCGGTCACGCAGTTGATCTCTTTTCCGTCGTGCCCGTGAAGCGGTCGCATTCGGTGTGCGCACAGGGCGGCATCAATGGCGCCGTCAACACGAAAGGCGAAGGCGATTCGACCTGGGAACACTTTGACGACACGGTCTACGGCGGCGACTTTCTCGCCAACCAGCCTCCGGCCAAAGCGATGTGCGAAATGGCGCCCGCGATCATCTACCTATTCGATCGCATGGGTGTTCCTTTCTCGCGCACCAAAGAAGGCCTGCTCGACTTCCGGCGCTTTGGTGGGACCAAGCACCATCGCACCGCGTTTGCCGGCGCGTCAACGGGACAACAGTTGCTCTACGCGCTTGACGAACAAGTACGACGTTTCGAAGTCAGCGGCAAAGTGAGAAAGTTTGAGCATTGGGAAATGCTGTCGCTGGTGCTCGACGACCATCAGGTGTGTCGCGGACTGATCGCGATGAACTTGCAAACGCTCGAGCTCAAAGCGTTTCCCGCCGACGCTGTGATCATAGCGACTGGTGGTCCAGGTTTGATCTTCGGTAAGTCAACAAACTCGATGGTCTGCACCGGTAGCGCCGTCTCCGCTGCATATCAGCAGGGCGCGAAGTACGCTAACGGCGAGTTTATTCAAGTTCATCCAACTTCGATCCCGGGCGAAGACAAGTTGCGCCTGATGTCGGAATCAGCCCGTGGTGAAGGCGGACGTGTTTGGGTGCCGCGCAAACCGGGAGACACACGGTCTCCGTCCTCAATTCCCGAGAATGAACGTTTGTACTTTCTCGAGGAGAAGTATCCGGCCTACGGCAACCTCGTTCCGCGCGACATCGCGACGCGCGAGATCTTCCAGGTATGCATTGAAGGCTTGGGCGTCGGCGGCGAGAACCAGGTCTATCTCGATCTGACGCACATTCCCGCCGCAACTCTGGATCGAAAACTCGGCGCGATATTGGAAATCTACGAGATGTTCGTCGGCGATGATCCGCGTCATGTGCCCATGCGCATTTTTCCCGGCGTGCATTATTCGATGGGCGGACTCTGGGTAGACTTCAACCAACGCACGAACGTTCCGGGACTGCTCGCGGCGGGCGAATGCGACTACTCGATTCACGGAGCAAATCGGCTGGGCGCGAACTCGCTTGTCAGTTGTGTCTTCGGCGGCTTCGTCGCTGCACCTGCCGCGATCGAGTACGCGAAGAACGTCGAACGAAACGGCGCCGACGGTTCGCGCATCTACGATCAGGAGCTGAAACTCCAGACGGAGATAAACGATCGACTGATCAAACAAAGCGGGAACGAGAATCAGTACGTGCTGCACCAGGAGATGGGCAAGTGGATGACTGACAACGTCACCGTCGTCCGTTACAACGAAAAGCTGAAGGCTACTGACAACAAACTTCTCGAACTGATGGAGCGCTACAAGCGGATCTCGATTAACGATTCGAACCTGTGGGCCACGATGGCATTGCCGCACGCCCGTCATCTCGCAAACATGCTCGAACTCGCGCGCGTCATCACGCTCGGCGCGTTGAACCGCAACGAGTCGCGCGGCGCTCATTACAAACCCGAGTTTCCGGATCGCGATGATGAAAACTTTTTGAAGACGACCATCGCCGAGTACTCCGGCGAGGGTCCTGTGTTTTCATGGGATCCGGTGGACATCTCGTTGATTCAACCCCGCAAGCGCGACTACAGCAAAGGAAAGAAAGAAGCAGCAAAGGTCTAATCATCCGTGGCAAAAACATCTGGAACAGTCGAGATCCACATTCGCCGTCGCGCGAATCCCGACGCGTCGCCCTATTGGGAACAGTTTGAAATTCCGTACCGTCCGAATCTCAACATCATCTCGTGTCTGATGGAGATTCAGAAGAACCCGGTTAATAAAACGGGCGAACGGACCACTCCGGTCGTCTGGTCGATGAACTGTCTGGAACAAGTGTGCGGCATCTGCACGATGGTGATCAACGGGCGGGCGCGCCAATCGTGCTCCGCGCTTGTCGACAACCTGGAACAGCCGATCAAGCTCGAACCAATGTCGAAGTTTCCAAACATCCGCGACCTGGTTGTCGATCGCTCGCAAATGTTTGATCACCTGCGTCGAGTTCATGCCTGGATCGAGTTGGACGGCACTCACGATCTTGGGCCCGGACCACGAATGGACCAGGAAGAGGTGCAGGAGCGTTATGCTTACTCACGTTGCATGACTTGTGGTTGTTGTCTTGAGGCGTGTCCGCAGTATGAGGGCGACAACTACATCGGACCGCAGGCGATCGCGCAAGTGCGACTATTCAACATGCATCCTTCGGGAAAGATGACGCGCAAGGAACGGCTGGAAGGAATCATGGGAGCAGACGGCATCACTAACTGCGGCAATGCGCAAAACTGTGTGCAGGCTTGTCCGATGGGCATTCCGCTGACGCGCGCGATTTACGAAGAAAATCGCGAGACAATAATTCACGGATTGTTGGGGTGGTTGAAAGGCTAGCCCACAGAAAGGTTAATCACAAGAGGCACAAGAAGTCACAAAAGGCACAAGATCTACAGAAAGCTAGCTCAGTTCCGTTCCCTTTATTTTGTGCCTTTTGTGCTTTCTTGTGCCTCTTGTGGTTAATGATTCTAGATCCCTAAAACATCAACTAATTCCTGCACTGCCGACGCACTCTTGTGAAGTGCAATCCTCTCTTCGGCTGTCAGATTGATCTCAACAATTTGTTCCAATCCACGTGCGCCGAGTTTGCACGGTACGCCGACGTACAGCCCATTAATCCCGTACTCACCTTCGAGATAAGCAGCGCATGGCAGAATCTTCTTCTTGTCCTTGAGGATTGCCTCAGTCATCTCCACTGCCGCCGATGAAGGCGCGTAGTAGGCCGAACCCGTTTTCAACAAACCGACGATCTCAGCGCCGCCACCTGCCGTCCGTTTTACAATTGCGTCGATCTGATCCTTCGGCAGCAACTCGGTGATCGGGATTCCGGCGCAGGTCGAATAACGCGGGAGCGGCACCATCGTGTCGCCGTGTCCGCCAAGGACGAACGCCGTTACGTTTTCGACAGAGACGTTAAGTGCTTCGGCAAGGAAACAGCGCATGCGGGCGGAGTCAAGCACACCGGCCATTCCGATCACGCGATGTTTCGGAAAACCGGATTTTTTCAACGCGACCTGGCACATTGCGTCGAGCGGGTTTGAGACGATAATCAGGATCGAGTTTGGCGAGCGTTTCACGCATTCATCGACGACTTGCGAAACGATACCCGCATTGGTCCTCAACAGATCGTCGCGGCTCATTCCCGGTTTTCGCGCAAGCCCGGCGGTAATGATTACGACGTCGGAGTTTTCGGTTTGGTCGTAGGTGTTAGCGCCAACCATCCGCACGTCGAAACCTTCGACGGGTGCTGCCTGAGCGAGGTCCAAAGCCTTGCCTTGCGGCACTCCTTCAACGATATCAACGAGCACAACGTCGCCGAGTTCCTTTGCGGCCAGCCAGTGTGCCGCCGTTGCACCCACGTTGCCCGCGCCGACCACAGTAATCTTCTTTCGCGCACTCATTCGCTTTATTCCTTTTATTAAGTTGTAGGATTTGAAGAAGCGCGAGTTTACAAAGCGGTTCGTCAGGGTGTCAAATCAGCGTGTTCCTATGATCGACGACGATGACAATCCATTTCCTGAACCTGTTGAGATCGAGATCACCGACGTTTTCGATCTGCACACGATTCAGCCACGTGACGTGCAGCGTGTAGTTGAGGAGTATTTGCAGATCGCGCATGAGAAAGGATTCATCTCGGTGAGGATAATTCATGGCAAGGGCATCGGCGTCCAACGCGAAATGGTCCGCTCAGTCCTCGCTCGAACCTCGTTTGTCTCAGATTGGACCGACGCCCCACCGAACGCTGGCGGGCTCGGCGCGACCATAGTCCACCTTGCAACAAGAACCGCTATAAATAGTTAATTCAAGCTGCCAATTAGCCTTAACGCAGAGATCACAGAGATACGCAGAGACCGCAGAGCAGAATCGAACCCCTACCAAGGTCTATTCTTAGCTACTTTTCGGTCAGCAAGGTTTGGGTGACATTGATAGCGCCCCTTTCCTTTGCGCGAAAAAACAACTGTTTCTCATTACGCGGCATCTTAAGTCGGCTCTAAATTCTCACTTTCCCCGCATTAGTTGAATGACTCTATACATCAGCGGCCCTGCGGGCCGTGTCTATCATATTGTCTTGGAGCGCGGTCGCTCTTACACTCTCTGCGGCTTAAAAGTGCGCTCCTCAAAATCCATTGTCACTGAGCCGCCACAGGACGGCGAATTGTGCAAGCACTGTGAGAGACTGCAAAGCCAGACAATGAACAATCAGTCGGTCTGACACTTGCACGAAATGTTCAGACCCTGCACGATAAGTCCCAGTTTTTAGCGACTTCTCGTGCAAAGCCGGTTCATCCGGTTAATACTAGCCATCTTTTCGATCGCCGCGAACACTCATACTACCCAACAACCCAAAAGTCCAAACCACCAATACTGATCGACGTCTCTGAAAACGCTCGGTTGAGTTACGCACTCATTTACGCGTGCCGATCGGACGACCATTTTTCATGTGAGTGAGATTGCGGTCCATTTCGCCAAGCTGGGAAATTTCGAAACAGGCTCTGCGCGTGAACGAGGCGACAGAGGAAGACTGGCGCGCCGGCTCCTTCAGCCAAACCGCACTCGAATACTGGAATCAAGGTCAGCCAGGCAAAGCCCATGAATTGTTAATAAGAGTTGGGAACCTTCCTCTTCCCAAAGACACCATTTACATCTGAGGTGACGTCATCGAAAAGACGGCGCAAGAAGTTCTCCAACGCTGGTTTTCGTTTTGAGGTAGACTAGCTTTCGCATTGATTATGCGCGCTCACCGGAGAACTCCTAGTGACCGAACTCGAGGTCCGGGCGAGTGATGAAAGCAGCGACGCCCGTCGACGATCCCAGACACCGTTTCGCGCTTGTGTGCTGATTGGGCTTGGTGGGCTCTTTGCTGGCGTTACCGGTCCACTACTCAGCACCTTCATCCCGCCACTCGTGCGCGATGCTGTCGGCGATCATCGTACGGCCATCGGCGCGATCATGGCGATTGACAATGTGCTGTTGCTGTTACTGGTTCCGTTGACAGGACCGGCATCAGATCGCGCGCGCGCTCGTGGGCGCGGCCGGTTGCCACTGGTTCTCGCCGGGCTCGTGCTGTCGTCGCTCGGCATGGCCCTGCTTCCCTTCTCATCTGGACTCGGTCTTCCTTTCCTTGTTGGCGCGATAATCGTGCTGCATACCGGAATCAATACTCAGCGTTCGCCATTCCAGGCGCTGGTGGCCGATCTCGTGCCATCGCGCCATCGGTCCCTCGCAACCGGCTCAATAACATTCCAGATGTGCGTCGGCGCGATCGGCTTTCTGATGCTGGGTCGTGCACTCGGAATGCGGCCCGCATTTTTGATTGCGAGTGTCAGCGTCCTCCTTATTGCGGCGGCGTTTACTCTTGGGTTGCGGGAACCGAAAGTCGCCGAATCGCATGCTGCCGAAGTAACTTTTCGATCGCTCGGCGATGCAGCATGGTCAGCGGTCCGTGGCGCGATCCGAGGCATGCGGCCCATCTTCGTCGCCGTGCTTCTGTTGCAACTAACTTTTCAAACCTTCACTACCTGGTATGCATTGCACGCTACTGAGCGATTCGGTATTCGACCGCAAGACGTCACCATCGGATTCATCGCTTGGGCCATTGGCGGAGTAGTTGGAGCGCTGCCGGCGGGTGTCATCGGAGTCCGCCTCGGCAGGCGGAACACCATTCTGCTTGGTTTCGCCATGATGGCGGCCTGTTTGTTTGCGCTGGATCGGGTTACGCAGATGAATATGGCTATACCGCTGATCGCGCTTGCGTCGGCTAGTTGGGCGCTGCCGACAGTGAATGCCTACCCGCTATTCATCGAGCTCGTTCCGCGTCATAACCGAGGAGTGCTCGCAGCGGTTTACCTACTGTGTGGGGCATTGGGTGGTGCGATTGGCGATCCCTGGAATGGCGGACTCTTCGATCTTCTTAACAGCTATCGCGCGATGTTCTTGTTGATGACTTGCTACACCTCGCTGGCGTTCGTGACTGTGCTCTTCTTCGTCCCACGGGGTTTCGGCGAGGCTGATACCGGGCAGAACTGATTCCTAACATGAAAGGTCCACGTGAACTCGATCTGCACGCTTATAGCTGTCGCAGTTGTCCTTGGACTCAGCATTTTAGTCCTGGAGTTAAGCAACCGCTTTTACTACGACCCCATCTGCCAACGTCACGCCGAGTCTCGTCAACTGAACTTTCATAAATCTTCGGCGGGATGGGTCAAAAGAAACCGGCCCGCCGAATGCTTCTTTCGTGATAAGCGTGGAAACCTCACGCGCGTTGAGATCGCGGACCTTCCCCTGACAACTACGGATTGGCTGAGACGCGGATTCAGTTGGCTAGCGCTGATTGGAGGTGTCGGCGGTTCTGTCTGGTTAGCATCAGTCATTAGCGGCCATAAAGTGCGGCGACGCGGCCGCAAACACCGCATACATGACTCGTGAACCTAACGCGCTCTCAACGGAGATCCAGAGACGTCATGTCATTCCTGGAGCTGCGCGTTTTTGAAAAACCTCATCGGTTTGTGATCGAAATTTCTAAACAGTCCGAGCTGGTCCATGAAATGTGGATCGAACGCGAAGCTTGCCGGCAAGACCAATTGCAAAAACCCGCTTTGGCCCAGAGTAAAAATACTCTCGCCGGTTATAGCGGGACGACCGAGCACAATGATCTGTCCATAAGTGGCGCGATTTGAGTTTGGGACGCTCGCAATGACGCCGAGGAGCGGATGAGAAAATGTAATCGAGCCCCTCGGTGCGGTCCATAATGCCGGATTGGATCCCTGCGCTGCTGCCAGTAAAGCCAATGTCTGATCGAACGTGGCGGACATAACAACTTTCGGATTAATTCCGTTGAAGTAGTCTCGACCTGGCGGAACACCCGAATCGCCTGTCAGCGAAAAATCGAGCGTGTGGATGAGCATGTTCGAACTTGCTTCGCTAACCCTCGTGCCCAGCTCGTCGCCAAAGGTATTAGTCAGCATCAGGCTTAACCAAGTCGAGAAGATAACTTCGCCTGAATGAAGACTGGTACTGGTCACTGCATCGGCAAACGCGTTGCCGTCCCACGCTTCGACGATTGACCTGGCCTGAGCACCAAGTGGGTGTGCCGGCGGCACATCGGATAGCGCCAGAAGGAGATATGGTTTTAGAAAGCGTGCCTCGCGACCGAGGGCTTTCACTCTCGCAATGTCTTTCGGAATATCCCGCATGTCTTCAAGAGAAATAACCCCTGTAGCCAGCCGGTCGATGATGTCCCAATTGCGAAACTGCTTACCGAAGATTTGATTTTCCGCGTTGTCGTAGTCAACGGACGGCTTATTATTCCAGTTCGCTAAGTAACCCTGCGCAGGATTGATCGAAGTTGGTATAGGAAGCGTCCCACCGGGCCACTCCGCGCTTCCGTTTCCCGGAAAAGGTAAGCGGGCATCAAACCCTGCGGGTCGCAAAGGGATTTGACCAGCCTGCCAGTAGGCTATGTTGCCGGTCTTATCGGCATAGATGAAGTTGTGCGAAGTAGGAATCAGTTTTACCGCGGCTTCAAATTGCTGAATGTTACGGGCGCGATCGAAGCCTATGAACGCGTGAACACTTTCAAGTTCTCGTTGCCAGTGCGACCGCTTCTGAGTAATTAGATTTGTTCCACTGCTGCCCACAACCGGCCCGTGAATGCTGCGCAGTACAGTGAGGATTACCGAGCTCGCACCGCGAACATTGATGGTTTCAACACGCGCCTCAAACGGTTGGCACGCGCCGTTGAACAAATAACCAGAACCCGGCCCAGCGCCTGCGTCGCAGGTGGTTTCTATGTAGTGGTCCAGGTTATCTCCGGTCGCGGTCGTCGAGGTCCACGCGATATGTTCATTGCGGCCGATAAGAACCGGAGGAACACCTGCGAAAGCCATTCCCGCTACGTTGAAGCCATTGCCCCCCTTCAACTGAACTTCATGAAGTACCTCCGGAACACTGAAACCCATCTGTGGGCCACCGTAAAGCATGGCGAATCCGTTCGCACTACGAGCAGCACTGACTGCCCACGCGTAGCTGCCAAGTTTCGTTGGCACACCCAGGGACTGCCAGATCGCGCGGGCGTCATCTTCCGACGTGTCCAGACTGTGGGAAGAGACAGTCTGTAGTTGCGCGTTGCTCAAACTTGCCGGCTTCTGACGTTTCCCGATTGCTCCCGACGTCGGCACTGTGACGGGAGAGTCAGGATCGTTGATCCATCTTACGTCGTTGAATATGGCGAAACCGTTCTCTGGACCATGGGTCGCGATGAGACTGTTCAGCACCGAAAGATTAGTCAATTCACGTCCGCCAATTTCACCGAATCGGCGCACCATGAAAGCCCCAAAAGCGACGGAATCGCGTCTGGTCCATGGCTGTGGGAAGAAACCCAAGGCGTGGAACTCAAAAGGCAGCTTTGAGACAGGATCGAGCCCCACCTCAACTATGTAGCGATTAATTCCGCCGAGGTATGCGTCGAAGATTTGTTGTTCCTCGGCGGTCAGCGTAGCGAATTGTGCGTCGAGCTCTGCGTCTGTGTAACCAACAACGCGCGCGGCACGGTCGGCGTTGACGGTCGTGGGCCCGAATATTTCGGCGAGCCGGCCTCTCGCGGCGCGACGGTTCAACTCCAGCTGCCATAACCGATCTTGAGCGACCGTGTAACCGTATGCTTCAAACAGGCCTCGATTCGTATCTGCGAAAACGTGCGGAATGCCGAAGTCGTCACGATAGATCTTGACCGTTTCTCCATTCACGTTAAGCGTAGTAAACCCTGTGTGGCTTGCCGTCGCC
>Ga0209485_1000035_pt1 | contig 50978 bp, 43 predicted proteins | sample NCAS100_FD_187516 | JGI IMG/M metagenome (GOLD analysis project Ga0209485, IMG submission 187516) | Agricultural soil microbial communities from Utah to study Nitrogen management - NC AS100 (SPAdes) (version 2) | ecosystem: Environmental > Terrestrial > Soil > Agricultural land | place: USA... | reverse complement strand
ATTCGATTGCGCCTTTCCCGAACGTCTGCGGGCACGCGGAAACAGTGGCGACGGGCGCACCATCTTTGCCACGTCGCGCATGCGCTTGTCCCAGAAAATATCAAGCGCCTTCGTGCTCGCGATCGGAGCTGCCCGTGGCTTCTTGGCTTTTCCGCCGTCCGGCAGCACGAGGTTCGCGGTACTCAAACCCGCATCGCTGACATCGATCTCTGACGGGCCCATGCCGATCTGCAATTCAACGCGAATGACCAACCCGTCGTCGGCTATGTCGATCTCCAACCGGAATGGTCCAACGTCGATGACGTCGCCTGAGGCAAGCGCTTCGTTTTCCTCAACCAGCTTGCCGTTCACCGATACCGGATTGCGGGGACGCAGCGGAAACAGATAGTAGCTATCCTCAATCTGCTTGATCCCCGCCTGCACCCGGGACACAGATGGGTGGTTCAGCAACACCTCACACTCCGGCAAACGCCCGATCAACAATCCATCCGAAATAATTGTCACCGGATCTACCGCGAGGTCGTTGCGTACGACGATGTATTGGTTTTTCGCAGGCATTCAATTCGTTGTCAGCGGTCCGTCGTCCGTGGTCAGTTGAACGGACTCGTCACGGGCTACTGACCACTGGCCATAAAGAATTCGTTGTCAGTGGTCCGTCGTCCGTGGTCAGTTGAACGGACTCGTCACGGGCTACTGACCATTGACTACTGACCACTGACTACTGACTACTGACTACTGACCACTGACCACTGACCACTGACTACTGACTACTGACTACTGACCACTGACCCTAAAGAACACCACCTGAATAATGTGAACTAGCATCAATGCAAGCATTAGTGCCGTGGAAATGACGTGCGCCGGAATCCAAACCCGGAGCGCTCGATGCAGCAGTAACAGCGCGTCGATGCGGCGAGCAGTGACCGCCGTCTCGACTGCGGATATCAACAGATCACGTTCTTCCTCAGTGGCGAGACGCGTCAGGCGCTCTTTGAACTCCTCGCGCGCGTGGGCCACCATCCCCTTCAACGACTCGCGCCGCGACAGTTGCCGCCACAGAAACGAGCGCGAGAGAAAGCGTGGATAAACGCGATCGCGAATCTCATCCTTCAACCAACCCTGGCTCTGCTCGAATATTTCATCTGATTTTTGTTGTAACTCCGCACGCCGCTCCTGAAGATCTTCGATTAACAACGGCTCGCCTTCGATGCGCGTCATGATTCGGGGAGCAACGTAGTACGACACGATCCCGAGCACGCCCGACATGATCACGACGTCGAAGGCGATGTATAGCAACGTCGTGAGTACGCCTCCAGTGCTCGTCCCTGAATGAAGCAAAAGGACAACACCTGCGGTCGCGCCGATATAGACGTGGGCCAACATCCAGTAACGCAACGCGCCGGCGCGGCGACGATAAATCTGTTTGCGCATTGGATACGTCATCACGATCGCTACACCAAACAGTCCGGCGAGTCCGGTTAGCCAGCGCATTGTGAGCCACGCGCCTGCCACCACTTCGTCAAATCCGTTTCGCGCCAGCCCCCAGATCACGAAGACGGCGGTGAGTATCGTCAACAGCGCGCCGCCAATGTTCCACGCGCGCGCCAGCGGATCGCTCTTGTGTATATTGCGTCCGATGGCGTGCGTCTTGTCTTTGAAGACCAGCCCCTGCGTGGGTCCAATCTCCGTGAAGTATTCGATTGGATTCACGCGAACCAGCGCACCGGTCGGACAATTCTCTTCACACGAATAGGCCGTGCGTCGTGCGCCCGGCGGATTCAGCGCTGTGCCCTGGCAGAGATTGCATTTGATCGCTACGACATCGTCACCGGGCTCGGGAGTAACCGGCGGATCGATTTTAAAACTGAAGACTCTGCGGAACTTTGAAGCGAAGCCGCCATTTGTTGACGGCACTTCACGAGGGACCATCGAGATCGCATCGTACGGACACTGTGTCGCGCAGTCATAACATCCGATGCAGGTTGAGGCGTCGATGTCAATGTGGCCCAACGAATCGCGGAAGATCGAACCTGTCGGACATCCGGTCAAACATTCAGGATCCGCGCAGTGCATACACACCTGCGGCACGAGGGCGTGTTGCAGTCGTTTCTTACCTATTGCGACGGGACGTTCGATCTGAATCCCGCGGCGTAACAATCGCGACTGTCCGTGCACCTTGTGACACGCCAGCGAGCAGTTGCCACAGCGAACGCAGAGGTCCATGTCCATCACCAGCACATTCGCCCCGTCGACGATGCCGGTCGCGATCTCCTGCTCGGCTGATTTCAAGGTGTTGAGATCGGAAACTGCCTCGATCGTCAACGGCATCGAATCATCGGCGTTCGAAAACGTGGAAAAAGTCGCGAACAGTTGATCGCGAAGCTTCGGATCCGTCGAAAATGTTGCGAGTGGAACTTCAAGTACTTCCGTACGGGCCATCAAACTCGCGTTGTATTTCCACGTTTCTCCTTGCTGCACTCCTTCCAGCCCGAGACAATTGCCACCACCAAGAAAGTCGACCCCGATACTCTCATTCACGCCCATCACGACTTCCGGCGCCGTAGCGTGGAACGGCACACCACGAGAGCGCCGCACCCAACCGCTCTTGACCAGGATAAGTCGGTCGATCGGCTGACCTTCCTTACACAAAACATGGTTCTTGCCGTAGACCATGTAACGCGCCGATCGTTTCAACTCCGCGGCAAGTTCCTGGCCCACGGGTTTGTCGGAAATCAGCGATAGATCCTCGAGCACGCGACCGAATCCATGCGTGCGATAAGTCTCGTCGAGCTTAACGCCAAACTTCGGAAGCTTACGCAAAAGACGCAACGCGGGTCGCATCACTTCCAGGGCCACCGCAGTCTGACCTGCAGGAACTTTCACCGTCGCATTCCGCTCCACTCCGGCGAGCAGCGCCATCTCGCCGAAGCACGCACCCGGTTCAAGACTGCCGATTAGTTTCTGACCACTCGCTTCGCGCACGTACACATCAAGCGAGCCTTCCACTGCGATGTAGAAAGTGTTTCCACCCCACTCACCCTGACGCATGATTTCTTCGCCGGAGTCGTACGCGAGCAATCGCACGTAAGGTCCGACTCGTTTGCCGTTGCCGTAGTCGCGACCCTGGACGATCACCTCAAGATCGGTGCCGTACTTCTGTTTGCCATTTTGTTCTTCGAAAAGTTCGGCAGTGAGAGAAAGATTCTGGACGGCTTCAACAACGCGACCCCGATCGGTGATTTCGCGTGGCATGAAGTGTTTATACTACAGACAAGCGGGAACGACTAGGTGTTTTGTGTTCTGCGTCTCCTGCTTTGTACTTTGTGCTTGGTTCTTCGTTCGCTGGTTTGCGGTTGACTCTAAAGGACACCTCTCGCCACGAACAAAGTACAAAGTACCAAGCACAAAGCTCCAAGCTCATGCTAAACTTTCGTCATCAATGGTGCCTGAAAATCTTTATTCACTTCCCCGCGAACAACAAATCGGACAATTTCTCTTCATCGGACTTCCGGGCACGGAACTTGACGCCGAAACGCGCGCGCTGATCACAGACGTGCAGCCGGGCGGCGTGATCGTCTTCGGTCGCAACGTCGCGAGTGCCGAGCAGTTACGCGGGTTGCTCGATGCCGTGCGCGAACTGGTGCAGACCCCGCTGCTATTCGGTATCGATCAGGAAGGCGGACTCGTCGATCGCTTGCGCCGCATCTTCACGCCGATGCCCTCCGCACGCACGATTCGTCAGCACGGTGACCTGGCAGCGGCCCGCGCGCTCGGCCGCATCACGGGCGAAACACTCCGGATGCTAGGGTTCAACATCAACTTTGCGCCCGTGATGTCGATCATGACCGATGATCGCGATCTGCTGTCAAACGGTCTGTATTCGCGCTCTTATGGACGTTCCCCGGGTGAAGTGCTTGGCTATACGACTGTTTACATGCGCGGGCTTCAGGGCGCAGGCTGTCTTGGCTGCCTCAAACATTTTCCGGGAATCGGCGCAGGCGAGGTCGACTCGCATGAAGAGATGCCCGTCGTCCGGCTGTCGCATGACGATCTCATTGCGCAGGATCTCGCGCCCTACATCGAACTATTTCAACGACGCGACGATCGTGTGCATTGCGTGATGGTCAGTCACGGCGGTTTTCCAAACGTCGACATCCGCGAGGAACTGACAGGCGGACTACTCGAACCGGCGTCCCTCAACTACAACATCGTCACCAAGCTGCTTCGCGACGAGCTCGGATACAAGCATCTCGTCGTCACCGACGACCTTGAGATGGGCGCGATCGCGAGACATTACGAGATTGGCGACGCGGCGATTCAAGCGTCCCTCGCCGGAGAAGACATGCTGCTCATTTGCGCGTCGCCGGACAAGATTCGCCGGGGTTATGAAGCGCTGCTCGACGCGGCGAATTCAGGACGATTGCCTGAGAAGCGCATTCGTGAGTCGTTGCAGCGAATCGCGCGAACCAAAGCGATTGTTGAGCCGCCACTGGCACTGGATCTCGAACGGTTAAACTTTCTCTCCGATAGCATTCAACAGCTCAACAGTAAGCTCAACTACGTTTATGGAGGCACGATTAAGTGAGGATAAGTGCGTTTATCCTGCTGTTTTCTTTGATAGTTCTAATGATTCTGCCGGCCGGTTGCCGCACCCGAAGCGACGCGTTCGTGATCGCTCTGGGCGACAACATCCGCACCATCGATCCAATCGGTTCGCCGTCCACTGACGCTGCGAGCGAGCGCGTCAGCACGTTGATCTTCAACAGGCTAGTCAAGAAGAACGAGCAGTTTGATTATGTTGGCGAGCTGGCGTCTGATATCAAGCGCTCGGACGATGGCCTGACTTACACCTTCACGTTGCGCGACGGCGTAAAGTTTCACGATGGGCGCGCGTTCAGTTCCGCGGACGCGAAGTACACGCTGGATCTGCTGCTGGCGAGCACTTTTGCTAAATCTGCCAGCTTTTTCGAAGGCACGGGACAACAGAAGAGCGGTTACGTCAAAACCATCGAGGCGCCCGACCCCAAAACGCTGGTAGTGGCGCTGAACAAGCCGTGGGTTGGTCTGCTCTCGAACCTGGTAGCGATTCCGATCATTGCGAAAGACAGTTATGAGTCGCAGAAGACGCATCCAATGGGCTCTGGTCCATTCAAGTTCATCAACTACGACAATCAGCAGCAAGTGGTCGACCTGGAAGCGTTTGCCGACTACTGGGAAGGTGCGCCCAAGTTGCCGTCCGTTCGCATACGAGTGCTTCCCGACATGAACCAGTTGCAGGCCGAACTTCAAGCGGGCCGCGTGGACATCGCACCGATGCCGACAAGTCTTTCACCCGATGCCGTGAAGCGGCTCGAGCAGGATCCAAACCTTCAGGTGAAAGTGTTCAATGGCTCAAACGTGGTGTTGCTGACTATCAACACAGCATCTCCACCGCTCGACAACGTCAAACTCCGCCAGGCTATCGCACACGGGATTGACCGCCAAACCATTATCAACACTCTCCTTGGTGGTTACGGGAAAGTTGCCCACTCGATCATTCCCGAAGAATCGTGGTCCTATACTCCCGGCCAAACCTATTCATTTGATCCCGCTGCGTCGAAACGACTGCTCGATGAGGCGGGATTCCGTGACCTCGACGGCGCTGGACCACGCGCACGGCTCGACAAACCGATTCGATACGGCCTGTCGGGAAGCAGCATCGCCGGGCGAAACTACGCGGTCGTGATTCAGAACCAGCTCAAGGAAGTGGGTATCCCGATCGAGATCCAGACCTACGAGGGCACCACGCTGTTTGATGAAATGCGCGGAGGCAATTTTCAGATCGGCTACTCGCAATGGGTTGGCGGTAATCAGGATCCGATCTTCTACAAAGATCTGTTTGCGACTTCGGAGATCCCGACGGGAAACAAGATCTCGCGCAACCGGAGCCGCTACAGCAATCCCGAGCTCGACCGGCTTGTGGAAGAAGCGGTGAATACGTTCGATCGCGTACGGGGTCGCGAGCTCTACAAGCAGATTCAGGACATGGTGAGTCGCGACGTACCGGTGTTTCCGTTGTGGTATCAGTCAAACATCGTGATCGCGCGCAAGAATGTCGGAAACATTCAGGTGAATGCGAGCGGCGACTGGGGCTTCGTCAAGAATCTGACTCGCGAAGGCCAATAACGTTTGCAGGTATGGCGCCTTCGCGAACGATACGCGGCGGCGAGACGGTCGCATCGACAACTGTGGAAGGCTCGATCGCCGTCACCTGTCCGCCGTCGATTATCCGATCGATTCCTTGCGGGAAATAAAGTCGTACTTCTTCAGCGGAGCGAGCGGGTTCGCGGCCCGCGGGGTTCGCGCTGGTAGCAGTCAATGTTCCGCCGCACTCACGCACCAGATCGCGCACGTTCGCGTCTGCCGGAAGACGGACGCCGACGGTGCCGGTTCCGGCTGTTATCTCAGGCGGCAAATCCGGCATAGCCTTGCCGATGATCGTCAATGGACCAGGCCAGAACCTCGCAGCGATCTCCTGAAACTGTTTAGACGGGGCCACTATCAGACGATCGAGCTCTTCGGCATCGGAAATCAGCAGCAAGATCGGTTTATCGTCTTCCCTGCCCTTCAACCCTCTAATCCGCGCGACCGCGACTGCGTTGAACGGATCCGCGCCAAGCCCGTAAAACGTGTCGGTGCGAAACGCGATCACCCCGCCTTGTTGGATTATGGCCGCCAATTTGTGTCGATTCTTGTGTTCTTGAGATTCGGTGCGTCGAGGACATTAGGATCGAATCCCGAAACATACGGCTTGACGACCGCGTACGACGACGCGAAGTAAATGGGCATCGCTTTTAAATCTTTCAACGCCTGCGTCTCTGATTCAGGCGAATCGCCGTCGAACAGCATGCTGAGGTTCGTCCATTCGCTGGTGGTTTGCATCACCATTCCGCGCCGCACGATGTCGTATTCGCCGGCTTGAATAACGGCCGCGTACTCGTCCCAGGGCTTCATCAGGAGCTGTGTATCGACGTTCAACGTTGAACGCCACATCGACGCGATCGATTGGGCCACGATGCGTTGCTGTTCGTTACGATTGATCAGCAGTGTGATTAAAGGAAAGCCTTCGCCGTCGGGATAGCCGGCTTCAGCGAGCAGTTCTCTCGCCCGGTTCACGTCGTGTTCGATTAGCTCCGTCTCGTCAACAACCGGCTTCTCACCCGACATTGCTTCAGGCAGAAACTTCCCGGCGGGCACCGTCGCGCCGCCGAGATCGTCACGGCTGACACGTTCGCGATCGATTGCCAGCGCAAGAGCTTCGCGCACGCGAACGTCGTCAAATGGTGGACGCGAGGTGTTGAATGCATAGAACGTGAGCGCGCCAAAAGTTGAGCGGCGGAAGTCTTTGTACGGCGCCAGAAGTTTCAGGGCCAGCGGTTCGAATGACGCATTTGTGACGGCGTCAACTTTTCCGGCGCGATATGCAGCCAGAGCTTCTTCAGCGTTTTCGGTGTTCACGAATGTGACGCGATCGAGTGCGACCGAGGCATCGTCCCAGTAGGTCTTCGCTCTTTCAAGACTGACGCGATCTGCTTCGGTGGTCGACAACTGAAACGCGCCGTTGGAGATCAACTCGTGCGCGTTAAGACGTTGCGTGTTATCCGGATGCTCCACCTTGACTGGACGAAACACCGGATGGGCGACGAGCGCGGGAAAACTGTGGTCTGCGTGTTCCAGTGTAACCTCGAGAACTTGATCGTTTACCGCACGCGCGCCGAACGGCGGGTTTAAATTGCCCGGTTGCCCCGCAGGCTCATTCGGTGGAGGTTGCGCCGGAGCGTTTGTGGTCGTGGCTCCCTCGATATTCGAGAGCAATTCGGTGTGTGGCGCGAGTGGGCCAATTTTCAACGTGCGTTCCCAGGAACGGACAAAGTCGCGGGCCGTAACTTGCTCGCCGTTGGACCAGCGCGCATTCTCGCGCAGGTAAAAAGTCCAGACGCGGCCATCCGCGGAAGATTCCCAGCGCGTCGCGACGGCCGGAACTGGCGCCAGTGTCTTTGGATCGTAATCCGTGAGTCCTTCGAAGAGTGCGCGGACTGCGTCAGTGTCAGGTGGCGCAACCGCGAATGCAGGGTCAAACGTCTGCGGAAGTCCGCCGTCGCTCCAGCGAAATTCCTGCGCGCCCGGCGCCACGACATTGCCGTAATACGTCGATGGCTCGTCGCCCGTGACGCAGCCACTGTGCGCGAGGCAAAGCATCAACAACAAGGCATAAATCTGCGACCACCTCGAACGTCTCCTGGACATCAGGCCAAGTCTTCGTGCTGCATTTTGTGCTTTGTTGCGGCTATTCATCCGTGTTTACGCAATTCTTTGTAAACTTCAGCAGTTCGCGCTCGCGTTGGTTCAAAACCGTCGGAAGTGTCGATCAAATAATCGGCGTATCGCTGTTTCTCCTCCTGCGGCATCTGCGCCGCGATGCGTCGCTGTGCTTCAACTAGCGTTAATTTGTCCCGCAGCATCAGGCGCTCTAATTGGACCTCTGGCCGGCAATGGACGACGATCAACTTGTCGAACCGTTTATAACCACCCGACTCGATCATCAGTGCGGCATCGACGATTGCGATCCCGTTTGGATCTTCGCGTTCCCATTCGCGCAGGATCTCGTCCTGACGCGTGATGATGAACGGATGCAGGATGTGGTTCAATCGCAAACGCTTTTCTTCATCGGCAAAGACGATCGAGGCCATGCGGGCGCGGTCGAGCGTTCCGTCTGGCGCCAAAATCTCTTTGCCAAAGCTTTGGACCACCGCTTCTAAACCAGTCGCGCCCGGCAGTACAACCTCGCGCGCCGTTTGATCCGCGTCGAGGACACGGCAACCAAGCTCGGCAAACACCGAGGTCACAAATGATTTGCCGACTGCAATCGATCCAGTTAGACCAACACGTAGCATGGGATACTTGGGCTTGGTGCTTGGTGCTTAGTGCTTTGTGCTTTGTACTTTGAACTTTGTACTTAGTGCTTTGTTCTTTGCACTTAGTACTCTCGATTCCTGAGTAGCCTTCTTCACAAACCAACAAAGCACTAAGCACTAAGCACAAAGTACAAAGTACAAAGCACAAAGCACTAAGCACAACGCCCCATACCCCTCCTCCCCGTCGCCGCGTGTAACGTGTTCCTCATCAACATCGCGACCGTAAGCAGACCGACGCCACCCGGTACGGGCGTCAATCGTCCTGCGACTGCCCTAGCCTCTGCCGGATGTACGTCCCCGACGAGCGTGTAGCCACGTTTGCTCAATACCTCAAGTCGTTTTTCGGCGTCCGGACCAAAGAGTTCGCGCACCTGATTGGAGTCCGTTACCTTGTTCATACCGACGTCAACCACGGTCGCGCCCGGTTTGATATGTTTGCCTCCAATCATCCCCGTCCTGCCAATCGCGACGATCAGGAGATCCGCTTCGCGAGTCACGGAAGCGAGGTCGCGCGTACGCGAGTGGCAAATAGTCACGGTAGCGTCGCGTTGCAAAAGCAGTTGGGCCATGGGACGCCCGACAATCTGGCTGCGACCGACGACACAGGCGCGAGTGCCGCGAATCTGGACGTCGCTGTGAACCAGCAACTCGATGATCCCAGCGGGTGTACAGGGTACGAATGCCGGTCTGCCGAGCGCTAGGTTTCCGACGTTAACCGGATGAAAACCATCGACATCCTTCGCCGGGTCGATCGCTTCGATGATCGCGCGCTCTTCAATCCCAGCCGGCAAAGGGAGTTGAGTGAGAATCCCGTCCACGTCGTCGCGCGAATTCAACGAGGCGATTAGATCGAGCAGTTCGGCGGTGGTTGTCGACTCCGGCAGTGCGTGATGCTCCGATCGGATCCCGACTTCTTCGCATGCCTTGATCTTGTTTCCAACGTACACGGCGGAAGCGGGATCGTCACCTACACGCACGGCCGCGAGACAGGGGCGCAGGTCGTGCGCTTCCACCATGTCTTCGACTTTCGACTTTACATCCTGCTTGATCTGGTCCGCTAATGGACCTGCTTTAAGTGTTTCTGCTGCCATTGTTTGAGCAATAGTATACACAGATTATAATTCGCTCATGACATTGTTAAGGCTGATTCTTCTATCAGTGTTAGTCGCTTTACCGGTTGCGGCCCAGTCGAACAACGACTACCGGCACGGGCGCGAAGCGGAAAAGTCCGGCGACATCGCTAAAGCAACCGCAAGTTATCAAGCCGTCGTCACGCGCAACTCGGTGTTGAAAGAGTATGCGTTGTGGCGGTTAGCCCGCATCGCACGGTCGACCGGCGACTTGCCACTCGAACGCGAACGATTACGACAACTGCTGACAACTGCGCCGGCGAGCATTCTCGCCGAAACATCTGCGTTGCGACTCAGCCGGAGTTTTTTTGAGAGCGGAGATTTCCAATCCGCCGCCGACAGCGCGCGGCCGCTCAGCGTTTCTAAAAGCACTACGCTCTCGCGCGAAGCTTTGTTGTTGACCGCTGAATCCCTCGCTCGCGCCGGGAAAAACGCGGAGTCGCGCGAAGTGTTCACGCGGCTCGTGATGCAGATGCCCGATGCGTCACGCCCAGACGACTTCGCGCTCGCCGCTGTGCGAAAACTCGATTCTTTCGACAACAACGCGGCACTTCCGGAAGCGGAACACTTGCTGCGCGCTTCCGTGTACCAGTTCAATCGCGACTTCGCCGGTGCGCGGCTTCATTACCAGATGTTGATCGATCGTTATCCGCAAAGCACGACTTTGCCTAACGCCATCTTTCAACTGGGCCGCGGATTCTATTTGGAAGCGAAGTATGACGACGCGCTGAAAGCGTTCCAAAAAGTTGCTGATTCATACCCCGATTCCTCAAGCGCTCGCGAAGCGTTAGGCTTTGTTGGTTCGACTTACCTGCGCATGAAGCGTTATGACGACGCCGTCGGTGCTTACAAGCGCTATATCGCGCGTTTCCCCGACGCGCCGAGTCCTGAGCGCCCGTATCTAAATCTCATCGACGTTTTGCACGAAGCGGGACGCCACAACGAAGCTCTCGATTGGGTGCAACAAACGCGGGGGCGTTTCAAGAATGACATTGGCGGCACACTGGCTCTGTTCGCTCAACTGCGTATTCACCTGGCCCAGGCGAACTGGCCCGCAACCGCGCGCGACGCGGATGAACTATTGAAAGCTTCCGATCTTGGTGGCACGCGCGTGCCCGGCGGAACCAATCCGGCGGAGATCAATTTTCTGCGCGCATATGCGTTGGAGCAAATGGGCCGAGCGGAAGAAGCCGTCGCCGCCTATTTGTCGATTCCGGATGGGCGAAATGAGTATTACGGCATGCGCGCCACGCAGCGTTTGCTCGATCTTGCCAACGCGGACAAGTCGCGCGTGATCGTTCAGATGCGCTTGAATTCACTTCTGAATGAAGCGAGGTCCGAACAACCTGAGGCAGCGAGAGTGGCGGCTACGGCAGCGTTGCGACTTACGAACGACTCGAAAACGCGCGGCGAAATCCTGAAACGTTTGCAAACGGCGTATGAAGCGTTGCCCGCTTATCGTTTTCCGCAGTTCGAACGAATGCTCGCGCATACGAACCGGCCACTCGTCGATGAACTCTTCACTCTCAAACTCTACGACGAGGCGCTTCCTGAATACCTGGCAACGCGCGGAACACTCGATGCGAAATCAAACGAGGCCTACTCGATCGCGCTGCTCTCATTGGAGGCTGGCTTTCCCAATCGCGCCATCCGTTTTGCCGAACCGCTCTGGAAAACGATGCCGGCGGACTACGTGATCGAACTAGCACCGCGCGATCTCGTCGAACTGTTTTATTCCGTGCCCTATCGTGACTCGCTTTTAAAGCATGCGTCGTCGAGAAACGTCGATCCGCGGTTTGTCCTCTCAATCGCGCGACAGGAATCGCGCTTCCAGGCCGACGCGAAGTCCGTTGCGGCTGCTCGCGGCATGATGCAGTTCATTTCCTCAACGGCCAATAAGATCGCGGGCGAGCTCAAACTCACGAATTTCGATCAGGACGAGCTCTACAACCCCGACACGGCAATTCTCTTCGGCTCGCAATACCTGGCGAACCTCTTCAAAATGTTTCCCAACCAACCGCAGGCAGTCGCCGGCTCGTACAACGGTGGCGAAGACAATCTCGCCCGCTGGATCGCGCGGTCACGCGCAGTTGAAGCCGACCGTTACGTTCCCGAAATCGGCTTCTCGCAGACGAAAGACTACGTTTACAAGGTGCTGGCTAACTTTTGGAACTACCAACGACTTTACGACGCCCAACTCAATCCGACTTCACAGGCCGCCAAATGAAGCGCGTTCTGCTACTGCTATTGATCGCGATCACAGGAGTTGTCGCGTCATGCCGAAGTTCCGGAAATGAGAAGCGCTACGACCTAAAAGGCACAATCGTCTCCGTCCAACCGGAGAAACGACAGGTTACGATCGCGCATGAAGAGGTGAAAGATTACATGCCCGGCATGACGATGCCCTTCACCGTGCGCAACGAGTCGGATATGCAAATGCTCGTTCCGAATGCGGAGATCACGGCAACGCTCGTGGTCGATGGTAAACATTCGTGGATCGAGAATCTCTTTGTCGTAGTTAAGCAGCAGGCGGGAACGCCTGTGACCACAACGGCTGTCGTACAGGCCAAAGAAGGCGACGAAGTCCCGAACTACACACTCCTGAATCAGGAAGCCAAGCAGATCCGCATCAAGAACTATCGTGGCAAAGCGTTGCTACTGACTTTTATCTACACGCGGTGTCCGGAGCCTGATCAATGCACGTTGATGAGCAACAACTTCGCCCAGATAGAGCGACAGTTGGGCCAGGACCCGGAACTTTATGCCAAAACGCATTTGCTCAGCATCACCATCGATCCTGGTTACGACGACCCGAAGGTGCTACGCAGCTACGGCGCCGCGCACACTGAGCGCTACGAGAATGAGACTTTCGCGCATTGGGAGTTCGCAACGGGAACCGGCGAGCAAGTTAAGGAAATAGCGCAGTATTTTGGTCTACAGTACTTTTCGCAAAAAGACCAGATCATTCATGCCTTGAGGACCGTGATTGTGAACCCTGATGGAAAGGTCGCGAAGATCTACACCGGTAATGAATGGAAGACTGAAGAAGTCGTCGCGGAGCTCAAGAAAACCGTTCGGTAGTTAGCCCAAAAACACAAGTACAAGGAGCTTTGCACGAAAAGTAGCTAAGAATAGACCTTGGTCGGGATTCGATTCTTCTCTGCGGTCTCTGCGTAGAAGAAGCAAATAGTTGTAAAAACACTTTTCGTGCAAAGCCGGTACAAGGCATCCAGCAGAACCTATGTACTTTGTGCTTTCGTGTCTAAGCCAGGCCTTTGATCTTTTTGATCTCTTCGGTGAGCACAGGCACTGCTTCGAACAAGTCGCCGACAATGCCGTAATCAGAAATGTCGAAGATAGGCGCTTCCGGATCTTTGTTGATCGCCACGATCGTTCCCGAGTTCTTCATGCCGACGAGGTGCTGAATCGCACCCGAAATGCCCAACGCCACGTAAAGCTTCGGCGCGACAGTTTGACCCGACGATCCGATTTGGCGATCGATCGGAAGCCATTCGGCGTCGCAAATCGGGCGCGACGCAGCGAGATCCCCACCCAAAACTTCCGCCAACTTCTCGGCCAGCACCAGGTTGTCTTTGCTTTTGATGCCGCGGCCCACGGCAATTATCACTTCTGCCTTCGTAAGATCGACGGCCTGTTTTGCTTCCTGGAATGCCGGTTCGGGCACCATGCGGACGTCGCCAATCTGCACGGTCATGTTTTCGACGGCTGCTGAGCCGCCCTTTGTCGCCTGATCCGGACGGTAGGCGCCCGTTTGAAACGTCGCAAACACCGGCGCCTCGCCATCAGAAGAAACATCAGCGTCGAGCTTACCGAGGAATATGCGCCGCGTGAAACCGACCTTGCCACTTTCCGCTTTGGCGCGAATACAGTCGCTAATCAACGACTTCTGAAAGCGCGCGGCGAGCTTCGGGGCGAAGTCACGCACCTGGTATGTGTGTGTCAGGAAAACCAGGCTCGGATCAACTTGCTTGACAACTTGTTCGAGCGCGTCGGCGTAAGCGTCGGGTGTGTAGTCGGCCAGTTTCGGATCGTTAACAGTGATCACGCGCGCGATGTCGTAGGCAGCGATCTCCTGGGCCAACGATGAAACATCGGCGCCAAGCACGACCGCACTCACCGGCTGTTGCAGTTGCGATCCAAACGCCTGCGCCGCCGCAATCGCCTCCATTGAGCTGCGATTCGCAGTTCCACCTTTGTTCTCTATAAAAACCAGTATTCCGTTACTCATTTAGTTAAAAAACCCTAGCTTCAGTATGCAGCTTCTGCGCAAGCTCGGCAGCGCCGGCTTTCGCGTCACCGTTTCCGAGCATCTGCGTCTGTTTCGTCTTCTGCGGCAGATAGACCTTCTCGATGCGCTGGTGCGAAGGCCAATCCACGATCTCAGCGGGCGGCGTCACTTCTTTAATCTCTTTCTTTTTCGCCGCCATGATGCCTTTCAACGTCGCGTAACGAATCTGGCTGATGCCCGATTGGATCGTCAGCAACGCAGGCAGCGGCATCGTGTACCATTGATACCAGCCGCTTTCGAGCTCTCGCTTCACGCGAAACTTGTCCGCCGCCGCGTCGACTTCAATCACGATCGTGGCATGCGGAAGCCCAAGTAGTTCAGCCATGATCACGCCGGTCTGGCCGTACCCATGATCGTCTGATTGCAGACCAGTCATGACCAGATCTGGATTCTCGTCCCGAATCGCACCGGCCAACACCGTCGCCGCAGCAAACGGCGAGAGATGCGTCAGGTTGTCGCCCACGACGTGAATCGCGCGGTCAGCACCACGCGCAAGCGCATCCTTGATCACGCTTTTGACGCGCTGTGGCCCCATCGAGCAAACAACCACTTCCCCACCCAGCTTCTCGCGGACGCGCAACGCCTCTTCGAGTGCATAGCCGTCTGACTCGCTTACTTCGAACGACAGGTCCGCTTCTTCGATCCACGTTGAGTCTTTGTTAATTCGCAGGATCGCGTCTTTGTTCGCGACCTGTTTCATCATTACGACGATCTTCATTTCTCTTAGAGCTCCGCTCTTTGTACTTTGTGCTTTGTACTTAGTACTTTGTTCGCTAGTTAAAGCCTCGCCAAAGAGCTATGCGACCGCTTGCGAACCAAGTACAAAGCTCTAAGTACCAAGCTCCTATTCCTCATACCTCTTAAACAACAGCGCCGCATTTGTTCCGCCAAACCCGAAACTGTTCGACAGCACGTAATCGACCCTCGCTTCGCGCGGTTCGTTGGGAACGTAGTCGAGGTCGCATTCCGGATCCGGATTGACGTAGTTGATTGTCGGCGGGATGACGTTGCGATGCAGCGCCAGCACGCAGAAGATACCTTCGATTCCCCCCGCCGCGCCGAGCAAGTGGCCCGTCATCGACTTGGTCGAACTGACAGCCAGCTTGTAAGCATGCGCACCAAACGTGTCTTTGATCGCTAGCGTTTCAAACTTGTCGTTGTACGGCGTCGACGTGCCGTGCGCGTTGATGTAACCGACCTGATCGGGAGCGATGCCGGCGTCTTTCAGCGTTCGCTGCATGACGCGCCGCGCGCCCGACCCGGTTTCGTCAGGCATCGTCAAGTGGAAGGCATCGGCGGCAGCGCCGTAGCCCACAATCTCGCCATAGATCTTGGCGCCGCGACGTTTAGCCGACTCCAGCTCTTCGAGAATCATGATCCCGGCACCCTCGCCGATCACAAATCCATCGCGGTCGCGCTCGAAAGGCCGCGACGCATGGATCGGATCCTCGTTGTTGGTCGACAACGCCCGCATCGCGGAAAAGCCCGCCACGCTCATCGGCGTGATCGCCGACTCCGCACCGCCACAGATCATGATATCGGCATCGCCGCGTTGAATGATCTTGAAACTATCGCCAATCGCGTGTGCGCCCGCGGCGCACGCCGTTGCGGTCGCGGAGTTTGGTCCCTTCGCTCCGAACCGAATTGAAACCTGTCCGGCCGCCAGATTGACAATCGCCGAAACGATAAAGAACGGCGACACACGATCGGGACCATCGTCAAGCAACTTCGAATGCTCGCGCTCGATGGCCCAAAAGTCTCCGATGCCGCTACTGATGTACGTGCCGACGTTCTCGGAGATGTCATCCGGGAGCTTCCCGGCCTCGGTTAGCTTGATGCCGCTGTCGGCCATCGCTTCGACTGAGGCGGCTATCGCGTAATGAATAAAGGCACCCATCTTGCGCGCCTCTTTCTTTGCGATGAATGTTAGTGGATCGAAGTTTTTAACTTCGCAGGCAAACTTTACTGAAAATTTCTCAGCATCGAACTTCTTGATGTAGTCAGCGCCGCTGCGCCCATTCATCAGCGCAGTCCACGTCTCTTCGACGGTGTTGCCAACAGGAGTGACGAGGCCGAGCCCCGTGATCACGACACGACGTGTCAAAGTTTGACTCCTTGAAAACAGCAGAAGCGATAAGTGAAACGGTGATGTTTAATCACCGATCAATCATCAATTACTTCTTGTGCTGGTCGATATAGTTATAGGCGTCCCGAACGCTTTGAATCTTCTCAGCGTCTTCGTCGGGAATCTCGATCCCAAACTCTTCCTCAAAACGCATCACGAGTTCGACTGTGTCCAGCGAATCGGCGCCGAGGTCGTCAATAAACCGCGCATTCGGCGTGACCTCGTTCTCATCGACACCGAGCTCATCGACGATAATCTGCTTTACCTTATTCTCGATCTCTTGATCGGGCATTTGTTTGCTCCTCTGTGAGTTTATTGAACTAATACATCCGGGGCAGCAAGCGCAGCGATGGTCGCTTCCAAACTTGCTGCGTCTTCCACGTTAAGACACTTTATGTCGCGACTCGTCTGCCGCATGAGCCCTGACAAAACCTTTCCGGGTCCAACTTCGACTACTTTGTCGACGCCGTTCTCGATCAGCAACTGCATCGACTCCACCCAACGCACCGGCGCCGACACCTGACGGACCAATGCATCGCGCAGCTCGCCGGGCCCGGTCGTGATACGCGCATCGACGTTCGTAACCACCGGAAACTTCGGTTCGCCAAAATCCAGCCGCTCGAGATCCCTCGCCAGCCTGTCCTGGGCGGGTTTCATCAGCGCACAATGAAAAGGCGCGCTAACATTCAGTTTGACGACTCGTCGCGCGACCTCTTTCAGCAACTTGATCGCGCGATCGACGGCCGTAGTGCTTCCAGCGATCACTACCTGCCCGGGCGAGTTTATGTTGGCCACCGAACAAACCTCGTCTCGACTCGCCTCTACGCAAACGCGCTGAATCTCGCCTAGCTCGCCGCCAATCACCGCGGCCATCGCACCAGCGTCGACGGGCACCGCTTCCTGCATGTAACGTCCTCTGGCTCGCACCGTCCGCAACGCGTCTGACAAGTCCAATACACCGGAAGCAACAAGCGCAGAGTATTCACCTAAACTATGTCCGGCTACAAATGCCGGAGGCCTGGCGCCAACGCTTTCGAGCGCTCGATAAGCCGCGACCGAAACAGCAAGTATCGCGGGTTGCGTGTTCTCAGTTAACTGTAAATACTCGGCCGGACCTTCAAAACAGAGTTTTGAAAGCGCGAACCCCAATGCTTCGTCGGCTGCTTCAAAGACCTGTCGAGCCGCCGGAAACTGGTCCGATAAATCTTTCCCCATTCCCGGGTTTTGCGAACCTTGTCCCGGAAAAACATAAGCCGTCGCCATCACGTTCACCATCGCATCAACACGGAGCCCCACGTCACGCCCCCGCCAAACGAAGCCATCAACACCAGATCACCTTCCTTGACTCGTCCGGCTGCGACGCATTCGTCAAGCGCGATCGGTATCGACGCTGCGGAAGTATTGCCGTGGACCGCGATGTTCGAATAGACCTTCGACAGGTCGACATTCAATCGATCCGCGACCGCTTCTGTGATCCGTTGGTTCGCCTGATGCGGAATGAAGAGATCTATATCGTCCGATTTCATCCCCGCCTGCTCAAGAACTTCGCGCGAGATCTCGGCCATCGAACGTACCGCTACTTTGAACAGCTCGTTACCCTTCATCTTGAAGAAATGATCGCCGGCTGCGAGCGTCTCGGCGGAAGGTTTTCGACGCGTGCCACCGCCCGGTGAATAGAGCTGTTCTTCGTAACGTCCGTCTGACTTGATCTTCGACGCGAGGATGCCGCGGTTCCCTTCCACTGCTCCCAAAACTGCCGCCCCCGCGCCGTCGCCGAACAACACGCAAGTTTGACGGTCAGTGTAATCGACGTATTGCGTCAGAACTTCGGCTCCTACTACGACGGCGTATTGCACCTGGCCTGTTCGAATCATCGAATCAGCCAACGATACGCCGTATAAGAACCCGGAACACGCGGCGACTACGTCCATTGCCGCGGCGTTGTTCGCGCCGATTTCGGCCTGGATGATGCAACCTGTGGACGGAAGTATTTGATCCGGAGAAACAGTAGCGCAGATCAGAAGATCGATGTCTGACGGATCGAGCCGTGCACTTTCGATGGCCTGACGGACAGCGCGAACAGCAAACATCGAAGTGTATTCATTCGGCGCGGCTTTACGTCGTTGTTTAATTCCGGTGCGCGTAGTGATCCACTCGTCCGATGTCTCGACCATCCTGGCGAGATCGGCATTGGTCAGAATGCCTTCGGGGTACGAGTGTCCAGTACCCAGGATTCCAGCGCGTTGGTTTGCCATTAATTGCCTCAGAATATATCGACTCAAAACAAAAGCCAAACGTGATTAGAACTTAGTACTTTGTGCTTGGTACTTTGCGCTTTGTTCACATTAGGACCGGGCCGATTGCAGCTTAACGATTGCTAGCGAACAAAGTACAAAGTACTAAGCAAAGTTCCAATCAAACTGCCACCGACCGCAACGCAGTCGTGTCCCCAATTCCCTTTTCGATACGTTCACTCGTGCCGTGTTCAGAAAACTCCTTAACGCTACGAATCGCATTGCGAATTGCTTTCGCGTTAGACCGTCCATGTCCGAGGACAACGATCCGGTTAACTCCCAGTAGCGGTGCGCCGCCGTATTCCGTATAGTCCAGCCGCTTCTTGATGTTCCGAAACGCGGGTTTTGCCAGCACCGCGCCCGCTTTCGTCACTGCCGTCGCGCGCAACTCGCGCTTCAGCATCGAGAGCATCGCCTCCGTTAGACCTTCCGACAGTTTCAACATGACATTGCCGGTGAATCCGTCGGTGACGATCACGTCTACCATGCCGGAAAACACGTCGCGTCCTTCAACGTTGCCGACGAAGTTGATGTTGCTCAACTGTCGTAACAAGGGAAACGCCTCTTTCGTCAGGTCGTTTCCTTTCGCTTCTTCTTCGCCGATGCTCATCAGTCCAACAGATGGTTTGATCGTACCTAGCACCGAACGAGAATAAGCATCACCCATGATCGCAAACTGGGCCAGGTGGTGCGGCTTGCACTCGGAATTAGCGCCAACGTCGAGCAACAGCGTCGGCTTCGCAGCTTTCGTTGGAATCATTGCTGCGAGTGCCGGACGGTCTACGCCCGAAAGCATGCCGATGACCATCTTCGCTGTGGCCATGGCAGCTCCGGTGTTTCCGGCGGAGACAAAACCATCGCCACGCCCTTCGCTCACGAGCTTCGACCCGATTCTCAAAGAACTCTTTTTCTTGCGGCGGACCGCGTTTGCGACGGCTTCGTCCATCGCTATGACTTCCGCCGCTTCGACGAGCTCAATTCCGTGGTCGCCGTCGCCGCGCCAACCACAGCGTCGCAGTTCAGGCTCGACCTTGTGCGGTTGGCCCACAAGGATAACGCCCACACCGAAGTCGCGCGTCGCAGCGAGCGCACCGTCGATCTCAGTGAATGGCGCATGGTCGCTGCCCATGGCGTCGAGAACGACCTTGCCCGTCAGCGGGGCTTCATTCTTCGACTGACTTCGCACTTATTTAGCTTAGGATTGTTCCACCTGCACTATTTCACGACCTTTGTAATGGCCGCACTTGGGGCATACGCGGTGGGGCATGCGGGGCTCACGGCAATTCGGACAAAGCGTGGTCTGCGGCGTACGCAGCGCATCGTGCGCGCGGCGCTTGTCTCGACGTGCTTTCGAATGGCGTCGCTTTGGATTTGGCATAATTACTCCGTATTTGGATTATCTGTACTCTTGAAACTCTTAAGCGCGGCCCAGCGCGGGTCGACTTCGTCGTCGGCGCAACTGCACTGGCCGGTATTTAAGTCCGTTCCGCACTCCGGACATATTCCCTTGCAATCTTCGCGGCAAAGGGTGCGCGCCGGCACGGCCAATAGAATCTGTTCTTTTATGATCTCGTCGACGTCGATCGACTCACCGTCGAACACCGAGACCGCGAGTTCCTCTTCGCTAAGCGCCGCTACGGAGCTGGATTCGTAATCTGCTCCGGTGATGTACTCGAGCCCAAAGTCAGCGCTGACAGGAAGTTCGATAGCCTTCAGACAACGATCGCATTCGAGTTGCGCTCGCGCTTCGACATGTCCAGTGACGAAGACCGCGCCGCCTGTTCGTATTACGTTTCCGCTGACCTCCGCCGCCTCACTCAGATTGACGCGCTCGTCGATCGGATTGAGCTCGTCAGGCTGATAAACATGAGCGAAATCGCCCTTCCCTCCCTGCAACTTCTCGAGTTCAATCCGCATGACCACTCCGCACTACCGCCGACAGTCCTTTTCGGCGCTATGCGCACAAAACGGCCATTATAGCGGCCAAAGCCGGTCTGTCAACGCGCGGCACTGGCGTTGGCAGTGCCCCAATTTGGATGGATTTCAAATTAGGGCACTACCCTGGCGTTTTCTCATAGTTCGCCGAGGTTCCGGCCGTGAATGAAACTCTTTCAGGCATCACTGAGATTCTCCCCAATATTAGCTGGTTGATCGGTTCGAAATTAACGCACTTCCTTTCAGACATCAGAGACAAATCACAGGAACACTTCGTCAGCATTACTCTGAACGGCGCGAACGAGGTAATTTAAAAAAACGCATCGTTACCGTCGGCTTGCTGGACAGAAGCCTGGTTCATCCGCGCGATGTGTTCGCTGACGTCATTACCGATCGAGCGGCTGCGGTTATCTTCGCTCACAACCATCCTTCCGGCGATCTACAACCGAGCGACGAAGATTTGAGAACGCAGACCAGACTTGTGGAGGCTGCGCAGATTCTGGGCATTCGCGTATTGGATCATCTGATCGTTAGTCCCAGAGGGTACTTCAGCTTTGAGGAATCAGGTTTGATCAGTACTGACGACGTGAGAAATTGACCGATGCCTGGAAAACAGTTAGATCCGAATCGAAAAGACCGAAGGTGGAAGCAAGTGAACGAAGGCTTTGCCCTAAAAGTCCTTTGCATCGGCTCTGCCGCTCGATGTGCGGCGAGGCTTCGCCTCGCCGGCCATCCTGGAATCTCGCAGGGGCTATGCCCCTGGTTCCGGCTTTGCCCCAGTGTTTATGGGCCATAGGCCGAACCACGGGCATAGCCCGTCGCTATTTCACAGCCTACGGCGAGGCACAGCCTCGCCTCACATCAGGGCGGCGAAGCCGCTAGGAATCGACTTTTGAGGCTGTGAACGAACTACGCGTCGTGGTTCTGCGACGGGAGATCGTTTCTATTCTCTTTCGTGACCCTGATGAGGAGCGCAATGCCTCATTCACCGCATCCGCGTTCGGAAACGCGCCTGCTACATCAGGCTCGAGTTTAATCACATCACCGAAACTCTTACACCCTGGCCCAAGCTTTCGTACGCGAAGGGTCGATAGGTCATATTCAGGCCGAATCTCGTCTTCTAATTCATCCTTCTTCATAAGCTTTTCTTTCCGACGAGGTCACTTCCCTGGCACTAATCAAGCGAACCACCTCGTCTCTTTCGGTGTAAGAGACGATAAGTAATCGACCACCCGTTGACTGCCCGATAAGGATACCGATGCTCGTCAAGGGAATGGTCCGTGGTCCCACTCATAACCCACGTGTCAGAGTATAACACCCGGTTTTGGAAGGGGTCGCGATCCCGGCTCCACACAAAATGCGAGTCACTGTTACAGGTCTCCCCATCACGGTCAGCCGGTTTAACAATTCGACGTTCGTTAATGCGATTGCTGATTAGTGACCTTGAAGGCGCCCAGGGCATCTTCGCGGAGCGCTTCTGCAAGGCGCCTGTCGGCTCCGGATATCAGACGTTTGGTCTTGGTGACGGGAAACAGGGGCGCGTTCCGGCGATTTCGGATGGGAGAATCATGAGAAAGTTCGACACCCGCCTTCTCCAGCGCCTGTTGAGCAAGTTCCTTCTGGCCGGATCTTTCGTAAGCCTGGGCGAGAAGGTAAAACGCTTCCGTATAGGCGGCGTCCATTTTGGTGGCTTTGCGAAGGTGACGTACGGCGAGAGTGTCGCGGTTGAGTTCGTAGTAGAGGCAGCCAAGTACGTAATGGGCTTCCGGTGAGGGCCGGACCGTCAGCGCTCGTTTGAACTCACCCAGAGCGCGACGCCAGTTTTTCTCAGCAACAAACAACCAACCGAGCCCGTAGTGTCCCGCAAAAGACGATCCACCCTGCGCGTTTGCGTTACTGAGCAAGGCCTTTGCGAGCTCAACCTCACCATCGTCAGCGCAAGTCAGTCCCAACAACAGCGAGATGCGAACGTCGTTCGGAAGGGCCGCGTGCGCTTTTGCGAGATAAGTGCGCGCGAGCTTCGACTTACCTCTGCGAAAGAAATGCTCGCCGATAAAGAGATTCAGCGTCGCATTTTCGTCGGCCAATTCCGCGGCGCGTTGCAGTTTCGTGATTCCCTGCGTGACCTGCTTGTCTTCGATTAGAAGAAAACCTTCGTTCACCAATTCTTGAAAGGCTTTCTTATTTAGCGTCTCAACCTTCGTATCGCTCGTATCGAGCGCCGCAGCGGCAGCATCAGAGCCCGTGACCGGCGCATCGGGGCGTTCGAGGATCTTCAAACGTAACTCGTCACGGTGAACATTCTCTTCCTGCTCGACGGCGTCGCGTTGACAACGCTCGCTCCACAACTTCTCCAATCGCTCCGTCTGGATCACGCCATCGTCGGAGAGTAAGTTAACCAACGCCCTCACGAGCGAACGATCGAAATAAGCGTTTTGCGCATAACGCAAAAGCAGATCGAGACTTCGCTCCAAACGGTCCGCGAGGCGCGCCACTCTGTTTTCAGCCGCTGAGATCCGTTCCAGCAGATGTTCGTCGGTCGAGAGTCCTGTACTACCGGATTCAAACCGCGACGACGACGGCTCGACCACGATCATCAGCCGCGTACCGCAGCGGGCACAGAACTCCTGGCCCAGCGGATTCGCTGCGAGACACTTTTGACAGTAGTGTGAGATGGTGGGGCGCATTCTTAAACTTTGTTCTTCATACTTTGTGCTTTGTACTACCTCGAGCCGCTTGGGTAATGCTTTCTCTTCATCGTTTCTTGTTCATCTAAATAGCGAACAAAACACAAAGTACCAAGTACTAAGAACCAACGTACTCGTAAAACCCTCGGCCGCTCTTCCGTCCGAGCCAGCCGGCGTCGACATAACGCTTCAACAGCGGGCACGGCCGGTATTTGGGGTCTCCGAGCCCCTCATATAACACATTCATGATGGCCAGGCATACATCCAGACCGATGAAATCGGCGAGTGTCAGCGGTCCCATCGGATGATTCATGCCGAGCTTCATAATGCCGTCGATACTCTCGCGCGTCGCGACGCCTTCGTACAGCGTGAAGATCGCTTCGTTAATCATCGGCATCAACACACGGTTTGAAACGAATCCCGGCGAGTCCTGACAGTCGAGCGAGACCTTGTCCATCTTCTCCGCCAGTGTTCTCACGCGCTCGTACGTCTCGTCCGACGTTGCCATGCCGCGAATGACCTCGACCAGCTTCATCACCGGCACCGGATTCATGAAGTGCATGCCGATCACTTTATCGGGCCGTCCGGTGGCAGCGCCTAGTTTCGTGATCGAAATTGAAGATGTGTTTGAAGCGAGAATGGCATGCGGCGGTGCGATCTTATCGAGCGCCGCAAACAATTCGGTCTTAACCGTAAGGTTTTCAGTAACTGCTTCGATAACAAAAGAAGCCTTGCTCAAGGCTTCGAGATCCGTCGTCGTGCGAATGCGTTCGACTATGGCCTGCTTGCCGGCAACGTCGAGTCTCTGCTTGTCGACGTCACGTTGAAGACTTTTATCGATCGCCGCTAATCCCCGTTGGAGAAAGTCGTCGCTTAAGTCGCGCATGATTACGGCGTAGCCGGCACGAGCGGCAACCTGGGCGATTCCGTTTCCCATGGTGCCCGCGCCCACTACGCCGATGATTTCACTCACGTTTGTCGAGACTCCTTGAGTTAGCGCCAATCAGGTGGCGAGGGTGGTGCTGCGTATTGTCCTTCGCGTTGCCGCTGCGCGTCGTAATCAAATTGCTGGTTGGCCCACGTTTGCCTGCCCGGTGGCAATGCGTACTGGCCCTGATCGAACCATTGTTTCCCGGGTTCGCTGAAGAGAAACCAGAACGTGTAAACGGTAACCGCAGTGCCCATCGGAAACTGCCCGCCGGCGAGTACTGCGGCGATTATGGCCCAAACTTTTGCCCACTTCTTTCTTTTGAGCAATCCATACCCGGCGATGAACGAGGGCAACGTGAACAGAGTAAACATCACCAACATGAACAACAACATGAACACGAAGAGGAACGCTGGTGGGCCTGTTGGACCTGGCCCCGATGCCAACGCACCAAGCATCCCGGCTCCGAAGAACAACAGGACGAGTCCGAAGATCAGAGCAAAAAAGCCAGCGTAAGCAATGTGCGACCAGGCGAGGTATTTATTATGCTGTTCTGGGGTCAAGCTAATCTCCTAATTCAAATCCGCATATTAACGTTCAATCGCCATCGCGACCGCATTACCGCCGCCCAAACACAGGGCAACAACACCGCGATGCGCGTTACGACGTTTCAATTCATAAAGGATCGTAGTCAACAAACGCGAACCCGACTGTCCGATCGCGTGACCGAGCGCCACTGCCCCGCCGTTCACGTTTACACGCTCGGGATCAAGTCCGAGTTCCCGCGTCACAGCCAATGCCGCAACGGAAAATGCTTCGTTCAACTCGATCAGATCTACTTCACTCGCCGACCATCCAGTCTTCTTAAACAGCTTCCGCACAGCCTCAACCGGCGCCATCATCACGTACTTCGGTTCAACTCCGGCAGCCGCATGCGCGACGATCCGTGCCATCGGCTCAACTCCCATTTCGTGCGCGCGACGCAGCGACGTAACAACCACCGCCGACGCACCATCGTTAACGCCGGGAGCATTGCCCGCCGTCACAGTTCCCTCTTTCTTGAATGCGGGTTTAAGTTTACCTAGCGTCTCCACCGACGTATCTTCACGAACCGTCTCGTCGGTATCAAAAACAATCGCCGGTCCTTTCTTCTGCGGAATCTCTACCGCGACGATCTCGTCCTTAAATTTGCCCGACTTGATTGCGGCCGCCGCTTTGCGATGTGAATTAGTCGCGAATTCGTCCTGCTCAGCACGGCCCACGGAGTATTCATCGGCGACGAGCTCTCCGGTGCAGCCCATGTGATAGTTTTCAAAGGCGCACCACAGCCCGTCGTTGATCATCGAGTCGACCAGTTCACCATTGCCGAGACGATAACCTTCGCGCGCTTTCTGCATCAGATACGGCGCGTTGCTCATCGACTCCATACCGCCGGCGACTACCATCTCCGAGTCGCCAAGTTTGACTGCCTGCGCCGCCATCATCACGGCTTTGAGTCCCGAACCACACACCTTGTTAACAGTTACCGCAGCAACGGATGGTGAAAGCCCACCACGTAGTGCGGCCTGACGAGCAGGGTTTTGGCCCAACCCAGCCTGGATCACGCAACCCATGATCACTTCGTCAACTTCTTCCGGTTTGACTCCCGCGCGCTTCACACTTTCGCGCACTGCGATCGCGCCGAGTTCCGGCGCCGTAAAGCCCTTCAACGATCCCAAAAACTTGCCCACCGGCGTTCGTGCGGCACTGATGATTACAGCCTCATTTAATTCAGACATGCACCAATCCTAGCCGATTCTTATCATCAGTGTCATCCGTGTTAGACTTCCCGCACATGCAAGCACTCATTTTGGCGGGAGGCAAAGGCACACGCCTGCGCCCGTTAACGGTTTATACCCCAAAACCAATCGTCCCCATTTGCAATCGACCGTTTCTTCTTTACCAAATTGACACGCTGCGCCGCGCCGGTATCACTGACATCACGCTGTCGCTGTCATATCAACCAAACAAGATCGAACACTTGCTCGGTGATGGTTCCGACTACGGTGTAAACCTGAAATACACCGTCGAACCACAACCGATGGGTACAGCCGGCGCTTACAAGTTCGCCGAAGATCTGATTCGCGAACCGACGGTAGTTTTCAACGGCGACATCTTGACGGACCTTGATCTCAAAGCCGTCATACGCGAACACAATGAACGTGGGGCAACGGCGACTATTGTGCTGACACCGGTTGAAAACCCGGAGAGTTACGGACTCGTGGAAACTGAAACCGACGGCGCTATTCGACGCTTCCTCGAAAAACCCAAGCGCGACGAGATCACTTGCAACACGATCAACGCCGGCACCTACATTCTTGAGCCGAAAGTGCTCGATTATCTGCCCGCGGGCGAGAATTATTCTTTCGAGTACGGACTTTTTCCCGATCTGCTTAAACGCAAAGAGGCTTTTTACGCGCACATTCCTACGCGTACTTACTGGATCGACATCGGCACTCCTGAACGTTACTTACAAGTCCATTCCGATCTGCTCGCGAACCGGGTGACACGAATTCACATCAAGGAGCGTCGCGGAAATTTCGACGCGGCCACCGTCGCGGAGATCGACGAACTGTCGATGATCGGCGACGACTGCCAGATCAAACCCGGCGCGCAGATTATCAACTCTGTGCTGGGCCCGGGTTGTTTCGTCGAGGAACGTGCGCGCGTCGAGAACTCGGTCATCTGGCCGCACACACGCATTGGCACAACCGCGCAGGTCACCGGGGCTGTCGTCGGTCGTGGTTGTCACATCGGACGTTCGACGATCGTGACACCGGGCAGCGTGCTCGGCGATAAGTCGTCGTTGACTGACTACACATTGACCTAGCGCTAGCCTCTGCGTTGATCTGCGCCTCTGCTCTTGTCGAAGTACGAAACAAAAACCGCAGCGCAGGGCAACGCAGACTACATCGAGTTTATCGGGAGGATTAGTTGTGGACTGGAGCGTTTTTAAAGCTTACGACATTCGCGGAGTTTATCCCGACCAGATCGACGAAGAAGGCTATTACAGGATCGCGAAAGCCTACGTCTACCTGTTCAAACCGAAGACGGTAGTTGTCGGAATGGACGCTCGTCTCTCTTCGCCGCCGCTGAAAGCCGCGCTGGTCGAAGGCTTTCTCGACGCGGGTGTGGACGTCGTGGACATCGGCAAGATCACGACCGACATGCTCTACTTCGCTGTCGGCGAATACGATTATTCCGGCGGTATCGTTGTTTCAGCATCGCACAATCCGAAGCAATACAACGGCATGAAACTCGTTCGTGAGAAAGTAACGGCGATCTCTTCCGACACTGGTCTCTTCGACATCCGCGACGTGATTAAAGAGGGCAAAGACGCCAGCGTGAAGTCTGACACGAGAGGTGCTTTAACCGAGCGCGATATCCTCGACGACTATCTCCGTCATGTTTTGAAGTCGATCGATGCCGGATCGATCAAGCGCTTCCGTTTTGTAGGCAACGGCAATTTCGGGTACGTATCACGTGGAGTAGCCAGGCTGGTCCAGGAGCTTAACCAGGACCTGATCCCGTTGAACTTCGAGCCCGATGGCTCATTTCCCAAAGGGCCGCCGGATCCGATGCTTCCCGGGAACCGCATCGAGATCGAGAAGATGGTTAAAGACGAGAAGACTGATTTCGGCGTTGCATGGGACGCTGACGCCGATCGCGTCATGTTTTTCGACGAAAGCGGACGGTTTATCTCCGGGGCTTATGTGACCGCCCTACAGGCTGACATCCTGCTCGAAAAGTATGGTCACGATAACGCGATCATCTTCGATCCGCGCGTGATCTGGCCAACACTTTCGGTCGTGGAGAAAAAGGGAGGACGCCCAATCATCTCCAAAGGCGGCCACGCATTCATGAAAGACCGAATGCGAAAAGAGAATGCCTTGTTTGCCGGCGAGATGAGCGCGCATTATTACTTCCGCGATAATTTCTACGCTGATAACGGAATCATTCCCCTCCTTCTGGTGCTCGAACACCTCTCAAAACAGAACAAACCGTTTTCCGAAATCATGGCGCCATATATGACAGGGCACTTCATGTCCGGAGAGTTGAATTACAAGGTTAAGGACATCGAAAAGGTGATCGCCGCGGTGAAGGAGAAGTATCAGAGCCAGGGTACTGAAGACTACACCGACGGTTACTCGCTGGACACTCCTGAATGGCGCTTCAACATTCGACCTTCCAACACCGAGCCATTGCTCCGTTTGAATATCGAAGCGCGCAAGGACGGGCTCGTCGATCAGATCAAGGGCGAGATCGAGAAGATCATAAATGCCTGAGCTTCCGGAGGTAGAACACGTCGTCCGCGCTTTGCGACCAGTGGTCGTGGGACGGCGTATTCTCGCTGCCGAGTTAAAGCTCAAACGAATTGCGCCCGACATGTCACGCCCGGCGTTCGATCGCGGACTTCGCAACGCGCGCGTGACGGCCGTCGGCCGGCGCGGCAAGTACATCCTTTTCGAACTGGAATCTGATCGCTTGTTGGCGACCCACCTGCGCATGACTGGCAAGTTTGTCTCGTTGACTCCTGACGACAATCTGCCCCCGTACGCGCACGTCGTTTTTCATCTCGATGATGAACGCCGCTTGGTCTTCTGCGACATGCGACAGTTTGGACGCATGCGCCTCATAGCGAATTCCGCGCGTCTGCCGAAAGAGTTGCTGGCACTCGCGCCCGAACCACTCTCTGATGATTTCACTGAAGAGTATTTCATCGACACGTTGTCGCGCTCGCGTCGCAGCTTGAAGCAATTGCTGTTGGACCAGACACGGATTCTTGGCCTGGGAAACATTTACGCCGTCGAGGCGCTGTTCCTTGCCGGTATCAATCCGCTGAAAGCTGCGCATCGCTTGTCGAAGCCACGCGCGCGTAAGTTGTACCGGGCGATTCGTGAAGTGTTGCGCGAGGCGATCGATGCCGGGTCAACGTTGCGAATCGATCTCGCCGATGGCAATGGCAGCTACTTCGAAACTCCCGAACGCTTCTGGCGCGTGTACGAACGCGAAGATGAGCCGTGTGTTAACTGCGGAACCAAAATTCGACGCGTGGTGCATGGCGGCCGCTCCACCTACTACTGCCCTCACTGTCAAAAAAGATAGGCGCATTTCTTCTCAGCGCACTCTGCGATCCTCCGCGTCTCCGCGGTAAAAAGAGGCGTAAAATTTATTAACGCAGAGGCACAGAGGCTCGCTGAGATACGCAGAGAGGAAATCTGGACGCTTCACCAACTATACGAACGCGAAGGTGAGCCCTGTGTTAAATGCGGAACCAAAATTCGACGCGTGGTGCATGGCGGCCGCTCCACCTACTACTGCCCTCACTGTCAAAACAGATAGGCGCATTTCTTTCTCGGCGAACTCTGCGATCCTCCGCGTCTCCGCGGTAAAAAGAGGCGTAAAATTTATTAACGCAGAGGCACAGAGGCTCGCTGAGATACGCAGAGAGGAAACCTGGACGCTTCACCAACTATACGAACGCGAAGGTGAGTCCCGTGTTAAATGCGGAACCAAAATTCGACGCGTGGTTCATGGCGGCCGCTCCACCTACTACTGTCCTCACTGTCAAAACAGATAGGCGCATTTCTTTCTCGGCGAACTCTGCGATCCTCCGCGTCTCTGCGGTAAAAGAGCCGTAAAATTTATTAACGCAGAGGGTGCAGGGGACCGCCGAGATACGCAAAGAGGAAACTCGAGTACTTCACCAACTAAAGTTTTAGTTGACATCCGCTCCGGATTGCGTTATACCAACTAAAGTCTTAGTAGGTATTCGTTATGCCCCGTCAAAAAAGCGACCAAATGACACCGCTCGAACTGGAGATCATGCAGGTTCTCTGGAACAACGGACCCGCCAACGTTCAGACCGTCCAAAAAGAACTGAAACGCGAACTTGCCTACACGACCGTGCAAACGATGCTGACCGTTCTGCACCGTAAGAAACGCGTAAAGCGAGTACTAAAGGATAAGGCGTACGTTTACCGGGCTGCTGTGAGTCGCAACAAGTTCACCGGACAGGCCTTGCGTGACTTTGTCGATCGTGTCTTCGGCGGCTCTGCTGAGGGGCTGGTTGTAAGCCTGCTTCAGGAAAAACATCTGACGCCCGAAAGGCTAAAAACCCTGCACGAGTTGCTCGATAAGGAGGAAGCCAATGACGAGCGTTAGCGAGTTCCTGCTGAACTTTCTCGTTAATTCGACGTGGCAAACCGCAGCGATCTTCGTGCTCGCAGCCGTTGGGACTTATTTTCTTAAAAACTCTTCCGCGCATTATCGCCACATCGTTTGGGTCACAGCGCTGTTCCTCAGTCTGGTCGCTCCGATAATCACCGCAACTCAGATGTTGCCAGCATTGCGCTCGCATGCGATCCCCTATGCTCCGCAGGTTTCTGTCGAGGTAATGCCCGAGGCTGAAGAGAACATCGCTCCAATCAATCACACTCAGCGACGAAGTTCGCAAGTGGTCCTCAATACCACGCCGCAAAACATGCAGCTAATTGCAGTCGCCTATTGCGTGTTTCTCGGATTATGCGCGTTGAGGTTTGTGCGACTCTGGCGGACTAAGGAAAGACTGCGGCGATCTGTGAGTTTCAACGCGCTCACCGTGCCGATCGAGATTGCGCTGAAACGCTGCATGACCGTGTTCGGAATCGAAAGAGTTCAACTCGGCCGATCGCCAACGGCTCGCGTCCCCTGCACCGTGGGAATAAGGCATCCGCTGATCGTGTTGCCCGACTCATTCTGCGAAGACGTCGATCAGGAAACACTGCTCTCCGTGATCGCGCACGAAATGGCACACGTGCGGCGCAACGACTTTCTGACGAAGTTGGTGTGCGAACTGGTTTCACTTCCAATCGCTTTTCACCCGCTTGCGTTGAGTATCAAACGACGGATCGAGCGAGAGCGAGAGCTTGCATGCGATGAGCTGGTGACGCAAAAGGTATTGCGCCCTGAGACTTACGCGAGATCGCTGTTGCGAGCGGCTGATCTTTCAATACTTCCGGCAAGGAGAACTATGATGTTGAGTGTATTTGACGGTCGCATGCTCGAAGAAAGAATCCAATTGCTGCTGCACAGGCAATTCTCCATGAACAAGTGGTCTGGACGAATCATTACCACCGTCGTGCTGGGAGCAATTTGCGTGTCGTCCGTTTTGGGTTCGGCGTTTGGCTTCTCGTTGCGCACGCCGCTTGAATTGCCAAGATCGTCACCGACTGCTGAAGCGCCTGTTGTCGCTTCGCAAGACCCCGTCGCCACCGACCGCGCTCGCAAACAAGATCCAGCACCAGTCGTCGCTCGCCCTGAATCGACCACTCCCCAGGAACGTGCACAAGCCGCATGTGATGCTGGAAGAAACCGCGATGCCGAAGCAATCCCATCGCTGGTTGCGATGCTGGCTGACGATCGACAAATCGAGCCCATCGCATGCTATACCAGCGGCAACTGGACTCCCGCACTCGACTCTTTCAAACGTCCGTCACCGGGCGAACAAGCGGCACTCGCATTAGCCTCGATGGGCCGCACCGCTTTTGAACCGTTGATGAATCAACTAAATAACCCAAGTGCTACGACACGCCGGAACGCGGCCTGGGCCATCGGCGAATTGACGAGAATGCTTCCGGGCGAACGCGCACCTGCCGTTCCCCAGCTCATGACACTACTACGCGACGATGATCCATGGGTGCGCATGGCTGCGGCTCGCGCCATCGGCGAAGTTCGAGATCGCCGAGCGAGTGAAACGTTAATTGTGACGTTGTCTGACGCTGACTGGCGCGTTCGTCGTCTCGCCGCATGGGCATTGAACGAGATGAAAGAGCAACTTGCAGTCCCGGCGCTTTGTAACCTGCTCCTTGCTGACGCTCGCGCGGAAGTCCGTACCGCTGCGGCTGAAGCACTCGGCGAGATTCGAAGTGCCGAAGCGCTTCCCTCCCTGCAACAAGCCCTGAACGATGCCGAAGCGGGAGTGCGCGCGAAAGCAGGTTGGGCCATCGCTGAGATTAATTAAATTTAAACGTCATTGAAGGAGGTACCGCGAATGTCTATCTCGAAGTGTGTCTTGATCGTCGTTATACTCTTATGCAACGCGTCCATTTCACTTGCTCAACAAAAAGCCGGAAGCTTAAAACTCAAACCATACAGCTTTGAGAACAGCAAAGGTGAGAAAACGGCCGCTGAATTCGGGACGCTCCTCGTCCCGGAAAACCGAAACAACCCGCAGAGCAACCTGATCGAGTTGGCCTTTGTTCGCTTCAAGAGTACGGCGAAGAATCCCGGCCCGCCTATCGTCTATCTCGCCGGTGGACCAGGAGGGTCAGGAATCGGCGCAGCAACCGGTTCGCGCTTTCCTCTGTTTATGGCGTTTCGAGAGATAGCCGACGTGATCGCGTTTGACCAGAGAGGAACAGGTCACTCCAAACCAAACCTCGCTTGCTATGAACGGTTCTCTTTGCCGCTCGATGTTCCTCCGTCACGTGAAATAGCGCTCAAGGAACTACGCGCGAACGCAAAGGAGTGCATAACGTACTGGCGTGACATCCAACGCGTCGATCTGACTGGTTACAACACCAACGAAAGCGCCGACGATCTCGAAGACCTGAGAAAAGCACTCGGACTCCCTAAAATTAGTCTCTGGGGTATCAGTTACGGTACTCATCTCACATTCGCAGCTCTCCGACGACATCCGCAAAGTATCAGTCGCGCCATACTCGCCGGCATTGAGGGGCCGGACCACACGTACAAATTGCCCGGCAATATTCAGCAGCACCTGGAAGATCTCGCCGCCCTGATCAAGGCCGACGCTCAAATCGGAAAAGACATTCCGGATTTCTTAGGACTAATGAAACAGGTATTTGATCAGCTCGACGCACAACCGCAGACAGTCGAGATCATTGATCCCCGCACGAAACAAAAGGTGCGCGTCGTCGTCAATAAGTTCGTGATGCAGTACATCATCGGTAACAACATTGGCACGACGGTGACGGCAAACTTTCCAGCATTCGTCTACCGAGCTTCGAAGGGCGACTTCACGAATCCAGCGCAGGTGTGGTTGAACATCTCGCGCCAGGGGATCGGATCGGCAATGTCGTACATGATGGACTGCGCTTCGGGACAAACGGCCGCGCGCCGCGAACAGATCGGTCGGGAAGCGAAAGGAACTTTGCTCGAGGACTTGTCCAACTTTCCGTTTCCGGGCGTGTGTGAGGAGTGGAACGCGCCCGATCTGGGCGACGAGTTTCGATCACCTTTGAAGTCGAACGTGCCCGTGTTGTTTATCAGCGGAACGCTCGACGCGCGCACACCCGTGAGCAATGCGGAGGAATACCTGAAGGGTTTTACTAACGGAACGCATTTGATCATCGATGGGGCGGTTCATAGCGATCCGCTGTTTCTATCGTCACCCAAGATCAAAGACGGAATGATGGAGTTCCTGCGTGGCCAGAAAGTGACGGTCACGAGGACGGCCGCACCGCCGATGAAATTTGCGCCACTGGTTTCTTCACAGAGTGAGCACTAACCGTACTCACGCGACGGGTTTGAATGAGCGCAGTAACGCCCTCAGTAACAATTTCTGTTACCGCGGGGTTAACAGTTTGCGGCACCTTAGCGTCCGTGGGTCAGAACTGGGCGTCGTGTTGGGAGTCGTCTTCTCCTCCGGAGTACGGGAAATTCTCGGCCAACACAGCGCGCATCTTCACGTGTCCGTAAAGCAATTCCAGGAAGCAGATGAACTTGTGCAGTAACGGTTTGGCGTCGAGGTTGTTCTCGATTGCCGAGATGACTTCCAGGGCCAGAGTCTCATAGCCGCGCCAGTCTTTGTACATCAGGTACTGCATGCTTCCGTCTCGGAATTCGAGGATTCGCGCCGCGACGGTGCGGAGTACGTCCGGATCGGAATTCGCTTGAGAAAGACGCACAAAACGCATCAGCGATGACAGGTCTTTACAGAGTACGAGCGACTGTTGCAGGCGTTGCTCGATGTCGTTAAAGAGCACTGATGCGTCGATCGGTTTGAAGACTGCGAGCAACGTGATGGTCGACTGCTGGAAGCAATTTGTTAACAGGCCGTGAGCGTGGAGGATCTTGCCGTAGACGATGGGGGTCGATTGTTCGGTGACGCCGCGGACCAGTTCCCGCTCGAAAACCCTGCGTAAATCGTGGGTAATTCCGTAGGAAATGCCATCGAGCACGTCGTGGAGGCGGTCGTGTCCGGCGGCTGCCGCAGCTCTAATCGCCCTATTCTCGATGTAATCAATTAGCGAGCGTACTTCGAATTCGAGGACTTCCAAAAGCGAGAGGCTTTCGAGCAGGGTGTCGAGTTTGTGAAGATTGTTTTCGATGCGGTCGAGCCAGTCGAAAAAGCGGACCAGTTCGGAGAGGATTGTCTGTGAGACCTCGCGTAATTGAGGGTTTTCGATGAGGGCTATTACGGTGTCGATCTCGGTTTGGAGGTTGGCCTGTACGGCTCGTTGAACTTCGGTTTGAGTATCGAGTTGGACCTCGTTGCAGAGGAGTGGGAGATGCGGTTCGGGTTCGGCGGCGATGATGTGGGTAACTTGAGAAATTGATGCGAGAGGTGTGGACATCAAGGACCTCCTTGGAGGCAAGAGAGGTGCAGTCGAGGATTGCGGCCGCACGCTGGCCTACATCCTCCCGGTGGCAATGCCCGTGCCACCCATAACTTTTTGGCTATATAATCCCGCCATGAACATTAAGGTCATTGTGCATCAAGCTGAAGAGGGTGGATATTGGGCCGAAGTTCCCGCCATTCCCGGATGCGCAACCCAGGGAGAAACGTTTGAAGATCTGCTTCAAAACCTCTATGAAGCTGTCGAAGGCTGTTTGTCGGTGGATGTTTTCAGGAATTAAAACTGGAACGCGAGATCGAGTAGTAGAAATCGTCGTTTAGAACTTCCGCTTTTCCCGCAGACCTACCTCACGAGGTCTGTGAAAACTATCTCGGGTAAGGAACTAGCGAGAATCCTTGAACGCAAAGGTTGGATACTCGTACGCGTGCAAGGGAAGCCACCACATCTACGGCAAGAGCGGAAGTGATGTCCGTCTGTCTGTGCCGATTTGACCGTGGTCCTTTTATAAGTTCTTCAGGATGAAGTCGGTCATCATCTGGCGCATGTGCTTCAGTTGTAAGGGGTCGCTGACGCCATGGCGCTGTTTTGGGTAAAGCATGAGGTCGAATTGCTTGCCGGCCTTTTGTAGCTCATAGACAAACTGCATCGTGTTCTGCATGTGCACGTTGTCGTCGATGGCGCCGTGGATTAGTAAAAGTTTGCCGTGCAGATCCTTGGCTGCGTGCAGTGGGGAGCTCTTCTTGTAACCTTCAGGATTGTTCTGAGGCGTACCCATGTAACGCTCCGTGTAAATGCTGTCGTAATCGCGCCAGTCAGTGACGCTGCCGCCGGCGATTCCGATCTTGAACGACTGGCTGTGCGTCAGTGCGTAGCTGGTCATGAACCCGCCGTAACTCCATCCCCAGATACCGATTCGCGAGCCATCAATGTAGGGCTGCGACTTCAACCACGTCAGCCCGTCCTCGATATCACGCAACTCCAACTCGCCAAAATTCTTGTAAACGGGCCACGTCGATTCGAGTCCCTTTCCACTCGCGGTGCGGTTGTCGCAGACCCAGATGATGTAACCCTTTTGGGCGAGCAGTTGATGCCACATGTAGGTCGCCGAGCCCCATGCGTTTCGCACTTGCGGCGCGTGTGGTCCACCATACGTAAAACTCATCACCGGATACTTCTTCGACCGATCGAAGTCAGGCGGCTTGATCATCATCGCTTCCATCACAAAGCCGTCGCGCGTCTTCACCTGAAGCAACTCCGCGGTCCCAAGCTTGTACTGCTTCAAAGCGTCGACCTTGTTCTCGGCAATCACTCTGACGAGCTTGCCGGAAGCGTCAAACAACCTCACCTGCGACGGCGTGTTGAGATCGCTCCAGACGTTGATGAAATAGTTGAACGTGGGACTCACATCCATCCGGTGCGTTCCCTCGCTTGTTGTCAGGCGTGTAAGCCCCGAACCGTCGAGCTTGATGCGGTAACCGCCCGGCGCAATATGACTGTCCTTCGTTCCGGTGAAGTAGATCAATCCATTCTGCTCGTCGACACCTTCAATCGTTCGTACTTCCCACTTGCCATCGGTAACCTGCCGCAACAACTTCCCATCAGCGGCGTAGTGATACAAATGCTCCCAACCATTGCGCTCGCTCGCCCACAAAAACGATCCATCCTTCAACCAGAGTGGTTGTTCATTAATCCCCACCCACCCTTTCGAACTCTCATGAATGATCGTCTTCGATTTCCCGTCTCGAGCATCCGCGAAGTTGACGTCCAAAAACGTCTGCTCGCGGTTCTGCGCCTGAAACACGACGTTCTTGCTATCAGGCGACCACATGACACGCGAGATTAAGAAATCAGCAGGCTGATACTTGAACGTGTCGACCCACCGTATCTCGCCTCCGGAAGCATTCACCACACCCAATTTAACGATCGGATTCGGAGCACCTGCTTTCGGATAAGGCGTGACCTCTACATTCTGGTAAAGAGGAATGTGGTCCACGACGGTGAACTCCGGCACCGGCGTCTCGTCAAAACGCAAAAACGCGATTGTGGTTGAATCAGGACTCCACCAGTACGCGCCGAAGTTGCCACGTCCATACAACTCCTCCTGGTAAACCCAATCCAAACGACCGTTCAGAATCTTTGCACTGCCGTCGCGCGTCAACGCGCGTTCGCGGCGTTGCATGCTCACGTCTTCGACGTAGAGATTGTTCTCCCGAACGAAACTGACCATGCGTCCATCAGGACTAAACTCTTCGCTGACTTCCGGCTCGGGATTGCTCGTGAGTCGAATCGCGCGATCGCTGCCAAGCTCGTAATAAAAAAGATCGTTGGCCCAGTTGATCAGCACCGCAGTTTCCGCTGGGTTCAAGTTGTAATTCCCTCGCCCGGCAAGTTGACGTGCATCTGCCGCACTCACACCTGGTAAAGCCGCAAACGCCGCCTGCATTTTCGCCGCGTCGAAAAACGGGGAGGCCTGACCGGTTGCCGCGTTCACCTTCTGCAACCGCGGCACATCGGTCCGCGAAGCTTCATTGGTGACAAGATAGTGATTGCCGTCTTTGAGCCAGCGAACTGTCGGCGTGGTCCCGTTGAAATTTACTTTTTTCGCGGGATCGAAAATGTCGTCGATAGTCAGCAGTTTCTGCTGGGCAAGTACGGTAAGAGAAGACGCAAGCGTCAGCAGCAGGGCACACGAAAGCCGAAATAGCCGGGTGTTCATCGGTTTCATTATGGTTAGTAAATTTCGTGTTTCGATCAGACGCCGGGCATAGCTTTCTTCAGCGGCTTGATGATCAGGAACAGAATCAGGCCGACGGCCGCGCACATCACCGCGACTACAAAGAAGAACTTCGAGTGGGTCCATTCCGTCCACTTAACGCCGATCGTGCCGACGAGATAGTTTCCGGTTGCCGTTGCAGCGAACCACCCGCCCATCATCAACCCTCGCATACGAATCGGAGCGACTTTGGAAACGAGCGATAATCCCATTGGCGATAACATCAGCTCACCCAGGGTGATTACTGCATAGCCGCCGATTAACCACCACGGCGAGACTTGACCTGCGTTTCCGCCGGACATCGCGGCCTGGTACATGATCATGTACGCCGCGGCAACGAGTAACATACCGATGGCCATCTTCATCGGCGTGGACGGTTCCTTCCCCTTTTTGTCCAGCCAGCCCCAAAACCAGATAAGAGGAAATGTCAGAACGATGACAAAGAACGGGTTAATCGCGTTTGAGATGACACCGGAAACGTCACTGCCGTCGATTAAACCGAGAGTAAAGATCGCAATGATCACCGGCACGACCGATGATGCGCCCCAGTCAGTGTTGTCATTGGCCCAGTAGGTCCATGTGGCGCCGTTCTGGTGAAACGCCATCCAGAAGACGACGACGATCGCAAAAACGACGATCAGCGCAATGATCCGTTTGTTGTCGGAAACTGCATCGATAGCAGAAGCGCGGCGGGCGTTTGCTTCGTTCGCCAACGTTGCGCCGGAGGTACGGTCCGCACCACCATGTGAATGCGTTGAGTCAGGTTCGATGGGCGGGGCGTCTTCCGTAACCAGCGCAGCCTTGGAATCGCGCGGGGCCTTCCCCCCCGGCCTGATGTCAGCGTGCTCGACGTGTCGCTTAAACGTTGCCAGTGTTACCACCGAAACCACCATTCCGCCTGCTGCAACAGCAAACGCAGGATGGTAACCAACCTTCTGTTTGACGACTTCCATCACGATCGGAGCTATAAAAGCGCCGACGTTGATGCCCATATAGAAGATGTTGTAAGCCCGGTCTTTGAGATGACTTCCCTCCGGATACAACTTACCGACCATTGCCGAAACGTTAGGTTTGAAGAAGCCGTTCCCAATCACCAAACAGACAAGCGCGAGGTACATTACCCAAACGATCGGAAACGAAAGCAGCAAGTGCCCGGCCATAAAGAAAAACCCGCCCACCATCACTGAGCGCCGGTAGCCGAGTTTCATATCGGCAATAATGCCGCCGACCAGCGGGCTGAAATAAACCGCGGCCAGATAGTATGAATACAGCCGTGTTGCATCCGCGCGCGCCCACCCGAAACCTTGCGTGGTGTCCTGGAGATAGAGGGTGAACAGGGCCAGCATCGAGTAGAAGCTGAATCGTTCCCACATCTCGGTGGCAAAGAGCACATAAAGCCCTTTAGGGTGCGTCCGATCCGCAGTTGCGGCACGAGCGTCAATGCTTTCGGCAACAGCCATGGCAATAACTCCTCTGACGAGTTTTTGATCGCTTGGGGACTGGGAGAGCTTTTAAGACGCGAGCATTCAGCCAAAAGGCGGGCGGTAGTGTCAAGCAGGGATCCGTGTTATCTGTGGTTCAGATAACACGGATCAGCGGGGTGTTTACTCGCTCATCGCGACTTCGGATTCGGAGTATAGGTTGAATGCTTCGGCGGCTTCTGGCGGTGGAAGCACCGGGTGGTACGTTTTTCCATAACGCTTGGAAATGATCTTCACGTAGTTTTTGGTCTCTTTGTACGGCGGGATGCCGTCGTACTTGTCCACCGAACCTTCGCCGGCGTTGTAACCAGCCAAAGCAAGCTCCACGTTGCCCTCGAATCTTTTCAGCAGCCAACTCAAGTACTTCGTGCCTGCGGCGATATTTGCCGCTGGATCGTTTCGGTCCGCGCAGCCAAAACGCTCCGCGGCAGCGGGCATCAACTGCATCAATCCAACCGCGCCTGCATGGGACTGCGCGTCCGTGTCGTACTTCGACTCCTGCCAGATCACCGCATGTATAAATCGCGGGTCTACGCCTTCGCGCGCACCGGCGTCGAAGATCAAACGATCGATACTCTGACTGCCCGACGTGGGGATGTCGCCGGCAATCTGTTTGATCGTGGGATGTGCGACGACCTCAGGCGCGAGCACGCGACTGAATAGAAGACCAGTGATGTTGGAAACGATGAAAAGCGAAACCAGGGTAAACGTTGGGTACTTCAGGGTGCGAAACAGGGGTAACTTCCGGGGCAACTTCATTCGTCATTCTCTCCATGCTAATACGGACCATAAAGGCACCTGAGTTTCTGCGCGCAAACTTCTCCTTGGGGAGCGCGCTACATTTAAAGACTGTTCAGGAGGTCGTTACCGACGACCGCCAACTCAGATGGACCAACTGTTACATCGGTTGCCCTTTTATTAAGTTTTTATGCTCGTAAGTAGTTGAAATTAATGTACTTGTTCGATTCAGGAGATCCGGTCATTATGAAATGAGGAGTCAGCGTGACACAACAAACAAGACACATAAGGTTCAACTGGTAATTGTTGACAGGACTTCTGGATCAACCTATGATGCGCGAACCTCGCTCAGTCTTGTAACGTTGCTAAACGACCTGATCCAAAAGGTCGCAGAACACAAAGCCCACTCTTCCTGGCCCAGAGACAACCCATGTTGCTAACTATTCCCGGTAGCCCCTTCCGCAAAATTTGGACTCTGCAGTTTCTCCATCGCGTCGGTCTTGCCCTCAGCATGCATTGTTTGTTTCTCAGTTCGGCTTCAGCGTGGACGTGCACGTCACCGACGAACGTAGCGCTGGCCGCCAACGGCGCAACGGCAACTGCCTCGTCGGCCTATGATCCGGCTGTATGCGGCTCGGGCGCGGTAGGAGCCAACGATGGCGACCGGACCGGTCGCGCAATAAGGCCTGGAATGATGCGGCCCCCGCTAATACGTTCCCTGACTGGTTACAAATTGTTTTCAACGGCAGTAAGACGATTACGGAGATTGATGTAATAACCACTCAGGACAACTACCAGGCGCCAGTTGAACCTACCGAGTCGATGACTTTCAGCCAGTTTGGTTTGACTGCTTTTGAGGTCCAGTATTGGACCGGCTCGACGTGGGCGGCAATTCCCGGCGCTACTGTCAGCGGCAACAACAAAGTCTGGAAGAAGTTCACCTTCACCGCCATTAGCACTACTAAGATCAGAGTGGTGACCACTGCAAGTGCGGATGGCTACAGTCGCATCGTGGAGTTGGAGGCATGGACCGGACCATCGCCAGCGCCACGCTACGATCATGCGCTTGGTGCAACGGCGACGGCATCGTCGAGCCATGTCGGTTGGCCAGCGAGTTCGGTAGTCAACGGCGATCGCAAGAGCTTGAATGCAGGCACAAGCGGCGGCTGGGTCGATGCTGCGCCAGCCAACACGTTTCCGGACTGGGTGCAGGTGGACTTCGGCACGAATAAGACGATCAATGAGATACATGTCTTTACGTTGCAGGACAACTATGCTGGTTCAGTAGAACCGACCGAGTCGATGACTTTCACTCTGTATGGACTGACTGGTTATGACGTGCAGTACTGGGATGGCAGCAATTGGATAACGGTGCCTGGCGGTAGTGTGACTGGCAATAACAAGATCTGGCGGAAGTTCACCTTCTCGCCCATCAGCACCAGCAAGATTCGGGTACTAACGAATGCTTCGGTAGATGGTTACAGTCGCCTTACAGAAATCGAAGCTTATGCACCACAAGCAAGCACTTGCCAACCGATTGCGCGGCTCGATCCGATGAACGCAACCGGCGGTGGCAGCGAAAACCCGCTGTCGCGAAACTTCAATTGGACTTTGCCGCTGGTAGGTCTGCCCGGTAGAGCAGGTTTAGACTTGAATCTCACCCTGTCATATAACTCGCTGGTGTGAACGAAGAATGGTACCAGTTCAATATCTTTTAACGATGACAATGGCTTTCCTGGTCCAGGCTTTCGCCTCGGCTTTCCGGTTATTCAGCAGATGCACTTCAACGGCGAGACGGGCAAGTATGGATTTCTTTTGATTAGTCCCGATGGCAGTCGCACGGAGTTGCGACAGCTCGGGACTTCGGTCTACTTCGAAGCAGCTGACTCATCGCATTTGTTGCTGGATACAACCGACCTGACATTGCGGACGACCGACGGCACTCAGTTGAGCTATGCGTTGATGGGCAATCAACTCAAATGCACCAAAGTCAAGGATCGCAATGGCAATTACATGAACATTGATTACGTCTCCGAACGCCTTGACAAGGTCATCGATACATTAGGAAGGCAAATCAAATTCAACTACGACGGAACCGGTCTGCTCACCTCAATCACGCAGACCTGGAACCAGGGACAGCCGAATCAGACGGAGCATCCATGGGCTGAATTCGCGTACACCGACACAACGATCCAAACGAACTTCAGTGGTTTGACTGTTTCCGGTCCCGCCAATAACACCACCATCAAGACGCTGTCGAAGGTAACACTCGCCGACGATTCGCACTTTGACTTCAGTTACACGAGCTGGGGACAGGTGTGGAAGGTGGCCTACATTGCTTCCGACAACGTCAATCACGTCCTGAATTATCGTGCCTACAATCTACCTGGCTCGCCATTGCAAACAACCAGTGCGCAAACTGATTGCCCTCGCTTCACCGAGCGACGCGATTGGGTCAAATACTGGAATGGCGATACCGATGGCACGATAGCGAGCAACGAAGAAGCAGTCACGAGCTTTTCCGGACCAGTAGCTGACACCTGGACCCTGCCTGGCGACTCGCAATCCACCAGCGGTAAGCGCACGCAGGTAACCCTCCCTGACGGCACTGTAAACAAGATCTATTTCGTGGACGCGACTGGTACACCGAAGTGGAGTCGTGGTCTGTCTGTTTTAACGGAAACGTCGAGCGGCGGAAACTGGCAACGGTAAGTGAAGACTACGTGGACGCAGGACAACACCACAGTTGACTATCCGCTCAATCCACGCGTGCTTGAGACCAACATTTACGATCCGTCCGGCAATCGCGCGCGCACCCAGATCGACTACCAGCAGTTCACGTTCACGAATGGTACAAGCTGCTGGCTGCCGCGGGATTTTATGGAGTACGCGGCGAACGCAACCACGGTCCTGCGCACAACGCGCACCAACTACAATGCAAACGCGAGTTACACCGATAGGAGAATTCTTGGGTTACCAAGTGAAAAGCTGCTCTACGACGGAACTGTGTCTGGCACGCTGATGTCAAGAGTCGAGTTCTTCTATGATGAAAGCGGCTCAATTCAGGGCAGTGATACGCCTACGCAACATACTAATCCGACCTATGTTACCGGTCGGGCAAATCTCACACGCGTGAAGCGCTACAACGTGAATAATTTTGCCGAGTCAACATCGACAACCACGAAATACAACACGGCGGGTGCCGTGGTCTCGTCGAACGACGCGTCAGATCACCAGATGCTGATCAGTTACGCTGACTCATACTCGGATAACAACAACTCGCGCGGTACGTTTGCGTATCCGAAGACGATCACCGATGCGGATGGTTACGCTGTCACGTCCAAATACAACTTTGACTTCGGCGCGGTGACCTACAAACGGACGCCAAAGCCGAACGAAACCAACACCGCCATAGCCAATAGCGATGGCCCAGAACAAACGTTCACGTACGATACTATCGGCCGGCTGCAACAAATCACTAACCTCGTGAACAATGCTTACACGCGTTATGTCTATGTTCCTTCCGATCTCAAACGGGAAACATACGTGACGATTCAGGATAATCTGGGCGAGGCACGCTCTCTCAGCGTCACAGACGGTGCGGGTCGCACGATTGCATGGGCCACACAGCATACGGGTAACACCTACAGCGGACAGCGAATGGTCTATGACGTTATGGGCCGTACTATCAAGACCTCAAATCCGACTGAGACTAGTGCCAGCGGCACGCCGTTCCAATGGAACACTGCTGGAGACGATGCGGCCACAGGGTGGCTCTACACAGAGCAGACCTACGACTGGAAAGGCCGACCGTTGAGGACTACTCATCCTAATACGACTTACAAAGAAGCTGCATACAGCGGCTGCGGGTGCGCTGGCGGCCAGGTTGTGACACTCACTGATGAGGGAACGGTTGATGGTGGTGTGGAAAAGCGTCGGCAGCAAAAGATCTTTTCAGACGTGCTCGGACGAATAGTGAAAACCGAGGTGCTTAACTGGTCCGGCGGCAGTGTCTACTCTTCGACGGTCAACACATATAACGTCCGCGACCAACTCGAGCAAATAACACAATATGCCGGACCGGTAGGAACTGGCACGCCGCAAGTAACAACCATGTCCTATGACGGTTACGGGCGTCTTAGCAACAGGCACGTGCCAGAACAGGATCAAAATACCGCAACGGTTTGGACCTACAATGCTGACGATAATGTAAACACGATCAGCGATGCTCGTGGCGCTGTTACGAATTACACCTATAACTCGCGCCACCTGGTCACGAACGTTTCTTACAGCGCACCCTCACCGATTGCGGTGCCTGCTGCTGTGAGCTACACCTATGACGCCGCCGGCAATCGCATGACGATGACGGATGGCATGGGCTCGGTAACCTATGTTCTCGACAGTCTGTCACGTGTTACTTCCGAGACCAGGGCCTTTACCGGTCTGGGTAACTTCACACTCAGCTATACCTACAATCTCTCCGGGCAGTTGACCAGTATCACAGATCCTTTTAGCGCTCAGATTAGTTATACCCATGATGTGGGGGGAAGAGTGACTGGCGTTACTGGATCAAGTTTCGCCTCGGTATCAACTTATGCTTCCAGCGTACAATACCGCGCCTGGGGAGCAGTGAAATCGCTATCGTATGGTAATTCGAAGACTTTGGCGCTGACCTACGATGCCAATCTCAAACCCTCGACCTACGAAGTGCCGGGCACTATGAAGAAGGCCTATACCTACTACAACGATGGCCGGCTCAAGTTCATTCAGGATCAGCTCACTGCGAACAGCAAATTTGATCGCTTATACAGGTACGACCACGTCGGTCGCTCGACGATCGCACTGAGTGGTCTCGAAGCCAGGGAGCAGGGCACGACCGATGATCGTCCTTACAACGAAACGATGACTTACGACGCTCTTAGTCATCTAACCTCGCGTGAAATTCGTCAGTGGGATCGCCATGACCTGGATGTGGCTAGTTACTCGAACAATCGCCGAATTGGTTGGAACTACGACGCCGATGGCCGCGAGCTCGTCGGCGCGAATCAATTTACCTATGACGCGGCTGGACAAATAACTAAGTTTGGGTTTGCCGATCCGAATGAAACTGATCAGCAACTTGATGGCGACGGTGGCAGGGCCAAGACAACGTTAAAAACCTACGATCAATCGAATGGTCAATTGCTTTGAAGAGTACGGTGCTGGGCCAAGTCATAAGCGAAGTAAGCGCAACTGGCGCAAAGCAACGAAGTTTCGTTTACGCAGGCGGACAACTGTTGGCCATTCAGAGGGTGACTGCTGGTGGACAAGCCGTAGAATGGCCCTATTTCGACGCAAGTGGTGCAAGCCACCGCGTCGTCAACGTAAACGGATTCAATGTTAAGTCAGCAGAAAACGATCCCTTAGGAGCTAACGCTGGTCTTTTCAAGCCAATAACGTGGCCCCCGCCAAGTTCGCCCGGCAAGATCGAACCATTCTACGGCGTTCCTGAACTCAACAGTGCCACGCAGGGCTGCGTGGCCGACGGAGTCCCAATTCCCTGTGACATGGCCTTGCCAATGCTTACAAACGGCTTTGCCACTCTTACGCATATTGATCCCCTCCTGGCATCCGCGGGAAAGAAGAGACCAGTTTGGATTCCGCAAGACACCTCTTACGGCACGGCTAACTTAAATACGCTGGTGGTGACGATTTATTCCGGATCGGGAGGGTATTTTGTTTGGGTTGAAGAAACTGTTGGGCAGAAGTTATCTCCGCAGAACCCCGTTTCAGAAGAAATTGTTACAGATTCGTTCACGAAATCGGAGGTAGATCAGCTGTACAGTGGTCTCGAGGGAATACTCGCGAACAAACGATGTAATGATTTCATTGCGGCATTGCTTACAGAGGCTGGCCTTCGTGCACGAAACAAACCGATCGAAACCGACATGTTGAAGCTTTTCAATAAGGTAACACAACAAAAGGGGTTCGCTTTTGCAACCAAATATAGTACTGGTCCTGCAGGTACGTCCATGCAAGGTTACAATGGTGTGTCCGGCTCGGTGATGCATGGGGATGCGCAGGTTCTACTCAGCAGTCAGGCCTTGACAAATTATGGGGCGGCCCACAATCGTACAAGACAATTCTTCCTTTACACTGCTCTAGGTGAACTTACTCACATTGCAGGAGAGAGGAGCTATGGCGGAGTCTATGGAAGTCATGGTTACGGCGACGAGGGCTTGGCCATTGCTAGCAAAGTTGTAGCTGATCGGATGGGCATAGCACTCGGCCCTCCGCCGGACAGCACAAATCATGGAGCTAGCAGTAACTATTATCATAACGCTCTGGAATTTATTTGTGGGTGGAAAAAATGAGAAATATCGTCGTACTGATTGCAACGTTCTCATCTTTGATCTTATCGACCCCTTCTCAGTCAAATCGTTGGAGGGGACTTGAACCTCTAACATCGACTCGTACTGATGTTGAGCGACTTTTAGGTAAATGCCCGGGACCCAACCTCAATTCATGCGTATATGACACTGCGCAGGAAACGATAGTCGTCGTCTATTCCGACGGACTGTGTGAAAAGGACTGGCCTTTTGGGTACAATGTTCCGGTTGACACGGTAATTCGAATTGAGGTTTCACCAAGGGAATATGTACATATTAAAGATCTTGAGATAGATGTCGGCTCCTATGAGAAGAAGTTAAATAGCGACGCAAGCGTTACCTACGTAAATGATCTTGAGGGCGTTGTTATTAGAGTGTTCGATGGAAAAGTGGGGTGGATCACTTATAGATCGACGGCCAAGCAAGAGGAACTTCGGTGTCCCGCTGCGAGGCTGACCGAGCCAACAAATGCCGCTGACGCTCATGATAGACTTTTTGAATATAATGACGTCGACGCTGCGGAAGAAAAAGCGTATTTAGCTTCCTTCGCCCAGCTATTGCGACAAGGCTCGAACGTCCAAGGATACATTGTCGCTTATGGCGGGAAGCGGAGTTTCGAAAACGAGGTGCGCAGACGGCTCCAATGTCAATCAAATTATCTAGTAAAAGAGTTGGGTATAAGCAAAGAACGCATTACCTTGATAGACGGGGGATTTCGTACAAATCGCACCGTAGTACTCTACGTGTTGCCAAAAGGGGGTCGCGTGCCCGTCCCTTATCCGACCATACGTCCAAGCGGAGTTGAACGAATTAGAGAGAATCAATCCTCAATGAATGCACTTTCTCCTTGCTCATGATTCTTTAGAGTAAGAACCTTCTTCGTCCTTGTGAGTTCCGCAGGATTGAAGGTGCAGGATTATTTTCGGGTCCTTCCGCCGATCCTGTATTGCGGGTGTCGCGCGACCGCAACCTAGCAGCGCTTAAAACTAAGAATGAATTGGCCCGAGTGGGTCGGAGTAAAGGCACCTTAGTAAAGGCACCTTAGTTTGATGCAGTTATCGATCGGAAGCTTTGTTACATAAAGCAATCATCCATTGAGTCAGGGTTGTCTCGCTCAGTACTTTATCCGCCTGCGGATCCGAGTAGGTAAGGTTGGCCGGTAAACGACCCGGTATTCCCATTAGGTACAGCCGTTCCTGGATAAGCTGGTTGCCAATTATTAACTCCCTGCCGGCTTCCTCCAAAGACTCAGGAAAGTTCTCAGCCAATCCTTCGCTCTCGAGCCAGGAAAAGGTCTCATCCAAGGCGGTTTCAGGATCGTCTTCAGCGGCAAGCATCCGGTCAAACCGATCAGCAAGCAGGATCAGGTAAATGTCCCCGTCAAGGTTCTGTCCTTTAGCACCTTGGATGGCGCCGACAATCTGACGTGCTTCTTTCCATGGGTTAACAAACCTTGGCGATCCGAGCTCGATTGCTGGCATCCAAGCCACGAGTTCGGCACAGTACCCTTGGTTTGCAACGTTCTCTTTCTTTAAGACTGGTCTACAAGAGTTCAGGTGCGCTTGCGTTTTTGACTTCAGTTGGACATAAGCGTCTGAGTAGCCGTCAAGATACCCTTGCGTTTGCATTTTGGAATTGCGCAATCGAACAAGCAACAGAACCACTGTGACAGCGAAGGTTAAGGCCAGTATTTGTCGGAAGCCTAAGCCGGTAGTTCCCAAACCCTGAAACACACTGTTGCCGCTTAGCAGCGTTCGGGAGACTGAGTCGGCAAGCGCCACTGTTGCCACTGCTGAGAGAACGCCAGCGATGGCTCTCTTCACAGGAAACCGGAAGAGGGTTTGAGCAGAAACTCTTTGCCAGTTCACTGGAAGTTCTGGGTGGTAAAGTTCAGCCTGTAAATCGTCCCTTGGTGAAATCGGTCCGACTCGAAGTCTTCCCTCGGCCTCGTCGCTAACGTGATCTAAATACCTGTTGAACCAGGGTTCGTAGGACGTCGAGAATGTACCATCCAGTCTGGTGCGGTGATACGTCTTCAAGTAAGGAGGCTTCTCACGACTGATGAGCCATATCAACAATAACGTGAAGACTAAAATCGGCAGAGTCAAGCGTGAGTCTCCTTCACGAAAGAAATGGAGGATCTGAAGAAGCGTCTGGTAAGTTCTTTGCCCTCTTAAGAGGTAATAGGTTGTGCTATGCTCAACTGAATCGAATGGATAGGGCTTCACCACAAACGTGAACAGCCCTGTCTGGAATGCAAGTTCACGATTCCAGGCGGCAGACGTTTCGAGAAGCAGTGTAGTCCTAATTGGGACTGTAGGTAAAGATCCTCACCGCGACCTGTCAGGAGGTGAATCCTGATGGGCCAATCGCGCCGACCACAACCACGTCGACTGGCATCAAAACTACTAGGAATCCGGACCGATTGGGTCTCACGCAAGAGGATATGGCAAAGCTCGTTCGACATCGTCGGGCGCCGGTCTATCGGAGTCATATTTCGGAGTTTGAGAACGGAACTCCCCCTTTCCAAACTGATCAGATCGTTTCTTCCTCTCCTTCGAGAAATGTGCAAAGTTTGCTCGCTTCTCACGCGCGCGCGTTTTGTTTTCTTTTGGCCGATTTCGCACCAATCGACACGCACATCAACGCGCCTGCTTCCTTGTCTCATCTTGAGCGCCACCTGCAAAAGGGCCGGGTGGGGTTGTCGGTCCCCTCCCCCCACCTTCTGCTCCGGATAGAATGGGTCGCCGAGATTCTCTGCGCTATCTTTGTTTCTTATGCAGGCATCGACACGCACATCAACGCGTGTCTCTCCCGTTCATCAAGCAACTTCTGCGTTTCGTTATCCAAGCTGGACGGAAGGCCAAAAAAGTCATTGGATGACCGAAAAAGGGATAACAGAGTTTCGGGATACAGGACCTATGACTGGAAAGGCCGGCCGCTGGTCACAACTAACCCAAGCATGACAAGCAATCCTGCTGACACGACAACCAAAACGGCGTCCTATTCAGGCTGTGGTTGTGCCGGAGGTGAGGTCGTAACGATCACCGACGAAGGCACAATTGATGGTGGTACCGCAAAGCGGCGACAGCAGAAGGTCTATTCCGATGTGCTGGGCAGGACTGTGAAAACCGAAGTACTCAATTGGGAGGCCGGTAGCATCTACTCCGCTATGGTCAACACATACAACGTGCGCGACCAGGTTACAGAAATCAAACAATACGCGGGTCCGGTAGGCAGCACGTTTCAAACCACAAGCATGAGCTACGATGGGTATGGTCGACTCCAGGCTAAACAGGTACCTGAACAAACTGCGGCCACAACCTACGCGTACAACGATGACGACACACTGCTTTTCAGTGACAGACGGGAGAGGTGCGGCAAGTGTTTACGCTCGCAACGACCGACATCTGGTCACCGGAATCAGTTATACGGTTCCAGCCAACTCCGGCGGCATTCCTGTGTCGGCATCGGTCAGTTACTCGTATGATGCCGCGGGGAATCGACTTGAAATGATAGATGGTCTCGGCTCAGCAACCTATGTGTACAATTCGCTTTCGCGAATCACGTCGGAGACCCGCAACATCACGCAGGCATCACCATCGAGCTACACAATCCTCTATCAATACAACCTCGCCGGTCAGTTAACGAGCATCACTGATCCCAACAGTAACACCATCAATTATGCTCGGGACCTTATCGGACGAACGACGGCAATTACGGGCACAGCTATTAGTGGTGTGAGCACATACATCTCGAGCATGTCTTATCGGGCGTGGGGAGCGGCGAAGCAGGTGAATTACGGTAACGGTAAGACTCTTAACGCAACCTATAACGATCGCTTGAAGGCCGAGACATTCCAGATCTCGGGACTGATGTCCAAGACCTACGAATACTACAACGACGGCACCCTGAAATTTTCCAGCGAAGCGTTGGACCACCGTTTTGATCGTCTTTATCGATGGGACCACGTGAGTCGAATCAAAGAGGCCTTGTCCGGTGCGGAAGCTCGGGGCGAAGGCGCGACCACCAACCGTCCTTACAAACAACTGTTCTCGTATGACGCGATCGGGCATCTAACGCAGCGTAGCAGGTACCGGTGGTTTCTTGGTCCCGACACAAGTTCGGACAGTTACACTAACAATCGTCATGATCCCGTAGGACAACTCTGGCAGTATGACGCCGATGGCAATACCGTCAGTATGCCAGGGACCGGATATGTCTACGATGCGAGCGGCCGCATTGTCACCATGACGTCGGGAATTCCCGGCACCGCTACCCTTTCCTGGGACGGAGACGGGAGGAAAGTTAAGAGCGTCGAGCTGTCTGGGATTTCGAGACGGAAGCGGACATCACCACCACGAGCTATTTCATTTATTCAACTGTGCTCGGGCGGGTGCTGACGGAGTTCGTCTCTAGCGATGATCCGGATCCCACCGTTCCTGGATTTTTCACGCGAACTCTTGTGTATGGCGACAGTGGTGGTTCAATTGCTTACCAAATAAGTTACGGCGGTGGCTCGGGCGAAGTTTGGTTCGAGTATCGCGATCCGAGCAATGCCACCTATCGCGCAATCACCAATGTAGGCGCACCGAGCGTTCAACAAGAACTCGATCCGACAGGAGCAAATCAAG
>Ga0209485_1000034_pt1 | contig 51934 bp, 59 predicted proteins | sample NCAS100_FD_187516 | JGI IMG/M metagenome (GOLD analysis project Ga0209485, IMG submission 187516) | Agricultural soil microbial communities from Utah to study Nitrogen management - NC AS100 (SPAdes) (version 2) | ecosystem: Environmental > Terrestrial > Soil > Agricultural land | place: USA... | reverse complement strand
GTGTGCCGGATGAGACCGAATTTATTCCACTGCCACTGGCTGAACCTGCCAATGTGCGGTATCCCTAGCCGATCGTGATTCGCTGAAGGGTGAGAAGAATGATCAACCAGCGCTCAGCTCAGAAAAGTATGAATTGAACATTCTGAGCTCAACGCTTTTTATGCCGACGGAATGAAAGAAGGACAAATCAAGATGAGTAAACTGAAAACTTATAAAACCCGCAACGACCTGCCTGCGGAAGTTCGCGAACAGATGATTACGCTGCTCAATCAGCATCTCGCCGACACGTTTGATCTTTATAGCCAGGCGAAGCAGGCGCACTGGAATGTGAAAGGCCCAGAGTTCTTTCAACTCCATGAGCTGTTCGACAAGTTGGCCGATGGAGTTCAGGAGTACGTAGATTTGATCGCCGAGCGTGTCACCGCGCTGGGCGGAACGGCCGCGGGCACAGTGCGCATGTCGGCGGCGGCATCGCGGCTGGACGAGTATCCGCTTGATGTCTCGCACGGGCTATCCAGTGTAGAAGCTCTCGCGGGAGCCTACGCCTCTTTGGCCGAAACAAGTCGAGAGGCTATCGAGACGGCCGAGCGTTCAGATGACGCTGATACCGCAGATCTCTTCACCGAAGTTTCGCGCGGCCTCGACAAGTCGTTGTGGTTTCTCGAAGCCCACTTGCAGTCATCTGATAATCCTTCGGCGTGAAGATCTGGGTATCGAGAGGACAAGCCACGGCGTCTCCGTGGTCCGGCTTTGCACACAAAGTGAGTTTTGGGAAGAGTCGTCTCCGCGGTCCACTGTGTATCTGAGCGGCCTCTGCGTAGAAATGACAGTTAGACCCAGAGAAAGCAGAGATACACAGAGGGCCGCAGAGAAATCATCAGATATTCGACTTTTGTGCAAAGCTCCGTGGACCATCACGAACAGTCTCAACAGAGAGGGAACAACTGTCATCACCGACGAAGTGAGGAGTATTGAAAATGGCGTCACCCATGCCTGCCATCTTTTTCGGGCACGGCAACCCGATGAACGCGCTAACACATAATGTTTGGACGCAAGGCTGGGCGTCCATCGGCAAAGACATTCCGCGCCCGCGCGCCGTGGTCTGCGTTTCGGCCCACTGGTATCTGCCTGCGACTTTGGTAACTGCGATGCCTACGCCTCGGACCATTCACGACTTCGGGGGCTTCCCACGACAACTACACGAGGTCGAGTATTTGGCGCCGGGCGACCCAGAGTTGGCGCGCCGCGTGCAGAGCCTACTCGCGCCGACCTCAGTCAACTTGGATGAGCAGTGGGGCCTTGACCACGGGACATGGTCGGTGCTTTGTCACGTTTTTCCTGAAGCAGACGTGCCGGTTATCCAACTCAGTATCGACGAGAACCAACCAGCAGAATTTCATTACGAGATCGCGAAGGGACTCACCGCCTTGCGCGACGAAGGCGTGCTTGTTGTGGGTAGCGGCAACCTCGTGCATAACCTTCACGCTTACGCGTGGGGACGTCATGAGATCGAACCCTTCGAGTGGGCCGTGAGCTTCGAGGCGCGAGCGCGTGAGCTACTGATCGCCGCGCACCACCAACCACTTATCGCTTATGAGACTTTAGGGCGTGACGCGGTTTTATCAATTCCAACGCCCGATCATTATTTGCCTCTTCTCTACGTGATTGCGCAACAGCGAGAAGGCGACGAGGTAAGCTTTCCAGTGGAGGGATTCGATGGGGGATCCGTCTCGATGCTTACAGTCAGAATCGGGTAACCGTACCGCCGCTAAAAAGACTCTCCTGATCCAATGCTTGAAGCCTGGTTCACGCGGCTTTGCACAAAAAGTCGCATGCTGATTGGTTTTCTTCGCGGCTCTCTGCGTATTCCTGCCCGCTCTGCGTTTAACGAAATTTCTATGCAGAGGCCGCAAAAATACACGGAGGACCGCAGAGAAACTCCTCCCAAAACCATTTTTGCAAAGCCGGTTCACACAGCAGTCTCGAATGTCGATGGTTGATCTGTTTGGTTCTGCGGGTGGGGCAGCGGCTTAATCGAATACTAAAAACATCAAGCGCAACTCAGAAGTCCACCCAACAAACTCATAAGTGATATTCGCCCTTCGATTCTGGCTGGTAAAGAACCTCTTCAACGCGCAGCTTTCGAACGCCCGATGGGACTTGCCATTCAATAACGTCGTCATGACCGTAACCAAGCATCGCCATACCGATGGGCGCCAGGACTGAAATCCTGCCTTCGTCATAATTCGCTTCTGTCGGAAACACCAGTCGATAAATCATCTCCTCACCGGTGTCGAGGTCTTTCAGGCGCACCATCGAGCGCATCGTTATCACGTCCGCTCGAATGTCCTTTTGCTCGACCACCTCTGCGCGGTCCAACTCTTCCTCCAACCTGTCGAGGTATTCACGGTTCGCATCGTCCTCGCGCTCTCGCTCGTTCTCGATGAGCTTTGTGAGCCGCTCGTAATCTGGTTTGGTGATATGGATATTGGTTTGCGTGGCCATAGTCTCTCCAATTCTCGTGCTCTCTAATCATGCGTTAGATTAAAGGGTTAACCTGATGCCTGCGCTTTCCTCGAGGACCGGGCCGGACCGCGCACTACCACAACTGAGCAATGTGCGTTCATTGCAACCGCGTCAGATACGCTTCCTAACAGCAATCGCTTGAAGCCGCGCCGCCCGTGCGAACCCACGACGATGAGGTCAGCATTCCACTTTCGGGCCTCTTCCAGAATGACCTCTTTAGCATTACCGGAAAGCACTTCACCGCTTGCTTTCAATCCTGCGGAAGTCAGTAATTGCTCGGCGCTGGTAATTGCCTCTTGCGCATCGAGTCTGGAAGACTTAATCGTCCATGGCTCTTCGACGCTAACGACACGAAACTCGCTCGCTTCGGGCCAAGGTCGTCCGGCAATGGCCTGGGCAGCCGCCGCCGAAGTCTCCGACCCGTCGGTGGCGAAAAGCACCTTCCGCCCGTTGTGCAGCGCGTGTTCGCGATCTCCTGCGTCGCGAACGATCTGCACAGTACACGGAGCGTCGTTCACAACAGCTCTGGCTACGCTGCCCAACATCCAGTGAAACAAGTCCTTGTGGACATGAGCGCGAACAAAGATCAAATCTGAGGACCACTTTCGCGCGAAAAATGGAATTAAATGTCGGGCATCGCCTCTCGTTATTACCACTTCCGTAGCAATGCCGATTTCCTCAAGGCGCTTTCCGACAGGAGTTATTTGCTCCCCACGTGTTTTCATTTCTCGTTGCACGGCACTCTTTCTGTAGCCGTGTTCGCGCCAGACCTCGGATGGAACATCCGTGTCTGCGACGACCGAAAGCACGTGCGCGGTCGAGCCCTCAGGCCACGGACGAATTCCAACCGCGTTAACCAGCACCTCGGCCGAAGTCGCGGAATCCACCGCAATCAATAGCTTCATAGTTCCAACCTTAACCCACTAGCTGATTTTGTTCGACGACCGGGAGCCAACGGGTAATCGACTCCGGCTTGTTCGAAGCATCGCGTTTTTCGAGTTTTCCGAACGGCATGACTTGGTCCATGTACCGACCATGGCGATAGTCTTCGCGGACCGCGTCGAGAAAATACTCTCGTTTTAGGCCAAGCCCTCCGCCTTCGTTCTCCCATCTCTCAACCGCTACCAATTCGGGACTCCTTTCGTGGATGTAATACCCTGAGGTCATCGTTTCTTTCTTGCGTTTCCTTTCTTTAATTCGCCAACGTTCCTTTTGCATTCAGAGGCGCTATTGTCTGGAGCGTCTCTTTTGCTTTTACACAATTAGCTTAGACGACAAACCGCCAGACAGATAGCGTGACATTACGTAAAAGGGGCAAGTGTTTTCACGTTAGTTTGCCCGCTACTCACCCGCGGCTCTTCAACAGGTGCGGATTATTCAGGAACGGCTGGGGGGAAAATCGTTATAACCAAATTAGCTCGTCGCGCTACGCACAACCTCAACTGAACAATGCGCCTTCGTGACCAGGGCGGTCGAAACACTGCCGAGCCAGAACCTTTCAGACGTGACGCCGAGTTTTTTCGATCCGACAAAAATAGAATCGGCGTCCCACTTTTGAGCCTCCTCAATTAGAACTTGCTGGGGGTCTCCCTTCTCGATAGCGACCGTAACTGGCAGACCGATGGCGCGCAACTCACGCTCAGCCCATTCGACCATTGATCGCGCCGCCTGGCACGCCTTCTCATTGCTGTCAGTGATCATCGCCGCTGCAATCGGAAGTACTCGGGCAATTGTTTTTGGCGAAGTTCCATCGTCAACAGCGATGACTCGCACTTCGGTTCCCTTAGGCCACACACGCATGCCTACCTCGCGAATCGCCTGTTCAGCTGCTGGCGACCCGTCCACGCCTATCATGACCCTTGGGGACTTACTGTCATTGTGGTCCACCGCTCCTCGTGCGACCCGCACCGAGTGATGTGAATCCGTTACCACCCTCTTCGACACGCTACCAAGGATGAACCGCCCAAGCGTCGATCGACCATGCGAGCCAACGACAATTAGATCCGGCTTCCAGTCGTCGGCCTTGTTTATCAATTCTGCAGCCGGCCAGCCAGCAATACCTTCGGTCTGCACCTTCCAACTGGGAAAGTATGATCGGACGCGATCGCCAGCTCTCGCTGCGAACTCTTTCGTCTCTTCGAGTGCGTCACGTGTCCTTGCCGCCGATTGCGCGAAAGCTGCTGTCACTAACCGTGAAGTCATTGGGCGGCTAACGACGTCATCCCCGGTTGAGGAGGGTGGTTTCACAACCTCTCCTACCGAAACGACGAGGGCTTCCACGTCCTTTGGCAGTCCAGCCTTACGCAGATCCGAAAGCGCCGCATCAGCGCACTCCGAGCCGTCATAGCCGATCAATACTCTCATTTTCATTTACCTCCTTGTCGCAACGTCCTTCTATGTTGAATCCTACGCCTCTTACCTAAAAGAGTGATAACACCGGTGCGTCTCGGGTGTTATCTCCTGACTCTGTTTGTTGGCAGAAAAAGGATGTACTGTAGGGAGCGTGAAAACACTTGTACCTCGTAAGTGGTGACACGCTACCGATCCACTCGTCTTCCGCTAATATTCAATTATCACTATAGAAAAACACTGACGCGAAACGGTGTTTGAAGGAAGGTAAACATGGATTTCACAACCGGACTAATCTTTGCCGGAATTGCATTCGTGCTCGCTGTACGTAGCTTTTTCGCAATGGCGATCTTCAACATAGATTTGCACGAAAAGTCGCATAATTGATTCGTTTTCTCTGCGGCCCTCTGTGTATCTTTGCGGGCTCTGCGTAGAAAATAATGGGTAAACGCAGAGAAAGCAGATATACACAGAGGACCGCAGAGAAGACTCCTCCCAAAATCACACTTTTTGTGCAAAGCATCTTCAACATTGAACTTCCAACGCCGCCCGACTAACACATTTTCGAGAACCTTGGCTGAGCAACAAGTGTAAACACGTTGAGCTTTCGAGTGGTAATACTCTGGCCAGCCATAGGCTCGTGATCTATTGTTGTTATTGACAGACAAGCTTTGCAGAAAAGTCGCATTATCTATTAAGGATTAAGCACAAGGAGTCAGCCGATGAAAACGATCGAGCACCAGCCAATGAAAACGATCGAGCACCAGCCAAGTTTTTTCGACAACGTTTCTCTCTACTTCGACCATGCAGCTTCTTTCACGCAACATCCGAAAGGTTTGCTCGATCAGATCAAAGTCTGCAACAGCGTCTACTCGTTTAGGTTTCCCGTTCGTACGAGGCAGGGGTACGAAGTTATTTCCGGCTGGCGCGTTCAGCACAGTCATCACAAGCTACCTGTGAAGGGTGGAATCAGATATTCAGAGGACGCTAACGAGGATGAAGTGAAGGCGTTGGCCGCACTGATGACCTACAAGTGCGCGGTAATGGATGTACCCTTCGGGGGCGCCAAAGGAGCGGTAAAGATCAATCCCAAGAACTATACGGTTGAAGAGTTGGAACAAATCACCCGGCGATATACATCCGAGTTAATCAAGAAACACTTTATCGGTCCGGGCGTGGATGTGCCCGCTCCGGATTACGGCACTGGACAACGCGAAATGTCATGGATTGCGGATACTTTCGCTGCATTCAACCCAGGGCAAGTTGATGCGCTTGCATGCGTGACTGGAAAACCGGTGACGCAGGGTGGGGTGCGTGGACGACTTGAAGCCACAGGACGCGGAGTCTTCTTTGGACTGCGCGAAGTGTGTAGCCACAGCGAGGATATGAAACAACTGGGCCTTGATAAAGGTCTTGAGGGCAAGCGGGTTGTCGTGCAGGGCATGGGAAACGTTGGATACTACGCAGCTCAATTCTGTCAACACGGAGGCGCAGTCATCATCGCCTTAGCGGAATACGAAGGCGCCATCTGTAACGCAAAGGGTCTGGACGTTGAGGCCGTGATGAAGCACCGAAGGGAAACGGGTTCCGTCCTCAATTTCCCAGGGGCCACGAACCTCAGCAGTCGTGAGGAAGCGCTCGAACTCGAGTGTGACATCTTAATTCCTGCCGCTCTGGAAAATCAGATCACCGAGGAAAATGCGAGGCGCGTCAAAGCGAAGATTCTTGCTGAGGCCGCAAATGGCCCAACCACCGCCGGCGCAGAGGAGATTCTGCGGCGTAAAGAAGTCCTGGTCGTCCCTGATATTTATTTGAACGCGGGCGGTGTCACTGTCTCATATTTCGAGTGGCTTAAAAACTTGTCACACGTTCGTTTTGGCAGGATGGGCAAGCGATTCGAGCAGGCAAGTTTTGAGAGACTGCTGAGAGTCATCGAAGACAATACTGGCAGACGACTCTCGGATGCTGAACGGAAGACAGTAGTGCGTGGCGCAGACGAGATTGATCTTGTGAATTCTGGTCTCGAGGAGTCGATGGCTGTCGCGTATAACCAGATTCGGGAAGTATGGAAATCCGATCCTGCTATATCAGGTCTTAGGACAGCGGCTTTTATCGGTGCCATAAACAAGATCGCTACTTGCTACGCAGAGCTTGGCATTTTCCCGTGACGGAATGTTGAATGGCTTTGCACAAAAGTCGCATATCTGATTCGTTTACTCTGCGGTCTTCTGTGTATCTTTGCGGGCCTCTGCGTAAAAATGACGGTTAAATGAGAGAAAGCAGAGGACCGCATAGAAGACTCCTCCCAAGGTCACTTCTTGTCCAAAGCAGTGTTGAATGACGCAATAGCAGGAGTAAGCAAATCTACGATGCCGTGGTATCCGCGTTTCGTCGCGACGACCAGAGCAGTCGTGCCCGGGGTGCAGATTTTTCTGGGGTCCGCACCGCGATTTAGCAAAGCCTCGGTGATTTCGGCGTCACCACTGTTTGCCGCAAGCATCAACGGCGTACAGCCGCAATGAGCCTGTACGTTTACGTCCGCACCGAACTCCAGGAGTCTATTGACGGTGTCACTCCTCAAGTTGACTATTGCGAACATCAGGGCCGTTCGACCCTCATGATTCAGTGCGTTCACGTCAGCGCCCTTGCGGAGCAGAGATTCCACCATATCAGTCTGACCGTTGAGTGCCGCGCGCATCAGCGGCGTGTTGCCCACTTCATCCGTTGCGTCTCTAGTCATTTGTGAGTGCCACATAGTTTTCTCCCAAACATATCATCGCTTCCAACTACGCGATGTGGCAAAGCGGCATTGAAATGGTAAGGGCAGATCTGATTGCCTCTCCGCGCGAGAAAGATGGTTGCAATAATGGCCGTGATGTTTATGACCTGGACCAACGTGAACAACGTGTCACTTCGAATTAGGCAGTAGATCAAAAGTACAGCGGCGGCCAGCAGCCAGATTAGCCAAGTTGAAATCTGATGCCCCAAGCGCATTTCTCAACATACAGGTGATGTATTTGGGGGACGTACGCTACTACGACGAGCGCCGTCCCCGCCCAACCCAGCATTTCGATCTTCAATGTCATGTGACTTCCTTCGAACCGTGCAGAGTTATAGCGACTTCAAATATTCGACCAAGTCTTTCTTCTCCTGTTCTGTCAAACCCATCCGCTTAAAGCTGTCGTAGTGGTTGACGACATCCAGCAGCGTTGCAAAACGACCGTCGTGGTAAAACCCACGTTTCATGTGCGAGAACAGTCCGCGCAACGGCGTAGTGCGATATGAATTGTCCGGCGCGCGGTTCGCGTGAAAATCATCAATGCCGATCTCCGATGCCTTGTGGGTATTCCATCCTGGTTCAGTAAAGAGCGGTGGCACGTGACACTGTGCACAAGTTGCCTTGCCGTTGAAGATCGCTTCCCCACGAGTAGCGGCAGCCCTATCAAAACTACCTTCAGGCGGTTTTGGTGGAGGGATTGCTAATTGATAAAACTGAAGCGCACCCAGTTTCGCGGTCACCATATCCTTCTCGCTTCGTTTGTTTCCGAAACCCGCCCGTGCAGCGACGGGGTACTTTACCGGGTCGTTAAGACGTGCATCGTAGAAAGTTCCCTGCCCTTGTAGTTCCAGGTTCGCGACGTATGCGTTCCAGTAAGTGACTCCACCCCAGCCTCCACCCCACGTATGCAGGTTCACGCCGGCCTGTCCGAATGCTGGCGGAATGAGTACCGCTGCGGTCTTTCCGTCGGGCCGAAACGCCTTCCCATCGAGGTTCAACTCGGCGTCGAACTTTCCCGGTCCCCAACTGGCTAGAACAGTTTTGACCGTAGCTTCATCCACTTGCAGCAGGCTGGTAAGCGCGCTTAAATCCGGAGCAAGAGAAACGATGGCGCCGACGTTCAGGTCCTGATTGGACCACCCATCGAGACGACGTCCAATTCCTGGCGCAAAAGCGTCGTCAACGGTCGAGTGACAAACGGCGCAGGTGAGACCCACAGCCTTGAGGCTGCCGTTGGGGTAAAAGGTCCCTTTCACTCCCAGCACTGAGTCGAGCTTGATAAGCGCCAGCGTAGTAGCCGGGTCGTCAAGGTCCACCTTTCCCTGCTTGAGCTGATTGATTAATGGCTGGGGCAGGGCTTCCATGTCCACCTTCAATCCGACGGCCAGCGCCGTTTTTGGGCTGACGCCCGGACCTACACCACCAAACTTGCTGCCCTGAATCGCGTGATGAAGCTTGAGTTTGTCTGACCAGTAAACCTCATCGCCGAAGGTGTCGTAGCGGAAGATCTGCTTCCCTTGCTCCATCATCTGTTGAGCATTTTTCGTGATTTGCTCATCGAATCCTTGTTCCTGACCGCGACTTTGATCATCGGATCGATCGGCCCGACTTCGATCAGCAAAATACCCAAGCCCGACAGTCATGGTCGCCGCCAGCAACAGAATCTTAAGCAAAGTCTTGCCCTGACCCATTGCAGCTATATGCTCCTTGCCCTTCTGCTTCGCCTCCTCCGATTTGATACCGTGCTTAAGTTGTTCCGACATAAACAAGCTCCTTTGCGAGTCCTACCTGTGGTGACGGGTTTAGCATCTCCGTAAAATTCGTGGAGCGATTTCTGATCTCCGCGAGTTCCGGCATTCGATTCAGCCTCATCAACTCTTCGATGGCGGCCATATCCCGATCGCGATTCATTCCAGCGACCGCCAAGATGCGGCTCTCCTTTGCATAGAAGGCAAGAAACTCCCGCATGGACACATCACCTTCAAAGATGATCTCGTCCCACTCGTTTGCATGACCGACATAAAGCAGCCCCACGTCGAATTGCCTGGTCCAAAAGAAAGGCACTCCGCGATACGAGGTTTCTTTCCCCGCCATGTTGTGAGCGGCAATGCGGCCCTGCTGCATGGCAGTGCGCCAATGCTCGATGCGTTGAAGCTCGCCCGTGAGCTGACTTGGAAAGTGGGCTATGTCTCCGGCTGCGTAAACGCTGTCAGCGGCACGCATGTGATCATCGACGATCACTCCGCCGTCCTGGTGCAATGAGACTCCTGTGATGAAGTCCGTCGCTGGTTTGACACCGACTCCAACGACCACTAGATCAGCATCTAATCGTTCGCCGTTCTTAAGGGCGACCCCCGTCACGTTCTTTGGTCCAAAAAGCCCAGTGACGGAAGCGCCGAGTTTGAACTTAACGCCGTGCTCTTCGTGGATGTCCTGGAATACGCGACCGATCTCTGGACCAAGGATTTTCTGGAACGGCACAACATCTGGCGCCACGACCGTCACGTCGCATCCACGCCCCGACAAACCGCTCGCCACCTCCATGCCGATGAAACTGGCGCCAATTACGACAACGCGTTTTCCTTTCTCGGCGGCCGAAATGATCGCATCGGCGTTGTCGTAGCTGCGTAGCAGAAAGACGTTTTTCTGTGTTGTAGATTGAAAAGGCAGTTTTCGCGGCTGGCAGCCGGTCGCCAGCAGCAACGCATCACAAACAAGCGTCTCCTCATCCGTAAACGTGATTGTTCTTTGCGTCGCGTCAATGTGTCTGATCTCTCGATTGCGTATTACCTCGATGTCATTTTCATCAAAGAACCGCTCAGATCTCAGAGGCAACCATCCAGGCTCAGCGTTTCCTTGCAGGTAATCTTTGCTTAAATTAGGACGGTCATAAGGAAGACGATTCTCGCGGGTAATCAACAGCACGCGGCCTGTGAATCCGTCTTCGCGAAGGGTTTGCGCTGCGGCGTAACCAGCCGCTCCACCCCCGGCAATTGCGAACAGTCTTTCATCTCTCGGATCTCGGTGGGCCATCAGTGGCACTCGCCGATCGGAGGGGCGGTCCGGCACGCGCACGATGACTCGATCATTTTCAACCTTCACTTCATAGTGTGGCAGGGCATCGAGCGCGGGAGGCTCTTGCAGGTTGCCGGTTCTTAGCTCGAAACATGCATGGTGCCAGGGGCAAACGATGCGGTCGCCGCTGAGTACGCCCTCCACAAGCGGCGCGCCGTAGTGTGTGCAATGAGCGCCAACTGCATGAAACTCTCCCCCAACACGCGCCAGCAGTATCTCCGCGCCATTTGCTGACACCTGCTTCATCTCGCCGTCAACAAATTCATTTGTTTTGGCAACCGTGACGTCCTTTTGACTCATTGATAAGACTCCATAGTGCGGTGGCGGTATGGCCCGACAGACCATTTCCTGGTTTTCGCTAAACGTTTAGGCTTAGCCATCCAACTCCTCGAAGTGTTCATGCAGTGACGGTGGCGTCGTAATTTCATATTCGCGCTTCTCTGCGTTCTCTCCGTTCCTGCTCCTCTGCGTTCTCTGCGTTTGCCTGCTTTGACATAAGTTCACCGCGACGCAGAGAATACTTTCAGCTTAGGACACGAGCTCCAGCGACTAAGGCTATCTGCATCAACAGGAGGTGGCGACGGTGTTACCACCCGTCCACGCGAGTGTTTCCACTCGACCAGGTTCATTTCCTCAGCTGAGTTCATACCAACTCCAGAAGATGGCCCATTCTTTCTTTCTTGGTGCGCAGATAATCCATTGCTGCATCAGCGGGTACAGTCTTCAGCGATACGCGCTCGACCAACTTAAGACCCACTCCTTCGACTGCTCGTATCTTCTCTGGATTGTTCGACATCAATCGCACACGCCGCAGGCCCAGATCACGCAAGATTTCGGCGCATTGTTCATAGCGACGCAAATCAACTGGCAGTCCCAGTTTTTCGTTTGCCTCGATCGTGTCGGCGCCTTCATCCTGCAGAGCGTAAGCCCGAATTTTGTTGATGATCCCGATGCCTCGACCCTCCTGCTGCTGATAGACGATTGCGCCACGTCCTTCCCGCTCGATCAGTTCCATCGCCGAACGAAGCTGCCCGCCGCAGTCACACTTCACTGACCCAAACACATCGCCAGTCAAACACTGGGAGTGAATGCGGACCAACGTTGCTCGATCGTCCGGCAGCTCCCCTTTTGTAAGGACGACGAACTCTTCGGTTGAAACTAGCGACCGGTACCCGAGGATCCGGAATTCGCCGAACTGTGTTGGCAATCGCGCCTCCGCGACTCGCTCGATTGTTCGTCGATTGCTTTGTCGGCTTAGTGCAGGCGCGGAATCTTTCAGCTCCAGAGCATTCGCGATTCCGCGCTTGCATTTGTAGGAGATGCGACCATTTCTTCTCGCCTGGTTGGCGATTGATGTCACCTTCGCGGAGCTCAGCATCGATTCAACTCCATTGTTAAGGACAGGTACTTCCTAAAAATTTGCTCTCTTGTTACAGCAAAGGTTAGCGATCAAACTCCCGACTCAAACGCGCGAGTGCTAGAGCGCCTAATGCCAGACCAAAATCGCGCAGAGCGACATCGAAATAGCCCGGAATCATTAGCAGGTTAGCGATGATTAATAGGAGCCAGGCGGCAACCACGTAGGCGAAGATCTTTGGCTTGAAAGCGACACCGAGACCCGCAATGATCTCAACGACACCAACGGCGAGCATCAAGTAATGACCTTGGCCTCCAAGTAGGTCATTAACAAACGGGGGTAGGTACTGCTCCCAATTCACAAGAAAATTGAAGAACTTGTCGAGTCCGGCGACGATTGGGGCCACTGTAAACGCGAGGTGCAAGATCTGATAGGCCTGATATGCGGGACGAGAGGCGTCAGCACTAGCTTCGCGAAACGAGTTGATTCCGGTTCGGTGGTCGAAAATGTGTTCCATGATTTTGATTCCCCTCTCAAGTTGAAGATTTAGAAGTGCGCTTTCCGCGAACGTCTTTTAGGCTCAGGATATACCTTTTCCACAATAAGTCAATGACTTCCTTGGTTTATTGTTTTTATTATTAGGAAGTGCGATAATTCGGGGCAATAAATGCCTACAAAGCTCGACAAACGTTTCTTTGACAGGCCGCGAGGGCGCATCGTCACCTCACTTCGCGGAACTACAAAAATCGTAAACGAGTTGGCGGCTGAGCTTGAATTGACGGATAACGCCGTCAGGGCCCACCTACTTTCTCTCGAGCGTGACGGTTTGATCAGACAGCGGGGGTACAACGGGGTACGCGAAAGCCTCATTTCACTTACGAATTGACTAGTGAGGCGGAGCCTCTTTTTCCAAAGGCGTACGATGCTTTACTCAATCAACTTATCGGCGTGCTCAAAGGGGGGCTCACGCCGGCAGCGCTTGATGAGGTTCTGCGTGAAGTGGGCCGATCTTTGGCAGCGGTGCTGGTTCAGATCGCAAGCGAGAGGGTTTGGAAGCTCGGATTAAGAAAGCGCTCGGTGCGCTGGAGGCAATTGGCGGCGCGGCCCGGTTAGAAAAAGAGGGCGACTCCGCGGTGCGCGTTTGAGATCTTAAAAGTGACCAAGTAACGACTGCAGTGCACAAAAAAGTGAGTAGGGAGGAGTGTTCTCTGCGGTTCTCTGCGGTCCTCTGTGTATCTCTGCGTTTAACCTTTCTACTTGAAAGTGCCCACACCATTGAGGGATCGCCGTTAAGCCTCACGCCTAAAACTTCGCCCGACCTCGTCTGTCTAACCCTCATTTCCATCACTTTCGTTGAGTCCCGTTTCCAGGTCCGAGAATGCAACCACGATGAACAATGCACACAGGGCCAAGGTTGAAAGCACGTAGAGGAGGCCCGACAGCTCCCAATAGAGCAGAGCGAAAACCACACCCGCGGCGCCCATTAGCCAGACCAGCTTACTTCCGCTCGTTTTAGTTATTTTTGCTTTAGTATTGCGCTTCACTTATTACCTCCCGGTCATGAAGTAAAATCGAAAGACACTGTCGCGTCTGAATTCTCTTCAACCAACAGATTTCGGAGGGTCCACGACGCCTTTTCGTGGGCCATCAACCGTTGGATCAGTAAGTCTTCAGTTGGCGCATCAACATTCCTGCGTGCAAGTAACAGAGCCGACCTGATTGTGCGCGCGGAAAATTCGTGATCCCCTATCAGCTCACTGATCATCTCCCTCGCACTGCGTTCTCCTTTAGCCTCCTGGAGATAAGTAAGCTTCGCAAAATCATCTTAAAGAGGGGTCTCGACGGGTAACAGAGTGATAACCCTTGACGCTGACAGGTATTTACACGTGACCTGCTGCTGCTGATTTTGTGAAACGTGCTAACACCCGGTGATCTCAGGTGTTTTCACGCTTTCGCGCTTGTGGCGAGAGACTTAATCTGGAGATGCTGATTGATCAGCATCCGTTTCAATTAGGCGGTCAGCCAAACTTCGGCACGGCCGCCATCAAGGTGAATAATTATGAGACTACTAATCGGATATGACGGTTCTGAAAGTGCCGCGGCGGCGCTGGCTGATTTGCGGCGCGCAGGCTTGCCACGTGACGCCGAGGCATTAATCCTATCGGTGGCGGATGTGAGAACGCCCGCACTTTCGAGCTATGAACTTGTTGAACAAGCGCTCGTTTCCGGCCGGGTAACTTCAGGAATCTTACTTGCTCAAACGCACACCTCGCAGGCGCTGAAAGAAGCCAGCGAGTTTGCGTCAGAGGCGAGCGCTCGTGTTCAGTCGTCCTTTTCTGAATGGGAAGTGCAGACCGAAACTCCGGTAGGCGATCCAGCACAAGAACTAATAGAAAAGGCAAATGAGTGGAAGCCTGATCTGGTGGTTGTCGGTTCACATGGAAGATCAGCCGTCGGGCGATTGTTAGTCGGCAGCGTCTCGAAGAAATTGGCCACAGGCTTGAAGTCCTCTCTGCGAGTGGTTCGCGGCGCACCAAACTTGGGAGACGACCATGTCCCGCCAAGAATCATTGTCGGTGTAGACGGATCGACTGGCGCCGAGCGAGCGGTTCGCGCTGTTGGCAATCGTGTATGGCCAACCGGAACTGAAGTTCGTCTTATCGCGGTCGACGACGGCACGTCACCCAAAAGCTTTTCCGGGGTTCTTACCACCGCAGCCGAGCTGATCAAAGGCTTCAACGAAGAAACCGCCTTCGCCGCGCGCACGATGGTCGAGTGGGCCGAGAATGAATTGAACGCCATTGGACTAAGAACTTCCGTTGTTTTCGGTAAGGGCGAAGCTCAACGTGTGCTACTGGATGAGGCGCGCAATTGGGAAGCGGATTCGATATTCGTCGGGTCGCGCAAGTTCACTAACGCCTTTGAGAGATTCCGACTCGGCAGCGTTTCGACCGCGTTGGTCACAAGCGCGCCTTGTTCTGTTGAGGTTGTGCGCTGACGTGGAAACCTATCAAAGGTAAAAAGGAAAATCGGAATGGACCATAACGAGACAAGAGACAAACACCACCACAATGCGATAGCCTCGAACACAGCGCCCGTGAAGCCGCTTCACGCGAACGCTCGACGTTCAAAGGAGTCGCCTTGCTAACCTCCGGAGGTTGGAAAGATTCAAGCGCCTGCGAAAACGTCGAGGTTTGTCTCCCAGACAATTATGGAAAAGGAAACTAAGTAAACGCACCGTTATTGATGCTGATCGTCAGCGTGTTAGGAGCGCCCTCCCTCTGAGGCCGTTCCTGCATCAACTTTAAAGACACTCGATTGCTTTGCACAAAAGGGAGTGTTGGGAGGAGTCTTCTGTGCGGTTCTCTGTGTATCTCCGCTTTCTCTGCGTTTAAGCTCTTTCTACGCAGGGAACGCAGTACACATAGCGCCGCAAAGAAAACCAATCAGATATACAACTCTTTGTGCAAAGCTACACAAGATACTAGTTTGATCGATTCTTCTGGGATGTCCTGCGCAAGATCCAGTCGGACACAGTTTTCAAAACGTCTGGCGAGATGGTTTCCTCAAGCTGTGAGTATTCGGACAGAAGACCGGTCTTACTTGTTTGGAACCCATGGTTAAGTTTGGGAAACGCCTTTATCGTTACGTCCTGGTTTCCGCCTGCCTTGAGACCCTCTGCAATCAGGTCGAGATTCTCCCTCCACGGGACTTGTAAATCGAGTTCGCCGTTCAAGGCAAGCACCGGAACTTTTACGTTCTTTAAGACAGGCAATGGATCGAATGTTATGAAGTGGCGATACCAGGGCGTCTTGTATATTGGCATGTACGGTTTGACGTTTGCTTCCGCGGGCTCAAACAATTTTCTCTGGAGGTCAGTTAGCGTTCGAGCATAAGCATCGATCTCTTCCTTGATCTTATTCTCGATGCGCTTGTCATCGTTCTCTGTTTTTACAACTGCGTTAATTCTCTCCATCAGCGCGATTGTGTGCCTGGTGGTGTCAATATGGGTTCCCTGTGCCTTGTGGATCAGTCGAGTCTGGGTGTAAAGAAAATCTTCGCCTCGTTGCCCAAGACCCGCAAGAAGCACCATAAAAGCCACGTCCTTCGTGCGGACCGAAACCATTGGCGCGATCATTCCTCCTTCGCTGTGTCCGATCAGCCCAATCATCTTTGGATCGATCTCTTTCCGCTGTTTTAGGAAACGAACCCCAGCTAGAACGTCCTCGGCGAGGTTCTCGCTTGTTGCCGAGGGCGACCCCGGATCCGTACCCCCTACGCCACGATCATCAACTCGCAGCACAGCGACGCCATTTCTGGTCAAATGATCGGCCAGAACCAGGAAAGGGCGATGGCCTGCGACCGTTTCATTGCGATCCTGTGGTCCGCTGCCAGTAATCAACAGCACAACCGGATAAGGCCCGCCACCACGCGGTACAGTCAGAGTGCCCGCGATTTTTACATTGTCCTTTTCATTTCGATAGCTGACTTCCTCCTCGTCATAAGGGTAGGGCTTCTTTGGATCCTGCGCTCGATTCGCGTTTGGCACCTCGGCGACTCGTTTGAAAACCAATGGAGTTGAGTTCCCAGCCTGTTTGAACGTACCCGAGATTTCATCGCCTGTTTCATTCAGTGTTCCATCGTAGTTGACGCCAAACTTGGCGGCGGAAAAACTCAACTTGTTGCCATCTAAAACAATCGAATCAATAGGCAGATCCGCAAAGCCCTGATCCAAGCTGTCGAACTTGGCAGCGTAGCTGTTTGCCGATTTTTCAATCTTCAAGACGAGCCTGAGCTTAGCGACTCCGATATCAAGTGTCCCGAGCCAGTTTCCTTCAACTTTGTGCGGGGAAACTTGAGCGGCAACTGCAAGAGCTGACGTAGCGATCAGTGCGATGTGTAGAAGTGCAGAATGAATGACTCTCATTTGTTCCTCCTGACTATCGTCCACCATCCAACTTCGAAAGAATTTCGATGAACTCCTGGAGCCGGTGAAAGTAAATAAGTATCAATGTCGGCACGACGATTAAAACGATCGTGCCAAGCGCGATACCGGCTTTGGCCCATACGCGATGTTGATTGAGTGACGGTTCAGGTTTTGTGCGGAGTGCCAGCCAACCAAAAATAATCGCCAGGATGGGTTTTTCAAAACCCAGTAGATTCACAAAACTGAAAATACCGAGTACCAGGGAGACGGTTGCAAAAGCGTATTTTTGACCGAGTATGAGCGATTCCTTGATTTGTTTTTCCACCATGATTTATCTCTCCAGCATCAGTTGCGTGTTTATCTTGAACGGGTTCTCTTTAATGAGAACAAATAGCAACGTAGCGATAACTAACGGCACGATTTTAAGAACCATTCCTGGGTCACTCGCTGAAAGCATTTCGAACAACTTATGAATGACCAGAAGTAGACCAATCAGAGCGAAGGGTTTCCAACCCCGGAACGAACCAGTCGGTTTGGCAATTCTGTTTTCGATCGCCGGCCAGAGGTTGATACGCGGCTCTAACAGATTCTGACCACTGAGCACCTGATTCAAGGTCGTCCATTGCTTCAGTTCGTGTTGACAGTTAGCGCAACCTGCAATGTGCGCGGTTAACTGCTTCTCTAAAAACCCCGACTCTTCCCCATCGGCTTCCGCCATTCGCGCCATGAGTACATCTTCACAACTTGGTTCGTTCATGGAATTCAAACCCCTTCTTCTCTTATAAGCACTCCGGCAAGTTTGCCCTGTAATCGCCGGCGAGCGTTGAAAAGCCGGCTCATCACGGTTCCTCGGGGAATTTGCAAGTGCATGGCTAGTTCGTCATATGACAGCCCGCTGAAATACTTTAACGAGACGATTTCCCGTTCCTCACGAGTCAACGAATGCAAAGCCTTCTCAAGTGCAAGTCTAGTGTCGTCAGCGGCGCCTGGTTGCGAGACCAGGAGCTCAGCCACTTCGAGGCTCTCCGTGTAGCGTCGTTTCGCGGTAATCTTGTAACAACGGTTTCGAAGCAAAACGTAGAACCACGAGTAAAACGTCCGTGATGTGTCAAACGTGCCAATTGCTTTAAAAGCGTCAATAAAAGCTTCCTGAGCGGCGTCCTCAGCATCATCCCGATTGAGCAGAATCGCGAGCGCATGAGCGACCGCACGTTTTTGATAACGCTCCACAAGATGGCGAAAAGCTTCGCGGTCACCTTGCTGACATCTTTTAATGGTTGCGGCATCATCCATCGTCTGCTCTCACAATAGGTATCCGTATTGTAGGAGAAATATTCAACAATATTTTTTGGCTGGGATTTCCCGGGAAAGTCTAGTCATTAGGACCAGATCGGGACATTTGTGAGGGTTCGTGAAGATCAGCGACTAATCTAAACCGAGCATCACGCATAGTTGCCGCGAGCCCGGTGGTGACTAATGCCTTTATTTGTCTAACCAGGTGCTGAGCGTAAATCTCGGTGGGTGCTTAAGAAGTTCGGTCGCGACCTGACCGGCCAGCTTCGTCTGCTCATCCGGGGACAATAGTTTCGTAACCCAACTATAGATTTGACTCTCTTCTATCTCGTTATGGTTAACCAATCGTCGTTCAACAGCAAACACAATGTTCTGCACATCGCTTAGTGCCTGGGGGACGATAAGTTGTGACGGCGACGTCGACAGTTCCCTCATGATTCCTACTGCAATTATCAATTGCTTCATGAAGAAGTCGTGATCCTGGTGCAGTTCGGCAACCAGAGACTGTGCTTCGTCCAGCGACGGCGCAGATGCGTGCCTGGCAGCATTCTCGAGAGTCCCCAACACCGTCGGGAAAAAATGCAAATGCTCTGCACGAATGTGTACCGCAAGCCTCGCCCAAAACAGGTCCAGTTTGTTATGGGCGAGCTCGAGATCAGCGCTGCGAAGCGCCATCTGAAGTTGCTTTAATACCTTATCGAGCGCGGCGTGATCATTGATCAACTTCTCGTTGACTTGTGCCATGTGACTACGTGCCTACAAAAGACCATTTATGAAAAGGGAGTGCAGTAATGATACTAGTCTTTGGCCAAATATTCAGGCTCACGTTTCCAGCCGGTCAATATTGAATAAAAATTGGTCCAACCGCCCAGGGCCACCATCAACAGATGACCCGGAACGAATGAGAGAAATCCGATCATCGCTGCAAAATGATAGATGCGGACCATCCCAAATCCTCCCAGCAGCATAACCGGCAACGCAAACTGCGTTGGCTGGAAAAGCAGAATGCCGGTGATGACCGCAACGACGCCAAAAACAATCGTCGAGGTGTAAGCTAGTTTCTGGAGCGGGTTGTACTGTTCAAGTTGCACCGGCCTCGGTTTAAACAGGAAATAGTGGCGGACCATCGGCCATACGCCTCGAAATTCCTGGCGTCGCAAAATCACTGTGCGCCATTTCCCGCTCACGATCAGATACAACACATAAGTGACACCTGTCAGCGTGAATATCCACGCAAAGGTCATATGCCATTGCAAAGCGCCACCCAACCAGCCGCCGAGTCGCATCGCTTCCGGGAAATGCAAAAAAATCTCTTGTGGAATCTTGGCTCCAAAGCTGGGAAAGGCCATATAGATTTGCAGGCCACTCATTGTCATCACTACCAGCGAGATGGCGTTTAGCCAATGGGTGAAACGCACCAGCCACGAATGCTCCTGCACCAACGTTTGACGCACCCCATCGTGTTCAAGTTCGATCGTTTGTATCGTCAAGCCTGATTTAGTCCGTGCCATGATTTCGCTCTCTCAAATTCCGCCGAACCAGGAATAGCCATGGTCTTCCCAGAAGCCCTTTTCTTTGCCGAGCACGTTGCTGACCCGAATCGAGTAGATATACTTCGCCGATTTGTAGCCAAGCTTTACCGGCATGTGCAGACGCAGTGGAGCGCCGTGCTCGGCGGTAAGGGGTTGGCCGTACATTTCCCAGCAGAGCAGTGTTTGCGGATGCAGGCAGCTTTCAATGTCGTAAGACGAGTAGTAATCATCGAGGCATGCGACTTCGACAAAGCGCGCTGCAGGATCAGCACCCACCAATTGCAGGAAATCGCTGAGCCGTGCGCCGCCGAAATTACCGATCACGTCCCAACCTTCGATGCAGATGTGCTTGACGTTCTGCGACTGCTTTGGCAGCACCTTGATCTGATCCAACGTATACTGGCCAGGCCTTGCAACCATGCCCTCTACTATCAAAGACCAGTTCGCCAAATCATTTTCCGGGTTGTAGTCAGAATAGCTGTTGATCGGAAACTGCTCGATCGGAGTTAACTCGTGTTTGCCGAAGGTTTGCGCCAGACGCTCAGGACTGAAAAAAGCTGCGGCAGCGCGATCCGTCCAATTGAGTCCGGTTTTCAACAGCCCTTCGCTGAACGGCGGCAGGGTCAATGCGCCAACAACCAGAACCGGCGTCAATTTGAGCAGCTCGCGGCGAGTGATGTGTTTCAACTCCCGTGCGGGCATAGCGGGTCTTGAGGTGTCGTCATTCATTTCCGAGTCCTCGAAAGCATGGGCGCTCAAGACTCACGTCTTAAGCGCCCATTGTTTTATCCCACTGGGGCCGGGTGACTGTTCGTTACTGCGGTAACAGCACGCGGTCAACGACGTGGATGACGCCGTTCGACTGATTCACATTGGTGATAGTGATGCGGGCCATGTTGCCCTTGGCATCGGTGATGTTGATGTCACCGCCACTCATCGTGGCCGTCAGTTCACCGCCCTGCACGGTTTTTAGAATCGCCCGTCCACCTCCCTGCTTGATCATCCGCTCCAGCGCCTTCGAGTTGAGACGCGCGGCGATGACGTGGTAGGTCAGGACTGAAGTCAATGTGCCCTTGTTTTCAGGCTTCAGCAGAGTATCGACGGTTCCAGCAGGCAGCGCATCGAACGCGGCGTTAACAGGTGCGAAGACCGTGAATGGCCCAGAACCTTGCAGCGTCTCAACCAGACCGGCGGCTTTGACTGCGGCGACCAGTGTCGTGTGGTCCTTCGAGTTAACTGCGTTCTCGATGATGTTCTTGTTGGGAAACATTGGCGCGCCACCGACCGTGACTGGCTTTTGCGCTAAAGCGGTGCTGGAGATCATTGTCACAAGCGCCAATAAACTCAATGCAAAAAACTTTTTCATTGCTTTCTCTCTTTCTCTCTTTCGTAATCCAGAATGAACTCTTGCCTCCAAGAGCCTTGCTCTTTAACTTTCACCAAATGTACGGACACACTGAGTGGTTTGGATTGGTGGTAACGGTCGGGTTTCTGTTAATTACTGATTTGTTAAGGGTCAGCAATTTTTCCGTACACTTTATTGAATAGGAAAGCTGTCCGGCGGTGTTACTCCCTCAGGAGTCTCCGAAATGAAAATGAAACTAAGCAAGATCCTCGGTGGATTGTTACTGCTGACTGCCTTCTTCAACTGCCCGGCACAAGCTCAAGCGGTTGCAGATGAGCCGAAGCGCCATGAGGGCGAGATTTGGTTTGAGCCCACCAAGATGGAAGTTGGTGGAAAGGCCTATGAAGGCGAACGCGGCCATTTAATGGTTCGTGAGAATCGTAAGAAGCCGAACTCAAACTTAATCGAGCTTGTTTTCGTTCGGTTCAAGAGTATCGCGGACAAGCCAGGTTACCCAACAGTTTACCTCGATGGTGGGCCCGGTTCGTCTGCGACAAATATTGCCAACGTCCCTGAATACATGCGCGCCTTTCAGAAACTGCGCGAAGTAGGCGATGTGATACTCCTGGACCAGCGTGGCGTTGGTCGTTCGAAACCAAACCTAACGCATCGCGCGTCCGAATCGTTGCCCCTGGACGTGTTCGCCGACAGGGCTGCGGCTTTGCAAACATTTAAAGAACGCGCCAAAGTTGCGGCAGACTACTTTCGCGCACAAGGCGTCGACATTCTTGCGTACAACTCGATCGAAAGCGCCAACGATGTAGACGACCTGCGAAAGGCATTAGGCGCGGAGAAACTAAACCTTGTCGGTTTCAGCTATGGAACTCACCTCGGTCTGGCTTGTCTTCGGTATCACGGTAAGAATTTGAATCGCGTACTCTTGGTTGGCACCGAAGGACCAGATCACACCGACAAACTTCCCAGCACCTCTGACATTTCAATCCGGCGACTATCGACAATCGTCGCAAAGGATCCGGAGCTCGGGCCGAAAATGCCTGATCTGACAGCGACGCTCAAACGAACACTCGATCGCCTCGAAAAAAAAACAGTAACAATCACGATCACAGACCAGCGCACTCGGAAACCGGTCGACATCAAGATCGGAAAGATAGGCTTACAGTTTTTGATCATGCGGGATCTTGGTGACACAAACGATTTGCCGATCTTTCCGCTTTGGTTCTACACGATGGACAAAGGAGACTATTCGATTCTCAAACGCTTCGCGGAAAGACGCTACAACCAGTACGGCGCCGGCATTAATGTAATGTCGATCGTGATGGACATTTCATCCAGTGTGAGCAAAGCTCGAAAGAAGCAGATTCAAAAGGAAGCGAGCACTGCTTTGCTCGGCGACATTGTGAACTTTCCGCTTTCTGAGATGGGAGACGTCTTTGGAAATCCGGATCTCGGCGACGTCTATCGCTCTCCGCTAAAAACTAACGTACCAACTCTCTTCTTTAGCGGCGTGCTTGATAACAACACCCAGCCGTTTCAAGCAGACGAGGTACGAAAGACATTTAAGAACAGCACACACATCGTGATCGATAATGCCGGCCATGAAAGCATGGTAGTCGATCCGCAGGTTCAGCAAACGATGGTCCAGTTTTTGAAAGGCGAGGATGTAAGCAAAGTGAAGATCACTTTGCCGGCGCTGAAGTTTCAAGCGTTGCCTTAAGCTACGAAGACTTTGATTTTGGATCCGACTTTATTATTCGCCTTCCCGCGAACCGTGACGTTTCCTCGCAGTTCCTGACCCGGTGGCAAGTTGAAGGCTGTTCAGCAATGATCTGTGTGAACGAGTGCTTTTTCTGTTCATTCACACCTCCGGCCTGTCGGAAAGATGGAAAGAAGTTTAGTTCGATTTCGGTCTGAGCAAAATGATTACTAACCATCTCGTCACGCGTTTCGCTCGATTCCTCCCGGTCTGAAGTCGTTTCACTGCAAACATTCCCAGTATCGAGAACAATTTAGTTAGCATGAACGGCGAAAAACTCTGAAAGGACAATCCCAATGAACCGAAGAGAGTTTGTGATGGCAGGTTCGTTCACTCTCGCTACGCTGGCCCTAAGCATGGCAGCGCAAGAAAAGAAACAATATGTCTGTCCTCCCTGCGGCTGCAGCAATGATGGCACTCCGCATAACGAGCCAGGTAATTGTCCCGCTTGTAATATGGTCTTGATTGAAAAGACTGCGGCCATGAGTGAGCTGACCGGTATCCCGCGGTTCCTAAAGTTGAACGACCTGGTTTGGACGGGTGGTCAGCCATGGCTCGAGCACCTACCCAAACTTAAGGATGCAGGCATCAAGGTCATCATCAACCTGCGCCCTCACGCTGAATATCAAGGTGCGCGCGAGGAGTCCAAAGTCAAAGAGTTGGGGATCGGCTATTTCAACATTCCCGTTGATGGTCAAGCGCCGGATGAGCTGGACGCTGACGATTTCATCAAACTCACGGACGAGCAACTCAAGAATGGACCAGTGTTTATTCATTGTGCCGTCGGGACTCGCGTCGGTGCTTTCTGGATGATTCGCCGCGTTCTGCGTGATGGATGGGAATTCGAGAAGGCGTTGGAAGAAGCCAATCGCATCGGATTAAACAACAACACTCGCCTGACCGAGTTCGCCAAAGAATACGTCGCAAACAAGAAGAAGTAGTAAGTGGGAAAAGCCATCCCCACGGCAACATGCTTATTATTCACGGACAGAAAATCGCCAAAGTAATCGAACTGGATCCGGGCCACGCGAACACTTACGCAAATCAGGGCATGATCATGTTGCTGCGAAGGCTAATACTGAAGCACAAAAGCAAGCTGGATACAGCGATGGAGTTAGACAGCACTCTGAACCTGCCTTGTAAAAGTTGATCGAGGAGATCATAAAAACCGTCACTCGACCCCCACGAATCCTTAATGTCCCTACTTATAGATCGGATCATCCGCCGCTAACTCAAGAAATCGTGCGAATCACAGGCAGTCAGGATGACCGCAACTACAGTTCGTTTCAGTTCCACCTGCGGCGTTCCTGCAGTGGAGACTGCAATACTCATCATCGACGCCTGGCGAACATTTGCACGGTGTATGTGCGCATTTTTCTGAAGACTGGTCGTTATTCATCTTCTTCCATCCTTCTCCTAAAGTTGTACATTGCACAAAAAGTGAGTTTTGGGAGGAGTCTTCTCTGCAGTCCGGAGAGAAAACCAATCAGATATGCGACTTTTTGTGCAAAGTTAATGTTGTATGCAAACTGACCAAAGTCGGCTAACTCTACCACAACGATTTGAAGCGAGCCCCGAACAAATCACCAAAACTTAACAACGAAGTAGAAGAACCGCTACATCCTCGTAAGGTATACGTTGTCTAATGGTTCAAATTTGTGCAAACGAAGGAGAACTCTAAATGACAGCTAAAGCAGCGTCGAAGCAAAGCCGAGAAAAAGCCTCGAACATCTTCAAAGAAGCGGGCTCGTTCTCAAGCTTTTCTGTGACCGATTTGAAGCAGGCAAAAGATTTTTATCGTGAAACACTCGGACTTGATGTTTCCGAAACACCAGAGGGAGGACTGGAGCTTCGCACGGGCGACAACGCCGTATTCCTGTATCCGAAGCCCAATCACACTCCGGCATCTTTTACCGTCCTAAATTTCCAGGTGGACGACATCGAAGAGGCAGTCAAGCAACTCGTCGCGATGGGAGTCAGTCTCGAACACTACAACCTACCTGACATCAAAACCGACAAACGAGGGATCTTTAATGGTCCAGGTCATCAGATCGCCTGGTTCAAGGATCCGGCGGGCAATATCTTGTCAGTCATCGAAGAACAGTGAGTCGTCAAGTGGAAGACCTGAAACAACAGAAAGGAAATCATATGGCATCAAAACCAACGCACGAACAAGCGCAACTACACCTGCAAGTTTACGATCTGCGCCGCGAGGCCAAACTTCGCGAGGCGCGCGATTGGTTCCAGCAAAACTACCGAGCAAACACCGTCGAGGAAGCGATGCGCATCGCGCCCATGGGAACTCAGCACGGCAATTACCTTGGCATGGTGATTGGCTACTGGGAGCAGGCTTGCGCACTACTTAACTACGGTCTGCTTCATGAAGACCTTTTCTTCGAAACCAGCGGTGAATTTTTCGGAGTGTGGGAAGCGCTCAAGCCGGTCGTCCCGGAGTTTCGCAAGCAGTTCGTCGAGAAGAACATGCTTTCGAACCTTGAAAAGGCGGCTGAACGCTATGAAGCGTGGGCGGAGCGCCGCTCACCCGGTCACATTGCTGCAATGCGCGAGATGATGCGACAGGAACGAGGCGCAGCCGCCTCTGCAAAAGCGTAATCATCCATCTAGATCGACGGCGCCTCTGACCTCGTTGTTTATGAGGTCAGAGGCGTTATCATTAACGCCATCCTGATCTTATTTGAACCAAATCTGTCATCGCGCGTGATGGGGATTTATGAGTAGAACTTTGAGTCTTCTGATTGCTGGGGCTGTAATAGTCGCGGCAATGACATCGGCTCGCGCTCAACAACCATCGCGAGGTAAACACAACGGGAAAATAGTTTTCATCAGTGACCGTCACTACAAGGGGCTAAACGTCTGGTCAATGAACCCCGACGGCAGCAGACCGACACGACTAACCGACGACACGTCGCGAGGTAAGAAACTGCCGGATTTCTCTCCCGTCTACGATAGCCACCCAGTGTGGTCGCCTGACGGCAAGAAGATCGCATTTATTAGCAATAGGGATTATCACTTCTCCCTTTATGTTATGAACGCGGATGGCAGTAACACCCATCTTGTTACGGATAAGGTGTTAGAACCGGGAGAGCCCGCTTGGTCACCAGATGGCGCCAGGGTTGCTTTTTCTGCCGGCAAGAGAGGCACATTCGGATTCGACAAACCAGTTAGCGATATTTACCTAATCAATATTGATGGAAGCGAGTTAACTCAGCTCACGCGCAATTCAGGCATGAACGGCAGTCCAAACTGGTCACCTGACGGTAAACAGATTGCCTTTGTTAGTAGTCGCAACTCTTTTCCCCAGTCGAAAATTTGGCTGATGAATGCCGACGGCAGCAATCAAAGATTACTTCCCAATCCTCAAAACACGACTAGCGCTGGAGTTCTCGGCGGCCAACCCGTGTGGTCGCCTGACGGCACTAAGATTCTATTTAGTGGTTACCGCATCTGCGGAGGTGCGGCAGCACTTGGCCTCTTCGTCGTCAATGCTGATGGCGGCAACAGCCGTCTGTTAACCAACGATCAGACTAGTTGCGGTGGCTATGCTTCACCAAGATGGTCGCCCGACGGAACAAAGATTCTTGCCGGCTTTGCCCCCCAACAAAAAGGCATACTCGAGCCTGGGCCACAAATCGTTGTTATGAATGCCGATGGCAGCCATCAGATCAATATTTCGAATCGTGGTAAGTATGTCTTCAATAGTGGTAAGTCTACTTTCACCGATGTTCAGGCCGACTGGCAGCCGCTGCCGGCACCTTCTGATTTTAAGTCGAGTGTCGTTGGTTTCAGCGCACCGTCCTACACTGCGTATAACGACGCTGAGAGCATACCGATTACCGTTACACGCACAGGCAACCTGGACGACGTTGCATCTTGTAATTACACCACCTTAACTGACGACCCAAACATACTTTATTACGACGCGGTCGGCACGATCCGTTTTGCTCGCGGCGAATCAACCAAAAAGATTTCCATTCCCAATCCTCTATGGAAGTTCAATCTCAAAACCTCAGTTAAGATTATTCTGTCTGATAACGAAGGCAACGCAACTTTCGTCGGAGGCATTAAGGAAGCCGCTTTGACGATCCTGCCCGGGAACGCCCGGCCGCGCAAGACGAATCTAAACTGACGCCCCGCAGCGAGAATCGCTAGTAAAACTTTTAATTTAGGTTCGCGGATGCAGCCAGGATCTGCTGACGTTGCTTTGCACAAAAGTGAGTTTTGGGAGGAGTCTTCTCTGCGGCCCTCTGTTTAGCTCTGCTTTCTCTGCGTTTAACCGTCATTTCTACGCAGAGGCCGCTAAGATACACAGAGCGCCGCAGAGAAAACGAATCAGATGTGCGACTTTTTGTGCAAAGCTGCTGACGGTTATTCTCCGTCACGGTGGCGAGGCGAAGCAGGTACGCGACAACTTCGCGAGTGCCCGTTCGTGAACTCGCCGGGCGATTGTCGCGTTCTTCAACATCTTAAATCCTGTTTCCACCCGATACGTCTTCGAGGCTTGAGGCCGCCAATCGTTTGCTCCGGGTTATCCGCAGTTTGGACACACGGCAGCATTAGGGTTTGGGCGCTCCTCAACGATCCCAACGACCCCGAAGGCTAACCTGCAGATGGGCCGGTCACGCCGGCCCATCTTTTGACGTTCGAGTCTCAGTCGAACTTACTCGTGTGCTGTCTTTCGGACGCCTATGCCGTGTGTGACTTGGCTGGTTTATAAGTTCCGGGGACAGTTCTGGCGGCGATGTTCAGACGATTCCAGCTATTGATCGCCGTGATGGCGAGCGTCAGATCCGCCAATTCTTTGTCGGTGAAAGACTCGCGCACGTGTTCAAAGACCGAATCAGGGACATGCCCTTCTTGAACATTGGTCACCGCTTCGGTCCACGCCAGCGCCGCGCGCTCACGATCCGAGTAGTAGGGAGATTCCTCCCACGCGTCCAGCCCGTAAAGTCGCTGCTCCGTCTCGCCACCAGCTCGCAGGTCCTTCCAATGCATGTCAATGCAGTACGCACAACCGTTGATTTGCGAGGCGCGTAGCTTGATCAAATCAAGAAGCGTTGGTTCGAGTCCGGATCCATGAACGTACTTCTCAACTCCCAACAGTGCGTTAATTGCACCCTGGCCAACCTTCATGAAATCAATTCTTGGTTCCATATCATTGCTCCTTCAAAAGTGTAAGTTGCGTCTATTCTAACAAGAGGAGATTTCGTTTTGGATGTAATCGAGAGTTATTTCCAGTACGATCGTTTCACATGATGTCGGAAAAATTGTTTCTCCTGTTAATCCGATTGTATGAAGGTGCTTCAATTATCCTTCGTCACCCGACTTTCCGAACTCAATACAATCAAATCATGCTCGAACTGTTGAATGGTCCACTTTCAGTTGCGAAACATTCAAGCGTTTCTTACGCAAGCTGAGGCAGTGATCACATCAGCGCTGGCTAACGATCCATTTCCGACGACGGCTGGCTCGCCGGCGAACGAGCTTAATCGTCTTCGTGCCTAGATCGCGGCCCGCGATGTGAATGTGCGAACTCAACTCGCGTCCAGTACCGCCAAAGAACGAGCCATCACGAGAGGGGCGATTATGTCTTATAAAAGCGCAGGGAACGACCCGCTTTTCGTTCCAATTTGATCAGAGAGCCGGCGACGCGACGTTATTTAACTTTCTGTATGTGGAATAAATTGAGAACAAACGATCTACGCCGGCAGGATCGCTTCGCGCGAGCAAAGTGATCACGTCATCACGTTCAGAAAGCAAGGGCTTCAGTTTTTCACGTTGTGAAGCGGTGAATATTGAGGAATCACCGGCGTCTACCTGATGACGCAAGGTCGTGTAGAAATCGCTCGTCGTCTGGCGCGCCCGTTCGTATTCGCCACGCTGAACATCAACCATCGCGGCTGAAAGACTGTTCTGAAGCTGTCGCAGACGCACCTCGCGCTGGGCCACGTCGCGCTGCTCGACCGCCTTATTGACCTTCAGCCACATCGGAACGAACCCCAACAGAAAGAAGCCGACCGCTAGAGTGATGTAGAAAGCAACCGGTCTCCATGAAATCGTGAATGCCAGGATCCTCTGAGTAAATGTCGCCGGTCCGTTCTGTTCTACCGCTCTCATGACTTCGTCTCGCTTCTTATGTCTTGAATGATAGTGGATGGTGAATCAGGCCGAATCAGTAGAATCACGCGCATTGTGAGTGATAACCCTTAGCGCTCTAAGTGATGACACTGATGTATGAAAATCGCAATGGTCTTACGATATGAGCGCACTGGAGAAGTTGAGGAAGGTAGTTATGTTATTCATCGCTCTTATTGTAATCGCATCATTTTCAACCGCTACTGCGCAAACGCCTCAAGCGAACGGCCCGGTATTCAAAGACTACCGTGGCGTGCAAATCGGCATGAGCGTTAAAGAGGTGCGAGAAAAATTGGACCGCTTGAAAGAGGGCGGGGCGGGACAGGACTTCTTTGTATATTCTGTTCGCGAATCAGCGCAGATTTACTACGACTCGAATAGCAAAGTCATGGCTATCTCGGTTGATTACTTCGGCGAAAACAGTAACGCGCCCTCACCAGACGCGGTGCTCGGCGTGCACTTGCAAGCGAAGCCCGATGGGTCGATGTACGAACTCAAACGTTATCCTGACGCGGGATATTGGGTCTCCTATAATCGCACCGCGGGAGACAAACCGATCATCACGATAACCATGCAAAAGATCTAAAACTTACTTCTCATTCAACGAGTAAAAAACACAAAGAGCACCTGAAATAAAAGGGAAACACGCCTCCCACAACTGCAACGTAGTTCCCCATTCAGACGATGCCGTTGTCGAAGGCGTGTGCTTGAGCTGCAATCACGTAAATTAGCTAAAGGAGCACGGATACCGCGTCGTTCCTGCGTGTGAACCGATATCCAGCAGCATTCTAGCTTCATCAATCGACCTGCGAATCAGTGAGATCACGTAGCCTGCTGAGTGTTTACCCTTACGTATGGTTGATATACTCTAAACTGGTCCTAATTAAAACTTGATTTAGCATCTGACGCGCAGTGAAGTTAGAACTCGGAATTCGCGGCAAATTGTTGCTTTTGGTGGCAGGAATAACTGTCCCTCTCGTACTTGTAGGCGCCCTTGACCTCAGAAATATGTGGCAACTAAGTCGGGCTCAGTTGGACGATTCAGTGAAGCAGCAAGTGGATCTCGCGTCGGTAGCGCTCGAGCGCTGGCTCCTTGATCAGAAAAGAGCGCTCGATGCCCTTGCAGCTCTTGCCGGCGATAACGACACGCGCACGCCAGCCGTTCATCAAAACCTCGAAAACGTTCTGGGCACCCGACCTTTTTGGCTGGATCTGCGAATCACAAACTCTGCCGGCACGACGATAATGTCGCAACCGAGTCGTAGAGAAATGCTGCCGACTGCGCTGACTGACTATCTGGTTTCGGAGATGCGTGAGGGTAGCTCATGGACCGTGGTTACTGATCGGACCATGGATGAGGCCCGACCGATAGTGATCATTGCCGTTCCTATTCAGAAAGGCGGCGCAGTCATAGCGCGGATCGATGGCGCCGCCATCAACGCACTTTTCGATCGTATTGAGCTCTCCGCACAAGCGATCATCTCCGTGCTGGACTCCGATGGTCAGGTGCTCTACAGGCGACGCGGTTCCGAGGCACCGACTGAAGTCGATGTGAGTTGGGCGCCACTTTCAGTGCTAGCAAATGTGAAGACAAACGTCGTCGAGCTTACTAGTCCGATTGACGGTATAAAGCGCGTGTATGGAGTCGCGCACGTAAGGGACACCGCGCTGATCGCTTTAATCGGAATTCCCAGTTCAACCCTTTACGAGCCGGCACGTCAGCGTTTGTCTCGTTACACTGTGGTTGGACTGTTGGCTCTCTTGCTCGCGATGGGCGCGGCGCTGGTGATCGAGCGAAGCATCGTCGGTCCTATACGCCGCTTACGCTCTACGGCACAGCGCCTGGGTGGCGGGGAATTAACAGCACGCGCCGCCATCAGTGAAGGCGGCGAAATCGGTGATCTGGGTGTGGCCTTTAACACAATGGCACAGCAGATTGCCGAGCGTGAGGAACGGTTGACTGAATTAGACCGCTTAAAGTCAGATTTTGTAAGCAGCGTTTCTCACGAACTGAAAACACCCTTGACGACTATCAAACTGCTGGCCCACGTGTTACAGCAACGGGGGTTGGCTGAAAGTGAAAGGCTCGATTACTCGAAGACCATTACCATTGAATGCGACCGGCAGATCGACTTCGTTGGCAATCTACTGGATCTCTCACGGATTGAGTCGGGGGCTTACAAACTACGCCAGGTGAAGGTTGCGGTTGACGACTTGATAAGGTCTTCCGTAGATGCTGAGCGACAAAGAGCGGAGTCACTTGGTCTGTCACTTACGATTGACATTGCTCCAAATCTACCCCCGCTCAAGGGTGACTACGAAGCATTGCGAAGAGTAATTCGTGGTTTGATTGATAACGCGATCAAATATACGCCAGAGGGAGGTCGCATCACAGTTTCCGGTGATCGAGCAAACGTCGCGTTGGCAATCATGGTCCAGGATACAGGTAAAGGAATTCCTGAGGTTGATCTACCCCGCGTGTTCGAAAAGTTTTATCGCGCCGCCTCCGAGATAGACGGAAATGGCTCTGGAGCGACGCCCGGAACAGCGGCGCCGGGCGTCGGCCTGGGCCTCTATTTAGCTCAACACGTTGTCGAGCAACTGAAGGGAACAATAACGGTCGAGAGTAAAGAGGGACGTGGCACCACGTTCACCATGTTGTTACCCCGGTGGCGTGATAGCATTAACTCTGACGCGAAACCTGAGGAGAATGCGGATGCCAAAGCGGTTGTTAATAGTCGATGATGAGCCAAATCTCCTCCGAGCTGTCGCGGCATGTCTCAAAGCTGAAAACTATGAAGTCAGCACGGCTCGAAGTGGGCGCGAAGCGTTGGTGCATTTAGCTGAGACAGTACCCGACTTGATAGTGAGCGACATCAGAATGCCGGGGATGGACGGGTATCAACTCGTCCGACAACTGCGAGGCTCACCACGAACGGCCCTGGTTCCGATAATCTTTCTGACTGCAAAGGATGAGACAACGGATCGCATCGAGGGTTTCCGCGCCGGAATCGATGCATATCTCACGAAACCATTCGAGCCTGAAGAGCTGATTGCAGTCGTAAATGGAATTCTTAACCGGGTCGAGCGAACGCATTCGCAGATCGCACGGTTGGTAGGAGTTGCTGACCAGGACGCACAGTTCACTTTTCGGGACGAGGAGTTAACAGACGCGGAAAATCGAGTGGCTCTCGCTGTTTCGCGCGGTTTGAGTAATAAAGAGATAGCGGCAGAACTGGAAATCAGCGTTCGGACGGTTGAGAATCACATAAGCCACATACTCGATAAAAAGCGGTTTAGCAATCGCGTCGAGATCGCCCGTTACATCCTTCAGCAATAAGACCGCGCAGACTCCTAGCATTTTGGCAAACCGTCGGTGGCCCGCAAGAAACAAACCTACAGCCACTCTTCAGGTGTGCTCAAAAGAGAGAAGTGCGTCAAGCATGCAATCCGGCACTAGGTGATTTCACTCACAGAGATCACATCCACTCTCTTGTATAGTGGTTCCAGCGGGCGTAACGATGTCCAAGGTTAATATCTCTCAGGAACTGAAAACATTTCTCAAAGAGCACCTCCATTCGGTCTTCAGCCTGGAGGTATTGCTTTTGTTGCGCCGCGAGCAGACCAGATCCTTGAGTGTCTCAGAAGTCGCAAATGAATTAGGGATTGAAATTGACGTCGCGCAACAACAACTATCAAAGTTGACGTCAGCAAAACTGATTAGCAAAGCGAATGGCGACGTGGAGGAATTTCGTTATGGTCCCGTCGACGAGAGACTTGTATCTCTGGTCGATCAACTGGCGGTTGCTTACGCCAAACAGCGAGTTCCAATCCTTAGTCTGATTCTCACCGAAAATTCCGATCGGACCCGCTGCTTCATCGAGGCGTACAAGTTAAATCGAGTCAGCTAAGCTCTCGCACGACTCCCGCGAAACACGCTGGAAATCAGCGCTATCTGAACCAAACCTTTCACTAGCAAACCCACAGCTACTGCCTGAAGCCAATAAGCCAGATCTGGCTGTAACATGACGAGCACCTTCCAGAAGAATACTTTTGTCATCACAACAAGGAGCAACAACGGTACCGTGAGGTGTGTAATTGCGACAAGGACGCCTCGCCAAACAAAACTCGACCATTCCGCAACTCAATGCACCTGGATCACGATGAGAAAAAGAATCCACGGTGCTTTGCTACCCAAGATCCTCATAACCGTCGCGTGTAATGTGATGCTTTGTTTCGGCATGACGGATTTGGAAGTGACAGAAATGTGAGACGCCAAACACGGCACATACAGATTCGTCAACCAGTATCTCTTCAGAAAAATCTACAAGGAGGCGAAGATGGCAAACACTAATCGAGATCCCGTGTGCGGTATGGAAGTTGATCCCGAAAGTGCCGAGGGCAGATCGCAATATCAGGGTCAGACTTACTACTTTTGCTGCAAGGACTGTAAAGATACATTCGACCGAAATCCGCAGCAGTACGCAGAACAAGGACGAAGCGCCGGCAGATCGTCTTAAACAAGTTCAGCACCCTGCCAAAGGTTTTACGGTCTATCACACCGGGCGCTGCCTAATTGTTAGACAGCGCCTGGGGTTATCTAGCAGATATTCTTTGCACAAAAGTGAGAAGAGTTCTTCTCTGCGGCCCCTCTGTGTATCTTTGCGGGCTCTGCGGAGAAATGACGGTTAACGCAGCGAAAGCAGAGATACACAGAGGGCCGCAGTGAAGACGAATTAGATATGCGACTTTTTGTGCAAGGTAAGTATTTAGTCAAATGCTTGTTAAGGCGTTCTATTTCCTCGCTCTTTTCCTTGCGTCACTCGCTCTTGGTCCCGCGTTGGCTCACCTGTTCGAGTGGCCGAATAAGATCAATCTCTCGCGCGCTGACTATTTGACGGTTCAGCAGATCTATCGCGGGTGGGCATTGCTCGGAATCGTCATCTTCCCTGCGGTTATCTCGGCCTTGGTCCTGACGCTATTGCTTCGCAAGGAGTGGCGACCGTTTGTCTTTAGCCTCATCGGCTTTCTGAGCCTAGCGGGAACGCAAGTAGTGTTTTGGACGTACACCTTTCCTGCGAATCAAGCTACGAACAGTTGGACCATACTACCTGATAATTGGGAACAACTGCGTCCCCAGTGGGAATACTCTCATGCTACGAGTGCTGTGCTGAATGTGATTGCAGTAGCTGCACTAATCCTGTCACTGCTTGCGTATAAAGCAGCGTCCACGCCTCGCTTATTGGTCGTGACACGATAATACGGTCGGCGACAAGTTTGACTGGCTTGCCCTTCCCCTTGCGAGAAGGCCACAATCTTCAAGTCTCTTCGGGAATTGGCTTCCGTTTTTAGTAACACTCCCAAAGTCCGGGATAGCTTGTAACGAAGCCAACTTCCTCAACTTGTATATCGCGGACGAATTGTCCGTTGTTGCTTGAGTAGTGGTAGGTAGTTCCATCCACTCGCGAATAGATCTGCGTAAGCGGTTCAAGCTCGAAACTTGGGAAGCGTAGCCACGCAGCTTTAACTTCCGCTTGTTGTCCTATTGCGAGACCGAGGCGCCGAATCGGCAACAAGTTAGTTGAGGGACTGAAGTTCAAATCCAGATCGATGCAGCTGTGTACACCGGGTTTATCCACTCCATTCAGCTGCCAGCGTTGTTGAGTATCGACGGAGAGTTCAATATCGATGTTATCGTTGCCAAGCCAGCCCGAAACAGAACCAGCTAGTGTCTTCCAACTCGAGTCACATCTAACTAGATAACTCAGCCGGCAAGGACGACGATCGTCGGAAAAGAAAACCGCTGTTCCCTCGAGATGCCATTCAGTATCGACTTGGTAAAGTCTGCAAACCTCATGACCGGGTTGGTCAATTCTGCGCCACAGGATTGAATGCTCCATGGCGACTTACGACTGTTCCAGGCGTTGTTGCCGGACGGTGTGCTCGATCGCTTCGGATGCGAGTTTCGTCGCCACGTTGGTAAGATGCTGTTCTTCGCCATCGGGACTTCGGGGCTCGCGGTAGTACATCGCAAACGAACCGAGCACTTTCCCCTTGCTCGACATGATTGGAGTAGACCAGCAGGCTCGCATGCCAATCGCGATGCCGTATTCACGGTAATCGTCCCAAAGCGGATCGATAAGAATGTCGCTGACGCTCACCGGCGTACCGCGAAACATAGCTGTTCCGCATGAACCATGCTTTGGCCCAATCGGACTACCATCGATCACTTTGACGTAACTCTCCGGCAGGCTGGGGGCGACTGCATGTCGCACGTGATTGCCGTCGTCGCTGAGCAGCAAGATCGAAGCGACCATGTCAGGCGTCTGCCCTTCAATCATCAACACGAGTTTCGTGAGGATTTCGATGAGCGGCGCGTTGGCGGCGATCATCTGCCTTACCTCTTCCTGCTGCGCGCGAAACTCTTCACTATCGTCTTGCGGCGCTGTTTTTATCGCGGGTAGTTTTTGCGTTTCCGCATTAGTTTCGGACGTCTCGGTGGGCTTTGGTTCGGTCATATTAGGAATACTTTCTTGCTGCTAAGACCGCGTGAGTGATTAGTCCCAGCACCACTTGCATTATTGTTCCGGCCAAGACGAACATTGCCGCTGCCAACGCCGGCATTCCACATTTTGGTCCGCTCGTGGCCTCTTCGCGCAATCCTGCAAGGAAAAGTATCGGCGCCAGCCAAAAGAAGAAAACACCCGGTGCGAGAATCGCCGCAGTCCTTGCTATCCATCTCGGCGCCCAATGAAGTCTGCAATAAAGCAGGGTTCCAAGCAGCTGCGGAAACACGAAGACGCTGGCTAACAAAACAATTTCCCAAGCCTTCACAAGCGACTCCATCGAATCATCCTCTAAACGTGAGCTTGCTCGAAATATGGGCGAATTATAGCACGCGCCAATTTGAAAGCTTGCTGGTATTCTAGCGACGCAAAAACTCAGCAACACTCGAATATGTGCGGCCGATTTACATTAAAGAATGTGGAGCGTCTCCTGGATCGCTTGAGGGCTCGTGGTATCGACGTCGACGGTGTAAACGACCCGGTCCCGCGCTATAACATCGCTCCCACGCAGGAAATTCTGACAGTTGTCGAGCAAGCACCCACACGCGGAGCGAAGTTCCTTCAGTGGGGGCTGATTCCGTCCTGGAGCAAAGAGCCGAAGGGCTTCATCAACGCCCGGGTCGAAACAATCGACGAAAAGCCGAGCTTCAAAGAGTCGTTTGAAAAGAGACGTTGCCTGATTCTCGCCGATGGGTTTTACGAGTGGGAAAGAAACGGGAAGATCTCTCAACCCTATTATTTTCAGCTCAAGCAACCGGAACCCTTCGCCTTCGCCGGCATCTGGGACCGATGGCAATCGGATGGTCGCTCGATTATCTCCTGCGCGATCGTCACTACCACAGCAAACGAGTTGTTAGCAGAAATCCATACTCGCATGCCGGTGATATTGCGACCGGAATCATACGGCTTATGGCTTAGCGATCACTCACGAGTAGCGGATTTGAAAGACCTGCTCATCCCCTATCCTGCCGGCGAGATGATGAGCCACGCCGTCAGTTACGAGGTTAACGATGCGAAGGTTGATAACGACTGTCTGCTACGAGAAGTTGAACCGAACGTCGGCGTCAATCTCCGGTTGTTTTAGATGAGGAGCGATCACTTTCAGACTTGAGGAGGATTTCATTCATCATTGCGTCACGATCGATCGCGACCTGCTTTTCACAAAAAGTGAGTCCTGGTGGAAACCTTCTCTGCGATCCTCAGCGTATCTCTGCTTTCTCTGCGTTTAACCGTCATTTCTGCGCGGAGGCCGCAGACGCTAGTTAGGCGGCGGCCGCAGCAGCAGAACCAGCTTAACGTCTCCAAGGATCACTTCAGTGAGCGGTGTCACAATCCCGCCCTGGTTGCGATTTATCGTTTTCCGGAAGCGATCGGTTCGAGTTCGTAATAGCCACCGGCCGCCATTCCCGATAAGAACAGGTGACCGTCTTTGATAACGAAGCTCGTCACCGCTGCACCTTCAGTAACGATCTGGTCATGAAGCGATCCTGCGCCACACTTCGCCGTTGTCCTGGACCACGAGCCGAACTGTAGTTCACCCTTTGCTGTCGCTTTCCACGTGCTGCTGCCACGATTGCAATCGACGCGTATCGTCACGCGGCCATTTGCGCCAAAGGTGATCGTGTACTTCGATTTGTCATCCGGCGCGAAGGTCCTCTCGTCTGGCCCTTGAAACTTTACTAGCTGCCACGACGTGCCGCTGAGCGCACCACTCGCGCTCGACTTCTGGGCCTCTGCAACGAATGACGTTAAGCAAACGGAAACGACAGCGACACTCGGCAATACCATTAACATTCGGATTGCGTTCGTTTTCATTACCTGTTGCCTTTCAGGTGAAAGATCATGACAGTCTTGTAGCGATTGCCTTTCCTGATAACCAGTAAGTTATTAATCGGTCGTCGGCCAAAATTGTCCCAAGCACTCGGTAATTTGATGTAGCTAGAATTCGGGATTCAATCGCCTTTTCCTTGACCACCGTATATGGCTCAGCATAAGACGAGTGAATGAAATAAACGTCGGCACCGGTGTTCACAATGAAGCCGACGTGAACGTCCAAACCTACGATGTAAATCCCCGATCCCCAGTCGTTGACGGCGGCGATGAACTTGTCTATCGGCACGCGTCTGAATCGTTTAACGAAAGGATCAGCAGTCAAACTCAGAATGATGTTTTCTGATGCCTGTTGGGCCAATCGAACTCTTTCAACCTTCCAACCGGCGTCGCGAAGAACAGTTGATACGAAGTATCCGCACGCGATCTTGCCCTGCTGCGGAGTCTCCGAAGTGCCATTGAAATCCCACGCCGTACCGTACCACGCCGGAAATAATTCGTCGTAGATCGACTGCGTGAGAACTGCGCGCGCTTCGTTGATGACGGCAGTCCGTTCTGGGGGCGACGCCGTCTGAAAACGTGAAGCTAAGCTGAGCCTTTGGGCTTCCAGTTGCGCAAGTGCGTCCTTGTAGTTGCGAGTGTTCCGAGTGACAGTCGGGTCGACCGCAGGTTGTCGCTCAATCGGAAGTTTGCCTACGTCGCGTTCACGATACGACGCGTTAACCGCGAAGAGGAATGCGATCCCGCCCACGATGCATAATGCGATGCCTAGCAACGAGTAGAGTCTGGTCCGTAGCATTCTCGTCGATCCGCCAACGTGCTTTGCAAAAGTGAGTTTTGGGAGGAGTCTCCTCCGCGGTTCTCTGTGTATCTCTGCGTTCTCTAGGTTTAACCGTCATTTCTACGCAGAGGCCGCAAAAAATACACAGAGGGCCGCAGAGAAAACCAATCAGAGATGCGACTCTTTGTGCAAAGCCCCCCCAACGCTAAGTCTAAGGACCTGGTTGAACATTCGGCACGGGTTGGAGCCCAGCCTTCAGTGTGGCTAGCCACAGGAATGACGTTAATTGATGTAAATTAACGTGTTGTCCTGGTACTTTTTGAATCCGAATTCGTAGGGCAGAGGTCTGAAATAAAGTAGCGCAGTCTTGAAATCCATCACGTTGGCGAAGTCATACATCTTACGCAGTTCGGCTGATATCTTGGTTGCGTGGGCCGAGTCATTTACCGGCACGAACACCATTAGTTTGAATTTTTCTTCAAACCACGTCTCCGACCCGTAAGCCTTCGCATTCTCGGGATGGAAATTACCTAACTTCCCGACCGACTGGAAAAGCGTGTCGTAAGTGAAAGTAAACTTGAAGGCGAAACTGAACTCGGTGAGCTCTTCAGCGCCGGTGCTTTTCGGGTTACCTCGCACATCTTGAAAGCGGGGAGTCCGGTTGATTTTGGCAACCTGAGATTCAAGAGGAACCACGAGCTTCTTCTCGACCAGCATATCGAGAAACAGTTTGGTCTTCTCGTTTTGCTTTTTTGTTAACTCAGGATCACGGGCCAGCTTGAGTATTTGTTCTTCATCCTGTTTTAGATAAACCAGGACGTACGCCTGATGTTCAACATGTTCATGCGGTCCACCATTTTTCTTGAACAGGAAATCAACCGTTAATGCAGGCTGTTTAGAACTGTTGTCATGGTAGATTGAAACTTTTGGCAAGTACGCTTCCCAAACCGGAGCGTCTCTTTGCGCAAACGCCGCGGACGCCCAAACAAACGTGATCAAGATCGACAGGCAGGCCATTCGCATATGCACCTCTTTCCAAAGAGCACGCAATTCATTTTTGCTGGACGATGGCGATAATCTCATCATAAAGAGCGTTCCTCCACAGCTACTCGTCGAAGCAGTTCGTGAGGGATGTTAGACCCTGTAACCAACAACACAACCCTGCGGCCGGCATATGACGTTTGGTTCTGGAGATAAGCTGCGGTCGCAGCGGCGGCCGCCGGTTCAGCCACGAGATGCTCCTCGAATAAAAGCGTGCGGACACCTTGAAGCAGCTCGTCTTCCGATACCAACGCTACTTCGTCAACCAGCTCACGAATCGCCCGCACGTTTGGTTCGAGCGGTACGGAGGTCGCCAAACCATCAGCGATCGTGCTGCACGTTTCCGTTGTGACTACACGATCTTCCTGCCACGATCGGACGTAAGCTGGTGCTTGGGTAGCCTGAACTCCGACAATTCTGACAGCAGGATGCCGGCGTTTTGCTTCAGCCGCGACTCCTCGGATTAAAGCAGTATCTCCCATCGGTACGATGATTACATCCGGCGCCGGCAGTTCGTCCAGAATTTCGGCGGCGATCGTTGCCGTACCGACAGGCACGAACTCATCGCTCGCGTCATTGAGAAAGTAATAGTCCTGTTCGTGTGCGAATGCTGCCGCTGCGTTTCCCAGAGCCTCAGGTTTCCACTCAACCTCCTCGACCGTCGCACCGAGAGCCACGATCCGCGCACGCTTGATTGGGTTGGGCGATTCGGGAAGGAAGATCGTTGCTGGAAGTTTAGCAAGTCGCGCCGCGTAAGCGACAGCCGCCCCATGATTGCCCGTGCTCGCAGCGACAACGCCTTTAAGTGATCGCCGCTCGAGATTCTTCATCAGCGCGTAAAGAGCGCCGCGTGGCTTGAAAGATCGCGTCGGCAGCTCCGTCTCAAGTTTTAAATGTACTTGGGTATCTGAATCACGCCCGATCCATTCGGCCTGCACCAAGCGCGTAGGACGTAGAAACCGCTGCAACAACTCGCGCGCATCATTGACTTGTTCGCTAGTTATCACTCGTTAACGTCTCAGCTTCGCCGGTGTAAAGCCCACACGGCGACAAAAAATACGACAACTGTACAACCCATCAGCACGGCCAAATGCAGCCATAATCGCGACGCCATAATTCCGGCCATAGACAGCTTTAGTGCCTCAGTCAAATAGTAAGTCGGAACGACACGCATGGCCATATCAAACCATTGTGTGATGCCGATCGACGGAAAGCTTGGAGCGAGCAGGATAATTAAAACAAAACTGGCCCACGTGTTCACCTGCATCGTGTTCTTCAACAGGCTTCCGATCACTAATCCCACGCCGACGACGAAGAGCAGTCCTATTAGAACAGTCAACATCGTCAATGGCCAGTTGCGTATAAATTGGCGGTTGAGGCCCAGCAATAGACCTGCGATCAGCAGCGTGTAGACCACACCAGTCAGCGCTTTGCCCGCGATGATCTCTCTTAAACTCGCCGGCGACGATAAAAGAAAGTCGAGCGTCCGCTTTTCCTTTTCTTCCACGATTAACAGAGGGACGACGAAAGCCCCGGTCATTCCGAAGGTAAGTATCAGAAGCAAAGGCAGAAGCATTTGATCAAGACCGGTTCCCCCAACGATCTTGTCCTTCGCTTCCTTATCAATATCAACCCAGACCAACTGTGCCGGATCCGGCTGCTTGGCAAACGCTCGAACGATCTGGTCCAACAGCCTTCGTAATGCGGCTTGTTCGAAAACAGTCTTTTGATTATTAAGGTAAACGGTGAGTTCTGGTTGCCTCCCGGCAGCTATCTCCGAAGCGAAGTTAGGCGGCACTACCAGGCCGCCGATTGCCTTGCGCGTTGCCACTTCTTTGGGCGTTGCGTCTGCCGAAGCAACTTCAACCACTCCTATCCGCGGGTCCTTTTGAAGCTCAGCAACGATTCCTGAAACGGCAGGATCATGGACCACCACCGTGAGAATTTCGCGGCTGTTCATGTTTGGTAACATCACGCGAAACATCAGAGCGACAAACAACGGCGTGACGAGGGCGGTAAGGAGATAGCGATGCCTGATCGCATCGACGACATCTTTCCGAGTGATTGCGGAGACTATGTTCCAGTTCATTCAGCCAACCGCCTTCCCGCCAGTTGAATGAACACTTCTTCGAGTGTCGCTTCGGCTGAATGTAATGTTCTAACCTGACCTTTGTTTAAGAGTTGCTGTAACTCGTTTCCCGCCTCTGGACCATCCAGTGCGAGGCTGAGGCGTTCGCCGTTGTTGAGAGTTACATTCACGTCGTTGCTACCGTGGGTAGTTTTTAAATTGTTAGGCGTGTCCAGAGCGACTATCCGTCCTTCGCTCAGGAAAGCCACGCGATTGCAAAGCAGGTCTGCTTCCTCCATGTAATGAGTGGTGAGAAAGATCGTCACACCCTGACTCGACATGTCTGTTATCAACCGACGAATCTCGCGACCGACAACGGGATCCAGACCTCGAGTTGGTTCGTCAAGAAAGACTATTTGCGGCCGATGTAGTATGGACCGGGCAATTACCAGTCGTTGCTTCATTCCGTTTGAATAGTTCTGCACTTTATCTTTGGCTCGATCGAGTAGATCGACTTGTTCAAGGACCTCATCGACACGTTGAGGTTCCTGTCCGTAGAGTCGAGCGGCAAATTCGAGGTTCTCGCGTCCCGACATTCGTTCATAGAGATTCTGGTGTTCAGAGACCACGCCGATGAGTGGTTTGAGGCGTTGTTGTTCGGTGACGATGTCGCATCCCGCGACGCGGCCGCGGCCAGAGTCGGGCGACAACTGTCCGCTCAGCATGCGAATGGTGGTTGTTTTGCCGGCACCGTTATGGCCCAGGAAGCCGAATATCTCTCCCGCTTCAACTGAAAAGGAGATGTCGTCGACGGCCCGCAGACTATTGAACGCGCGGGAAAGATTCTCAACCTCTATGGCTTTCATCAATCACTCCTGATGGATTTGTGGCGGAGCAACCTGATCTCGATCTGGTTGAATGATACGTACGGCGGGAAACTATGTTGCAGATTTAACGAAGACCGGACCAGGGATCGGGCCCGTGAGCCGCCAACGCGTGAGCGCCCACAATCAGGTATTCAACGCTGTGCGCGTTGAAGGCGAGTAACAGTTCTTTGAAGTCTGGGTTCACTGGCTGAAGGTTTGTTCCAGGCCAAACAGAGCTCGGTCAACATCCACACCGCTTCAATGCGCTCTTCGGGAGAAGCGTTGTTGGGCGAACCCTCGGACATGCGCTGTAATCTAGCATGCGCACTTTCTCAAGACCGCAGGATGGATTCTCGCTTGGACGGCCTCTCACAAATCTTTCTTCGCGGCGGATTTTCCACTACTTCGGGCAGCGTTGGACACAAATGTTCCTGTTAGACCACCACGTGTTTTATCAATTCTCCAGACGAAACGGCCGTTCGTTGTTCGACGACCGCCGTTCTCTGAGAACGTCGCTTCAACCTTGTCGCCCTCTATCGTCCCTCTTACAACGATCGGAGTCCTGCTGGTGGCAGGCAAGCTTCGGCCATTTTCAGAAATCTTTTCGCCTGTTCCGGTAAAATCTTTTCCCGATTGATTGATTGAAACGTTAAAGCCAACTTTCATGTTCTTGTAAGCTGCATACGACGTTTGCTCGACCGTGTTAACAACATTCCAATTACCCGTAAGATCCGGAACAGCGGAAATAGCTTGCTCATTTGCCGCTTCTCGCGGTGCGTTAGCCGGAGAAGGAGTTTGAACTGTTGGTACTGCTGACACGGTCGCATCCGGTTTGCGAAGCATAAATAGAACGGCTACAGCCGCCACAACAAAAAGCACTGTTAAGGCAGCAACGACCAACGTCGCCGGTCTAAAGGATGACCTTGCAGGGGTGGGTATGGCTGGGCGTCGCAAGTCGGACGGGTAACGAGGTTCGGCGACGGTTGGTTTCGGCCTCACCAAAGTAACTTCGTCATCGTCTTCGGGAATTAGTCGCTGATCGCGCGAGTCTGTAAGAGGGACTACTCTCGAAGGCGTGGCATCGTCGTTCGGTAAACTTGCGGCAACATCGTGCGACTGTTCAGCGGCTTCAATGCCAAAGAAATCCCTCAACAGGAGACGCTCCCTTGCCGTTATCGAACTGTGAACCGGAGGCTGTATCGAGGGATCGAAGTTATAAGTAGCGTCCGGCACGGCAGCAAGGGCATTGATTGCCTGAAACCCGGTGAGCTTGCCAACGCGAGCATCTACAAGCTGCCCGTTGCTAAAAAAGAGTGCGCCGTCCGTCATGCCCGTGCTGATTTGAACCCTGCCACTCGCACCGCGAGCTGAAAGCAAGCGAATCACGTCCAGGATTCCATCGTCCCGAACACCATTACTCATAATCTAACTTCCCCCTTTGTCTGCTGGCTGACACAGCCGTTCACTAATTATCAGCAGATTCGGTGCCGCCGAATTGGTTTCTCCGCGGCGCGCGGTGTATTCTGCGGCCTCCACGTAGAAATGACGGCTAAACGCAGAGAAAGCATAGATATACAGAGGGCCGCAGAGAAGACCCTTCCCAAAGTCACTGTTTGTGCAGAACAGGTGTGAGGCTCTAAAAGGGTTGGCTTACTTCAATGCGTCGAACTGTAACGTTTCGAAGCATTAGAGCGCCGCGTATTTTTCTGCGATCACGTTCAGGTGATGGACTTGATGGCCGATGATGATAAAGCCCAGATCCAGTACTGAGACCTCGACCTCCCAATTCATGCCTCTGGCCTTCAGCATCTCATTATCGAAGCTGTCGTACAGCGCTTTTGTCGCGCGACGCATGGTTACCAGTTCATCAATTAAGTCGTCGATTGTCCTGCGGTTCGCGCCTGCATTTATAGCGAATAAATCCTGCTCGAACCCCAGTGGGATCGTCCCATCTCGACGCGCAAACAAAAGCGCGCGATAACACATTATTCTTTCGACGTCGGTGAGGTGCTGGACAATGTCTTTCACGGTCCACTTGCCGGGCGAATACGTTTTATCAGCAACTCGTACCAGCGCAGTTGTGTCCAGAGCCTGCAACTGCCGAATACTGTGGTCGAAGGCCTGTGGCAGTTCCACATCAGGAACGAGGTTGATGTAGCGATCCCAATACTGCGGCAGCGGGTTTATGTCTGATCTTTTCATCGATTAATCTCTTGATTTAGTTTCAGGGGTGCCGGTGCCTTTCCATAAAAAGTCGCATATCTGATGGGTTTTCACAGCGGCGCTCTGTGTATTTTTTGCGGCCGCTGCGTAGAAATGGCGGTTACCGGCATCTACTCCTGTCGCAGCGCCGTAGTCGGATCCAATCCCGATGCTCTACGAGCGGGCAGCCACGAGGCCAGCATCGCGATCACCAGGAACAGCGCTGCGACTGACGCGAATGTCACCGGATCCGTGGGTTTGACCTCGACGAGCATGCTCGCCAGGACGCGCGTCAGTCCAAAGGCTGCGAGTAGACCGATCCCGATACCGATTGCGCTGAGATAAAGTCCTTTGCCCACCATCAAACGGAAGATTCGCGACGGTGCAGCGCCGAGTGCCATGCGCACCCCGATCTCCGCGGTTCGCTGGCGTACCGAAGTAGCAAGGACGCCATACAATCCGACGCCCGCGAGTAGAGCAGCGATTGTTGAGAACACTCCGATCAATAACAACGAGAAACGTGTCTGCGCCTGTGCCTCGGTTACGAGCGAGTCCATCGGCTTCATGTCGTTGATGAACGTTTCCTTCCCCATGCCACGCACAACGTCACGCACAGTGCCGGCCAACGCCGCCGGATCCCCATCACTACGCAGCGCCCACCACGAAGCGGCCCCGTGGTTCAGATATCCGTCGGTCATGAAAATTTGTTCTCGGCCCGGTTCGATTAGCGATGTGTTGCGCTGATGGACCACGACGCCAATGATCTCTCCCCACTGGGCCTCAGGCGTGCGGACGCGAAATAATATTCGCTTGCCTACCGCTGACTCGTTGGGAAACGCTTTCGCCGCGAGCGCTTGATCGACGATCAGCAAATTCTTATCAGCTCTGCTGTCGTCGTGGGTGAAGGTCCTTCCGGCGAGAAGTGTTGTCCCCATCGCTTCGAAGTACCCGGGCAGGACCACCTGAAGATCGGCAGCTTGAAACTTGCTGCTATCGTTTTGAGCTTCGGCCCCACCCCACCGCACCGGACTAAAACCGCCGGCGAGTGGCAGAGGAAACGACGCAGTAGCACTGTTCACACCGGGAATTGCGTCGAGTTTTTCGCGAAGCTGGCGCTTGAAGTTGTCCCTTTCTTCCGGTGTGTTGCCAACATTGCCGAGAAGTTGAAACGTTAGCAATCCTCGCGGATCAAATCCCAGATTCACACGTTGAATATTTAGGAACGTGCGAAACATCAACCCCGAACCAATCAATAGAACAAACGCAAGCGCAACTTCCACAACTACGACAGCATTACGCAACCCGGCCGCGCCGAGCGCGCCGGTTCGCCCGCTCGCGCGCAATGTCTCCATCAGGTTTGGTTTCGCTGTACGCAGCGCCGGAATCACACCGAAGAGCACCGCCGATAACAGTCCTGCCAAAACAGCAAACGCCAACACCTGCCAATCGATTCCGATCGCATTCAAGCGTGGCAGATTCTCCGGCGCGATCGCGAGCAGTTGACGAATACCCAAATACGCTAGCACCACACCGATGATCGTTCCGAGCGCGGCGATTACGATCGCCTCGGCAAGTGTTTGACGAACTAACTGCCACCAACCCGCGCCAAGCGCTGCTCGAACCGCCAACTCTCGTTCACGCGACGAAGCTCTGACGAGCATCAAGTTCGCCACGTTTGCACACGCAATCAGCAACAGGAAAACGACCGCACCCATTAGCGCAAGAATCGTCGGCCGCACTTCATCAACGAGGTGCTGCTTCATCGGGACGAGCACGATCTGGCTGCCGGCCGTTCGCGCAATCGCATTCTCGTTGCGAATTTTTTCAGAGATCGTGTCCGCTTCAGCCTGAGCTTGTCCCACGGAGACGCCAGGCTTCATGCGTCCAATCACGCGCCACTGGACGTTGTTGCGGTTTGCCACGTCGTAAGGAATGCGCGCGGCAATCCAGATACTCGGAAACTGTTCCATGTTCGCTTTCGGCGGAAACAGCAATTCGAAACCTGGAGCGAGCACTCCGATAATGATTGGCGGTGGTCCAAACGCAGCTGAGACCGGTAGTGGTTTGCCAATCATCGACTGATCGCCACCGAAGCGCTGTTGAAAGTATTCGTTGCTCAGGATAACCATAGTCGGCAACGGCGGCGGCGCGTTCGCAGCAGGTGCAGTGCCATCCGGGCTTGCTGCCGGAGGAGGCTGAGCCATTCCGTCAGACTCCTGAAAATCTCGCCCCGCGATGATCGATGCTCCCATCATTTGAAAGAAATTAGTCGAGACGGAGGCCATGCGGACGCGTTCGGGCGTTCCGTCCAAAGCGGGAACGGTGAAGCGAAACGTATTAACCGCGGCGAAATCCTCGAAGTTGTTTTTCGCGGTGTTGCGCAGGTCGAGAAAGTCGACGTTGGAGACGGGAAAGTCTTTGACATTCCGCTTCTGCATATCGCTGCGCGCCAGAACCAATCGCTCCGGGTCCTTGTAAGGAAGCTGTCGCAGCAGCACGCCGTTAGTGACGCTAAAAATGGCCGTGCTGGCGCCGATGGCCAGCGCGATGGTGATGACGACGGTGATCGTGAAAATGGGACTCTTGCGCAGCGTGCGAAACGCGTAGTAGAAGTCGTTAAGCATGGCGGCAGTTTAGACTTTCTAACGATTTGCCGCCAAGCGAAATCGTTAGAAAACCCACACGTGGAAAGGATCATCCTCAAATTATGACGCTATTGTTTTTAATGCTTTTGCTGGTTGCGCCGTATTTGATGCTCACTCTCCTGGGACGATGGATTCCCAGAATGAAGATGGCTCCATCCAAGCGGGCGAAAGTAGGTCTGTCGCTCTTCTTCGTGGTCACAGCTCTCGCCCACTTCAACACCACTGAAGAGATGGCAGAGATGATCCCATCTTCCGTTCCCTATCGGGTTGAGCTTATTTATGTCACTGGAATACTGGAGCTGCTTGGAGCGATCGGCGTGTGGATACCGCGTTTCGAACGATTGACGGGTTTGCTCCTCATCGTGATGTTGATCGGTCTTTTACCTGCGAACGTTTATTCAGCTATCAATCGAGTCGAATACGGAGGTCATGGTGCCGGGCCAATTTACTTGCTGGCGAGAGTGCCGTTCCAGTTATTCGTGATCTGGTGGACCTACTTCGCAACCGAGCAGGATTGGTTTCGTCGGCAGGTGAGGCCCGCCGCCGGACGTGTTGCTATGTGATTACCGATTCGACTAAAACTCCCAGTCCAGGTCTTTCGCGACGGTCGACGGTGATTTTGGGAGGCGCTATGGTTTCTCCTTTAATGGTCGGGTTCAGATTTCCGGAGCTGGGATGTGGTCATTTCGTCAATGGCTTTGCAAGAAATGGGAGCTAGCTATATGCCAACGCCGCAAGAGCAAGACCGGATTAAAGTGTTTGGTCCACTGCGGCAACGGAAGAATGTTTCTGTCCCTAATTGTAGATAGTAGGGATTAACAAAACTACACACTATGACCACTTCTAACGTGATGTTCGATAGGTTTGCATGTACGGCGATCACCTTGCTGATAATTCTCGTCGCTTGCAATGCCTCTTCTCCGGCCCAGACGAAACGCATCGTTATAGCAGCCAGCACTCTGTTTGACGGCAAAGGTAACGTTCACCGAGACACGCGAATAGTCGTCGAGGGCTCGAAGATCGTCGCACTCGATCCAAATGCCGGTCCAATCGACTACGACCTGCGCGGCCTAACGGTGCTGCCGGGATGGATTGACTCTCACGTCCATATCACCTGGAGTTTCGACAAAAATGGTAAGAACGGCGGTGCGGCTGGCACCACACCGTACGCCACTCTGCAAGCGGCAGCGAACGCATGGTCCACTCTAATGGCCGGTTTCACGACCGTGCAAAGCATTGGTGACGCGAACGACATTCCATTGCGCGACGCAATTAACAACAACTCACTTCCCGGTCCTCGTATTCTGACTTCCGCGGAGCCGCTAATAGGTCAGGGTGAAAAGTCAGGATCACCTGATGAGATTCGTGCCTTTGTAAGAAAACAGAAGGCAGCCGGCGCAGACGTGATCAAGATCATGGCTTCTTTCAGTGTTCGCCGGCCAGAGATGTCGCTGTCGCAGGAACAGTTGAGCGCCGCGTGTGACGAGGCAAAGAAACAGGGACTGCGCGCGCTTGTTCATGCTTACAAAGACGCAGTGCGCGCAGCAAGTCTCGCAGGTTGCGCCCAAATTGAGCACGGTACATTTGCGACTAATGAGGATCTCAGGTTCCTCGCGCAAAGAGGCACGTGGTTGGATCCACAGGCGGGTCTTGTTTTTGAAAACTATTTAGACAACAAAGAAAAGTTTGCCGGCACACCGGGTTTTCCGGAAACGGTGTTTCCGATGATCAAAGATCTGCTTCCGATTTATCGCGACTTCATGAAACAGTCGACGAAGGTGAACGGGTTAAAGATTGTATTCGGGTCCGATGCTCTGGCGGGTTCGCACGGTCGCAACGCAGAAGAGTTTGTGATTCGTGTACGTGACGCGGGTGTGGATCCGATGGCCGCAATGGTCTCCGCAAACTCACTCGGCGCCGAGGCACTAAACCTGGCAGGTCAAATCGGTTCAATCGCTCCGGGACTTCAGGCCGACATCATCGCCATCGACGGCGATCCACTGAAAGACATCACGGCAGTGCGGCGCGTTGTGTTTGTAATGAAAAGTGGCGTGGTATACAAAAACACGCGTCGATAAGAAAATCGTTCAGATCTACTTCTCGCTCGTTACTTTTCGCAGCGCCTCGGCGAGCCACGTTACCTCATTCAAGTCTTTGGCCGCTTGGGTTGCGAGCTCAGCGTCGACAACTCTCAACTCCCGAAACGAAGGATTATCGACAAAACGAATAACGACTTCGTCGAGCTGAAGCAACCCAGGCCGTAAAGCGAGGTTGTTCGCTGGTTCCTCAGCTTCTATCTTCGGAAGACCAAAGCTCTTGCGTAGCCGTTCAGCGATTTTCTTGATCTCGCCGAGTCTCGACCTGATTTCCTTTTCAGTGATCTGCTTATCGCCAGTGGGTTTGAAGAATCGCTTCATCAAGTCGTTGTTGACGAGCTGCAATTTGCGGAAATCATTTCTGAGAGCAAGTTGAGCAAGTAGTTTCTCTCGAGGAGAAGGCGCGACCGTCGAGTCGCGTTTAATGTTGGTCAGCGCCCACCCTCGATTCTGGACGTCCTGGGTCGGGAGCTGGGCTTGTGAGTTGGAGACAGTGAGCAACAGCAGCGTGATACAAAAAACTTGTGCGCTGAGCTGGGGAGCAAAGCGTCGCACGTGACCTCCTCTCGTCAAATCAAGGCGTTATTCAGTTGTCAGAAGAAGCAAATCGCGGGATCACTTATGTAGCGTGCGCAGTATATATAGGAGAGATGGATGAGGCAACAAATTTTTGAATGAGACTAGTGTCGCACTTTTGTAATTTTCGCGGCGAAACGGCCCTGATCCGCGACCAATGTGTTTAGATACAAACGGCGGACTATTTCGACAGGTAATGAAGGAAGTTTTTGAATGAAATCGGGAAACCACACGGAAGACACGACCACAAAACGAGCGATGAATTGGGGCACGGTCATTTTTCTTAGCATCGCGCATCTTGCTGCCGTCGCAGCTCTCTTTTTCTGGAGCTGGCCGGCCGTGATTACGGCAATCGTCCTTTACTGGGTAGGCGGCAGTCTGGGTATCGGAATGGGCTGGCATCGGCTGCTCACTCATCGTGGCTACAAAGTTCCAAAACTTGTCGAATACTTCCTCGTGACCTGCGGTACGGTGTCGCTCGAAGGTGGGCCAATCCAATGGGTCGTAACGCACCGCATACATCACGCTCATACAGATCGAGAAGGGGATCCGCATACGCCGCGTGATGGCGGCTGGTGGGCACACATCGGCTGGATATTGTCGGGAATAAATCATACTGAGGCGACGCTCGCTCGCTACGCACCCGATCTGATAAAAGATCGGTATTACCGCTGGCTCAATAAGTTCTACTGGGTTCCTCAGCTACTGCTGTCGCTGACGCTTCTCGTATTCGGCGGGTGGGCTATGTTGCTTTGGGGAGTGTTTCTCCGTCTGACGCTTGCGTTTCATTCAACGTGGCTCGTCAACTCGGCGACGCACCTGTGGGGCAGGACCAGATTTCAAACCGGAGATGATTCGCGAAACAGCTGGTGGGTAGCGCTGCTGACATTCGGCGAAGGATGGCACAACAACCATCATGCTCACCCAACATCAGCGCGTCATGGCCTGCGTTGGTACGAGATTGACTTAAACTGGCTCGGTATTCGCTTCCTGCAACTCGTCGGACTTGCCCACAGCATTAAACTAGTCCGATTCAATCGCGCTGCTTCCGACTGGCAGCTTGTGCGCGACCCGATTAGATCGGAACGTTGATGCGACTTTACCGCGTCACTCGACTTCGAAAATGATTTGATTGACCGCACTCGCATTTGCGTTGCGATCGTTGACCGTCACTTTCAGCACGTATCGCCCGGGAGCCATCGTCTTCAATCCCACGTTCGCGCCATAAGGGATGCGAGCGAGATCCGAGTTCAATTCAACGAGGACCGGCAGCACCGGACTAGCAACGACACGCTGACCGCCTCGCAAGATCTCAATTTGAGCGTCCAACTTCGGCGCATTACCCGTTGCGTTGTAAATAACCGTAAAGAACGTCATCTGCGATTCGCGTGAAAAGCGACGGTCAACGCTAAACTGAACCTGATCGCCACCTTTTTGTTGCGGCGCGGAAGTGTGCCCACCCAGTAGCAAAGTGCTGAGCGTCAACTTCTTCGAACTGAGTTCGGGAATCTCGATCCACTGCGCTGAACTGCCAACGTTACCACTCTTCTCGTCGCGCGCAGCAACGCGGATTTGATAGATGCCAGGTTTCAACGGGATCTTGTGACTATAGACAACGGACGGATCTCGGACTGCCGTCGCCGCGGACAGCGGATTGACGTTAAGCCGCGTTTTAAAGCTGCCTGCCTGTTTCCCCTGATCATTTAGAACTACACCCGCGAGATCGATCGCGGCCGGCTGTTCCCCGTCAGTACCATAACCGAGCGCATCGGTAGCCATTTGCGTGGCGGCGGTTAGTACCGGCCCGGAGCCGGGCACGTCTAGAAAACTAACGAAGAGTTTAGTCGGCAGACCGGTACGCGCTGAGGGCGCGGCCATTGCCGACATCAATGCGTTACCGACGTTTGTTGGACCACTAGTAGTCGCAGCGGTATCGCTCGTGGACTTGTTCGCTTCGCTCGTTTTGTCTTCCGGCTTTGGTTCGCTCGAGAAGAAGCCGCGGGCGACGCGGACGGACAACTCGGGGCGGCCAGGAATACTGATCTCAACCCGTTTGAAGTTTGGAGACTTTTGATCCTCGGTGCTCGGGCGCCACGCGAGTAAATAATAATTTGAGGTTTCGCGGAGAGCGTCTTTGATCGCATCGTTCAAAG
>Ga0209485_1000031_pt1 | contig 52575 bp, 48 predicted proteins | sample NCAS100_FD_187516 | JGI IMG/M metagenome (GOLD analysis project Ga0209485, IMG submission 187516) | Agricultural soil microbial communities from Utah to study Nitrogen management - NC AS100 (SPAdes) (version 2) | ecosystem: Environmental > Terrestrial > Soil > Agricultural land | place: USA... | reverse complement strand
AAAAAGAGGGCGGTTGTCCACCCTCTCTGATTAAAAATACGTCTGCTTTACGCTGTTTTCGCAGCTGCGAGCTTGTGAAGCGTTGAAGTGGCAAGCTCAGCTACCCCAACTCTGGGCGTTCCCTCCACCAGACTCGTGAGGGTCTTCAATACCTCGGGATATCCGGAGACATTGTAGGCCTCCGCCTCCTCTTTAGTGTCCCAGAAGCTGATAGCTATAGCTTCCGAGCGGTCTGGGGCGACAAAAGTCATCTCATCGCGGAATCCCTTTTGTTTACGCAGGAGTGGCAAAATCTTGCTCTCAACAACGTTGGTAAACTCGGTGGTGGCGTTCGGCTTCAGTTCCATTATGACATGGCGTGTAAACATGGTTAGCTCCTTTAGGTTGTTGGCTATGGACTTCAGGTGATCTGGGTGATTCCAGAGGAGCTGAGAAGGGAGTAAGCTTGCAACTCGGTTCGCCGCGCACCTTATCACGCACCTGCGCGTTTACCTAATCAGGTCTATCCGAAGTGTAATGAATATCGAATTGCTACCAAACAAGATTACTTCGCAACCCTGGTGCTTTGGCCGCTGGTGACTGTCTTGTAAAACAGCTTGATTTTGAGAGGCGACGGGATCACTTGAACGGTTTATAGATCACGTTTGGGCGCTATTCAAGCGATGATCCACGATTCAAGAGACGCGCGAATTCGTTGCTCAACTCCTGTGCACGACTGCGAGCGTAGCGCGACTTACAAAAGGTAAGAGTAGATACTTCTGCTGCAGTTGGTTGTCTGAAGATCCTTTCGGTTGCCTGGAACTCCACGACGCTTAGCTGCGGCTGGTCCTTTTCAGCATACAATGTATTGGTAATTTCCACTTTTGACTCTCTCGCCTTGCTTTCCTCTCTTTTCAGATGGTCCGAATCGTATAGCAATTCCGAGATCAGGGGTCTGTGCTTTAACACACATAGCCGTAGGTAGTGATCTCAGACAGTGTGTCATTTACAATCGCGACGAACAAAGGAGGGATCCGCCACCCTTTTGGGGCAAGCCCGTTTCAGAGTTAACGACAGCTGTGCGAATGATAGAAATAGCAATAGCCGTGATCCTGTTAGGTGGTGCCGCATGGACCACGGTTAGGACTTATAAAGGGCGCGGCATCTCGTCGATTTTCATCCTCGGGTTCGCCGTATTCCTCGTCGCCCTGGGTTTGTCTTTTCTCTTTGGTGACTGTTGGCGAGTTGGTGCGCAACATAAGGTTCGGGAGCGAGTGGCTCAAAATGAAAGCGATACCGAAAGGAGGAAACCCGACTTTCATGCTGTCATGACTTAATAACAACCAACGCATCGCACGTCAAGCAGATATAGTGCGTATGTAGTATATGCTTCATTTGACATATAGTACTACAAAGCGTAAGGTTGGATCGAACCGAGACCAGCTAACTCCATTCTCAGCTCTTCTGGACCCGCCAGATTCGTCTGAAACTTATAGCTCAACTACCAAAAAGTTAAGGGTGTTTACCCGCGCTATCAGTTTGTCATTATTGCGCGTTTGTTAACGCAGCGATAATGGCGTACCAGTTCGCAGCCTCGCAGCCCAACTCCCGGTAGAAACCAAAAGGAGACTGAAAGAAGTTATGACGACGAATATCCAACCACTGCACGACCGCGTGATCGTGAAACGCATTGATGAAGGCGAGCGGGTGCGCGGCGGCATCATCATTCCCGACTCAGCGAAAGAGAAATCCCAGGAAGGTGAAGTGATTGCCGCAGGCCTTGGCAAATACAGGGAAGACGGATCGCGCCAGTCATTGGATGTCAATGAAGGCGACCGCGTGTTGTTCGGCAAGTACGGTGGCTCAGACATCAAGGTCAACGATGAAGAACTGTTGATTATGCGCGAGGATGAGATCTTGGGAATCATCACCCGCGCGGGTGCGGCTGCCGGCGGCAAAAAGAGCAAGTAGGTCCTGGAGTGCGCAAATGGGAAGGTTTGCGAAGTCTGTGTATTCCACGACCCGCAAACTGAGAGTTTGCGTCACACGCTAAAAATAGGAGAAGAGACAAAGATTATGGCAAAGCAAATAGTTCATGGCGAAGAATCGCGAGCGGCAATTTTGCGGGGCGTGAATCAACTCGCCGATGCAGTGAAAATCACCCTCGGTCCAAAGGGGCGCAACGTAGTTCTCGATAAGAAATACGGCAGCCCGACCATCACTAAAGACGGCGTGACAGTAGCGAAAGAAATCGAATTGAAAGATGCGACTGAGAATATGGGTGCGCAGATGGTGCGCGAAGTTGCTTCGAAGACCAGCGACGTTGCGGGCGACGGCACAACCACCGCGACCGTGCTTGCGCAAGCTATTTTCCGCGAGGGCGTGAAAACCGTGGCCGCAGGGGCGAACCCGATGGCTCTGAAGCGCGGTATCGATAAAGCCGTCGAGCGCGCAACTCGAGAGATCAAGAAAATGTCGAAGCCGGTCACTGGAGACATGATCGCGCAGGTCGGCACCATTTCGGCAAATGGCGACCACAGTATCGGCGAGTTAATCGCCGAAGCGATGGACAAGGTTGGTAAAGATGGCGTCATCACTGTCGAAGAATCGAAAACAATGGAGACGGCTTTGGAAGTTGTCGAAGGGATGCAGTTCGATCGTGGCTACCTTTCGCCTTACTTCGTCACTGACGCGGAAACGATGAAAGCCGTGCTCGAGAATCCGGTGATTCTGCTCAGCGAAAAGAAGATTTCGGCGATGAGAGACATGCTGCCCATTCTTGAGCAGGTCGCTAAGTTGGGCAAACCAATCTTGATTATCGCGGAGGATGTAGAAGGCGAAGCCCTCGCAACTCTCGTGGTCAACAGACTGCGTGGCACGATCAACGTCGCGGCGGTCAAGGCGCCAGGCTTCGGTGATCGTCGTAAGGCGATGCTCGAAGACATTGCAGTCCTTACGGGTGGCAAGGTCATCAGCGAAGACCTCGGGATCAAACTCGAGAATATCAAGGTCGAAGACCTGGGTACCGCAAGACGTGTGACGATCGACAAAGAGAACACGACTATCATCGATGGCGGTGGCGAAACCAAAGATCTCCAAGGTCGCGTGAAAACACTAAAAACTCAAATTGAAGACTCCACCTCAGACTATGACCGCGAAAAACTGCAAGAGCGGCTGGCGAAACTCGTTGGCGGCGTTGCTGTGATTCGCGTTGGCGCAGCCACGGAAACCGAGCTCAAGGAGAAGAAGGCGCGGGTTGAGGATGCGATGCACGCGACGCGTGCGGCAGTAGAAGAAGGCATCGTGCCGGGCGGCGGTGTCGTATTCATTCGTGCCGCGAAAGTGCTCGACAAATTCAAACTCTTCGAGGCAAATGACAAGGACGAGCCGGCTGGCGACGTAGACGAACAAATCGGCGTCAGCATAGTCAAACGGGCCCTAGAAGAGCCGCTGCGTCAGATTGTTTCAAACGCCGGCAAAGAAGGCGCCGTCATTGTCGAAAGAGTTCGTCTAGAGAAGAACCCAAACATCGGCTATAACGCAGTGACCGAAAAGTTTGAAGATCTTGTGGCTGCGGGTGTGATTGATCCCGCCAAGGTGACACGTTGCGCGCTGCAAAACGCCGCTTCAATCGCAGGGCTGATGCTCACGACTGAAGCGCTTATTTCTGAGCTACAGGAAGATGACAAGCCGAGGGCAATGCCCGGCGGCATGGACATGTAATTCGGTGGCAAATTGGGAAGCCAACATGTTCACCATGGGGGCTTCTGTTAACCGCCAAAGGAGAGAAGTCTTCTGGAAGTGAGAAACCCTATTAGGGAAAGGTAAGAAACTTATGTCTATGAAACTTTATGTCGGCAATCTCTCGTTTGACACATCGAGGAATGAACTACAATCATTATTCGCACAAACGGGCACAGTCGAAAACGTATCGTTGATCGAAGATCGTGAAACGGGTCGTTCGCGTGGCTTTGGCTTCATCGAGATGTCAACGAAGGAGGAAGGCGCCGCGGCTATCGAGAAATTCAACGGCCAGGAACTAGGCGGACGGACGTTGAAAGTCAACGAAGCCAAGCAGCGTGAGAATCGCGTCGGCTTTTAGGTTAAGAGCACCATTGTGAGGAGTGAAGGGATCTCGGGTTTCAAAAAGACGCGAGATCTTTTTCATTACGAATGTTGGTTGCCCTAAATGGACCACCTGCAGAACCTCATCCGCGTTGGTATGTGTGTTAGCGCACAGACCACCCCCTCCTCCAGTGCTATAAGTTGTTAGCTTCCTTTCGAAATTACGTTTCGACTTGCAGGATCGGGTCAGCAAACCTTCTTCTTGAGCCGCCTTGTAATTCGGCAGAGAGGCCTACGAAGTTGTTCTCTCGGCGTCCGCAGCCGTTTCATCTATCAGGCTGTATCAATCGCCGGAGAGAAAACGTTCAACGGGAATGCATACGCGATATTCTTGAGTGTGTTTCTGGGATCGTTGGCCGTGCTGCTCTTTTTTCAACTTCGAAACTGAAAATCTAAAAAGCAGACCAGGCAAAGCACTTGGTTCAGATTCACAGCCCGTTAAGGGCAGGATTAAAAATATGACTGGAATAGTAGAAGTCAGCAGCAACATTCCTAACGACACCACACCGGCAGCGTGGCCGGGTATCGTATCCAGATTTCAGTTGGTCATCCTGGCAACCCACAGAAGCAAGCAACTCTTACTGGGTGCACAGCCGCGGATCGTAGCCGACAGACTGAAGCGAAGGAATACGAGCATCGCGCTTGAGGAATTGAAGAGAGGTCTAATCCTCTTTAAACCAGTCGCAGTTGAAGAGGTTCAAAGCATGGCGTGAGATACGATGAGCGTCGCCCTAAGTGAGGAAGTGATACATGTTGTTTCCGCAATTGGAAGAAAAGCTGCAAGCATCAAAGCAGGCGCTGAACACCGCAACCAGTGAAAACATCATCGAGCAATGCAAACAGCATCTTGCACTTCTCGCCGAATACAGAATCCAACTCTACAAACTGCAGGACCTCCCAGGAGTACGTCAACAGTCAACACCTTCTCTGTCTAGGGAAGTCCGAGATCGGGAAGCCATTCGAGCAGCGATAGAGACAACGACGCATGAGCGAAATAGAACTCAGGTCCTTCTGCTCTCGTTCACGACAGTTAGTGGTTATGAGGCTGTGGAAATATTCAACCAGCGGAGTTACGACGGACATAACGACTGGGAACTTCGCGCCAGCGGAGTTAGGTTCCACGGCGGAGACAACAGCGATCTGATGACGATCCAGGAAGCCGTCGACCTTGCCAGCCTGCTTCGACGGAAAGACTACGTCGCACAAAACGACGTCTGACCTTCCGTTGAGACTTCGTCCAGCATCCGCTAGTGCCTCTCGCTACGATTAAATAAGCAACCCCAGAGACGATCCTCGATTCAACAGACGGCCAAAACCATCTCTCGCTCGTCAGTTCTGGTAAAAGCGCTTGCTCCAGGAATGTTGTGAATTAAACAATGACTTTGGAGAAGATCTGCAAGACGCTTAAGTGTCAACCTGGTGTTGTGCACTCTGATACTAATAAGAATAGAAAGACGGCCGCAATGTTCCAGTAATTCGTCTATTCAGAATCGCAATCATGAATTTCGCCCATATCCCATTAACCATATACGAGATATAGTGTCTATATGGAATATATTCTATTCTTGACATATATCCGTAGTTGGCATAAGGTGGCTGCGAAACGAGTTTCGCTTACTCCCTTCTCAGCTCCTCTGGAATTTCCCAGATCACCTGAAGTCAACAGCCCAATAATAGAGGAGCAAAAAATGTTTGGACGACAAGTTACTTTAAAGCTCAAGGCCGATTCGGCTACAGAACTTGCTCGCATCGCCGACGTCGAGATTCTCCCGATCCTGCGCAAGCAGAAAGGATTCCGCGATGAGAGCACGTTTATCGCGCCCGAACGCTCGGAAGCGATCGCCAACAGCTTCTGGGATACCAAGGCAGATGCGGAGGCCTATGACCGCACGGCATATCCGGAAGTGTTGAAGACCCTTTCCAATGTGATCGACGGAACGCCGACAGTAAAAACCTTCGAGTTCGCCCGTTCGACGTTCCACCAGGCTGCTACTTCGAAGTTGATGTAAGGCAAATAGATGTTTTCCCCCAGCGGAGGGGTGGACAATGTCCGCCCCCCTCACCGCAAATGCTGATGCTGACAATTTCCAGAGCTTTCAGGAAACCCAAGTGATTAATCTTTATATCAACGCGCGGAGGATCGAAGACGTGACGATCCTCGACCTAAAGGGCAGGGAGAGAATCCACGGTGTCGCGGTAGCGTTGCACAAGTCGATTCGCTGCCTTGCTGACGAGGGAAAGATTCAGATTCTTTTGGACCTGGCCTGGGTCAAGCATATTGACGCAATCGGATTGGGCGAGCTTGTCTCAAGCCACGTAACTCTCGACGACAAAGGCGGAGCGCTCAAGCTAATGCACATGACGGGGAGCGTCCATGAACTAATGGCAAGCACAAAACTTCTAACGGTCTTCGATGTTTATGATGACGAGCCGGAAGCCCTTGCCAGCTTTGTGGGCGAAACCTTACGGATTGTTGAGCGTCAGCCCTTCTTTATGTAGTCGGATTCTCCTGATTCAGTTATTGAAATCGTTATTTTGATAATGACCTACACGGAATGATCGAGAGCGAGGTACGAATAGAAATATGAGTCTTACACAATGTCCGAGCTGTCATCGTTGTTGCTTTACTGATGCATCATCCTGTGCGAGTTGCTATCAAACCCTTCAACCGGGTTTGCTCCACGCACACGCAGTCGCTGAAGAGAAAGCGTTCAGGGCAAAAGCACACACGCTATTCCTCAGCCTCTTCTCTTTATGGTTGGCAATGCTGATGTCCGTCCAGCTGCAAGCTTACTTAAACGGGACTTAGATCTGCTGCGACCAGCAAGGGTTTCGAGCAATACAAATAATAGAAAGAGGAGAACTCCTTGGAGAAACAAATATTCGCAATGGGCGAGCGAGCAGATAAGTTATGCGCAAAGTGCGAGGAGGAACGTGGACACATCGTGACAGCAGTAACCAAACGGGGCCAGATTTCCCGCGTGAGCTGTCCTAAATGCGGCACTGTCAGCACGTTCAAACTCAGTGCGAGAACATCGCCTCGACAATCCAGTAAAGCTCCGTCGCCTTATGACAGAACCCGCACCTACCGTGCAGGGCAAACCATGGCGCATGAGACCTTCGGCGTTGGAGAAGTAACAAAGGTGATCGCGCCGCGAAAGATTGATGTGCTCTTCCAGGACCGGTTGCGCCGTCTCATACATGCTCAAAGCGAGGGCAAACCGGCACTGCAATCCTGATCGACCGGAAACTGGAAGATACCGTCTATCGGTGGTCAGGGATGAGTCGATCGGTTCTGGGATTGGCTTAGCGTATGTGTGTTTGGCGCACAAGACCTTTTCCTGCCCCGGTGCTATTACATCGCTGTTCATGGATTCCCATCAGCCCCGTTGTTATCACTTTCATTGAGAGTTGGTTTTGAGCTATTGGTCCTATTGGTATTACAATCGTGGCCCGTCAAAAACTTGCGACGGCCGCAAAACCTAAAGCGCAAAGTTGGGAACAATGATAATTTGTGACTTGTGTTTGCATTACGGCCTTAGTGGTGAATGTAAGCTCGGCCTCCGCCTACCGAAGAGTATGAGTTGCCAAAATTTTGGCGCGACGCTGGAGAAATTCTGCGCTAATCCCAAGGATTTCGTGAGTGAAAGACAGATCATCGAGATGGCAACCTTTTTTGGAATGAAAGGAACCGAGCTTAAAAAGGTCAAGGTAATGGCTTCGCGCGAAGAGAGCACTCGTCTTTAGAACACCCCGCGAAACAGATTGCGCCGGTCAGGCTTCGGAGTTTTCCGCTCTCTTGAAAACCTGAGCACTTCCAGCAAAGGTCAAGGGATCGGCGACAATGGGGTCGCATTGGAGCAGAGTTGGACCTTTCTGAGATGGCCTCCTGGCTTCCTTAGAGCCTTAATGAGTATTAAGTCTTAGAGAGCCACAATGAGACATTTTGAATGCGCAGGCAAAGGAAGACGAGTAACAGACCAGTCGTTCAATAACACTCAAGCGCAAGGCCCAAACATGGCCCACGGCAAAGGACCGCGAAACCCGTTGAGACTTATGTCGGACCTATCTATTTCAGAATCGAGTTGAAACGCCAGCCCTCCGCATTACACACAAAACATCCAAGTTATTATGCTTCAGCGAGTTGCGTATCAATCATGTTTCGCTCGTACACGATTCGTTCCCATTCTTTACTGTCCTTTACCATCCGCTGTTGTTTTTCTGGCTAGATATTGGCCAGTTGGAAAACTGGGCCTGTAGGGGGGGGTATTTGTTAGTTATTGAAGAAGTGAGATTTACTGGTGGAGCAGAGGGGGATCGAACCCCTGACCTCCGCATTGCGAATTAGACGCTCGGCAAATACGTAAGTGCTTGCCTTTTCCACAGTTGCAGCCACCGAAGAAATAGAGTTTTTCCCGTTCATTCCCATACCTTACGATCCTGTGTACGCCACGTGCCATTATCGCTGCCGCTAACAGGCTAGTTGCATCGCCATTTGAAAGATTCAAGAATCCGACGGTTTATAGATTCATTCGCCGCAGAATGTCGTTGAAACCGGGCTCCGCCCGAACGGTTTCCCAGAGCGGGTCAACCGCAACAAAAGGCATCGTAAAAGCTTTGGCGGCCCAGGCTTTCTCCAGCGCACGCAGACATTTTTCCTTCTCGCCAGTTATTGAATAGATCCTGGCAAGCGCGAGATATGAGTGGAGGTCGGTTTTCAAATCCTTGAGCAACGACTCCTCAGATTCCTTTTGCAAAGCCTTTTCATCCTTCTTCGCCAGCAGTTCTTCAACCCTGCTGGTGTCATATTGCTGGGCCGGCGTTTCTGATTTTCGCAACTTCTGCCAGAAGAGTTGGAACTCGGCGTCCTCCAGGAAATACGATGCGCCTCTCTTGTGGCGAACTTTGACGAGATGCAGTCTCGCGTTCAAGAAATTGGGATCAATTGTTAAAACCCTCTGAAGTTCGCTTTCAGCGCGTTCGTAATCCGATTTGAAATAATGCAGTTCCGCCAGGTCGGTCATAATTACCAGAGCTGTTGGATCCAGTTCCAAAGCCTTTTCCATCTCGCGCTGAGCTTCGTCGAAACGCCCTCGGATCGAAAGATAAACACCGTACCAATGGTGGACCTTTGACGAATTTGGAGCGACCTCGATCGCGCGACCGAGCGATGTCTCCGCTCCTGCCCAATCCCAATGGTGGAACATCTGTAGAAAACCCCGCGTCGCATACGCCTCGTGCAGAGTGGGATCAAGCTCGATCGCTTTGGCCAAAGCGTTTTCGGCTAGTTTGGTGTCGTAGGTGAAGGCGTAAAGATCGGCAATACCCATATAGGGAAGCGCGAAATTCGGGTCAAGTTCGAGTGCCTTGCGGTAAAACGCAAGACAGTCACGGTCCCATTCGCGCTTCATCCATTTTTCGCGTCCTATTAAATAAAACCGGTATGCCTCAGCATTTGTAGTCGCACTCTTTGAAAGCAGTAGCTCCTCTTCATGTTTGAGCTTGACCAGCAGTACCCGCGCGACTTTTCCGGAAATTACGTCTTGAAGCTTTAAAACGTCAGATGCTATTTCCTCAAAATTATCACTCCATACCTGTTGACCGGTTTTGACATCCACCAATCTCAGATTCACCCGCACTCGATTCTCAAACGTCTGGATTGTGCCTTCCAGGACCGCGTCAGTTTTTAGTTCCTGCCCAAACGTAATTGCGTCTTTGCGGCGCTCATTGAATTTTTCGACCGCGGTAAACGGACGCACGATAAGCCGATTGAATTTTCCCAAGCGACTGATGAGCGAATCTGTTAATCCCAGCGCGAAGCTATTCTGTACATTGTCATCGAGATTTCGCAGAGGCAGTACTGCGATGTTTCGAATGGGCCGTGACGCAATGGCAGTCGCGTTGTTTTCAGTTCCCCGCAGTAAAAAGAAACCGGCGAGGACGGCAATTGCGACGGCGGGCAAAGCTAAGAGGCGAAGGGAATAAATCAACCTTTGCTTTTTGGAGACCGTCACTGCAACGGCATCACTTTTGACGGTGACTGAGGGTACACCCACGCTCGAGTCCGTGATTTCTTCTTCGTGCGTAATCTTCAGCGAAGCGCGGCGCTGCAGGATAACCTCTTCAATTTCGTAGAAAGGCGCCTCTTCCCAGCTCTCTTTGATTTCCGCCGTGAAACGATAACCGCGCTTGGGCAAAGTTTCGATAAGGCGACCCTCATCCCCCAATGCCTTGCGAAGCAACGAAATGTTGCGTTTGAGCCCGCCCTCCTCGACGGCGGCGTCGCGCCAGACGGCATGCAGCAGAGTGTCTTTATCGACGATCTGGTTGGCGTTCTTGACGAGTACCAGCAGTGTCTCGACGACTCTTGGTTGCGCTGCCAACGACACACCATCGCGATAAATCAGCCGGTTGGTCGCATCCAGCCTGATCGAACCAAACTCATAAAACTGGTTAATTTGCTTTTTCATAGCCGCGAACCCTTTGCGAAGTTTTTCAGAACCTTTCCCGAACGACTTCTCGTGTCTGAACCAATAAGCTCACTCCGCGAATCGCAGCATCGAGGTTTTTATGGATTCCGCAAGGCCATCTAAGAGTGGGCCAATCATAGCACCAGCGGTGCCGGCAATCCAGAAAATCTCAGACGGAGAACTTGCAGACGGAGATCAGGCAATGCGATTCAAACAGCATTTCCGATTCCGCTGCATTCTCCGACCTGCGATTCGCCACTTGAATGCATCGTGAAAAAGCGAACTAAGACAGAAATCAGCCTCGAGATTCAGGAGCAGGTGGCTATCCGAGCGCATCGGATCTCAATGGCTGATTGTCCAGCATGCCGGAGCGAAGTGCGAATGATTCCGGCGAACGACGCGGCCATGATTGCGAAAGTAACAGCCAGGGACATCTATGAGCTCGTCAATTCCGGCCAGCTTCATTTCACTGAAGACTCCCACGGCCTGCTCTACATATGTTCAGAGTCGCTCAGAAACCTGCGACCCGTTGAGCCAGGTGAAATGGTAAGAGCCGCCGATCCGTCGAGTGAGTAATCCTTTCAAAAAATCCAAGGAAGTGAAAAGACATGAGAAAGAATTCGACTAACGCCCACCACAGCTTCGGCAAAATGATCATGACCGTCCTCTTTGTGTTCCTCGTGACTGTTGCCGCGCAGGCGCAAGGCAGTGGACCTGGATTCCACGTCTCAACCAGATTCGATAATGGCTGTGCGGGTAGTCAGACAGTGAGTTCGCCGACGCCGCCGGCCTCTATCGGTCCAGTCACTGTGCCATGCGTGAGCGGCAGCGGGACCGCCGCGGCCGAAGCGGGCGCCGGCACTTTGCGCGCATCAAGTCACTCTGCGCACGTCTGCTGCGGCTCAGCATCGAGTGTCAACGGAAGGTCGCGTATCCAGATCGAGAATGTCGTGATCACTGGACCCGCCGCCGCCAGCATTCCCATTTCGCTTAACTTCCATCTGCGAGGCACGATAAACAGTCACACAGACTTCGGACAGGCGGGCATAACACTCTTCATGGCCCTGCACGGTTTCAACACCCTCATGATGAGTACGAGTGAGATCTTCATGAGCCCGTCTGGGATCCTGAATCAGACGGGCGTGTTCGCACCGATGAATGTGACGTTTCCGAACGCCACAATTGATCAAGCGGTCACCACGGCGACGGTGAACGCAGCACCGAATCAGCCGCTCACGTTGGAGTTCCAGATGTCGGTGTTTAGCGACATGGCGGGTCTTGGCGCGACGCAGAGCGATTTCTTCTCGGGAGCAAATGGATTCAGGCTGCCGTTCGGGACTCCGGTGTTCAACCTGCCGCCGGGCTACACCATCAACATTCCGGAACTGAACATCATTAATAACTTCGTCGCCCTGCCGGCGGTAGTGTCTGGCGACATCTTCATCGTTGGCACCAACGCGAGCGAGATTAGTTTGGCCGGAGTGACCGAGGTAACGGGTAACGTCGTGATCGTTGACAACGCGGCGGCGACAGTAATCGATCTCAGCACCCTTCAGACCGCTGGTGGGAATGTCGTGATCGATGAAAACACGGCAGCGACGGTAATCGATCTCAGCTCACTTCAGACCGCAGGCGGGAATGTCGTGATCGATGACAGCACGGCAGCGACGATCATCGATCTCGGCTCACTTCAGACCGCAAGCGGAAATGTCGTGATCGATGACAACACGGCAGCGACGGTCATCAATCTTTCGGCACTGACGTCCGCCGGCGCTGTTGATGTGACAGGCAACACTTCAGCAACGGGCATCGATCTCCCGGCACTGACGTCCGCCGGCGCTGTTGATGTGACAGGCAACACTTCAGCAACGGGCATCGATCTCCCGTTACTGACGTCCGCCGGCGCTGTTGATGTGACAGGCAACACTTCAGCAACGGGCATCGATCTTCCGTTGCTGACAAGCGTTGATGGCACTGTTGATGTGACAGGCAACACTTCAGCAACGGGCATCGATCTCCCGTTACTGACGTCCGCCGGCGCTGTTGATGTGACAGGCAACACTTCAGCAACGGGCATCGATCTCCCGTTACTGACATCAGCCGGCGCTGTTGATGTGACAGGCAATACTTCAGCAACGGGCATCGATCTCAACTCGCTGACGACGGCGAACGGCGACGTTACGATCGCCGATAACGGCCCATGTACCAATGTGATCCTTGCCGCGCTCACAAATGTTATGGGCAACCTCATAGTCGAATCGTGCGGCACCGGCACGTTCACACCTGGTCCTGCGGCGCCAGGCGGCAACACGACGCTGACGACCACGGGCTACACCATCATCAACGGAACGACTGCAAACGGCACGACAACCCTCAGCAACACAACCTCTGAAGCGTCGATGACTGCACAACTGCCCGCGGGCAGCTTCACCACACCGGTGAGCTTCTCGCTCACGCATCTCGATCCCGCGACCCTCGTGCCCGAGCCCGGCCTCGATGCGAACAACGCGCCAGCCACGATCGATCCGGTCGCGGCCTATCAGATCACGTTCGGCGTGCCCACGCTCAATCAGAACGCCACACTCACCTTCGATGTGTTCCTGAACGCCCTCGACACTGCCACCGCCGACGCGCTGCTCGCCGCCCTTGCGAATGGCTCAGCCTCGCTCGCGACCAAGGGCGACGCCGAGAGCAGCCAGTACCAGGCGTTTCCGATCTGCAGTGCGGGCCAGGTTCCCACGGTGGGTGGCTGCGTGCTCGCACAATTGCTCGACGGCAATGGTCAGCCCAGCACCGGTACACCGGCCATCGTGCGGTTCTCTAACATCGTTGGGCACTTTTCGACGTGGGCCGTTGCTATTGTCACGCCTAATGCAGCTCCGACGAGTGCTTTCAACGGCCTCCTGCCGCCGTATCCAAAGCCACCACACACGACTGTGCCTACATTCAAGCGCGGTAGCGTCGTGCCTTTGAAGTTCAACTGGATCGATGCCGCCGGCGTCATCATCGACAGTGCGAACGCTAATCCGACAGTGTCGGTGTCTCCGACAAACTGCTCACAGCAGGCGACACTCACCGACACGATAGCCATGGAAGATGCAGGGAACAGCGGAGGGCTGCGCTATGACGCGACCACGATGACATGGGTCTTCAACTGGAGCACGAAACCGCTTGCGGTCGGGTGTTTTGTCGTTCGAGTTACTCCGGGCAGTTCCACGTTTGTGGCACCGGCCAATACGTTTCCCGTTGCTCTACGCGACCAGTGAGAAAGCAGGCCTTCGGCAGTCTGGCCCTAACTTGAGGCTGTCCAAGTAGGCCGAATGGTCCAAGGCTGGATGACTTAAGGAGGATGGACAAATGAAACGCTACGCCAAGATGGTGCTTGCAGTGACGGTCGTTATGTTTGCGTTCTTTGTGAAAACGACAAACGCCGCGCGGACGCGGTCCAATACAGACCCCACTCTAAAGATTAGTTGTGAAAACAAGCTGTCCGGTGGTGAAAAAAGTGAGTGCAAAGTTACCGTGCTTGAGACCTCTGAGAATGAAGTCGCGATTTACCTTGCCAGCACAAACCGTAGCTTGCTTCAGCTGGAATCTAATGAGGTGAGGCTTCTCCCCGGACAGTCGTTTGCCAGAGTGATCATTACGACCTCACCTACACCGATCAAGACCACGGTCGTCATTAAGGCTCAACTGAGTACTGACAAGCAGATTCAGGCTGAGAAAAGTATTGAACTGGTACCCGCCTTGATTGCTTCAGTTCAGCTTTCAGTTGGTTCCTTCGTTGGCACTCACGGGGCGAAAACAGGTTGTAGCGTGAAATTGAAAGCGCCTGCTCCTCCAGGCGGCATTCAGCTTTATCTAAGTCCGTTGAAGATATCGCCGGGACTTTTAACAACAAGGGATCCTGTAACGCTTCAGGTGCCGCCTCAGTCAGTTCCCGCCGGTCAAGATAGGATCGACTTTCAAATTCCGTACGACGGACTTTATCAGGGCTACGAAAGTATATCTGTGTTCGGGGTTTCCGATTTCGACTCACAATCGCGAACAGTCGAGCTGGTAGTCGCACTCGAGCCTCAAGATACCAAACAGCAATGGGCTGCCATTGCCGGCATTTCCAAGAAAGTCATATTTGAAGTTGTTCCTCTTCGCGTTAATTCATTATCGGTACAACCATCGACATTGAATGGTGGCGAAGGTCTGGCAACGTTCACCTTGACCGCCCCACCCGGTAATTCTGAAAGCGCATATCTCAGACCAATCAAGACCAGTTCGGCCAAATTATGGGCGGTGCCGTTGGGCGTGAGTTGTGCCGCAGCAGGTCCAACGGATTTGAATGCAGAATCTAATGGATTGCCACTGGTCCAGGGAACCTCCACTTACCAGTTCAAAGTCTGCTCCGCCACAGTCTCAACAATCGAAACAATGAATGTGTCCGTCCGGTTAAGGAGCGGTAGGTTCGACGCTCCCGTCACAATTCAGCCTTAACCGAATCAGGGAGGTTCATGAACGCGGAGTACAGTCGCATCCAGAGGAAGCTAAATAATGAAAATCAAACTGCTAGGTTTTTTAGTGTTGGTGGCCATCACAAAAAGTGGCCTTCTTGTGGAAGGGGCGGATGGTTTACCGGCTCGCTTCGATAGTGCTCCGGACGATGCGGACTCGATTGTCGAGGTCGCCACCCATTCGGTGACAACCTTCAACGACTTCATCAAGTCGAAACATTCCGAGGCGCTGAGCATCAGTGCCACTGGACTTGTCGCAACGGACGCGTTGAATCTCCACGTCGCAAACATAAGACAGTCTCTTGTCGACCGTCAGACGAAACGTCTTGAGGATCAAGCCGCGAAAGATGCTGAGTTTGCGCAAGAATCCAGAGCACGGCGTGAGCGGATGCAAAACGTGATTTCGGACTTTCTCCGGAAGGTATCTGAAATATCTGACGCACAGCGTTCAACCGAAGTCGTCTCTCAGGCTGCTAAAAGCCGCGAACATTCGGCGATTCTCGTGAATCTGATTAACCAGAATGATCGCCCTGCGTTAGCCAGCCACCTCCAGAAGAATGTTGCCGTAGCAAACCTCAGCGTGGTGGATGTCCGGTCAGACGTGGGAGCAACTGTGAAATTCTCAGTTGGCAGAGTCATCGTTTGCTTCTCCGTTGCAACAGCGTGCGACGGCAAGACTCACACCGTAACGCTGAATACGACTCTGATTGTGCCGAAATCAGAACTCAGCGCCCTATTAGAACTGGCTGTCAGCAAAGTCAGGACCCTGGAGCTCCTCCTCAAGGATCTGGAATCGATACGTGAAGTGAGGAACGAGTACACGCAAAGGTTCCGAGAGGTCGACGAGGCAAGTCAGCAAGCAATGGATGCTTTAAGCAGACTCGTGAAGTTCTTGGCTGAGGCGCGAGCAGCGATCAACTTGTGAGGTCGTTTACCTAAAAGAAAGGCATTCCAATGAAGAACAGAATCCAATGCACACTGACCATAAGACGATCTGTAGCAACGATGCTGGCATTAAGTATCGCGATCACTCAATGGGGAGTGATTTCGCAAGGTTCCTCAGCAGTTGCCCTGATCGTGAAAACCAAACCATCAGCTACTTATCAGCCAGATGATGTCGACGAAATGGTCCAAGCTGCGAAAGCCGGAATCTCGACTCTGGATGCAAGCAACGTTGCTCTCATTGCGAAAGCAACCGTAGCGTTTGATGCGCTTTCAGCAGCGGCTGCACAGCAGCAAAACGATCTCGCGGCTATCGCCGCCCAAATACAGGGTTTAATCGAAGAAATAGAAGCTCTACGCGCACAGATGAATGCCGTGCGAAACCAAATCGAAAACCTCGCTCAAAAACTGGACGAGATAAAAGCTAAAGCTGGAGCTCTCGAACAATGCACAGCGATGAAAGGCCTTCTAACACAGGAGTATGACAAGTTGATTACTCAGGTTAAAGCCAGAATCGCAGAGGCCGAGGCCAAGAACCAACCAACAACAGCGTTCAAAGAAGAGTTGCTGACTCTCCAAAATAAGAGTGCCGAAGCGTTAAAAAAACTTGAGGCAGCGTGCGCAAGCGTTCTTAGCCAAATCGGAACACTAGAAGACCAGGTCCAGAAGACAGCAAAGGTTCGAAGGGTTTTAGCAAGGGTTTCAGCAGACCCAACGAAGGCCTCACAGTTCGTACAACTAATCAAAAGTAACAACCGAACTGGATTAAGCGAATTCCTGCATCGAGAAGCGGGCGGCGGAGATTTCGCGATCAGCGATGCAAACGTCGTCAGCGGGCCACTCGTGGCTTTCCGTGTCGATTCGATCTCGCATTGCCTATCAGTCGGAAGTCAATGCAATGGCAAGTCTTACCTTCTTACTAGATGAGGCTAGATGGTTATGCATGTTTGGACAAAAGTTCGCACCTGGATCGTAGTGGTAACACTCATGTCCCTAACACCGGTTTGCGGTCGATGGGTAAAGGCAAGCACCATCCCTTCTCTAGACGAAGTTACGACGCTTGCACTTGCGACTAAAGAAAGTCTGGCCGCACTTGAGGCGGAGTCGAATCAAGCTGACTCGGATCTGAAGATCATTGTCGCCAAGATCAACACGCGTCTCGCTGAGTTCAACCTGTCAAGCTCCAAGTTTACTGAGTTGATAAACGATTTGGCCCGCGAGGACAAACAAGCTGCAAGGCTAATGAAGGAGCAAGCTCTCGTGAGCGCCGAATTGAAGTTACAGGCAGATAACGACGCGATTGACTCAGCAATAAAAGAAGCTAAAGAGAAAGCCGAGAGAGCGATGGCAGCGGCCGAGATGGGTCTCTATCTCGGAACTGTTAGTAGCCTAATTACGGTTTCAGGGACCGCTAACACTCTGACTCAAGGAGACACTCCCGGATTCACCAACCTTCTTAGGAGTTATTTGCCGACCGTCAACTTTGAGGTTTTGGAAATTCGAAAAGATATCGGAATCACCGTCAGAGTCCGCGTCGGCAAGTCGATTAGCTGCTTGTCGAGTAAACAGCAGTGCAGTGGTAGATCATATTTGATCAGCAGGTGACGGGTCGTGCCATCGATGAAGCCCTCTTCAAAAAGCGGGGGTAAGCCTTACTTATTAATTAGATCCATTGGAATCAACCAAAGTGAACTGCATTGAACCAACTACCACTTGAAAGGAACGACCGTCATGAACAAACGCAACAAAAACAATATGAACCGTAGAGACTTTGTAGCTACGAGCACAGTTGCCGTAGTGGGCGCCGCAACCTGTTTCAGCATCGGCGCAAGGGAGGCTCTGGCGCGCGCCAGAGCTACTGGAACAATTACCCTAACAGCCGAAAACCTTAACCGCCTGTTCGAAGAACATTACAAATCCGGTCGAATCAAGACTGTCGCCAAAGAAATAAGCGCTGACATCACCGGGTGGATCGGCAGGCAATGCACTCTCACTCCGCTACAGGAACGAAGGGTCAAGTCGATCCCTAAGGAGAAGTGGGATGACGTTCGCAAGGTCCTTCAAGTTGTTGCCGAAAAGGGAGGCAGGCTCACCGTTGAGATCTCTGATGTCGAAGGGGTTTTCAAACATCACGCTTCACCGGGGATTTGCGTTGGGAAAGCCAAGACCACGACCACGAACCCCGATGGCACTACCACTACTACCGAAGGCTCCGTAGTCATTGCGACGTAACCGTGAACAGCTCGGTCTCGCACTCGGTCGCTCATGAAAGCGTTTCTATGGCTAAACCCGCCCGCAAAGGTGCAAAGGCGCAATCTCCCCCGCAGGGTGCTTTTCGCGCAAAGCTGCTGATGTTGATCATCTCCGTCGCTGTTGTGCTTTTGCACAGTAGTTATCTTGCGCTGGCGGCTGTGCCTGACGAAGCAGTACATGTCAGCGCAAATTTTGGTGCTAACCAACCGCTATCACCAAGAGGTCGAATTGAACTTCACACGTCACGTTCTCTCCTGGAAAAGGAAGGACGCTTCGCTGTTGTCATAGGCGACACGGATGTAACGTCATTGTGTGTTGTTTCAGGGAATGACATCGTCTACATACCAAAGCCCTTGCCACTTCCTCGTGGTGAAACGAGCGTCATTGTTTATTTGGTGTCAGCTCAAAACGAATGGACTGAAGTCAGTCGCCTGCCATTGTTGGTTGAAGAACCGAAGATCAGTCCGGTTACTACAACCAAGAGTGCAACTGAAACTCCGGCGCTGGCGAGACCGCCGGCGCAGTCGTCTCAAAGCCCCGGCCCGTTTCAGTTCATTCCCAGCGTCTCTGTGAATGTGAAGGCGCAGTCAACGGCCTTATTTTTTCCGGAATTGAGCAGGCCGGATCGCATCAACTTCACCGATATCGCAGTACAGATGACGCTTCAGGGCAATTATCATAACCAGGTAGTCTCGATTCAAAATCAGTTTGATTTCGCGGGCTCCTCAGTTGAGAACGAGGCCTTGCGATTCGGTCGACTCGGATCCGAAGCGCCGCAATTCGATCTGTCTGCTTACACAATGCAGTACCAGGTATTTAGGTCTAAGTTAAGGTTGGGGAATGTTTCGTTTGGAAGCAATCGCCACTTAATCAACAGTTTCGCCAGTCGCGGAATCTCTTTGACGGTCCCGATTACGAAGCGCTTTGACATCTCAGGCGCCATGATGAACGGCACTAGCATTGTTGGTTACGAGAACTTCTTTGGCGTGAAGCGAAAGCAGCACAGAGTTTACAGCGCAACGCTCGGTATCGAGGTACTCGAGAAAAGACCAGGTGGGTTTCGCTTAGAAGTCTCCGCGTTGAATGGATCCTTATTACCGTTAAGTAACTTCAATCAGGGATTGGTAAGCGATGCCGAAAAGAGCAAAGGGGGAAGTATTCGACTTGTTGGATCCGACACGTCACAGCGACTTCGTTTCGATGCTGGCTTTGCGCGAAGTCGCTTCACAAACCCCGGCGATCCGTTGCTTTATCAAGGCCGCAATGTAATTCCGGTAAAGCCTGTCTGGCGAAACGCTCGATACCTGGATCTCAATTATGATCTACTACGTAGTTACAAGCTGACGGATAAATACCCGCTAAGTTTGAGCCTTGGTTATCGCCACGAGCGCGTTGATCCCCTTTATAAGAGCGTAGTGGCGTTCGCTCAAGCGGATCATGTCAATAACCAATTGGACCTCACGGGAACGTTCGGCACAATTAACTTTGCCGGCAATTACACAAGAGGTAACGACAATCTCAACGGCATCAGGTCGATACTGCAAACGCTCTCTCGACGCTCTGCCTTTAACATTTCCGCCGCCGTCACTTCTTTTCTGGGACACGAATCGACATCACGCTGGAATCCGCGCATCTCTTATAACCTCGATCGATTGCAACAGTACGCAGCGTTTGTTCCTGTTAACGGTGACTTTGTTTCGTCCACGCAAATACCTGATCAAGTAAGTCTAAATCAAAGCTTTTCAGCCGACTGGCAACTTACTTCAACGGTGCGCGCCGGATATCGATTCAACTATTCGTTCCAGGACAACCGGCAGGAAGGTCGCCAACGCAGCGATCTGTTGAGCGAAAACAACTCAGTCACCATAGGCTTAAATTTGATTAAAGACCTCGACTTAAATTTCGACATTGGTGCCGAGCGGGCCAGCAGTTTTCAACAAGACACAATCAACAACACTTTCCGAGTAGGAACCAACATAACCTGGAGGATGACGCCGTCGATGGCATGGGCCCTCAACGCATCCACAACTGGAGCCGGTGATCGGGCAAACACTACCCACCGACGTGATGCGGATTTCGAGATTCAGTACACGTGGCGTTTCCTGAATACCGAAAAGAATCAATGGCGCAAAATGCAGGGACAGTTCTTCATTCGTTACGCAAACCGATATGGTGCGACGCGCGATCTGCTCTTCGGCTTCAACAATCTCCATAAGCTACAAACAGTCAATGCCGGACTAAATTTTACATTTTTTTAATTTAATAGGATGACACAGAACAAGTGATCGAAAGGTATCGATGAACAAGCTTTCAATGAGAACAAAAAACGGGATTCGTTCGCGCTTAACCTGGTTCTTTCTTCTGAGCGTGTTCGCCGGTTTGCCCGGCTCGGTGTCAGGTCAGATTGCAGTCAATCCGACAGGCCTCAATGTGAGCAGTCAAGCTCCTACTTCAGCCTTCCTCACGTTTGGCAATCTCAACAACCAGATTCCAGCTGAAGCAACGTGGTGTGGCGCGTTGATTCCAGCCGCACCCGCGCTTGGTGTTAAATGTAATCCAGCAACTATCTTCGGCGTAATTCCCGCTCGCTATGACCGCACAGCTGCTAGTGGCATAAAAGCCTACACAGATATCATGACGTTGCCCGCTTCGGTTGCGCGCCGCGCGTATCAAGCAGCTGCGGCAGGCGCAACGTCGAGCTTCTTTTTTGTCCGACGATTTGTGAGCACCGTTGGAGGACCGGATGAGTTCGTGGTTGTAACGTGTCGCATGTCAGGAGGATTCGCAGGTAGTCCATTTTCCCTTACAAATGTCATGTTGAGTTTCTCAGATATTGAAAAACCAATTCTCTTTGTCCGAGAAGGCGAAACATTGCCTCAAATTAAAGCTCAGATTACCTACACGGGCACAGGTCGACTCCAGGGCCGCTGGGAAGTGGTCCAACCTGGCGAGGAATTGCCGAAGTCCGGTGATCTACTGACCGAGGCCACTCTCCCTATTGAGAAACGTGGTACTCAGCGACGTTATACTCAACTAAGTCGATTCAATGTCTTCCTTCCTCCCGATGGTAAGTACACGCTTGTTGGCCCAAACCCAGCGGAGTTGCCTCGAGCCGTCGCCGGTGAATATCTCTTACTGCTCAGAATAGAAGCCTCGGACGATGATGTTACAGGTTCAAATTTAGCCGCTGTGGGAGCTGGACCAGGTATCGTGAATAGCGGTGCGGTTGCGGGGTTTCCATTACCAGTCCTGCGGTATTTCGTAGGCGCAGCCGCAGACTCGACACAGGGGATTATTCGCCAACTAACACCCGCCGATAACAAAACCTTCGCAGTCAAAGAGTTTGTCGATTTTGCGTGGCTGGATATTGATAAGGGCGCCTTCTATCAGCTTGAAATAACCGTCGACGGCCGAAGGTTAATAACGGCTGTGCTACCCGCGCGGGTCGGAAGTTATCGGGCCCCATCATGGTTGCGTGAACGCGCAGGACAGAAGACTGTGCGCTGGACAGTGCGCGCCTTGGGCGAGAATGGGCAGCACGTCGGCGAGTCTCCCTGGCGTAGTTTCAGTTTTGCGCAGATTGAAAATCCCTAGATTCCTCTTGGCAGGAGGCCTAGCGCACCGAACCATTTGTCGTCAACGATCTTGGAAACGATCCGAAAAACAGTTCATCAATGTAACACCACCCCAGTCTTCATATTGGACCATGCATCTATCGCTAAGACTCAACACAGGCATCTCTCGAAGAACATCTAGTTCAGGTGTTGCCTGAACGCTATGCTTCGTTGGTGCTTAGATCTGTCTCTCGTAAAGGCGCGCTCGAAGAACGGTAATACGAAAGTTTCGCCATGTCCAAAGTGACTCCAGACCTCCGCATTACGCGAAACGATGTTAAGAGCTTTCTCTGTATACTTTAAAATCAGCGGACCAGACAGCGTCTTCTTATCTGTTCCCCTTCTCTACTATTCTTTACCAACCGCTGTTGTTTTTTCTGGCCAGATATTGGCCAGATGGGGAACTCGGGTCTGTCGGACTCGTGCTTGTAAGTTGTTGAAGAATCGAGGTTTATTGGTGGAGCAGAGGGGGATCGAACCCCTGACCTCCGCATTGCGAACGCGGCGCTCTGCCAAACTGAGCTACTGCCCCACGCGGAGTGTCATATTAGGAAGCGCAAGTGAACGTGTCAAGGTTCGCTGTTTCCAAGCCTTCGTCTAGGCTCGCAATAGATCAGCGCGAGGTGAGTTTTGACTGGATAAGCGTAAACATCTCCTCCAGTCGGTCGATACGTTTGCCACCGCCTTGTGCGAGATCTGGTTTACCGCCGCCGCGGCCGTCGAGCATTGTGCACGCTTCCCGCATCAATGAATTCATGTCGCCGGCGGCGTCGGACGAGCGGGCGAAGACGAGCCGCGCGCTGTCCTTATCGCGAGAGGCGAGCAAGGCGATAGTGCTTGGGTTGGCCATGAGGGCTTGCGCAAGTCTTTTTAGGGACTCTGCGTCGTGCGTTTGGGTGCGCGAATCGCACGCCTCGAAGATTTGCGATACGAGATGAATGCCGTCCGCAATAACCTGAGCCGTCGCTAATAACTTCGAAGCCTCGACTTCCGCGGACATTTCTTCAAGGGCACGGATCCGGCGGTTCAACCCTTTCTGCTCTTCTAATAGATGCGCCGTCAGCTGAGGTATGTCATCGCGGCCGGAGCTGAACAACGCCGCGACCTCGCGTGCACTGCGGTTCGCCGTGCGATAATCAGCAAGCGCGCGCGTCCCTGCGGCGAAGTCAATTCGCGCTAGACCTTTTGCCCGTTCCCACGATCTCACGACGATCATTCCAACCTCACCCGTGCGATACGCATGCGTCCCGCCACACGGCGTCAGATCGAACCCCTCGATTTCAATCAAACGCACTTCGCCTTCACGCGAAGGTTCCTTACGCATTGCCAATTCCGACGCGTCTTCCGCCGTAACATTGCGAATCGTTATCGCGCGATCTTCCCAAACAACATTGTTCGCGAGTTCGACTGCCCGTTCGATTTTCTCAGTCGTCGGTTCCAGCAATTCAACGTCAACTTCGCACGACGTATCCAACATTCGAAACCCGCGCGTCGGCGCATTGAACAGCCTCACGAACGACTGCGAGAGAATGTGCTGGCCAGTATGTTGTTGCATATGGTCCAGCCGGCGCGACCAATCGACGCGACCGCGAACAATCGCTTCGCGGGCCGGCGTCACTCCCTGCACAACGTGAAGCACGCCGCGATCGCCATCGTCAATGCACTCCACGACCCGCATTCCATCAAGCGTTCCGGTGTCGCTCGGTTGCCCGCCGCCGGTCGGATAGAACGCAGTGCGATTCAACACGATCGCGGTCCAACCACTTACACGCTCAGTGACATCTACGACACGAGCTTCAAACTCGATCAGGTGTGAGTCTGAATAATAAAGACGTTCGGTTACCGGCATTTTTTCTGTAAGATAATCCGCGCATGACCACTTGTCCACGCAAATTGATATTTGTCGTCGCCATTATCGCACTCTTCAACGGCGTTGCCATTGCTCAAGAGCCACCACTAAGGTCCATAAATTACAAACTCTCCATGTCGCGACCTATGTCGCACCTGTTCGAAGTCGCAATCACTATCGAGCTGCCCGACGAATTAAGGAACAAGCCGCTACAGCTTCAAATGGCGAAATGGTCGCCGGGACGTTACGGCGTGTTCGACTTTGCGAAGAACGTCCAGGAATTTCGCGCCAACGGCCGTGTTACACGCGTCGACGATCAAACGTGGCGCGTCGACCCGGCGGGGTCGAATCCTGTCTCCGTCTCTTACAAAGTCTTCGGAAATGATCTCTCCGGCACCTTTTCACAACTCGACGAGCGACATGCAAATTATAACGGCGCGTCGATCTTCATGTACGTGGTGGGCCACAAACCCGACGCGGTGAAACTCACAATCCAACCTCCGGCAAGCTGGACGATCGTCAACGGCCACATGGACCACGCAGGTCAAACAGAGTGGAGCTTTCCCAACTGGGACGTCATGGTCGACACGCCGACCGAGATCGCCCCAGATTGGACCCAGGAGACATTTGAAGTCGAGGGAAAGAAGTATCACGTCGTGGTCCATTCATTTGGTGCGGAAGGCGGCAAGCGACCGTCGCTCGTCAAAGACATCGAAAAGATCGTTCGCGCACAAGTCGCGATGTGGGGTCCGCCGGATTTCAACGAATACACCTTCCTCATTCACTACGCGGCCGACGATCGTTCAGGCGACGGGATGGAGCACCTGACATCGACTCAGATCATTGAACCTGGCGCGCTTGCCGAATCGGGTATCTATGAAGCCACACTCGGCACCGTGTCGCATGAGTTCTTTCACGTCTGGAACGTCAAGCGTCTGCGTCCGGAAGAACTTGGACCATGGGACTTCACGCGGCCGTTACGCACACGCGGACTTTGGGTCGCCGAAGGTTTCACAAACTACTACGGCCATCTGATGTTACGACGCGCGGGTATCTGGAACGACAAGAAGTTCCTTGAACGGGAGGGGCAAACAATCGGGCGTATTGAGAACGCGCAGGGGAGCCGGTTGATGAGCGCCGAGGAATCGTCGATGTCGGCGCCGTTCATCGACGACGCTCCGCACGCGCAGTTGACCAATCTGCAGAACACCGCGATCAGCTATTACCCGAAAGGCGAACTCATTGGGATGGTGATGGACCTGCTGGTCCGTGGTCGGACCAAGGGCCGAGCTTCGCTCGACGACGTGATGCGCCGCATGTACGACGAGTTTTACCTGAAGAGCCCGAACAGCAGCTACTACCTTCGCGGACGGGGTTATCAGACGGAAGATTTCGAGAGGATGGTGTCGCAGGTTTCCGGAACGGATTTCACTGACTTCTTCAAACGTTACGTCCGTAGCGTCGAAGTGTTGCCGTACGAAGAGGCGTTTAGTTACGTCGGTCTGCGGTTAGTGAAGACGCAGGCGAAGGAACCGTTTCATGCGGGGCTGTCGATCGAGTTTGAAGATCGGGAAGCGATCATCGAGAACGTGCGCAACGGTTCACCGGCTGAGGATGCCGGATTAAGTGCTGGCGACGAGATCGTTTCACTCGGTGGCCGCGAGGTGACAAAAGCGTGGTTGAAGATGTTGGCTCGCCACAAGCCGGGCGATTTGATTCCGATCACAGTCAAACGCGATCGGCGCACGATTAAGACGAACATTGTTCTAAAAGAAGCGGAGAGGTTTGAGTACCGGATTGAAGAGGATCCGCAGGCCACCAACGATCAAAAGACGCTTAGAAGTGCCTGGCTAAAAGGGACACGGATTTAAGGCACAATTACTTCGAGCGAGTCAGGTGCGATCTCGAAGCGCATTGGCAACGAACCGATCAATTCTCCATCAATTTGGACTTGCGAGTTACCAAAAGCGCGGACCTTGTTTGTTTTGATGAACTTCACTGCCGGGTTATCGCGCGGCATCCCCGCCCGTACCGCATACGACAACAAACGCAGATAACGAAACCGGTTCGAAGTCTCGATCAAGCAAACCTCGAATTCAGGCTCGTCGAGTCGCGCTTCCGGCGTGATCGCGAGATCGCCGCCATACCGCGGCGCCTTGCCGATCGCGGCAAACGTAGCGGTGTACTCACGTCCATCGATCTCCAGCGTGAACGGGTGCGGACTCCACGACGCGAGATGACTCAACCCCGAAATCCAGAACGCTCCTTTGCCAATTCGTTTCTTCAACCTCGGTCGCACATGACGAACGATCGAAGCGTCCAGCCCGATTCCAGCCATCAGCGCAAAGTGACGACTGACGTTGTTCCTCTCATCGATCGCCAGACCGAGATGGATGCGCCGCGAATGACCACGCGCCGCAACTTCCGCTGCTTCCTGTTCGTCCAGTGGCAGACCAAGTTCACGGGCAAGGACGTTCGCCGTTCCGCGAGGAATGATTCCCAGGCGCGCTTTTGTTCCCGCAACACCCTGAATGACTTCGTTGATGGTCCCATCGCCGCCGGCGACGATGATCTCCGAGGATCCGTTTCGCGCCGCGCGCGCTGCGATCTCAGTCGCGTCATGCGGCGCGGTTGTCGGTCTCAAATCGACCTCCACACCACGCGATCTAAGAAGAGAAGCGATGTGCTCGATGGGAATACGGCGCGAGTTATAGCGTCCGGTCCTGGGGTTTGAGATTAGTGTTGCCTTGCGTGCTCCCACGGATCTTCACAATTATTCCAACCGGTAATTTGGCGCCTCTTTCGTGATGATCACGTCGTGAACGTGCGACTCTTTCAAGCCGGCCGACGTGATGCGCAGGAAGCGAGTCTGCTCCTGAAATTCGCGGATCGTATGGCAACCCGTGTAACCCATGCCGGATCGGAGTCCGCCTACGAGTTGCGTCACCATGTCAGCCAGCGTTCCTTTATATGGAACTCGACCCTCGATGCCTTCGGGGACCAGTTTCGATTCACTCGCCGTCATGTCCTGGGCGTACCGGTCGCGGGAACCCTCGCGCATGGCGCCGATCGATCCCATTCCCCGGTAGGTCTTGAACGAACGACCCTGAAACAAGATCACTTCGCCAGGCGCCTCTTCCGTTCCGGCAAACAGCGATCCAATCATCACTACGTCTGCCCCTGCAGCGATTGCCTTAGCGACGTCGCCGGAAAACTTCACGCCGCCGTCGGAGATCACCGGCACGCCCGTGGTGCGTGCCGCCTGAACACAACTTGAAATGGCGGTTATTTGCGGCACCCCCGCCCCGGTCACGACGCGCGTCGTGCAGATCGATCCGGGCCCAATGCCGACTTTGATCGCATCCACTCCAGCGTCAATCAATTCCTGCGCCCCGACGGTCGTGCCGACATTCCCGGCGATCAGATCCGTTTCCGAGTGACGACGTTTGATGTCTCTCACCGCGTCGATGACGCGTGAAGAGTGTCCGTGTGCGGTGTCGATGATCAGACAATCAACACGAGCTTTCACCAGCTCATCAGCTCGTTCCTGATAATCACCGGTGGCGCCGATCGCCGCCGCAACGCGCAACCGGCCAAGATTGTCTTTCGCCGCCGTGGGATACTTGATCGCCTTTTGAATGTCTTTGACTGTGATCAAGCCCTTAATGCGTTTGTCGTCGTCCACGACGAGAAGTTTTTCGATCCGGTGTTTTTGCAACACGGCCTTCGCCTGATCCAGCGTAGTGCCGACGGGAACCGTGACGAGCGGCTGTTTTGTCATTACTTCCGCCACGGGAATGTCGAACCTCGTTTCAAAACGAAGATCGCGATTTGTGATGATGCCGACGAGATGTCCGGTTTCGTCTACGACCGGCACGCCGCTGATGTGAAATCGCTCCATCACCTGTAGAGCTTCGCGCACGGGTCGATCGGGACGAATCGTGACGGGATCGACGATCATTCCCGATTCCGATCGTTTAACTTTGTCGACTTCTTCCGCCTGCCGTTCGATGCTGAGGTTCTTGTGAATGACGCCAATGCCGCCCTGCTGTGCAAGCGCGATCGCGAGCGACGCTTCCGTGACTGTATCCATTGCGGCCGAGCACAGCGGAATCTGCAAACGGATGTTGCGAGTAAATTGAGTGGCGGTGTCGGTCTCGTGAGGAAGAACGTCAGAACGAGCGGGGATTAGGAGTACGTCGTCGAAGGTCAGGCCTTCGTAAATATCGGATGTGATCATGTCTGGCTAATAATTCCTGGTTCGTTGCCGTTAGCTCTGAAATGTTTATTTTTGGTGAACGCCTATTATACATCGAAGCGTAGTATTCGCGGTTCTGTGGAACACGAATCTCAGCGCGTTTCTGAAACCAGTAGAGCGCCGCAAGGGCGGCGGCGGTCAGCAGAGCCAGAATCAGAATCGCCAGGAACACAGTTAATAAAGGAGAACGCGTCGCCGGCGTATCCGTGTAGACCTTCGACTGCATCGGGTGCGTGTTGACGTCATCTGTTGACTCGCCGTGCTCGCGCAAGTAGCGCGTGTAACCTTCAATCGCTTCGCGTTCGTCGTAGCCGATGCATTTTGCGTAGGCCTTTATAAAGCTGCGATTGAAAACACCTCCGGGCAGGCGTTTGTAGTCGTTCGCCTCGATTGCCTCTAAATAATGGACTGAAATACGCGTTTGATCGCAGATCTCGCGCAGGCCAATGCCGCGCTCCTCGCGAGCGAGTCGCAATTGTTCGCCTATGCTTCCTGCCATCTCCAATCGCTCATTCCTGGCGTTGGCTCGGTTGGACCGCTTCTAGTAGGTAATGCGTACAACTCCCACTTTTTCGGCACTATAGCCTGCGCTGCTAAACGGTGTCAAACTTTAGGTTACTTCTCTTGCTTCTTCTCGTCTGCGGTGGTACGTTGAGGCCAATCAATGACCCGGTAATAGTTGGTTTTAATTTCTACAATTACAAAGTGAGGATCAAGAGATGCCCCTGGAAGCACTCGGAATGGTTGAGACCAAAGGATTCGTGGGTGCGGTTGAAGCAGCCGATGCGATGGTCAAGGCAGCAAATGTACAATTGCTCGGCAAAGAGTATATCGGAGCAGGTTACGTGACGATCTTCGTTCGCGGCGACGTCGGCGCGGTGAAGGCTGCGACGGACGCGGGCGCGGCTGCTGCGAGACGAGTCGGCGAGTTGATCAGCGTGCACGTTATTCCGCGTCCGCATGCTGAAGTCGAGCGAGTGCTTCCCGTGAACGGTCGCACCGGTTTGAGTCCCGACGAGCAGTCTCTGCAAGGTGGCGCACGTGGGCAGCTCGGACAGGGAGAGCAGGGTCGTTCGCTTGGCGCCGGGACACGCGACGCGAACAAAGAACGAGCAAGATAGTGCTTTGTTCTTAGTGCTTTGTACTTTGTTCGCTTGTGGACGGTGCGATTCAACCCTGAGCCTACGTTAGCGAACAAAGAACAAAGAACGAAGCACTAAGTTCGGAGTTTTATTATGTCAGTAGATAAGGATTTAGTTTCCGTACAGCAGGCGCGCGATCTCGTTGAGGCGGCTCATCGCGCCCAGGCCGAGGTGGCCCAATTCGATCAGGGCAAGATCGATCGCATTTGCGAAGCCATGGCCAAGGCGGCGTTGCGCGAAGCCGCGCGGCTGGGAGCAATGGCTGTTGAGGAAACTGGTTTCGGGATTCCCGTCGATAAACAGGAGAAAAACCGGTTCGCAGCCGAGGACGTGTGGAACTACTTTCGCGGACTGCGCACTAAAGGAGTTGTTTCCGAGTCGAAAGACGTCGTCGAGATCGCGAGTCCACGCGGTGTCGTAGCCGGCATCATACCTTCCACCAACCCAACCTCGACCGCGATCTTCAAGATCCTGATCGCTATCAAGTCGCGAAATTCTGTTGTCCTGTCGCCACATCCGTCGGCAGCGAAGTGCATCAACGAAACTGCGCGCGTGATGCGCGAGGCGGGTGTCAACGAAGGTTTGCCAGCTGAAGCCATCGGTTGCATGACGTCGGCGACAATCGAAGGCACAGAAACGTTGATGAAGCACAAGCAGACGGCAGTGATTCTGGCCACCGGCGGTATAGGCCTGGTGCGCGCGGCGTATTCATCCGGTAAGCCCGCGTTCGGCGTTGGACCAGGCAACGTGCCTGTTTGTGTCGAACGAACCGCCGATGTGCCGAAAGCCGTTCAGGACATTCTGACTGGAAAATGTTTTGACAACGGAACGATTTGCGCTTCGGAGCAGGCGGTAGTTTGCGATGCGCCGGTTGAGCAGGCCGTTCGCGAACAGTTCAAACTCCAGGGCGCGCATTTTCTATCCGCATCTGAAGCGGACCAACTCGCTAAGGTAGTCGCTACTCCGCAACGATCTTTAAATCCTGCGATCGTCGGCAAGTCAGTTGAAGTGATTGCAAAGATGGCCGGGCTGACTGTTCCGCCCGGAACACGATGTTTGTTAGCCGACGTGGCCGGCGTGGGCCGTGACCATCCGTTGTCGATGGAAAAGCTGTCGCCGATCCTGGCGTTTTACGTCGCAGACGGTTTATCAGCATGTGCGCAACGGAGTCAGCAGGTACTCGCTTACGGAGGCATGGGCCATACCGCCGGCATTCACACGCGTTCACGCGAAGCGGCGGTGAAGTTTGGTTCCGAAATGCCAGCATCGCGCATTACCGTCAACACGCCGACGACGCATGGCGCCATTGGTTTTTCGACCGCGCTGCCGCCGTCGATGACTCTCGGCTGTGGTTCGTGGGGCGGCAACGTCACGTCCGACAACGTATCGCCGTTGCATTTAATGGACATCAAGCGCGTCGCCTTTGAAACCCGTCCGGTGAAGAGCGCGCGTCCAGCCGTTGGTGTTCAGCCGGTTACGACTGCGCCTGCGCGTGCGAATGAACCGGCGATCGCCGGAGGCAAGATCGATCGACAGGAGATCGCCGCGATCGTCGATCGCTTCCTGGCAGGAAAGCGCGTCGAGTCGCCCGTCTCTTCTGCTTCACCGTTGCCGAAGCCGGAGATCGAAATGGAAGCGGGAAGTATGTATACCGCGCCGCCTGTCGCCGCGCCGATAAATGAACCCGTCAGCAAGCCCAGGCCCTTAGCTTCCACGAACGGCAACAAAATAGCGGTAGAGTTTGTCAGCGAAGACGACGTGCGGCGTGCGATTCAAAAGGGTGAAAAGATTTATATAAATGCGAAAACGATAATCACCCCTGCCGCGCGCGACCTCGCGGACCCAGCGGAGGTATTTGCGAAAGTCTAGAACTTGGTGCTTTGTAATTTGGACTTGGTTTCAAGAACAACTAAGGACAAAGTGCCAAGCACAAAGCACAAAGCTCAAAGTTCATGTTTTTAGCAAAAGTAGTAGGCACTGTCTGGTCCACCAAGAAGACGCCCGATCTCGAAGGCGTTAAGTTTCTGATCGTCCATCCTTACGATCTCGACAAAGAACCAACGCGAAACATCGTCGTCGTCGCCGATCGGCTCGGCGCCGGTGCCGGCGAGATGGTCATGTGTGCTTTTGGAAAAGCTGCTCGCACCGCTATCGGCAACCAGGACATGTCGATTGAAGCGGCTGTGGTTGGTATTGTCGATCGAGTGGACATCAACGAGACAGTTTCGGATGAAATGCGCGAAGCAGCGCGCCGCCTCGCGCAGGAGAATGGACGCCCCTAGCTTCTGATATCTGATTACTCATCGCCAACCACCAACACTGTCCCCAATGGCCAATGAAGACTTGATTTATCGCATCACTCGCGCGGTTTACGAGCGTCTGGGCGCGAGCGCTGATGAACAGATGGTGGAACAATTGGTCACGGATATCTATCGCGAGGTCGACGCCAGCGGTGCGGCAGCCTCGTCCGGTGCTTCGTCAGGTGGGGCGGCAGAAGGATCCGCCGGGCGCTTGATCATCTCGGTCTTTGGTTTGGACCATCCGGGGATCGTCGCGGGTGTTTCACAGATTCTGGCCGAGGCCAGTTGCAGTATCATCGACATTAATCAAACTGTCGTGCAGGGAAAGTTTGCCATGGTGATCATCGCCGACGCGTCACGCGCGCGCGAAAGCACGACGGAACTGAAAGAACGATTGCGGCGCGCCGGCGAACAACTCGGCGTGCGCATTTACGCGCAACGCGAAGACCTGTTTAATGCCATGCATCGGGTTTAAGATCTGTGTCTATGACGGAACCTGAAATCGCCCGCCGTTGTGCCGCCTGTGGAGTTTCCGTGCGTAAGTCGGCGGTGTTCTGTCCGCAGTGTGGTAATCCGATCGTTAGATACCAGTCGACAGGCAACGTGCAAACCGCTCCCACTCAGGCCCTGCACCCCGTGACGACTGCCGACGACGAGTCGACGTCACAAGCTTCGCAAACCGCTCCCACTCAAGCGATTCATCCCAGTTCAAATCCGAGTCCTGCCGCACTTCACGGAGTTGCCGAAAACGTGCGCGAGCGTGTGGAAAAGATCCGGCACGTCTCCAGTGTGGTTATCGATCAGGCAGCTTACGATCCGAGTCTGCGTTTTTTGCTGGTCGCTGCCGTGTTGTTTCTGCTGTTCATTGTGCTGGTGATCATCAGCAAAGTGCTCGGGTAGACGATGGAATATACACAGGCTGAAATTCTTCAAACCGTCGCGATGACCGAGATGGAGCACCTCGACGTGCGCACCGTCACGCTCGGCCTCAACCTCCTCGATTGCAGCAGCGACTCGATCAACTCAATCGCGCAAAAAGCGGGCGACAAAATCCGAACCGTGGCTGATCGACTCGTGCGGACGGTCGACGATATTGGTGACGAGTTTGGCATCAGGGTCGCTAACAAACGCATCTCCATCACGCCGGTCGCATTGCTCACCGAAGGTGCGAAAGGCGATCCGATCGTTTTGGCTCGCGCAATCGATGACGCTGCGGGAGCGGTGGGCGTCGACTTCATCGGCGGCTATTCGGCGCTGGTCCAAAAAGGCGCGACGCAATCCGAAAGACGATTTCTCGACTCGATCCCGGAAGCTCTCTCGACTACGAAACGTTTGTGTTCGTCCGTGAATGCCGCTACTACGCGAGCGGGCATCAACATGGACGTCGTGGGCCATATCGGCAGAATCATTAAGGACGCGGCTGAACGAACGCGAGGAGAAGGTGGACTGGCGTGTGCGAAATTTGTCTGTTTCGCGAATGCCGTCGAAGACAATCCTTTCATGGCCGGTGCATTTCACGGCGTGAGTGAAGCGGAAGCAGTGATCAACGTTGGCGTTTCCGGCCCGGGCGTGGTCCATCACGCAGTGCGTCACGCTGAGCGGACGCTGCCACTGCAAGATCTCGCCGAGACGATCAAGAAACTCTCGTTCAAGCTGGCGCGTGCCGGAGAACTGGTCGGGCGCGAGGCAGCGCGACGCATGGGAATTCCGTTTGGCATCATTGATCTCTCACTCGCGCCCACACCCGTTCCGGGTGACTCGGTTGCGAACATCATTGAAGCTATGGGTTTCGAACGCGCGGGTACGCATGGGACCACCGCAGCCCTGGCGTTGCTCACCGACGCGGTTAAGAAAGGCGGCGCAATGGCCAGCGGCTCGGTTGGCGGTATGAGTGGAGCGTTTATACCGGTTTCTGAAGACGCAGGAATGATTGAAGCTGCACAAGTCGGAGCCTTGTCCCTTGCGAAGCTGGAAGCGTGGACCAGCGTCTGTTCTGTCGGAATCGACATGGTTGCGGTGCCGGGTTCTACGTCCGCCGAAACGATCGCCGCGATAATCGCCGACGAGATGGCCATCGGCGTCATGAATAACAAGACGACGGCGGTGCGAATCATTCCGGTGCCGGGTCGGGACGTCGGCGACGTCGTCGATTTTGGAGGACTGTTAGGCAGCGCTCCAATCATGCCGGTTAACGCTTTCTCGTCCGACGTTTTTATTCGTCGCGGTGGCCGCATACCAGCCCCGATTCATTCGCTCCGGAACTGATCCGTTGTGCTCAGTGCTTTGTACTTGGTACTTTGTTGTTACCGGTGCTAACAAGCACAAAGCACAAAGCACAAAGCACAAAGCACAAAGCACAAAGGACGATGTTATGCCAGAAGCACTCGGAATGGTTGAATGTCGTGGACTGGTAGCGATGATCGAAGCGGCTGACGCCATGGTGAAAGCTGCAAACGTTCGTCTCGTTGGTTGGGAGAAGATCGATGCCGGCCTGGTCACCGCGATTGTGCGAGGCGATGTCGCTGCTGTCCGTAGCGCGGTCGACGCCGGGGCGGCGGCCGGGAAGAGAGTTGGCGAGGTGGTGGCCACGCACGTCATTCCGCAGCCTCATTCAGACGTGGACCTGGGACTGCCCGTTCTGCACACCGGCGAGACCACGCGCAAGAAGATCAGCGGATCGGTAAAGCCAAGAGGCTGATAGTCACACCTCAAGGGAGGTATCGATGGCGCGAACAAGAGACAGGTCCAGGTTGCTCGAGAGGCTCTCCCATCAGGCTACCAAGGCCACCGGAACCTCCTATGCGTTCCTCATTGCGCTGGCAACGATCGCGATCTGGGCCATCACAGGACCGCTCTTTGGTTTTTCAAATACGTGGCAACTGGTTATCAACACCGGTACTACCATCGTTACTTTTCTAATGGTGTTCCTGATCCAACGAGCACAGAACAAGGACGCGATTGCCATCCATTTAAAGTTGAACGAAATCGTGGCTGCGATGGAAGGCGCGAGCAATCGACTCATAGACGTCGAAGATTTGAGCGAGGCCGAGATCGCGGCGTTACGGAATTATTACCTGAAGCTTATTCAACTCGCGAAGGAAGACGAGAACCTCACTGCTACCCACTCAATCGAGGAAGCCACATCAAGCCACGGTCGAAAGTACAAAAAGAAAAAGGCGTGAACATTTTCCGTTTGGCATTTTCGGTTGCTCGAGTGTCATTCAAAAGGAGCTTCAGCAGCACCAAATGACAAACGAAAAATGGAGAATGAAAATGGAAAATAACTAAGGTTTCTTCACACCCGTAGCGGGTAGCCGCACAGCCGGAGGTTTAGGTCCTCCGGACGCGCCTTCTCGGCGAGCGAGACGTCCGTTGCGCGTTAACGCGATCCGCTTATCGGAACTGGAAGGTTGATCGACGGATACCTTGATGGTGCGGAACGTACCATCCGTCGCTTTGTTTGTCGGATTATAGGCAACCACATACTGCGTACGAAGATCGCGAATGATCTCGTTGGCGATCTGCGGCAGCTCGGAGAGTGATTCGGGAAAGAATGCGCGCCCACCAGTTTCCGCGGCGAGCTTGTTGATTAGATTGACAGCCTTGTCTCGCGGGCTCTTGCGAATGAGGCCAGCTTCTTTGTCCAACTCGTTGACGAACCCAATCACGAAAATCTGCACGTCCTCCTCACGCAGCCGCGCGAATAGTTGTTCCTGATTGTAGTAACTGTTGCGATCCTCGCCGTCAGTGATAACGATTAGCGCCCGACGTCGTCGGTCGCTGTCATCGCCCTTCTTATATTCGGCGACGTGCTCGGCCGAGAGATAAACCGCATCGACAACGGCTGACTGGCCGCCTTCGGTGTACATGTTGTCAAGGGCGTCCGTCAGCGCTTCCTTGTTCGCGGTGAAATCCTGAACTGTTTCGGTGTTTTCACGACCAACGAACCGCACGAGAAACGTTTCATCGCCAGGTTTGTTGGCGTTAATGATCGTCTTGCCGGCTTCGAGTACTGTCGCCAGTTGCGTGCGCAACGAGCCCGAAGTGTCGACGGCGAGGCCGTAACTAATCGGCACTTCCTCGCGAGAGAAGTATTCGATGGGTTGCTTCACACCGTCTTCGAACACGTGAAACTCACCCTGCGTTATGTTGTTGATGGGACGATTATTGCGGTCGATCACGCGAACATGTAGTTGGACCAGGTCGGCGTTGATTCTGAGAATGTCGCCTTCGTCCATCTCGGGCGGTGGCGTAGGCGTTGGTGTCGGTTTTAGTTTAGGTACCGGAGGTGGTTCACCGAGGGTCGGGGCGGTTCGGCCGCCGCGACGTTGAGTCTGCGGAATTGGAGTGGGGCTCGGACTGGCAGCCGGCGTCGGTGGCGTCGTGCTTCGCGGACGGTCCTGACCCTCGACAACCGTGCCGAACACGAATGCAGAAATAAGTAACGCGAACGTTCCCAGAACCGCGGTACGTCGCGCATTTAGATTACGGACCAATCCGAAACTCCTCATCACACGAAACGCTCCTCGGACCCGGGATCGGGACGGGAGCGTCAATAGAGCGTTTTCACACCGACAAGCGGCCGATACTGGGGCAACCAGCGTCGCACTGATATGCGGTCACTAGACGCACAAATAAACAGATGCAGGGGAGTCAATTCCGCGTTGCCGAGCGCCGGCAGATAGACTTAACGGGCTCCCGACGTGGCGTAGTAGCCTTCCTTATAACGAGTGAAAAGGCGCGGCAAACCGCGTGGCGCAGTTACTTTCACCTTTACCCGGTGCCACTTACCGTCATTAACAAACGTATCCGGTTTGTAGCCGATAGAGTACTGGTGTCGCAGCTCCAGGGCAATTTGTTCAAAGATATCGTCCATTTCCGCGGCCGACCGCGGGAAGAATGCTTTGCCGCCCGACACCCCGGATAGCTCGTCCAGAATTCCCTGTCCCTCCATGCCAAGAGAGCTGCCCGCGTCGCTACCGCTCAAAATGCCGATCGCGTAGAGCGTCACGTCCGATTCTTTCAGAAGTTTCCGGAGCTCGTTGAACGTGTAACGGGAGTCGTTATCCTGGCCATCGCTGATCAAAAGGAGCGCGCGTTTAGGGTGCGCTCCGCGCTGGACTTTTTCGACGCCCAGATAGCACGCGTCGTAGAGTGCTGTCTGGCTCTTGGTCTCGACAAATGTCAGACGGTTGAGAATCGCGTCGCCGTCGCGTGTTCTATCGTTTAGTAACTGGGCGCGCGAATTAAATGCAATCAGGAAATACTCGTCCGAATCGTGACTTGTTTGGATGAACTTGGCCAGCGCGTCGCGGGCGCGTCGCACTTTGTCGCCGCTCATGGAGCCGGAGACGTCGAAGATGACTCCTACCGAAACCGGCGAGTCGTCGTCGCTGAAGAACGTGATCTCCTGTTGTTGCTTATTGTCGAAGACGGCGAACGCGGACTTGCTCAAACCGGAAACGTAGCGGCCGTAGGTGTCGGTCACCGTTACGGTCAGAGTGATCAGATCGGTGTTGGTAACGACCGTCCGATCATCGAGTTCCTTGCCGAGCTTTGGGCTTGGCGTTACTGTCGCCGCAGGTTCAGCCGGCGCAGCGTTCGTCGGCTTTTCGTCTCCAGGCGTTGGCTTCTTTTGAGCGGGTTCCTGACTGTTTACAATCAGCGTGAACCCAAACGTCACCGCGGCTAGCGACAATAATGCTGCTGCCAACTTGGTGGCGTAACGAGTCGGTAAATACATGTCACCCCCGGCTACATGCGTCGATTCAGTTTTTAACACCGGTCAGGTCGTAGTAAGGGAACCGTCAACACAGATGCTCGCTAGGGAACGAGTGATGCCCGTTACTAACGTCCGGGGCGTGAAAAGTTTGCGGGGAGACGGCCGCGCGCGTTTCATTATCAGTGTTGGCACGGCCATTCTAGGACATCCGTGTTCCCTTGTAAACGGATATGGAACTCGGGTAGTGCTTGTTTAGCGGACCTTCTCCGAGACCTTGCGTGCTCTCCCATTCTCCGCTCTGTGGATAGTCAATTTAACGCAGAGGGTGCGGGGATTCGCGGAGGGCGCGCGAGATATCTTTCCAATTTAAGAACCTCCGGAACTCGGTTTTCAAGTATTTCAGGCGCTGGCGAGTGGGGTTCAGCTTCGATGATGATCGTCGGTAGATCGGTGGGGATAACTCTCAGGAATTGTAAGTCCGCCGCGACTAGAGGCAGCTCAAACCGCTTTGCGGTCCGCTCCTTTCCGCCAGTCATTATTCGACCTCGTCCTGAATGAACTGAAATCCCGGGCATGTTCAAGATCGAAGAACTTCGAAAAGTCAGGGTCATTGCTCTCAAAAACGGCGCAGTCGACCATAATTCTCCCTATTTGAGGAAACTTCCCAATTAATAACGCGTGATATACTCGCGGATCGAACCAAACACGGATTCGAATAATGGCTGAGTTTATTTGTCGATTAGGTACGCCGGGAGGCGAGGTGGTGACGCGCACCGTCGAGGCTTCAGGCATTCACGAAGCTCGAGCGCGCCTCGAACGTGAGGGCTTTCGCGTTTTTAATGTTACCCCGCCAAAGTCGTCAGGAGTCACGGCGCTTACGGCTCTCGGACGCGGCGGTGCGCACCCGCGCGTCAAAGCCAACGATTTCCTCCTCTTCAACCAGCAGCTCGCCGCTCTTGTGCGCGCTGGTATTCCGATACTTCAGGCGATCTCGATGCTGCGTAAGCGTGCAGCATCAGCACGATTGCGTACTGTGCTCGGTAACGTTGAAGACCTGATTCGCGGTGGTGCCGCGTTATCAGAGGCGTTCGCAGCTCAGGGCCCAATTTTCCCTCGTATCTACACCGCTTCCATTCTCGCGGGCGAACGATCGGGCGCGCTCGACGAAGTGCTGAGCCGTTACGTCAACTACATGCGACGCAACGTCGCGCTGCGACGAAAAATCCGTGGCGCACTCGCTTATCCGATGTTTCTGTTGTTTGCGTCAGCGTGTATGGTGATCTTCCTGACGATCTACGTCGTGCCGCGAATGTCAGACCTCTTTACCAATTTTGGTAACGAACTACCAACGGTGACGCAGATCGTCGTCGGACTCTCGCGCTGGATGCAAACAAACGTGTTCTGGTTTGCGCCGCTGATCATCGGCGGGTCGGTCTTACTTTTTCTTTGGTCACGAACACCTAGCGGCAAACTCCAGATAAGCGCGCTGATTCTAAAGATACCGTTGGCCGGAAGTTTGGCCGTGCAATTGTCCGTTGCACAAGCGACGCGATCGTTGGCAACGTTATTAGCCGGCGGTATCACACTCGTCGAATCGTGGGAAATCGCGTCTGAATCAATCACGAACCTGGAACTGCGACGCCGCAGCGAGTCGATTCTGCCGATGATTCGCGAGGGGCGTTCGTTTACGGAAAGTTTGGAGTCGGCGGGGTGGATGCCGCTGCTGGCGATCGACATGATTGGAATCGGCGAGCGATCAGGCAGTTTGCGCGAGATGCTCGATGAGGTAGCCGTCTTTTACGACGCTGAATCCGAAGTGCGACTTGAACAGTTGACGACCACGCTTGAGCCTGCGATTCTTGTCGTCATGGGCGGTGTAGTGGTGACGATTCTCCTCGCAATCTACCTGCCGATCATTCAATCGATATCGAGTGGATCAGGAGTCACCGGGGCCCGTTGATGGCCCACGCGGAACGCTTTTATGGAGCAAACGTCCGACAACGAGAACCCGGTCATTGGGCCGGTGGTCTCGCCCATAGAAAATGTCGATCAGAACGGTGACCATGAGCCGCCTGAGATGAAGGCGGCCAAGGAACTCGCGCGTCGTTATCGTCTGCCGTTCGTCGATCTCCTGCCGCCCGATCGCGAGTCGCCGATCGACTATCAACTGTTTACCGAGGTGCCGGTTGACCTAATGGTCCGGCACCAGTTTGTTCCGCTGAGGCGCGACGGCAAGGGACTGCACATCGCGATGGCGGATCCGACCGACCTCGAGCGCCTCGACGAAGTTTCGAGTACGTTGCGCACGCGTGTGATTCCTCACGTTGCGACCGCCGGCGCGGTAGAAGTCGTTTTGCGAAAAGGCGACACGACGCAGCGCGTGTTGCAGGAAGCGGCGTCGGGTTTTCGTATCTCGCTCGTTAGAGAAACCGAGCACGGCGAGGAAGTGCTCGATCTGGATCGTCTGGCGACCGATTCCGAGATGTCGCCGATTATCAAACTCGTCGATACCATCATCTACAACGCAATGGAATCGCGCGCCTCCGACATCCACATCGAAACGCGCGACACGGAGGTGCAGGTCAAGTACCGCATCGACGGTGCGCTCTACGCGAAAGTCGATCCGATCGATCTCGCGTACCACCAGACGTTGATCTCGCGCATCAAGGTCATGTCCGAGCTCGACATCGCCGAGCGTCGCGTGCCGCAGGATGGACGCTTCCGTGTTCGTTATAAAGGACGCAACGTCGACTTCCGCGTCTCGATCATGCCGACGATTCACGGTGAAGATGCGGTGATTCGTATCCTCGACAAAGAACAGATCAACGAGGAGTTCCGCAACCTAAATCTGAACGTGGTCGGATTTTCGGAAGATGACTTGCGCAAGTTTCGTCGCTACATCGCGGAGCCGTACGGCATGGTGCTGGTAACTGGTCCAACCGGTTCTGGCAAGACGACCACGCTCTACGCCGCGTTGAATGAGATCAGAAACGAAGAAGACAAAATCGTCACGATCGAAGACCCGGTTGAGTATCAATTGCACGGGATCACACAAATACCAGTAAACGAGAAGAAAGGCCTAACATTCGATCGCGGACTTCGTTCGATACTGCGTCACGACCCCGACAAGATCATGGTCGGTGAGATCCGCGACACGGAAACCGCGCAAATCGCGATTCAGTCGGCGCTGACGGGGCACCTCGTGTTCACGACGGTTCACGCCAACAACGTGATCGACGTAATCGGCCGATTTCTGAACATGGGCGTCGAGCCGTACAATTTCGTTTCTTCGCTCAACTGTGTGCTGGCGCAACGACTCATTCGCATGCTGTGTCAGTACTGCAAGCGGACGTATCATCCGAGCGACGCGGAACTGTCTGAATCGGGTCTGCGACCGGAGGAACATGCCGGTCGCACCTTTTATATGAATGTCGGTTGCGACGCCTGTAACCACACCGGTTATCGCGGTCGAACGGCCATTCACGAATTGCTGGACCTGTCGGATAATATCCGCGAAATGATTGTCGAGCGACGCCCTGGTTCGGAGGTGCGTCGGGCCGCCGAGGCCGAAGGATTAACCAGCCTGAGAGAGTCGGCCCTGCAAAAGGTTTTCAGCGGGGTTTCGACCTTGCACGAGATAAACCGCGTGACCTTTGTAGAAGAGTTGGCAGGAACCAAGTAAGGATTTCGGAGTTTCGGAATGTTTTCCGTTGTCATTAATCAAAACACCCTCCCGGTAGTAAAAGTAGCTGGGTAAAGGGAACCAAAATTTAGGGTTCGCGTGTAAGGAAATTGGCAGCGCGGATCTTGCATCTTGGGCGTCACGGTAGCATTATTAGGGTCGCCATTTAGGGTCGCTAAACTTTCCACCTCCCGGACGAAAAAAGTCATGAGAATAAACACTAGAACTCGAACACTAATTTCCTTCGTTCTGGCCGCTTGCTTGCTCTCGCTACCGATTACGGCGTTTGCTAAAAAGGGCGAGAAAAACTTCAAGCGGGGCATGCAATACGAGCAGTCGCAGCAGTGGGATAAAGCGGCCCAGGAGTTCACCCTTGCGGTGGCTGCCGACCCGTCGAATATGGAGTATCAACTCCACTTCCGGCGCGCGAGTTTCAATGCCTCGCAGACTTACATGCAGCAAGGCCGGTCGTTGTCCGAGCGCGGCGATTTCGTTGGAGCATACAACGCCTTTCGCCAGGCGTACGGCTACGATCCGGTGAATGAACTCGCCGTGTCAGAGATGGAGCGAATGCTTCGTTTGCAGGCCGTTAAGGAAGGCAGGACCAACGGGAGTGGAAACGGTAATGGCAACGGGACCAGGAATGGCGAGCCCGAAATCGGCAGCGCGACACCGTCGGGACCTGAGGCGGCGCAAGACTTCACACCACCCTCACAGCAACTGCGGATCATCAACTACAACGGCGATCTAAAGACACTCATTCGCAGTCTTGCTGATCAACTAAGTCTCAACGTAATTTTCGACCGGCAGTCGTTCACGCAATCACGACCCATTGATATCAACTTGAAAGACGTGACCACAGCGCAAGCGCTCGATTACGTCTTCCTTCAGGAAGGCCTCTTTTTCCAGAAACTCAGCAAGCGAACGATCCTCGTCGCCGATCAAGCTCGGCGTCCACAGTATCAACAACTCGTGCTGCGCACGTTCTACCTGTCCAACATGAAACCGAATGATGCGCGCACGTTGGTCCAACAAGCCATTCCACCGTCGGTCGGACGTCCACAGACGATCGTTGTGCCTGATGAAGCGACCAACAGTTTGACAGTGCGCGACACTGCGGAGAACGTTCGACTTATTGGCGACCTCTTGAAAAGTATCGACAAGGACCGTGCCGAAGTCGTGATGGACGTAAGCATCTACGAAGTGTCGAAGAACGACCTGCTCTCATTCGGCAACCAGATCAATGCGACGCTCGACAACGGTCTCGGTGGATCGCCGGGTTTCTCGTTGTTGACCGACAACGGCGTGCTCAGTTCGGCCGCCCGTGGCGTCAGTTTAGCGAGTCAGGTAGGCGGTGTTCCGACGTCGCTCGCCGCCGCGCTCGTGATACCGCCTTCGATCCTGCGTGCGTTCCAGAGCAAAGACAACACTAAGCTGATCGCCTCGACTCAAGTGCACGCTTTCAACGGTGAAGAGTCGACGGCGCGCATCGGACAACGCGTCCCGGTGCAAACCGCGCAGGCTTATCCTTTTGGTGTTCAGACAGGCACACCGCAGCAGGGCCTCGGCAATCCGTTTCCGAGCGGCGGATTCCCCGTCATCAACTATGAGCCGACTGGTCTGACTTTAAAGTTCACGCCGCAAGTGTTTCCGAACCTCGACGTGCAGGTGAAGATGAACATCGAGCAGAAGGACGTACTCGGTGCAAGCACTCTGACGCCGACGTTTACCGAACGAACGATGACGGGCACGGCCCGCGTTCAGAACAATCGCACAATGATGTTGGCGAGCATTTCGACAGACGTCGAGACGCGCGGTCGCCGAGGAATCGCCTTCATCAGTGGCCTTCCGCTGATCGGGCGTCTCTTCAGTGCACCGACCCGCGACATTCGCCAGGTCGATATTGTGATCAGCGTGACGCCGCGCGTGCTTCGTGCCCCGAATGTAACTCCGCGTGACGAAGAGATGCGTCCGAGCGGAACGTTGCAGTCGCCGACTACCGGATCGCTTGCCGAGATGATGCGGGAGACCGAACGGGAAGAGCATATCGCCGCTGCGCGGTCGCTGCCGCGACACGCTAACATTCAACTGCCCGATGCGCCTGTGGAAGTTGCTAAAGCCATCCAGCCAACTTTGAACGCGCCGAAGCCGATTGCCGACAGTACCACCACGGCAGCGGCCGCTACTCAAACCGCTACCACGACGACGATGGCTCCAGCAACACCAACCCAGGTGCAAGCAACACCACCGGCGCAGGCACAAAACAACAAGCCCGCCACGATGGAAGATCTACCGTCGTTCGTACCGGCTCCGAAGCCGCTTATCAGTGAGAAAGCCGCTTCGGACGTTGCCGCTCTCAATCCAAGTGCCGCTGGTGCTCAGAACGCGGTTTTGACCGCTGCGCCAAAACCGGCGGAAACATCTTTCGACACGAAGTTAAATGCGAAACGTGTCGCACAACTCAGCTTCCTACCCGGGGAGGAATCGCTCAAACTGGGCGAGAAGCGTCGGTACGCGATTCAATTGAACTCCGAAATTCCGTTGAGTCTTGCGTTGCTCGCGTTGAGATTTGATCCGAAGGTAGTGAAGGTCCATGCGGTGACTGCGGGTAGCTTGCTCGGTACGCCAGCCGACGCAGCGCCGCTATTTACACCGTCGATCGATGTGAGCGGAGTGTGTTTGATCTCGATCTCTTCTCTTAATGGGAAGATGTCGTTCGGCGGATCGGGACCGTTAATTTTCATCGACGTGGAAGCAATTGGAGCGGGCAATGCATCGCTCGTCTTCGACAAGGAAAGGTTGCACCTGGTTGCCACCGACGCAAAGGACGTGGTGTCCGAACTGGTCCAGGGAACAGCAACAGTGAAGCAATAAAATGTTGAACGGGTATAGGCAGTACGCAGCCCAACAACGCGGCGACTGGGTGAACAGAGTTAATACTGGTCGCCGCGTTCCTTTGCGCGCCACGCTCCGGCGGAGTGATCAAGGCTTCTCGCTGATCGAGTTGGTGATCACCATAACCGTGATGACGATCCTGACCCTCGGTGTGATGCCGCTCGTGAAAGTCTCGGTGCAGCGCCAAAAGGAGCAACGATTGCGCGAAACGCTGAGGCAACTCCGCACCGCCATCGATGAGTTTCGTCGAGACACGGTGGGCATAAATTGCACCGGCCAACTTGGTGGGCAGGGTGTGCAGGGAGGCGGCGGGGGAGGTCAGCAACAACAGGGCGGCGGCGGCTTCCTCGATCCACGCAGCAAAGTGGTCATCAGCGACTGCACGATCTTTGGTATCGACAATCCGGACCATTATCCTCCGGACCTGGAAACTCTTGTCGAGGGCGTGAATGTAATTCCCCGAGGAGTAGGCGCCGGGCAATTCGGAGGCCAGGGCTTGCAAGGAACGAGGCCGATGAGCGAGCAGAGCCAGTTGTCGACCAAACTAAAAGTCTACTTGCGGGCCATACCCATCGACCCGATGACCGGCAAGGCCGAGTGGGATCTGCGATCGGCTTATGACCCAGCCGACTCGACTTCCTGGGGCGGAGAAAACGTCTTTGACGTTCGTTCCAAGTCGAAAGAGAAAGCATTGAACGGAGAGCAGTACAGTGACTGGTAAGTTTCAAATGACGTGCAAGCGCCCATGTTCGTTGGCGGCAGCAGGCTTTACGCTGCTCGAGCTGATGATCGTAATTTCGATCGTTATCATTCTTGCTTCCATCGCCTTGCCGCAGTACCAGCGGACCATCATGCACACACGCGAGACTGTGCTACGCGACAACCTTTTCAAGATGCGTTCGCTGATAGACCAGTTTGCGGCCGACAAAGGACGGCTGCCGCAGTCGCTCGACGAGCTCGTCAGTGAGGGTTACATGCGCGAAGTCCCGGTGGATCCGATGACGGGACAAAAGGATTGGGCGCCGACTATGGGTGAAGATCCGAATTCACTGGACGGTGGTTCGGGTTTAACTGATATTCACAGCGCTTCGGCCGACACTTCTTCCGAAGGTAACACGTACAGCGAATGGTGAGCGGCCCTTAGGTCTGTGTGGGTTTTTGTGCTTCGTGCTTTGTACTTAGTTTTTTCCTAACTAGCGGTTAGGTTAAACATAGGATCAAAACATGGTCCAAAGTACAAAGCTTAAGTCAAAGCACATTGATCCAAGACCTAGCCAAAATCCAAAAATGCCTAAACTCGTTTCCAGACTTCTAGTAACCCCCCGATATCCTGCCACCGCCATCGGCATCGAACAGGCCATCGCTTCCGTGGTCCATCTCGAACGCGTGAAAGACGGCACGTCCCGCATCCGGCGCGCCGCGACTGTCAACCTCCCAGAATCTCTCGTTCGTCCCAGTTTTGACGAACTAAACATCGAAGACCGCGCCCAACTCGCCACTGTGCTGAACGAACTCGCAGGAAGTGCCGGGTTATTGCGACAGAAACGTTGGTCATTGAGTTTGCCGGAAGCGACTACTCGCACACTCGTCGTGACGATCGAAGGAAACGCGGAATCAAAGGCCGAGAGCCAGGAAGTGTTGACGTGGAAAATTGAGCGCGGCTTTGGTGCGCCACTCGAAGAGCTGTCGGTCTCGAAAGAACGAATCCAAAAAGATCCGCAAGGACGTGAGCGTTACCTCGTCATCGCCGTCAGGAAAGATGTGTTGGCGGAATATGAGGTGGTGCTCAATTCGCTTGGCTGGCGGACGGGTTTGATTCTGCCGCGGCATCTCGGTGAGGCCCAGTGGCTGGTACGAAATGGCGCCCGAGGCGATTCGCTATTGTTGAGCGGTTTTGGCCAGGGGTTCACCGGCGTCATCTTTCGCGACAAACATCCGCTGATCGTGCGCACGGTAACTTGCGCGCCTGATGAATTTGAAGACGAGTTTTACCGTTTTCTCCTTTTTTACCGCGACCGCATCGTTCCGGAGGGTGTCGAAGCCGGCTCTCGGCTGTCACGCCTGCTGGTTATGGGCGATGGAATCACCAGGGAACGCGCCGGCGAGATCGTTAACGAGACCACCGGCGGAGATTTGCGGCCGCTGGAGGCGCACGATCTGGGTCTCCAGCTCCCCGGCCGTGACTTCAGTTTTGACTCCATCGCGGGGCCGGCCGGATTGGCGACTCTTTCCTTTTGATTTCGCTAACCCATTGAAACAATCCTCGTTATCAGTACGTAACACCACGGTATCATGAGTGTTGCCGCTTCCTCCGTTTCTACGATTTTTTCCCGCGATCTTGCCTCCGTAGTCGACCGCGATCTGGTGGCAACCGCCGTCAGCGGCGTCGAGGGAAGCTTCGAGGAGCTCGTCCGACGCTATCAGCGTCCCATTTCCGCCTACGTCTACCGCATGGTCGGTAACTACGAGTCCGCTCTCGACCTGACGCAGGAGATTTTTATCAAGGTCTATAGCTCGCTCGACCGCTACCGCGCCGAATTTAAATTCTCCACCTGGATCTACAAAATCGCTCACAACGCCGCCGTCGATCACCTTCGTCGTACAGCGACTCGCGAACAGTCACTCGTCGTTGGGCCGGTGGGCGATCAGTTTGACTTGCCAATCGAGTCAACGCGTTTGAGTCCGGAGCAGGAGAGCGAGCAGCGTGAACGGCGAGTGGAAATCGAGACGGTCGTGCGTGCTCTGCCGGCTAACTATCGCGAATTGATCATCCTCCGTCACTCGCAAGACCTCAGCTACGAAGAGATCGTGGAAGTAACCGGACTGCCGCTTGGCACCGTCAAGAACCGGCTGTTTCGCGCTCGCGAAATGATGAGGCAGCAGTTTGTCGAGAAGGGAATTACCGGAACTTAATGCCGACCGGCAATCAAAAAGGAAGCTGCGAAAGTAATCTGTGCGCGTCGTACGTCGATGGCGAGCTCGACGCGGATCAGACTCTCCTTTTTGAAGAACACATCGAAGGTTGTGCACGTTGCCGGGCCGACCTCCAGGCTCATCGACTGTTCGTTTGCGAACTCGACGCGGCGTTGACCGACAGTGTGGAGATTCCGGTGCCGGCGGGTTTTTCAAAGATGGTAGCGGCGCGCGCAACCACCGACATGCGCGGCGTGCGCACGCGTCCTGAGAACCGCAAAGCGTTGGGCATTTGCCTCGTCCTCGCGCTCGGCGGTTTTGCTCTGCTGGGCGCCTCCGCACGAGATGCGATATTCGCAATTGGCGGAAAGTTCGTCGCCGCTTCGGTCAGCATCGGAGAATTCCTGTCGAGAGTTGTTTACGATGCCGGCGCAACCATCGCGGTAGTTTTTGGCGTTTTGAGCAGGAAGCTTATCGTCGAAAGCGGGTCGTTAGTTCCACTCCTGGTCCTGCTGATCGTCGCCATTCTGATTCTCTCGCGCTTGATCTCCAACTATCACCGCACTGGCGCAACCGAGTAAAAGAGGTCGCCTGTTGGCAATGGTTATTACTCACGTACAAGCCAACCTTCAATCTCCCGTTCCACAAATCCCTGTTTCACTCAGGAAGTTTGGCGTAGCGCGGCTCTTCGCGATGTTGGTTTGGCTGCTCGTTTTGATGAGCGCGGTGTACGCGCAAACGTCCGCTACTCCAACCACAGAAGAAAAGGTCGTCCTTGTTAATGGAGTCACCGACAGCACCGTCTTTGGGATCGGTAGTTCAGTGCGTGTTACCGGCACAGTCAAACAAGGAGCAATGTCGTTCGGTGGCGATGTTATCGTCGAGGGTGTCGTCGAAGGCGACGTGGCGACGATTGGGGGCAACGTCATTCAGCGTGCCGGCTCGAGAATTGGCGGTGACGTAATCGTATTGGGTGGAACTTACCACGCCGACGCTTCTGCACAGCGCAATCCTGCGGCGGAGACGATCATGTACGCCGGTTACCAGCAGGAGCTGCGCGATATGATGCGCGACCCGACTGGTTTACTCAGCCCGCGCTGGTCTCCAACTTTCCTGGGAACAAGATTACTGGTGGTGCTGTTTTGGTTCATCGTTTCACTGGCGTTAACCGCAGTAATGCCTGGAACGATCAGCCGTGGTGTCGCCAGGTTGCAGTTGACGAGTTTGCGCGTCGGGACCATCGGTTTCATCGGAGTCGTTGTTCTTTTCACGAGCGTCGGTTTGACTCTCTGGGTCATGCCCGAACCGATTCGAGTTTTGGTGGGCCTGCTGGCGCTGTTGTTGTTGCTGGTGGCCAGCGTGTTCGGCCGGGTCATTCTCTATGCCGCCACCGGACGGTGGCTACAGCGGAAATACGTCACCGCAGGCAAAAACTCTGAAGCCGTGGCGCTATTGCTCGGAACAAGTTTCTGGGTGTTGTTGACCTCACTCCCTTACGTTTGGCCGTTTCTGGCACTTGGGATCTTGATCATTAGCTTCGGCCTGGCCCTCACTGGGCGTTATCGGGTTGGCTGGAAATCCGTGTAGTCTCTGGGTTGAAGAAACCTCCATAAAATCGTATCGGGTGGTGTTTAGGAAGAAGGAAGGGACACATGATGAGAGCGCTGGCTTTCACTGCCATATCACTGATTACACTCTCCTTTGCAACTTCAGTCGCTGTTGCTCAGACCGCTGATCCGTCGATCGCCGCAAAACACGCAATTGGTGAAGTCAAAACCATCGACGCGGCGACGAAACAGGTGACGATCAAGACTGACGCAGGTTCTGTGCTGACCGTTTCAACCACAGAAAAAACCACTTACAAGAAACTCGCTCCCGGCGAAACGACGCTCACCAACGCCGCCTACGTTACGTTCGCAGAGCTTGCCGAAGGCGATCGCATCATGGCGAGGGGAACCGTCGCCGAAGACAAGAAATCGGTGCCGGCAGTTCAAATCATCGTCATGACCAAGGGCGATCTCGCGAAGAAACAGGAAGCTGAACGACTCGAGTGGCGCCGTCGTGGCATTCTCGGCGTGATCACCGCGCTGAAGCCGGACACAAAAGAGATCACGATCAGTAACCGCACGATGGCCGGTGTGCAATCAGTCGTTATTCCCGTAAGCGACAAGACGGAGATGCGCCGCTACGCTCCTGACTCGATCAAGTTTGGTGATGCAAAGCCGAGTGACTTTGGCGAGTTGAAGGTTGGCGATCAGTTGCGGGCGCTTGGCGACCGCACCGAAGACCCGCTTCGTTTCAATCCGCAAAAAGTCGTGACCGGAAGTTTCCGCACGGTAGGCGGCGTGGTGACTGCTATTGATCCGGCCACGGGCGAGATCAAGATCAACGAACTCGAGAAGAAAACTCCGTTGACGATCATCGTCAAGCAGGATGCCGTGCTGCGACGATTCCCGTCGGACATCGGCGCGATGATGGGTGGTTTTGGTCGCGGCCAGGGCGGATCCGGTGGTCCAGGTGGTGCTCCCGGCAGCGGTCAACCTGCCGCAGGTCAATCGCAGGCTGGTCAGGGTCAAGCTGGTACACGACCAGGTGGGGGCCCTGGTGGACCGGGAGGTCGTCCCGGCGGCGGTTTCAACATTAACGACATGCTTGAGAGGTTACCAGTTATTTCAGTCGCCGACGTTAAGGTCGGCGACACTATCATCGTTTCCAGTACGCAGGGTGTCGATCCAACTCGTCTGACCGCGATTTCATTGGTCGCGGGCGCCGACACTCTGCTCGCCATGCTTGCGCCGCGTCCGCAAGCGGGACAGGCTACGCCAAATCCCGCCGCCGGTCTCGGCAGCAGCGGTATCTCGTTCGGCATCGGCTTGCCATAACTTCGTTACATCAGGCTTTCGCCTCTAAGTGAGTGTCGGAAGCCTGGTTTACCCCAACCAAGGCTTCGCCTTTTCTCCCAAAGGTTTTCTGCAATGACTGCTACCCGGCTGCTCCCTCGAAAACTTCTCGTTACCGTTCTGGTTCTTCTGCTAGCTTCACTGCTTGTTGCTGCGCAACAGAACAGAGGAAGCCTGCGCGGTACGATCACCGACGAACTCGCTGCTGTGATCGTCGGCGCTAACGTTGTACTCACCGACGCGAATGGTTTGCAGAAGAAGACGACGACGAACGCCGAAGGAATTTACACGTATGCCGGCCTTGTGCCTGGAAAATATACGCTGACGGCGACCGCACCGGGCTTCGCACCGTCGGAGAGTAAAGAGATCGACGTGACGGCGGGCCGCCAGTCGGCTGACCTCACGCTGAGAGTGACGATCGAGGAGAAGGTTACAGTTGAGCAAACTCCCGTCAGCACCGACGCAACGAACAACGCGAACCAAACAGTAATCGCCGGAAAAGATCTGGATGCCTTGCCGGACGATCCGGATGAACTCGCCGCCGCGTTGCAAGCGTTGGCTGGACCATCTGTCGGACCGAATGGCGGTCAGATATTCATCGACGGTTTCACCGGCGGGAATATGCCTTCGAAAGACTCGATTCGAGAGATACGAATCAACCAGAACCCCTTCGCTGCGGAAAACGAGCACCCGTCGGGCCGTATCGAGATCCTGACGCGACCCGGAACAGACAAGTTCCGTGGAGGCACATCGCTGAATTTCACTGACGAAAGCTTGAACTCGCGTAACCCGTTCGCCATTACATCAAGCAAGCGAGCGCCCTTCCAGATACGCCAGTACGACATGAACCTGAGCGGGCCCGTCGTCAAACAGAAGGCGTCTTTCTTCGTTAACTTCGGACGCATCGAAACAAACGATAACGAGTTGATTCGCGCGACCGTGCTCGACGATGACAACAACACTTTGGAAGTCGGCAATGCGTTTCTCACACCTAAGCGCAACACGTTCTTCAGTCCACGTTTTGATTACGCGATCAATACCAATCATACGCTCGTTGCGCGTTATAACTTCAACCGCTTTACCTTCGAGAACCAGGGCGTCGGTGGATTCAACCTGCCCGAACGCGGCTTCAATACAGTCTCGACCAACCACACGATCCAGTTGACGGAAACCGCGATCCTGAACCCAACGACAATTAACGAGACACGCTTCCAGTTTTCAGTTGGGCGAGTTGAAAACACCGGGAACAATTCTGTGCCGGCGCTTAACGTCGGCGGCTCGTTCAACTCGGGTGGTTCGCAAATCGGCGAGTCGTTCAACGAGCGCCGGAGTTGGGAGTTCAATAATTTCACCGCCAAACAAATGGGACCGCACGCGATCAAGTTTGGCGGACGCGTCCGTCATGTGAGTGTGGACGATAACAACGAAAACAACTTCGGCGGCACTTGGAGTTTCACCGGCGGCTTCGGTTTGACCAGCATCGAACGCTACCAGTTGACGATACAGTTGCAGGAACAAAAGTTGACGCCTGCGCAGATTCGTGAGGCTGGTGGTGGCGCGGCGACGTTCAGTATGAACGCCGGAAATCCTTTCGCCGAAGTTAGCCAGACCGATCTCGGTGTGTTTTTGCAGGACGACTGGCGCGTGCGACCGAACATCACGTTGAGTTACGGTCTGCGTTACGAGGTCCAAACGAATACGGCCAGCCGGTATGACTTTGCGCCACGCGTTGCTGTCGCCTGGTCGCCGGGCGCCGCAAACAGCGCCCGCCCGCCGAAAATGGTGATTCGCCTCGGCACCGGTTTCTTCTATAACCGTTTTAGCGAAGGTTCGACACTGACCGTCAATCGCAACAACGGTGTGAACCTGCGGCAAGCCTTTGTAACTGAAGAAGCACGTCGAATTCTGCCGCCGACGGTCGCCGAGCAACAGGCGCCGAACGTCGCCGGCATCTATGCAGTCTTAAATCAGTTTAGTCCGACCACAGTCCCTGATCTCAGCGGCATTCCGTTGACGCAGCAGATCGTTTGGGCGAAGGATCCGAACATTCAGAACCCGACGGTGTTTGCCACAGGAATCCAGGTTGAGCGCCAGCTGCCGCGCAACATCACGATGTTCGCCGGTTTCTACAACATTCACATCGTACACGTGATTCGCGCGCGCGACGTGAACGCGCCGTTTCCAGCCAGCATCACGCCGCTCACGCCAAACGGAATACGACCGGATCCGACGCGCGGCGAGGTCTATCGTTACGAAGCGAGTGGACAATTCAACCAGCGACAGTTCTTCATCGGCTTCAACACCCGGTTCAGCAGAATGTTCCAACTCAACGGTAACTATTCGTTGAGCAAAACGACGAACGATACGGATGGACAGGGCAGCACGCTGTTTCCTATGAATTCGTATGATACCTCCGGCGAGTTTGGCCGCGGCTCCTTCGATATTCGTAACCGGTTCACGTTATTCGGCACGATCAATCTGCCGTGGAAGAAGATCGTGGTGAATCCGTTTGTAATCGCAAACACTGGTCCCCCGTTCAATATCATCACCGGTCAGGATCTAAACCTCGATCGTCAGGTAAATGAACGCCCGAGCTTTGCTGGTCCAAATGCGAATTGTACGCTCTCTACCATCCGCTGCACGCGTTTTGGGAACTTCAATCTCGTTCCGCTTCCGGGTGACGAAATCGTCCCGAGAAACTTCGGAAAAGCACCTGGGTCCGTGGTAGTGAATTTGCGAATCGGCCGCAGCTTCGCGTTCGGCACTATAAACCGCGGCAATGCTGCCGCTGCGAGACCTGCGACGGCTGGTCCTGGTGGTCCAACCACGGTAGTGGCTGGAGGCGGCGGGCCGAGAGTCGGGGCGGGTCCAGGTGGTCCACAGGGACCCGGCGGCGCGCCAAGCGAAAAGCGATTCAATTTGAACGTCTCCTTGTACGTTCAGAATATTTTCAATCACGTAAATCTTGGTACGCCGGTGGGGAATCTGTCCTCGCCGAATTTTGGCGAGTCACTCGGGCTTAGCAC
>Ga0209485_1000029_pt1 | contig 54007 bp, 39 predicted proteins | sample NCAS100_FD_187516 | JGI IMG/M metagenome (GOLD analysis project Ga0209485, IMG submission 187516) | Agricultural soil microbial communities from Utah to study Nitrogen management - NC AS100 (SPAdes) (version 2) | ecosystem: Environmental > Terrestrial > Soil > Agricultural land | place: USA... | reverse complement strand
GATCGACTTTTAGCGCTGCAACCGCTTCGCCCTTGACGCCGAGGTAGGGCTTGGGAACACTTGCCTGTCGTTCCAACACGCGTTGCGCAGCGCGTCGAATCATCGCAACAGGGAGCACGCTTGCCTCACCGCCCTCAAGACCGTTAACGATTCCGAGAGTCTCGCCAGCCTCGTTGATCGCCACTCCGCCGACGATCGCCCGCGATAGCCGAGTCGAAGTCACTTTAAACCGAGCGACTCCCCCTGACGGTGCGCGACGGACATCAAACACTCGTCCTTCCGTCGCGCCGATCCGCACGTAAAGATTTGAATTCAGTAGTCCACGCTGGCCTGACACGGGTTCAGGACCAAACAAACGAACATTTTCGCCGACATCAACCGGCCTGTCGTTAATCGTGTTTGCGGCGGCGGGATTTCTGTCGGCAAGCTTCAGTATCGAAAGACCCGTGACCGCATCGAGACCGACGTATTTTGCGACCAGAGTTTTTCCATCGGCGCCAATCACAGTCACGTCAGGCTCGAAGAATCCGCCTTTGAAACCTTTCCATGCTTTGCCGGTGTTAGACGGCAGGGAAGGAATTGACGGAACTGCCGGCACTTCCGCCACTTCAGGCACCGCGGACATGTCAGGGATAGCAGGCACTGTAGGAAAATCTGATAATCCCAATTCGACGTCGGCTTCCGGTAACCAGGCGGCGATCGTCTGACCGTCGTCCATAGCTACTCCGGCGATAACGTTTGTATGAACGTCGTCCATCAGAGTGAAAGCAGAATCGAGACTCGCAACCGCCGACGCCTGTTGTTGTGACCTCATCAGCAACCGAAACATTTTCAGACCGTTCAAACGATGGACGATCGTTACGACCTGTGGCGCGATCTTCTTCCTGTCCACACGAGTGGTCACGTGTGGCGTTGGTGCACTCTTCTTGGGAGTTTGCGCGGGAGCATGCGCGAGGGTCGCTGCATAGACCAACAACAGACTAGTGATTGTCGCGACTTGCCTTCTCATCGTTAAAGCTCTAATCCTAACTCTTACCAAACAGTAACACCCTTCTGTGCAACCTGGTTCGCGTTTGGCAACACTCGCTGTGATCCGAACGTGATACTCGGCACGGAGATCGTCAGTGCATTGCCGCGTCCATCGTCGAGCGAGACCTTGAACGATTCAGTTGACGCATCAATCGGGAAAATCGCTGAGTGCCGGTGCGCGTCGGAGAATACCGGCGCCTGTTCGCTGCCGAGATCAACAGCCACGAGTGACGGCCTCTTGTTTGACGGACCGCGCCGTTCTCCAGCGACCCTCCGAGAAGTATTATCGGAAGCTACTATCGATGGTGCGTTGCTGGGGCGCGCTTCGTTTTCAACCGGTTTGGGAAGCGGCTGAGACGGCTCAATTGTCTGCTCGGCGATCTGTTGAACTGGTTGATTTAAGATTGTTCGCACATAAACAACCCCGCCAACTAACAACAGAAGAATAGTTGCAACGGCGAAGCCTTTGCTCGCGAAAGACCACTGCATAACGCGCACAGGAAACGCGGCGTTGCTGACTTCATTCGCCAGACGCGCGCGCAAGCGAAAGTCGAAGTCAGGCGGTGCTTCCACCGTGCCCAAACTGCCGACAATCTGGCGAAGTCTTGTTTGCTTCTGGTGAAACTCGCGACAGTCGTCGCATTCGCGCAAGTGCTGCGTCGCATAGATGCTGCACTCATCATTCGGCATCAGCTCCTCGAGCTCGTGACGAACTGTTTCACATTTTTTTTCTCTCATAGTTTTCTCACCTACAAATAAGCCCGCATTTTTTCTCGCAGGAATCCCCGCGCCCGGCTGATTCGCGATTTCACTGTGCCCTCGCTCGTTTCGAGGATTGTCGCGATTTCGTCGTAGCTTCGGCCATCGACGTCACGCAGGATCAGCGGCGCACGATACTTCTCGGGTAGCGTTCCGATTGCACGTTGCACTGCATTGCGCCTTTCGGCATCGACCAGTTCCGAATCCTGCAACGGGCGGCAATCGGGCGGATTCAACTCCTTCGGTTCCGAACCGTCAGTCGACTGAAAAAACCCGGTCAGGGAAACGAGTTTGCGGCGCTTCCGTTTTCGCAACTCGCTGATCGCCAGGTTCGTTGCGATGCGATAGATGTAAGTCGAGAAGGCGTAACTTCTCTGGTATCTATCTCTCGCGCGGTAGACCCTCACGAAGGTCTCCTGAGCCAGATCGACGGCGTTGTCGTAATCGCTGGTCATGCGATAGATGTAACTCGTGATCTGGTTTCGATAACGACTTACCAATTCAGCAAAAGCGTCCTCATCGCCGGTTCGGGTCGCCTCTAACAACGCATGATCCGAAGTTGTGTCCTCCAGCACCTCCTGCTGTGACGGTGAAGCGAAGGCCAACTCGTCGATGGTCGTCAGCGTATTCATCAGGGCAGGCAGGCTCTCATGCGTTAAAAAGCGAGGTAGACCTCGTCAAGAAGGACCTCGGTTCGAACGATAAGTATCGCGGGCTCGACAAAGAGTTGCGCCGGGTCTTAATTATACCCACACCGGCCGCCACCCGACAGAATACACGCCCGGATACACTGTGAGTTCCAGAGAAAATCGGGGTTTCCAGACGGGCTCGGCTAATGTTTAAGGGCTCCAGGCTTTCAGATCGTTTGTCACGGATGCGATTGGCTGTCCATTCTGAAGTCGATATGTGCGAATGAAAATATCAGGCTGGACGCCGCGGAGATCTTCGCCTTGTTTAACGATCACTCCCCCGTTCTCGAAGACTTGCGGGCTAGCGGCAGGTCCTTCGAACGTAAATTTTCCAGGAATATAGATGGCATGACACAAATCACGATCGTCTCGCTTTTTTAGTCCATAGGCTTCGACGTTCGCTCCACCAGGATCAGAGCCGTCTGCCACTACTGGAGTCATCTTGCTTTTAATGAAGGAGCGATCGGAGTTGTACATGTCATTCAACTTGAGCTCATTGCGGGCGTAGTCCAGCACCTGCTTCAACTGAGGCAAGGTCAGTTGATAGGGATCCTGGTTTAACTCTTTGACCTTTCGATCGAGCTGTGTCGCTTGCTCCTGGTTAACTTCGTTGATAATGATTACACCCTCGCCATCTCCTGCCACAGCTTGCCATGACTGATCCTTAGCGTTGAGAAACACAAGTCCTCTCTCGCCAATCGGTTTACCCTCGTAGTCGAGGATCGGCTGACCGGCTTTCTCGTGTCCTGCGGGATAGACGAGCGGCTCTCCACCGACGTTCAGCTTGGGCACCGGCAAGATAAATTTTTGCGCGCTGGAGATCACCGCAGTGCTATTAGCCGGATCGAAACGCAAATCTGCGGGAGAAACTCTACGACTAAGCGCCTGTCCTTCGTTAGCTCTGTTGCAGGACGCGACAAAAGCTAAAACCAACAAGATTAAGAAAAAAACATTAATGCTTACTTGTAACTTCATAACTATTCCAGTCGACGCTAAGCCGTCCTTGCATTGTTCCAAAGGTCAGGCGTACGATCCTACCACCGCAGAGACTTGAGAGAAACAAGAGCGACCCAGCTCCGTTTGCCCCAGGCCCTCGACGTTTATTCAGCACCTGTCTTAACCCCCTTCGACAGTTAGCCGTTGCGGCCCCCTAACCAGAGAACCTCGCCGGTGAGAGGTTCGCCACATAAAGGAGACATCACAATGAACGCTATTACACAGATCATCACACAACAATTAGGCGGAAGCGCAGCGCGCGCGCTCGCTCAGCGATTCGGCATTAGCGAAACGACAGCTAATACTGCAGTCCAGATCGGAGTGCCTCTAATCCTTGCCGCACTGGCGCGGAATGCTTCGCAACCTCAAGAAGCCCAGAACCTACATCAAGCTGTCGCCAACGATCATGATGGCAGCATCCTGGATAACATCGGCGGCTATCTCCAAAGCCCGCAAACAGCAGATGGTTCCGCAATTCTCGGACACGTTTTTGGAACACAGCGGCCGGCAATTGAAAATAATCTTGCGCAGGCTGCTGGTATGGACCAGAGTTCCGCGGCAGGCTTACTGGAGACCCTCGCACCTCTCGTGATGGGTTCGCTTGGAAAAGCGCAACATGAGAATGCCCTCGATCCTTCCGGCTTATCCGACCTGCTTAGGAATCAACAGGAGGAGGCTCGAACCAGTTCACCGGACGCTATGAGCATGCTTTCCTCGATGTTGGATCAAAATAAAGACGGAAGCTCGATGGACGATCTGCAACGCATGGCCGCGAGTTTCTTCAAGTGAAATAAAGATAATAAAAAGACGGCCTACTTTATGGCTTCATTCATGGCGCCGAATTGTGGTTGTAATCGGATTTCAGGCAGGTTCGTTATTTAGTGGGATGGGCAACAAGCTTCTCTCCAAGCATGAGTGCCAAACGAGCCTGCCCTGTTAACCAGCTTCAGAAGATCGAAACGGACTCTTTCGCCGGCTCAAACGAATCGCTGGTCCGGCGCGTTAGGCTTCGGGGGCCTTGAAGATGGCGTCGCTGACTTTGCTGCCGTAGGTGATGTTGGATACACGGACTTCCTGCGCCTCGCGACCGTTTTCGTAAAGGAGCGTCCGGTAGGGCACAAGAGTCTGCTGTACTAATCGGTAATCGAGGAATTTCTTGGTGTATTTCACTGGCGCTCCGCCGGGAACACCTTCTTCATACTCTAACCAGAGAACGCGCAAGGAACGCGCACTGATGTAGTAACGGGTCTTGCGCTTGTCTTTATCAGTAAGATCTACAACAAACAGATCAAGGCCCTTCTGTTGGTCTTTTCCGACGACTGTGATCGTTGCACCGCACTCTTTGTATCGCAGTAGCGAGTCGATGCTGTGGTGGTGCTGAGAAATGAAACTAGCCATGGCGTCCTGGCGTGGAGTGAAGGCAGCTCCATTAATTAGTCCAAACAGTTTCCCTTCGCCGAAGATGAGCGAATACTCCATCGTCGACATCTTCTGATCGAGGCGGATCTTGTCCTTACTCAGGTCTGCCCCTCGAATGAAGCGACGCTCGTAGTTTGATTCTTCAGGGTTCCCCTCGGCGTTGTAGCGAGTAATCTTCCCGCGTTCGATACCGTTACGCCGTATGTGGTCGAGCGCCTGACGCGTGCCGTACATCAGGATTACCGATTCCACTATCTGCTCCGCCGTAAACTTCACGTCCGAGTTGGACTTACTGTCCTTAGCGAGAGCCTGTTTCGCCGCTTTCGCGGGCTCCTCTTTTGCGGGAGTCTCAGCTGGTTTGGGGTCCTGTGCCGAGACGGGAAGTAAGATCGCGCAGAGGACTATCAGGGCAAATATTGAACGACGCAAACTAAAGTGTCTCCTTGGGATTCAGCCAAAACTAGGGAGAGGCGGATTGTAACATGAACCACGGATTTGCAAAGAATCCACGTTAACTAAGGAATTCCCCCCGCAATCCACCGGATTCAACCACTTAGACTCCGGTTTGACAAGATTAGGCTGCCCGCGTATGTTCCTTTGTTTTTGCAGAAAGGAAAATCCATACATATGAAGCGGGTCGGAGTCCTTGTCGGCCGGGAAAAGACGTTCCCGGACGCACTAATCAAAGGAATCAATGAAAAGGGTCGCGGTGAGGTCGTCGCCGAATACATCAAGCTCGATGGCATTCGATACGACGCGCCGCCGCAATACGATCTAGTCATCGATCGTATCTCGCATGAAGTTCCGTTCTATCGCGCCACTCTGAAACGACTGGCGCTCGAAGGCACCATCATCATCAACAATCCATTCTGGTGGTCAGCCGACGACAAATTCTTCAACTACTCGTTGGGCCAGAAACTCGGCGTCGCAATCCCCAAGACCGTATTGTTGCCGCAGAAGGATTACATTGACGGGATCGTCAGCGAGAGCCTGCGCAATCTCGAATTTCCGATTGACTGGCAAGGCATCGTTGATTACGTCGGTCTGCCGGCTTTTATGAAACCATTTGACGGTGGCGGTTGGAAAAACGTTTCGAAGGTCAACTCACTTCAGGAACTCCTGACCGAGTACAACAAGACCGGCACGCTCTGCATGACGCTCCAGGAGGGGATCGATTTCGATCAGTTTGTCAGATGTTACTGCGTGGGCCAGGAAGAAGTGATGATCATGGCTTACGATCCGCGCAAGCCGTACTTGTCAGGCGAGCAGTACATACACAATCCCGATTACCTCGCACCCGAGCTTGCCGATCGAGTTCGCAAAGACGTACGTACGTTGTGCACGGCGTTGGGTTACGACATCAACACGGTTGAGTTTGCGATCAAGGACGGCGTTCCATACGCGATCGATTTCATGAATCCTGCGCCGGATGCGGAGCTCGCATCGGTCGGCGAGTTTTATCACAACTGGATCACCAACGCGGTCATCGAACTCGTGTTCAAGCGGTTGCTTGAACCCGAGCAGCGTCCTCGGTATCGTTGGGATGGTTTGCTGAATCCGGAACCGGTGCAGGCGTTCGCGGTCGCCTCAGCGGCCGAACAACAAGCGCGCACGATCACACCGAAACCCGATGTAGCGTCGGCGGCGAAAAAATCGTCGTCTAAAAAGAAGAAGTCGGTTTAGGAGTATTTCGCGCGGCTGAAGAGCATTCGCGTCCCCAGCAGTGAGACGATCCAAACGAATAATGCGGAAGACGCGATAGACCATGCGAAGCTCCCGGCGATTGGGTCGATTATCCCTGCTATCAGCGCCATCAAGACACTGACGTTCGTCACGCGCAAAGCAAAACGCCGGATTCGAGTAACGCTCTGGAGCCAACTGATTCTGCGAAGTTCCGTTGCCAGGTAGTCGTCGTCGTTGTTCAGTTGCATGTAGTATTCACCTTCGTTCCGGGCATAGCGCGCCAGCGCTTGCTCGGAAGCATCGCGGGCGGCTTCCTGGTAATGGTGTATAACGTGGGCCAACTTCCCTTCTCGCAAGGCAATATCTGCCAGACCCACACGAGCTTTAAAGTTTCCGCTATCAATCTCGATCGCTTTTTGTAACGCGTGCCGGGCCTGTCGCGCATCGCCACACTCGAGAAAGCTCTCGCCAATCAGCGGCAAAAGCACCATATCGTTTCGTGCGCGAATACTCGCGAGTCGTAACGCTGCTCTCGCTCTCGTCAACAACCGCGCATCCGCATTCGCGCTTGCTTGCGAACGAAGCAAACGGGCGAAGTCGTAAATCAACCATGCGCCATGTGGTCTAACGTTCAGCGCGCGGCGAAATGCTTCGCCCGCTTCCCGCAGACGTCCGGAGACGCGCAATTCATTTCCTAATCGACGCAGCAATCGCGCTCTTTCCAGGTCTTCGGGAGTGGGTTCAGTCGTTTCCGTTTCGCGCCGCTGGTGGAGTTTGCCGCCGACTTTAAAATCCGACTCGGCTACGTCAAGCACCGCGGATGACGCGAGCTGCGAGAGTTCTGCTTTTCGATTCAGAAATCCGGGCTCGTGAAGATAATCGCGCAAATCACGGCTGCGGTTGTCCAGCTTGTTCTCATGAATTAGCGGGAAGAGCTCGCGCACGAGTCTTCGATACTCGCGGCCACCGGAAACGATGACAAACTCCTTATTCTTTCCGGCGATCTGCGTGCGATAGCGGTAACGCACTTTTCCGCCACTGCGCAACGTTCGCACGGCGTGCGTTTCGACGGTCTCGAAGTCGTCGATCCAAAGTTGCTTGCGATAACCGGTGAGCAGATGTAGCAACGAGGAGATTGGTCCTTGTCTTCGCAGTGAAAGGCCGTCAAACACGATGCGATCTGTAAACGCGAGCAGCGGCAGTATCAACCATGCAGCGGAGACGACGAGCACCGCCCAACCGTCGTATTGAATGCGCAGTAAGAGAGCGGCGAAGAAAGTGAGTACAGCGGCCACGGTGAGATACGGACCGGGTGACGCACGCACGCTGGCGATTGTAGGTAGTTTGCGCGCGCGTTCCCTTTGTTCACTTACTTCAGCAAGGGCTGGCAGCGTCTCGAAATCCTTTGAGAACTCGTTGGTTTCGCTCATCTGCCTCCCTCGATGCTCGTTGGACAATCAACCGGTTGTTCGAGTGTAAAAGTGCCGCGCCGGCTGCCCGGCTCAGTGTAACGTAAGTCTGCCAATTGAAGTAGAGTCGTAGTTGTGCAATTTGGATCCGCGAGCCGCGCTACCGGAAACCGTGCGAATCCCAGAAAGATCTGTACAGGTCGATCCTGCGAGACTTTGTTAACGACCTCGGCCAATGGGCCCGAAGGCTTTTCGTAACGAATCACTCGCGGAGGCGCCGAGTTGTCCTCGCCCAACACGACCGGAAAACGATACGTAGCTCGATCAGTTTCAAACACGTAGTCCCAACGAAAGGGATTCGCGAGAGTGGGCATCGCCGCTTTGCGGGAAATGGTCTCTCCATTCGGCTTCACAATTGTGTCGGCGTGCTCGATACCTTTTATCAGTGCTTCGGTATGAAAGAAGCTGAGAGCTACCCAATAGATACCCACAATCCAGAGAGCATTAAACGCCAGCTTGCGACCCAGCTTGCTGCCGACACCGAGCACAAACAGAACAATAAGAAAGACAATCGCGGCAACCCAGAACACGACGAAAAAAGACGGCAGACCTGCCGCGCGCGGACTAATTATCACCAGCGCAGTCAGCACGGCGGCCACTGCTCCCCAAATGACTTTTCCGCCCTTCGTCTTGGCCGACAACAGGAAACACGTTCCGCCAAGCAACAACCATATATACGGATCGATAATGTAAACGAGATCGCCGTAGGACCACTTCGAGCTCCACGGCAGGAAAAAACGAATACCGTAGTTGTTCGTCCAATCAAGCAGCGGATGAGTCGCGGTGGCAATCACAGAAGCCAGGATGAGACCCCAGAACCTTGTCTTCGCTGGTTGATGGCGAAACCGCGCCCACAGTCGATCGATTCCGTATACGAGCAACGGAACCAACAAGGCGAGCACAGCGACACCAACGAGGGCGTGAGTGATTCCGCGATGATGGTGGAGATACGTCCAACGATCTCCCACGAGCAGAATGGCTACATCAACATCAGGAGCATTCGCAGCGAGGATACAGACGGCCCCTGCCCCGGGAGAGAGTCTTTCCAACCCTGCCCTGGCCGCAGTTAATCCGACGAGTGAATGAGTTAGATTGTCCATCCTCGTCGTGGTGCTTGCGTTGCGGAATCAACCTACCAACGAGGCGGGCACTTCAGGCGGAAGCTGTTTATGGCGCTCGGGATCGAGTTTCCTTAACTCGGAATCGGCTTCTCGTGCCGCGGCGGAAACGGGTGCGGGCTGGTTGTCAGGGCCTTTGGCCTTGCGAGCAGCATCGACAATGTTGAAAAGAATATCCGTCGCTTCCTTTTTCTTTCCTTGCTTCTCGTAGACTTTGGCAAGTTTGAGGTTCGCTGTCTCCTGGGTAATCGTCGGGCCGTTTAACCGAGCGAGATCGCTGTAGATCTGCGCTGCCTCGTCAAGTTTCCCGTCGCTCTCCTTCACTTGCGCGAGTGCAAACTTCGACAAGGCCGCGACCTCAGGGACGCTATTGTTTTGCAGGTCAGCGAGTTCCGTGATCCCTTTCTGGCGATCGACCGTGAGACGGTTGGAGGCGATAAAGTAGCGTGCCTGCGAGCGGTAAGGGTCACCGTATTTGGCGGCCACTTTCTCGAATTCTTCGATGGCCCGTTGCGACCGTTCCGACTCGCTGTTGAAAGTTACGGCCGAATCTCCAGCACCTGGTAGGGGGGCGCCGACATTTGAGGTCGCGATTGTGATCGCGCGTCCCATCGCCTGGCGGGCCTCATCCGCTTTGCGGTTGCTCCATTTAACAAAGAAAAGCATGAGCAACCCGGCGATCAGCAATCCGCCCAGTCCGTAAAGAATCGTCCGTCCCCGTCCTTCGAGCAGGTTGCCCAGCCGGTCGAACAGGCCCATCGTAGTGTCGCGGAACTTGTCCTGCTGCAGTTTCCTGGCGACCTTCTTCTTGTACTTTGCCACTTGATTCCTCTTGCAAGCCTCGGTAGTCGGCTGCGTTCTGTATTGGTGTATGATAGCGAAAACCGTCACTCTAATGGCGCGTATGAAAAGTTGTCAAGGCAACCGAACTATCTCCGTTTGTCAGAAAAACGCATCTAAAATGCAGATGGATTTTCTTCGGGAACAAAACGACAGGTTCCGGTGTCAAAAGTGCAGCCTGTCCGGGAAAGGGCAAATTTTTTTGACTGCTCTGATTCCCGCCCCAGGGGGTAATCGGTGAGCTACGGAGAGCCAATAGCCCTCCGCGGGCAAATGGAACTGGAGCAGGTTGCACCGGCGACCTTGGTCGAAGCTCGGCCTTTGGTCGAAGATCAGTTCATTGAAAGATTGAAGCGCAGCGACCCGGCCGCCTTCGAAAAACTCGTTAACGAGCGCTCCGGCGAGATTTACGGTCTTCTTTATCGCCTGACTGAGAACGCCGAAGAAGCTCGCGACCTGACTCAGGAGACGTTCCTACGGGCCTTTCAGAGTATCGGGCAGTTTCGGGGCGAGTCAGATCTGCGCACCTGGATTTATCGGATCGCGATTAACCAGGCGCGGAACCGCTGGCGGTGGTGGCGTCGGCGTCATCGCGACTCGACAGTCTCGATCGATGCGGCCGATGCGAATGGAAATTCGGCTCTTATTGCTCAGCTGAGTTCCGGTAACTCAGAAAACCCCGAGCACAGCGCGCTGGCACACGAACGTGAACGGGCGCTGAGAAGGGCGTTGAGTAGTTTGCGGCGAGTTTATCGAGAGGCAGTAGTGCTGCGTGACATTGAAGGTTTTGCGTACGAGGAGATAGCAGTCGCACTCGACATCAGCGTGGGTACTGTTAAGTCGCGACTGGCGCGTGGCCGCCAGGAACTTCGGCGCAAGTTGGAAGGATCTTTGTAAAGGATGGCTGACCCGCCCCGGCTCACGAAACTCGGTGCCAAATGGGTCGAAGTGAAAAAACGGCGGGGTCAAGGCTTCCAAGAGTGGCCTGATGAGGGCGTATTGAAAACGTGGCCAGCAACACCCGTGATCGCATCGCTCACTCAAGCCTGAAGGAGTTGCCCTAAACTTGTCGGAGTTGCTTCTTTTAACAAAGGGAGCAGCCGGGGTCGGTCAGCCATCCGAACATGTTTTCTAAAACGTGTTTCGCTGAGTTACAGGTAACACGGGTTTTTGAAGTCTTATGTCGTGCGAAGAAACCAGACAGTCCCTTTCGTTGTACGTTGACGATTTTGTATCTCTCCCGGCACGCGTGGCGATCGATGAGCATTTGGGTCGATGTCCGGTGTGCCGAGCTGAGGTGTCCGAACTGCGATCGTTAACTCGCGGCCTTGGTCTTTTGTCCCGCCCGACACCGCCCTCTGGTCTGGCAGTCTCGATTTCCAACGCGCTTTACATTGAAGCCGCCGCTCGCAGGCAGGCTCCTCGTCCGTCATTCTGGATGAGCGTTGGTCGTTTCCTCAGACCCCACTTGATGCCTTACACCGTCGGCACTTTCGCGTCGGTGATCATGTTCTTTCTGATGTTGAACGCCCTGCGTCCCCATTTCGTGGCGTTGCGTGAGGCTGCGATTCAACGTCACGCCGTGCTGATGCTCGGAACTAGTGATTTTGGAGATCAGGATCTTAGAGCGCTTGGCTTGCACGATTTGAGCAAGCCGGTCACGCCCGAGTCTCTTGCCGCCGAGCGTGCTCCGTATGGCGAGCAATCGCCGAGCCTCGACCCCGCCGGCGCCCTCGCGAAGATGACCGCACATACAGGTTCAAGTTATTACGCTGCGGATGATGACATGCTCGTGGTCACCGACGTGTTTACCAACGGTGCTGCTTCGCTGGCTGATGTGGTCCACCCACCGCGCGACCCGCGCATGCTTGAAGAATTTGAATCCGCACTGCGTCAGAACGCTGCCTTCGTCAAAGCCTCTCTTGACGGCCGACCCGACACAATGCGCGTCCTCTTCTGGTGTCGAGGCGGCGCAGTCGAAAAAGTCGAAATCGACGGCCGCAACTAAGCCTCGATTTTCAACCAGTACCGCTTCTTCCATGCAGAAAATCACTGTTCGACTACTCGTCGCACTGATGACCTTCGTTATCGGTGTGGTTTTCGCCGCTGTCTGGATCGTATGGCTGACTCCCGAGCCGGTGTTGGAGTCTCCCGCTGCCGTAATAGAATCACCTCAGCCGACCATGGAGTCGCGATGCTTCCCCGGACGCAGCCGCAAACTCAAGGCATTGAGTCGCGCGGAAAATAGCTACTTTCCACGAGACGCTTTTTCATACGACTCAAAGCTCAGTGAGGGGTTCGGTCACTGGTATACACGGGAACTTCAACACCTAGATGAGCCGGCAATACTGAATGAAAGCCGAAATACAGTTTACAGATTCCTTTGGCTCCGAAGCTTCCACCCGACGATTGCAGTACGTATCTGGCTGGCCGGCGAGAAGAAGATGCTCTCCGTGAAGAGACTCAGTAATAGGAAGCACGATCAACCGGCTACGCTAATGCTTAATCAGGCTCGAAGCTTGACACCTGAAGAGTGGGCGACGTTCGTCAAACGCGTTGATGCATCGTGTTTTTGGGAAATGCCCACTACTTCAGATGATCCGATTGCCGAGGATGGCGCACAGTGGGTGTTCGAAGGCGTTCGAGAAGGCTACTATCACGTCACTCACCGCCAATCGCCGGATAGCGGCTCGTATCGTGAACTTTGCCTGTACCTCCTGAAACTCTCAGCTTTGCCGCTTGAATCTAAAGGCGAGATCTACTGACCTCGAATCTACTCTCTAAACTCATCGCTCCCGTGATATCGAGCCGGATCATCGTGCGAGTAAGTTATTTTGCTTTCATTTTGCGTTACTCCTGAGACCAACAACGAAATATCAGTATTTTGCTGATGGCCGTGTCAAGTACACACAGGATCTGCAAAACGGTAACTTCGACCGCGCCTATGAATACGATCATGCCGGACGAATTAAGGAAGCGTATTCAGGTCGCGAAGCGCGCGGTCTTCCCGTTCTTTCGTACCCTGACAACCCTTTTCGACAGAGCTATACATATGACGTCTGGAACAATATGAAGCGCCCAGGCAATAGGCATTGGTCGGCTGGACTACCGGACAATCCCACTTACACAAACAACCGCCGAACCGACGCCACGTATGACGCAGCAGGCAATATCACTGTGCGAGACAACTATAGAAAACAGCACGCTTACGATGCTGCCGGCCGCCAATCCTATTTTCTGCAACAGGAATGGGGATTACCGAATTATGCTTACGAAGGAAACACGATCCAGGTCACTTATGATGGCAATGGTCGACCGGCGAAACGGTTCGACAATCGCCATACCGAACCGTATGAAGAGGTGCCGTGGGATGAACCCAAGACCACCTATTATGTAAGGTCAACTTTGCTCGGCGGAGCTCCTATTATAGAGTTCGTACCCTTTGGCTATGGGACCACAGAGAATATCTACATGGGTCTGCAGAAGATTGCCTCACACTTTACTGACTCAAGCTTCGTTCAATGGCGTCACGTTAACCCCGCAACAGGAAGTTGGCTAGTAAGTTCTGTCACTACTGGCGGCGGCGCTGTTGCGAACCGCAATGAGCTGGATCCGTTAGGCGCCGAACTGGGAACGACCGATCCTTATGTTAGCTACACAAGTTATCAGGATCTTATCGGCCTTGAATCGCTGTACGAAGAGCGAGGTAACCCATTCGATCCGGGTGGAGGTTGCGGCACCCTCGACGGCTTGCCCATCTCCTGTTCCGAGTTGCGAATGCGAATGCGAGGCGGGAGTGTGGGAGTTGAAATCGAGGTACCGGTATCACCACGAGTCGAGCCGGATGCAAGCCCCCGCACGCCTTACTACCCGAGGCACTTAAGAGTCTTTCGAGAAGCCGTCATTTATATGGGTGCCGGCTTATATCGTACCGACGTTCCGACGATAAAAGGCGGACCCCACGGTTCCGGGAACAACGAAGGAGGATGGACTTTGGGCTCGGTTGTCCTGCTCCGAGGAAATGAAAATGGGAGTTACGACGACTATTGCAGCATGTATTTGCGGCGTTCTTAGTGCAGCTAGTTTCATCCAGCAAGCAGGATGGCGCGGGATTGTGCCGCTGCACTCAACCCGCTCGGACGTTGAACGGTTGATTGGTCCTCCCATGAGGCCAGGAGGGATTACCTATGATCTACGAACCGAACGCGTAAACGTAGGGTACTCACATGGGGGCTGTGAGAAAGGGGAGGAGTGGAATGTAGCATCCGGCACAGTTACGATGATTACGGTTTACCCTCAAACAAAAGTGATGCTTTCTGATTTGAAGATAGACCTAAACCGCTTCCAGAAGTTCCTCGATCCGCATATCGGAGATTCGATCTTCGCCAACGAGGCAGAAGGCATGAGCCTTCGCACGGCTCCGAATGGAGAAGTGATATCAATTCAGTATTTTCCGCAGACCAAGGACAATCACTTACGTTGTTCCACTGCGCCACAAGGCGGTGATGCGCGCAAGTTCGATGAATACTCCAACATTCCATTCAGTGACGAAAAAGCGCGACTCGATAACTTCGCGATCTACTTGCAGAAGGATGAGCCGCAGTTCAAGGGCTACATCATCGTTTACGCTGGACAACGCGTGCGATCCGGTACGGCGCAAGTGCGCGCAAAACGCGCCAGAGACTATCTGATCAAGGTGCGTGGCATCGAGGCGGCGCGAATCGTCACGATTGACGGCGGATGTCGAGAAAAGTTTGAAGTCGAACTTTATGCGCTGCCGAGCTCCGTGTCGCCGCCCGCGCCGACTCCATGTCGCAACGAGTAGCTTCGACTTCACTGTCTGCTTTGCGCGTACTGGCTGACGAGAGCGGAGACGACCTCAACGATCTTCTCCTGTTGGCGGCGGGGGAGCTTCGAGACTTCTGAGACGGCAAAGCCAACGAAATTACTGTTAGTTACGAAGCGAAGAATTGAATGAGTCGACGAGTTCTTTACGAATCCTTGCAGGATACTGATCCCGTACTGTCACTCACAATTCATCCGGTGAAGTCACTTCCGAAAACCTTGATCGATTGCAAGTTTTGATTGGGCATATCAGTTGCCGACGACCGCCCACTAACCCTCGCTTGACGCACCGCACGTCGCATGCTAGTTTGCGGCTTCACCTTTATTCACTGATAAAAACGGCGTGAGGCCTCGAAGCGAGCCGCGCGAGTGACTAATTTGACCGCAACAGCGCCGCAACTAAAACGAACTCCACTTAACAACGCCCACCGGCAACTCGGTGGACGCATGGTCGACTTTGGCGGTTGGGACATGCCCGTCCAGTATCCCGCCGGCACGATCGAGGAACATCTACGCACTCGCACACACGCAGGTCTCTTCGATGTGTCGCACATGGGCGAGATCGACGTTCGCGGCAGCGACGCGATCCCTTTCGTCAATCGTCTAACTTCAAATGACGTTACGAAACTCGTCGACGGTCAGGCGCAATACTCCGCGCTCACGACAACATCAGGAACAGTGATCGACGATCTGCTCGTCCACCGGCTTTCCGGCGATCATCTGTTGCTCGTCGTCAACGCGGGAACGACTGATAAAGACTGGGAATGGATCAAGTCGCATCACAATGGCGAATCAGTTGAACTGCGCAATGCGAGTGCCGAGTATTGCCAGCTTGCATTGCAAGGCCCTGACGCCGAGACGATCCTTCAACCACTTACTGAATTGCCACTTTCAGAGATTAAGTATTATCACTTCCATCACGGAACAGTTGACGGCGTCAGCGGCATCGTGTCGCGCACGGGTTACACAGGCGAAGACGGTTTTGAAGTCTACGCACCGGCCGATCGCGCTGAACAACTGTGGAACAAGATGCTCGACGCCGGAAACATGGGCGCGCCCACCGGAGTGCTTCCCTGCGGACTTGCCGCTCGTAACACACTCAGGCTCGAAGCCGGAATGGCGCTTTACGGTCACGAGATTGACGAAAATACGACGCTACTGGAAGCAAACCTCGGTTGGATTTGCAAACTCGATAAAGGCGACTTTGTCGGCCGCGAAGCGTTGGCGCAACAGAAGGCAGCAGGTATCAAACGCCGGCTCGTCGGCTTCGAAGTAACAGAACGCGGCATCGCGCGAGATGACCAGGACGTACTCGTCAACGATGAAAAAGTTGGAAAGGTAACCTCGGGTAGTCCCGCGCCGTTTCTAAAGAAGAACATCGGCATGGCGTACGTCCCCGTGGAGCACGCGTCCGTCGGACAGGAACTTAAGATTGACGTTCGCGGCAAACTTGTTGGCGCGCAGATCGTCAAGACGCCGTTTTACAAACGCAATAAATAATTCTCAAATCAGTTGGAGGAACTATGGCAAACGTTCCAGAAGACCTGCACTACAGTAAGGACCACGAATGGGTCAGAGTCGACGGTGATGAAGCCATAATCGGCATCACCGACTACGCCCAGAACTCACTGGGTGACGTAGTGTATGTCGAGTTGCCAAAGGCAGCCGATGAGTTTAGCGCCAGTGAGTCGTTCGGATCGGTCGAATCAGTAAAGGCAGTGTCTGAAATCTTCACGCCCGTGTCCGGCGTTGTTTCGCGGATCAACGAATCGCTCGCGGACGAACCGGAAAAAGTCAATTCAGATCCGTACGGCGAAGGCTGGATGGTCCGACTCCGAATGTCGAACGCGGGCGAAGTCGACAGCCTGCTGACCGCCGCGGAGTATGAAGATTTTACGAAAGCTGAGAGCGAATAAACTTGCGCTACATTCCTAACTCGCCGGAAGAGCGTAAGGAGATGTTGGAGGCCATCGGGCTCAAATCGGCTGAAGAACTATTCGATTCCATTCCTCAAGATTTGCTTCTAAAGCGGCCCCTCAACACACCGGCTGCTCTCTCGGAAATCGAATTACTCAATCGCTTTGAAAGAATGGGTGGACGCAACGCGGGAGCGCGCAGACCGAGCTTTCTCGGCGGCGGCGCCTACTCTCACTACATTCCGACTATCGTCGATCACATCATCTCGCGCTCCGAGTTTTTCACGGCTTACACGCCGTACCAACCTGAGATCTCACAAGGCACACTGCAAACGATCTTCGAGTTTCAGACTCTCGTCTGCCAGTTGACCGGGATGGAGGTGGCTAACGCGTCGATGTACGACGGTTCGACGGCGCTGGCCGAAGCCGTGTTGATGGCCGAACGCGTAACGCGACGTTCGAAGGTGATCGCGTCGACCTCGGTCCATCCGCAGTATCTCGAAGTAGTTCAAACTTACGTGCAACACGCGGGCATCGATTTGGAAGTTGTTCCGTTCGACGCGCAGACCGGTCAATCAAGCGCGGCGCTCGCGAATGCCATAGACGATCACACCGCGGCGCTCGTGGTTCAATCGCCAAACTTTTTCGGCTGTGTTGAAGATCTTTCAGCTCTGGCAGACGCCGCCCATGAAAAAGGAGCCTTACTCGTGGTCGCGATCACTGAGGCGATGTCGCTCGGGCTGCTGAAGTCACCCGGTGCGTGCGGCGCCGATATCGTCGTCGCCGAAGGACAATCGTTCGGTGTGCCGTTGTCGTTTGGTGGACCATACGTCGGCCTCTTTGCGACGCGTGAGAAGTATGCGCGCCAGATCCCCGGCCGGCTAGTTGGCGAAGCTTACGACAAGAATGGACGCCGCGGTTTCGTACTCACGCTGGCCACGCGCGAACAACACATTCGACGTGAGAAAGCGACGTCAAACATCTGCACCAACGAAGGTCTGATTGCACTTGCCGCCACCGTCTACCTTGAAACGATGGGTCGGCGCGGTATCCAGGAGGCTGCGCACCAGTGCCTGCAAAAGGCTGCGTACGCTGCCCGCCTCATCGCGTCGCTCGAAGGCTTTTCACTTCCCTTTTCCGGACCACGTTTCAACGAGTTCGTCGTGCGTGGTCCACTAGACGCGGCCGAGCTGCTCTCGCGTCTCGGTAAAGTTAAAGGCATTGAAGGCGGCATTCCGCTTTGGCGTTTCTTCTCCGATCGGCCTAACGACTTTCTCGTTTGCGTGACGGAGATCAACAGCCGCGACGAGATCGACGCACTGGTCGAAGGGTTGAGCGAGGTTTCAAATTGGTAGAGTCAGTGATCCGTAGTCCGTGGTCAGTTGGCTAACTACTGACTACGGACGACTGACCCGACAAACTATTTATGACCGACGGAATCACAAAAGTTACTTCGCATACGAGTCCGAACGAGCAATTAATCTTTGAACGCTCGCAACAAGGACGGATCGGTTATCGCTTGCCGGCGTTGGACGTTGAAGCGTCGCCCCTGGATGATCTGCTGCCGCAGGAGTTTCAGCGCGACGACGATCTCGAAGGAATGCCCGAAGTCAGCGAAGTCGATGTGATTCGACACTTCGTGCGTATCTCGACGTGGAACTATTCGATCGACATCGGCATGTACCCGTTGGGCTCGTGCACGATGAAGTACAACTCGCGGCTCAACGAACGAGTCGCGCGCATTGCGGAGTTCGCTAACGTTCATCCGCTCACCGCAGAACATGATGCCCAGGGCGCGTTGCAGGTCATTTACGAGCTGGAGCAACATCTCGCGGAAATAACCGGTCTACCCGGTGTTTCTTTACAACCCGCCGCCGGCGCGCACGGCGAGATGACCGGTATTATGATCATTCGCGCGTTTCTCGACGCACGGGACGGCGCGGCAGCGTCAGGCCGGCGCACGATGCTGATTCCCGATTCGGCCCATGGAACTAATCCAGCATCCGCGCATCTTTCAGGTTTTTCAGTTAAGACGATCCGCTCGACCAGCGAAGGTCTTACCGATCTGGACCACTTGCGCGAACTCTGTTCCCACGGCGACGTCGCTGGACTGATGTTGACCAATCCCAATACGCTGGGGCTCTTTGAACGCAACATCAAACAGATCTGCGACATCGTGCATGAGGCCCGCGGACTCGTCTACATGGACGGCGCGAATATGAACGCGCTCGTCGGCATCGCGCGTCCCGGCGACATGGGCGTAGATGTCATTCACCTTAACCTGCACAAAACGTTTTCGACGCCGCACGGCGGGGGTGGCCCAGGCTCGGGTCCATGCTGTTGCACGAGTGAGTTGGAACCGTTTCTACCGGTGCCACGCATCGTCAAGACCGATTGGACCGTGGGCGAACCAACGTTCAAGCTCGAATACGATCGACCGAAATCGATCGGGCGTGTGAAAGCATTTTTTGGCAACTACGGGATGATGCTGCGCGCACTCGCGTACATCCTGACGCATGGGAACGACGGTCTGCGTGAAGCGACCGAAGCCGCCGTTCTCAACGCGCGTTACATCGCGAACGGTCTTACCTCGGATTACGACAAGCCGTTTAACAGCCCACCGATGCACGAGGTCGTGTTCACCGACAAGCGGCAAAGCCGCAAGGGTGTTCACACGCTCGACATCGCGAAGCGTTTGATCGACTACGGTTTCCACCCGATGACGATCTACTTCCCGTTGATTGTGCAGGGAGCGATGCTGATCGAGCCGACGGAATCAGTGGGCCGACAGGAGTTGGACCAGTTCATCGCGGCGATGCGATCGATCGCGAATGAGGCGCTCGAGGATCCGGAACTGGTTCGCAACGCGCCACACAGCACGCGCATCGGTCGCCTCGACGAAGCTGCCGCCGCACGCAAGCCAGTGCTCCGTTGGAAACCGTAACCACCATCAAAGCAGGATCATCAAAACCGGATTCAAGTCTTACTGGCGGGAATTCTCAGTAGCGCGAGGCGTTCGACTGGACGATTGTTGACGATGTGTTCTTCTACGATCTCCGGTACATCTGAAGCACGTACCTGCGCATACCACACGCCGTCCGGATAGACCATCACCGCGGCACCCACCGCACAAAACCCAACCGAACCACATTCAGTCAGCACCACCGACCCATTAGGATTACGACCCTTCGAAAGTTTTCCATACTGAAGCTCACGCGCTTTCAACTCCCGCTCAAACGCGTCTCTCACAGCAACGCTGTCGTTACCCGAGCACGATTTTCCGGTACAAACAAAGACGTGACGCTGAATGTTCGCGGAGGCGATCGGCGCCAATTCCGCGAGTCGTTCACAGTCGTCGATGAAATCCACATTGGCCAATGGTGTGCAACCTCACTTCGACATCATGCTACCACGGACACCGCACTTTTACCGCTAACCGTTTAGCTCGACTTCCTGTAGAATGATTGCCGTGGGCGACCGAAGACAGCCGCGAAACAAGGACTTAGGCGGCCTGATTCGGTCGCCGCTTTAATGGTCGAGGTTTGAGTTTAGAAATATATGGCTACCGGCCTGGTTATCCACATCTCCTCGGGCGACGACCGGCACACCGAAATCCTCACCGACGATCAGATTCGCATTGGCGCCTGCGACAACTGTGACCTGCGGTTACGATCATCGAGTCTGCCTAAAACCCTGGCGAACGCAATTCTGCTCGAATTGACGCGAGCCAATGGGTCTTACCGCGTCGCGAGTTTCGAACAGTCTGTTCCGGTTACTCTGAACGGCGAAATGATTGCCGCGGGCGCGGAAATCCGCGACGGTGACGAAGTTCGGGTCGCTGATGGCGATCTAGTACTCCACTTTTACCCCGTTCGCGCCCTTCCCGCCGTTGTTCCACCCGGATCGCGAGAAACTCACGTCGCTCCATTTATAGAAGCCGCCGCAATAGAGTCAGCCGCGACTGCCCGTCGGGACGATGCAAAAGTCTTTCTGCGGGAGTTCACGCGCGAGCTGGTACGTGAGATTAGACCGAGCACGAAATTTATCGCTCTAGCGCTCGTCGTGATTCTAATCGGGGGAGTTCTGTACCTCGGCTTCGCAATGTTCAAAGAAATTCGTCGCAGCCGAGCGCTCATCGCCGACCAGGGCGCACAACTCGGTCAGATGAGAGACGAGTTCTCCCGGACAAACGATCAACTCACGAACATCAGCGACCGAACCAAAGCGTTGCAGGATAGTCTCTCATTGGCGGTCAAACTGCGCAGCGAATACGGCGCGGGTGTTTGCCTGATCGCGGGCTCGTTCTATTTCGTTGAATCCGGCACCGGTCGTCCTCTTCGTTACGCCGAGGCACAGATGAACGACAGTGGCAGCGCCGTGCAGAGTGGCGCACCAGAATCGCTGACTCCGGAAGGTAATGCCGCGATCGCGGAGTACGAATTTGTAGGCAGCGGGTTCCACGTCGGTAACGGCTTCGTGATGACGAACCGTCACATCGTTCAACCCTGGATCGCCGACGACCGCGCGCAAAGCATCAGCTTGAAAGCCCAGCCGCGGCTCAAACGCTTGATCGCTTATTTCCCTGAATCCACACAGGCAATTCCGTTGAAGTTCAAAGCGGCGGCTCAACGAGACGATCTGGCTGTGTGTCTGCTCGATTTGCCTGAATTACCGGAGAAGCTTCCGGTGCTGCCATTGGAAACCGATCCGGATGCGGTTGCCGTTGGTAAGACTGTAGTGATGATGGGTTATCCGTCTGGTCCAGATCGACTGTTGGCTTTGCTCGACGATGCCGAATCGCGCGGCATTCAACAACGATATGGAACCCCAATGGCGCAACTGGGATATCTCGCCGAGACCAAACGTATTCAACCGTTAACAACGCAGGGCAGTATCACCGATCTCGATGTTCGACGCATCGTTTATGACGCACGAACCGCTGAAGGCGGTTCGGGCGCGCCTCTTTTTGGCCCAACCGGACGCGTCATCGGTGTCAATTTTGCCGTCTTCACCGAGAACCAAGCCTCAAACTTTGCCGTGCCGGTACGTTTCGCAATAAATTTACTCGAACGTAATGGCTGGCAGCCTCCGCCGAAAGAAATAAAAGACGTCGAGGTAGCCGGTCAGTCCTCGCATCCAACCGAATCAGCCTCCAGGTAATCTGATAGCCGGATACTGACTAAATTGACAGTATCCGATTAACAAATCACGAGCGAAAATCGTCTTTGAACACGACTGTTACAATGCATGGTCTGTCACAGGTTCAGCACAAAACCGGTCCAACCGAGTGCAGACTCGTGTATATTAATTTGGCCCGCGGAAGGGCATAGCTGTTGCAGCAAGGAGAGTTCGGACCACGAAGTTTTCGATTTTTGATTAAGTCGGTAGTTTGGAATGCAGCACAAACTCCCCATCTGCCAACTATTGTTGCGTTGTTCGATTGACCAGGATGAGTTTCCAAAGGAATAAACCCCGACATCGGAGTGCGAGCTTAACAATTGCCCTTCTGCTCGTTATCTCGCCCATATTCTCGACCATTAGCTGGGCTGAGGGCCTGAATGACCCGCCCGCCGCTTCTCCCACGGTCAATGAAACCAACCCTGCGGTTGTGCTCTCGCAAATCATGCGACTCGAGCGCATCGAGGTCGAGGGTGGCGCTGAGCTCATCACCGTCTTTGCCAGACTCGACGGACTCGAATCAACAAAAAACGACAAGTGGATCCCGTTGGTGTCCATTCTGCGCGACACTCTCGGCGATAACATAGTTGAGAACAACCGCCTCCGCTATGTTTGGCCACTGACTTACACGCGTCCGTCGCTTAAGCAACGTCTCGCGGCTGCGATTCCCTTCTTTTACGCTCGTGTCGGCAACAAGGACCGCACTACCCGCAGGCCGCCGCCTGCGCTCGATCTCGCATCGCCGGAGAGCGAGGTGTGGAATAAGATCTTCTGGGCCGCGCTGCAAAATATCCTGCTCGATCCTTACGGCACGCCGATCAAGGCATCGACCAGTTCTTACCGTCGCAACACGAGCGACTATCGCAAGTCGCACATCATTCGCGCATTGTCAGTGCTCGCGCTCTATCAGGAAGTCGAAGGGCAATCCGCTTTTTCGCACGCTGAGATGGCCACGATCCAGGCGCGACTGATGTTGACCGACAGGACATTTGGCGGCCTCGTTGACGATTCAAACTTGCAGCAGTACTACTCTAAACGCACCGCGGCAACTAGGGATGCGCGTGGTCACAACTGGGAACTGCTGCGACAGCGAGCTGAAGCTGAGTCGCTGTATTTCGAACCGTTAGTGATGCCTGATGGCAGCGCCACACACGCAGTTTTATGGGTTGCGAAACGCGACTTGCTTAAACAACAAGGCGCACGTTTTAGCGGACGTTTTTTGAATATTGGAAATCCCTGGACCGACAAGCGCCTGTTGAATTGGGATGGTTATGTTGAAACGCGCTATTTCGACGCTAACGATCAGCCGGTCGATAGCGACACGCTGGGTGCCGAAGCCGTCGAGATGATTCCGCTCGGCTTGTACGGTCTCGACAATCCCAAGATCCCGATGCTGCTGGTAGACTTTCGCGACAGCTACAATCCGAAGAAGCGCGAAATGTCGCGGCGAGTTATCAACGACGTGACTCGCAACGTACTTTCGGTTTCGAAGTTTGGCAACCTGCCCTACTTTCTCGGCAAAACTGTTTTCGATTTTGTAACCGGCCGTCGGGGTATGGACATTAATCAACCGTCACGACTGGCGACCTATTCTCAACTTAAACTGTTGCTGGCCCTGAACAACTCGATGGCGCCCCCATTGCGAAATGAAGTTAGCGGACGTCTCGAGACCATCTCTGTGAACCCGTTCGAGAACGATATCAACGCCGAAGCGAATATCGCACTCGAGCAGTACGCGGCGCTGGTCGCTTTCGCGAAGGAACCGAAGGGTCTCGCAGCGAAGCTCGAACAAGACCGGCGCGCGGAGATGCTGCCGCTACAGCACGGATCGAAAGCGCAGATCGCTTTTCGCGTCCTTAACGTGCTCACATTTGGCAAATACGTTCATCGTGAAGAGCGCGAGGGCGACATGGAACACCGGCTCGACATCGCGCGGCGTCTTCAGTATCACACTAGTTTTCTTGAACAGATCGCGAAATCAAGTGCGGAAGTGGACATTACCTGGAACCTCAACGACGTGAAACGCTCGTTGCAATTCATCGCCGATCACGGCGAGCAGGCTGACGGGGCCGCTGCTGCCGTCACGGCCCGAATCTTTGCCCGCACGAAAGATACTGAGACGCGGCGAACGTGTCTCGATGGTCTCGCACGTATCCGCAGCTCAAAAGCGCGTAACGAACTGTTGCGCATCTCAAAAAACACTGATGTCGATCAGACCCTGCGCGACCTCGCCAGCGAGTATCTGCGCGGTGTTCGAAGCGACCAGCCAATCGCCGTCACTACCCTCGGCGGCACGCCAATAGCAGTCGGCCAGCCTTGATGATGAATTGTCGGACGTTTCTACTGGCTGCCCTGTTGCTGCTGCTGGTCTCATACACCTCTGCCGTCGCGCAACCGCAACGCCTTGTCGTAATTAAGTGCGACGGGCTGCCCTACGATATGGTCGACAGGCTCGCGCGGCAGCACGACGCGCAATCGGGCAAGAGTGTATTGCCGTGGATCGACCACATCTTCTACCAACGTGGTGCACGGCTTTCGAACTTCTACGTCCGTGGCATGAGCCTCTCCGCGCCTTCATGGTCACTGCTCGAAACGGGCCAACATTTACAGATCAAAGGCAACGTCGAGTTCGATCGCTACACGCTTCGTTCTTACGATTACCTGAACTTCTTTCCGTTTTACATGGGCGGAATCGTCGGCGCCCGTGTCGACATGCCGGCCGTTGAGATACTCGATTCACTCGGTCTTCCCTTGCTCGTGGACGCTTACGCCCACGACGAACGCTACATCACCATGTCGCTGTTTCTGCGCGGGCCTCGCTACGCAACGCTGCAGAACAGTGTCCAAAATAAATTTCTAAGATCACCCAAGGAGCTTTTTGATGAATGGACGATGGGCTTTGAGCTGAGGACTGCTATAACCGACCAGCTTCTTAGGGAGACGCTGCAAAAACTGGCCAATCCCAAACTCCGGTACGTGGACCTCTTCATGCCTGATTTCGATCACATCGCGCATCACAACAACGACAAAGAGTCGCAGATCTTTGTGCTCAGGCAGATGGACTCGGTCATTGGTCAAATCTGGACCGCCATTCAGAAAAGCCCGTACGCAAACGAAACAGCTCTGATCTTAGTGTCGGATCACGGCTTCAACACGGATGACAAGATCTATAGCCAAGGCTACAACCTTGTGAAGCTGCTCGGCAGCCGCGCTGGCGGCGGTCATCATGTCATTACAAAACGCAGGCTCATGCTCGACTACTCGATCAAGGGCGTCAACCCGATGGTGCCGTTGATTACCACCACAACCCCCGATTCCTACTATCTAAAAGGCGAAAGCACCGTCTACCCGACCGCAATGCTCGACTTCGACGGTAACGAACGAGCCTCAGTACACCTGCGCGACAGTGATCTCAACCTGTTGCAGATCCTGCTGCAACAACTCCAGCGAAACGAGCTTCGTCCCGAAGTGCGCAAAGCCGCTATCGGAGCGTTCTTCTCCGTCATCGATCGCAGGCGCGAGGAATGGAAACAAAAGCTCGCGGAGCTGCGCAACGAACTGGGCGCGCTCAGTATCGCAATAGAGCAGCAACGCAAACTCTGGGAGGCGCAACCGAAGAAGTTCACCAAAGAACAACAGAGCGCCGGCCTCGATGACGCGGCCAAAAGGATCTGGGTGCAATTCGACCGCTGGCGGATCGAACAACGTGAATACGTTGCCTACGTCCAAACGCTAAGCAACCTTCTTTCACTCTCGTCGGAAGCGTTTATGCCAGCGAAGGTCAAGATCAGAGACGTGATCCCAAAAGAATCGATGGGCGATCGCAACACGGTTTACAAACTTCAGAACTACGTCTACGGTCTTGCTCCGAACGGACTCGTGCTCGACAGCGACGGTTCACTCGACTTCACACGCAGTTTCCTGCGGCTCGATTACTTCGCCTTGCTTCACGGCGTTACGGTCCGTAACAACGTCCAGCGCGGCCTTACGAACCGTCCGGTCGATCTGATTGCGACGCGACTGACGCGCGATCACATCCTACCTTTAATTAACGAAGGCGACATCGATCAGGACGTAATCTGGATCAGCGCGGGTGCCGATCGGCAAGCGCTCCTGCTATCGCGTCGCGGCGCTAACGGTCAGTTGAGTCTTCGTTATTTGCCGGTAAGTAACTTGAGACAGGACTCCGATGGTAAGCTGCAATTCAAGTTGATCGATTGGCAGGCGGGCTTGCCGTTACAGATGTTTGAAGATCCGAATCTGGCGGTGCCGGGAAACATTCGTGCCGCTTGGCTCAATGAGTGGCACACCGATACAGAATGGCTCGAGGCGCTGCATCGCACCCACTACTCAAACGGCTTCGTCGGTCTTCATGAGGAACTTGCACGCCATCACAACGAGCGACTCTCGCCGGACGACCCGGCGTTAAGCGCCGACGAGAAGTTGATGCGTCATTACGCGCGCCGCAAACGAGAACTGGTTGAACCTGACATGGCGATCGTCGCAAACGATCATTGGAACTTCGACGTGCGTGGTTTTAATCCCGGCGGCAATCACGGTTCGTTCTTCCGTATCTCAACGCACTCGGTCTTCATGATCGCAGGTGGTGCAAACACGAAGATCCCGCATGCATTAACCATCGAAGAACCTTACGACAGTTTGAGTTTCATGCCGACTCTGCTGGCACTAACGGGCGAATTACGCGATGATAACAATCCTGTTCCGAAACTTTGGAACAAAGGATTCAGACGTTTCCCCGGCCGCGTAGTAAAAGAGCTGCTGCCAAATGGTCTGAACAACAAGCACACCACGACTAATGGAGTAAACGCGGCGCCTTGAGTGAATCGACCGAGAACCTGGTAAATAACTGGCAAACCGCAGAAGTAGAAGAAGAACTCTCCGAAGCCCCTGACGCTGCGCCCGCCAGCACCTCTCGTCGCTACCTAATCTGGCTGCAAGCACTCGCCTTCCTGTTAGGTCTGAGCCTGCTTGTTTACGTAATCAATCGCGTTGGCGTGCAACCACTCTTTGACGCACTCTTGCGCATTGGGTTCGGTTTCTTCCTCATCGTCGGGCTCAGCGGATTGCGGCACGTGCTGCGTACCATCGCGATGCGCGCGGCTGTACCGGCTGAACATCGACGAATCACTTTCCGCCAGGCCTTTGCCGCCCGACTCGGCGGAGAGGCAATCAGTTTTCTCACTTTCACCGGTCCCCTGCTCGGCGAAGCAACAAAGGTCGCACTACTCCGAAAACGAGTGCCGCTTACGTACGGTGTGCCGGCGTTGGTCGTCGACAACCTGCTCTACAACCTTTCAGTGGTCTTTTTCATCTTGAGCGGCGCGGTTGTGATGCTCGTGAAATATCCGCTGCCGCGGGAAGTTAACCTGGTGCTATTCGGGATCGCGGCTGTTGCGGCGTCAGGAATTCTCATCGCGGCGATCGCCGCCAAGCGACGAGTGATGTTGTTGACCTGGATCATCGATCGTCTGGCCCAACTTCGACTCAGCCCGAAAGTCATACTCAAGAAACGTCAACACATCTATCACCTCGAGTCGAAGGTCTACGACTTCTACAAACATCATCCGGCGGCGTTTTTCGTGATGATTGCCTGTAACCTGCTGGCCCACACGGCAAGCGTCACCGAGGTCGTCCTTGCACTCAGGATGTTGGGCTTCGAAACTGGCGTGGCGCAGGCTTACATTATTGAGTCGCTTACGAAAGTCATTAACGCGGTGTTCGCCTTTGTTCCCGGCACGATCGGTGTCTACGAAGGCGGCACCGAAGTCATTCTGCAAAAAGGTTTGGGATTTGAACCCGCTGCCGGACTTGCTTTGGCCCTGGTCCGCAAGGCGGCGATCGTTAGCTGGACATCTATGGGTCTGCTCGTTCTCACTTGGCGCACGCTGCCAAAGGCGTGGCGCCGCATCCTGGATCGGAGTCCGCGCCTGCAACGTCTTATGGATAGCCTTGTACTTTCAAATATTGCTCATCGACCTGCGCGCACTGCCGTCAGCATTCTCGGTACGGGAGTCGGCGTGCTGCTTATCGTTTTCACAGTCGGACTGTCGCGCGGAGTTTTGCACGAACGCGGACGGCGCGAATCAAACATTGGCGCAGAAATTATGATCCGTGCTTCGGGAACTATTGGTCTGGGCGCATCGGAGTTTCGTTTACCCGTTTCGCACGCGGCTGAGTTGGCGGCGATTCCGGGCGTTCGTGCCGCAACGCCGGTGGGCCAAACACTCGATAAGAGCGACTCCGGCTTTGGTCAACGACTGATTGACGGCATCAACTACGACGAGTACGCCAGCATCGCGCGTATCACGATCCGCGAAGGCCGAAAACTCGAATCGGGAGACGAAGCGATCGTCGATCCGGAGTGGAAGGAAAGACGGCGTGCGAAGGTAGGCGATACAGTTCCGCTCTTTGAGCGCCCGTTTCGGATTGTCGGCGTTTACGAACCACCCGGCGGCGGACGCATCAAGATTCCGTTGACGACCATGCAGGAACAGGAAGGTGCCGACAAGCGAGCGTCGGCAATCCTGATCGCGTGTAACGATCCTTCAAAGCAGGACGAAGTTGCCGCCGCCATTTTGCAACGCTTTCCTGACGACCAACTGGTCTTCACTCGCGAGCTCCCCGAGATCTATGCCAGCGGGGTTCCGGCGTTGAACGTATTCATCAAGGTCGTGGTTGGCGTTGCTGCTGCAATCAGCATGCTGGTCATACTATTGGCAATGTATACGACCGTGACCGAGCGCACGCGACAGATTGGGATTCTGAAATCGCTGGGCATGTCGAAGTCCTCGATCGCGTGGGTGATCGAGCAGGAAGCGATCATCGTCAGTGTTCTTGGAGTAGCGGTTGGTATCGGATTGACGATGCTAGCGCGACTCGCGGTGGAGCGCACGACGAGTTTAACTATCGAGATCGAGCCACGATGGGTACTGATCGCATTGGCAGTCGGGCTCTTGGGCGGGAGTATCGGCGCCTTGTACCCAGCGTTGCGAGCCGCCCGGCAGGACGCCGTTGAGGCATTGAGCTATGAATAACTTCGAACTAAACTCGCGTCCCGCACGTTTCGATAACTGAGTCTAAAAACGATGTACTGCTACCAATGCGGCACAGAATCGCAAGCGCAGGCGCTATATTGCCGAGTCTGCGGTTCGAACTTTAAAACAATCCTCAAAGGCAACGAAACGCCGCGGCCGCTTATTCAGCTGGGCACAAAGAAAACGCCCGCTGAGCGGCGAGAAAAACACATCACAACGGGCATCGTTTCGATGTTCTCGGGCGTGGGCCTGATGATCTTTCTTTATTTCTTATCAGGCGTCCTCGTCTTGAAGCTGCCGCCGCACATCATCGAGCAAATTCCCTTCGAGATCGAACCGGTGGTAAGGATCATCTGGCTGTTCGGGTTGTTGCCAACGCTCAGCGGCGTCGGACACATTCTGGCGGGCCTAATGATTCGCCCTCGGCAAAACCTCGAGTTGGACCAACCGGTCGCTCCACCTCGCGATCTCACCGAGGGCGCCACTACAACAATGCCGGTGCCTGCGCCCGACAGCGTTACCGAGCGCACCACCAATTTACTGGAACACAACTACTAAAAAACTACCCGCACTATTCATCGCGACGGATTCGAATCGCGTAATCCGGCCAGCAGTTGCGCCAGTCAAAATTCTCAATCGCCCCTGAATCCGAGTTGAATTGCAGCTCGTCGTCAAGCCCAAACGGAAAGCCCACAACGGTAGGAGCCGCCGGCGCCGCAAACTTCGGATCGAGCGCTTTCGCAATCTGATCGCGCGCATCAGCAAGGTGAGCGCGTGTCTGTCGATCCGTTGCACGCGGCATCGCCGCTCCAATCGCGTTGTTCAAATCGCGCAGCTCGGCTTTGATTAACGCGCGATAGTCGTCGGTGACAGATGGGCGGACGTTAAGCTTGGCAGAGAGCAGATCGATGTACGAGTTCTGGAGATTACGCCGGTAGACGTCGATCTTCACTGGTCCACCTTCGAGCTCTGTCCAGATTCCTCGCCGCACGTCCAGCATGAAATCAGCTGGCTTGTACGCGGCGACGCCGTCGATCGCTTCCTGTTCGATCAAACGATTGAAGCGCAAATTGTTCAAGAGCGAGTTTAAAACGCGCTCCTGAGCGGCGTTCACGCGGGCCAACGCGCCTGACGGTTCAATGCGTCGCAGGATGTCAGCCTTAACCGCCCAAGACGGTGTAGCGAATGCATTTTCGTTGAGGAAACGCACGGCCGCCATCTGTTTTTCGCGAGGAACAATCACGAATCGAACGCCGTCCTGTCCTCCATGCTTCTGCTGTGAGTTGAAGCCGCCGACGATAGCCGTGACGTGATTCAACTCGGTGGCCCATTGGCCCAGCATTCGCGCGTAAAGTTCATTTAGATCGTTGTACGGCTCGCCTGGTCGGGTCGTCGCCGGCAGCAGCATGTCAGCAACGCGTTTCAGGTTCTTGATACCCAACGCGGTCGAGGCTATTGCATCGCCGTCACCCACCGCCTCCGTGTTTTCACCGGGATCTGAACCAAACGAATCGGCGGTTGAGAAGCGGAGGTACGCCTTCGCATCCTGTTCACGAGCCCATTCATCTAGCGTCTTCTTTTCGTCGTCGGCACTCCTGGCGCCGGGAATCGGTTTGTAGCCCCACATCGTCGCCCACTTGTCGTATGGACCAACCTGCGGAATGAGTTGCTCGAGCGGAATGTTGTCTTCGGGTTGGGCGACGTAGTTGAAACGCGAATAGTCCATCAGCGTCGGCGTGTGACTCATGATCTTCAGCCACTGCACGTCGCGCAGTTTGTCGACCGGATAAGTCGCACTGGCTTTCATGTTGTGTTGGAAGCCAAGCGTGTGACCAACTTCATGCGCCACAACATACTCGACCAGACGTCCCATCAAGTCGTCAGACAGCGGCAACTTTTTGAAACCCGCATTGAGTGGTCCAATTTGGATGAACGACCAGCTGCGAAGCAGGTTCATCACGTTGTGGTAGTACTGAATATCCGACTCGAGAATCTCACCGGTCCGCGGATCGTTCACGTGCGGGCCGGAAGCGTTTTCAATGGTCGACGGCAGGTAACGAATAACTGAATACCGGGCGTCTTCCGGATCCCAGTTTGGATCTTCTGCCTTCGACGGAGCTTCCTTCGCGATGATGGCGTTCTTGAAGCCGGCGGCTTCGAACGCGGGCTGCCAATCCTCGATGCCCTTCTTGATCCACGCCACCCATTTGGCCGGCGTGGCGGGATCGACGTAGTAAACGATTGGCTTCACCGGTTCGGAAATCTCAGCGTTCGGATCTTTTTTCTCCAGACGCCAGCGGGTGATGAAACGCCGTTCGGCGGCGCGCTGCTCGTCAAGACCATAGTCATACTTGCGAATGCTGAAATAACCGACGCGTTGATCAAACAGGCGCGGCATCATCGGGTTCTCGGGAAGCTTGACCATGCTGTAGTGCATGACGACAGTCGCATTCGTTCCGGCACGCATTCCCTGCGCAAACGGGTTCGGTGCGGGTTGCGGACCACCGCCGCCTGCTGGACTCAGGTCCGGAGGCGACGTGTACGTTTGCGAAACTTCGACCTCGATGTTGGTCGGGAATGACTTTGTCTTCTCGATGAACGACCGCGACGCATCAAAACCGCGAGCACGTAAACGCGTGCGCGCGCTGAACTCGGTCACTTCGGAAGTGAATAGTCGCGTCACGTCAATAACAGCCGCGTCATCCTTGCCGATCGCTTCGACGTTGAAGGCCATAATGATCGTGTTGTTATTCGCGGCCTCGACCGCACGTGCCACGGGCAGTTTTGGATCGGCGACCACCTCATACGACACGTTGCGTAACAGAATGCGATTGCCTTTCCGTTCCCATTTGACGACCCGATTTCCCGCAGCCTGTCCTCCGTAGCCGACGCCCAGCGTTGTCTTCGCGATCTGGCTCACCCAGAGGAATTCCTTGTTCAATTCGCTCTTCGGGATCTCGTAATAGACCTTGTCCTTGATGGTGTGAACCTTGAACACACCTTCATCGGTCTTGGCGTCTTTAGTGATCACACGATCGTATGGCTTCGGATCAGTAGACGGAGTGGGCCGGCCGATGGGCCCTTGTGGTTGCTCTTGAGCGCCGCCCGCGGGTGGCGCGGGAGGATCTTGAAACGAGTTACTTGCTTCTGAGCGTGGTGTCAGAAGAGAAATGGCTGCGAAGAATGCGAGGACCAGAATCGAGACAGGGAGAAAGCGGGATCGCGCACGCATGCGTAGGCTCCTTCCGAATGGCTTATTGTTGTGGAATACAGACCTGGAAACTGCGAACTGGCACAAAGTTAACCACAAGAGGCACAAAGGCACAAGAGGCACAAAAGAGACAAATAGAGAGGAGTCACCTTTCTTTTTTAGTTTTGTGGCTCTTGTGCCTTTTATGCCTCTTGTGATTAGGCGCGGCGGCTGACCATGCGTGACCGAGGGCGGTTTTCCGCGGGTTTCGTTCTGGTCATGTTCGGGGCGGGAGCGGCGCGGTCGGTGATCATAGGCAGCGGGTTGATCGCATTGCCGAACCCAAAGGTATAGACACCGAAGTGAAGATGCGGCGGCGTTCCCTGCGCATTACCGGTGGTGCCGACAAAACCTAAAACAGTTCGCGTCGTCACGGGATCGCCAACCTTCAAACCCGGTGCATATTCATCAAGGTGCGCGTAGTAATAGATCCGGCCACCGGAACTAATCACCGACACTGTTTGTCCACCGAGATTGTTTTCGCCGATCTTATAAACGTAACCATTCGTCGCTGAAAGGATCTTTGTTCCCTTCGGCGCAAAGATGTCCTGACCTTCGTGCATTCGACCACCACTACGCGGCGCCTGCCAGGTGTCGGCGATCTCGCGCTTGTTCACATCGTCGACCGGCATCTTGATCCTGGAACGAGGTTCCTGGGTGTAGAGCTTCGCGATGCGGGCGTAGAAAACTACTGTGTCAGCCAGCGCGCCCCCCGCGCCGGTCACCACTAGCAAAAAGATTACTGCGGCAAGAACACCAAAAGCTTTCCACGTCCGTATCATCGCGAATCTGGGATGCTTAAACGTCGGCGGCATGTTGTCCTAAACGAACATGCCGCCGCGTTAGTTCCCAATCGCGATTGAGTGGAAATTAAAGTTTCTTTGCAGAAACGTTCTCTGCAAGGATGAAACGGTCCGGATCGAGCTCGACCTTCGATGGGGAAGCAGGCAGTCTGATCTGGAAAGGAGTGGATGGTCCCTGCACTATCACCGTTCCCATCGCTGCCTTATCGCCGCCAAAACCGAACTTGACCGGCAGCACCATCACCCAGTTCTCACCCGCATTTTTCTGCGTGATCGTTCCGGAAACGACGACTTTTCCGTCCCCTTCCGGCGCAATCTTGTATTGCATTTCGTAGGAGGGAAGGTCCGATTGATAAACTGCCTGACGGAATAACCAGTTCAAATTCGTCATGCCGTATTTCTTCGCGATCGGCGTCTTGGCAAAGTGTTCGTTGACGACTGCGCGGAAATCGTCGGTCGATGCCGTACGGTTTCGATGGCGCTCGACGAAGTCCGTCATCATGTCGAAAAACGGCTGGCCTTGACCAGTGGCCGGATCGCTCATCATGTAGTGCAGCATGCGCAGGACCAGCGCGCCTTTGTTGTAGATCAAAGTTTGGTACGCGCCAAACGTCTTGCTGGTATTGAGACGATGGCCGAGAATGATTGGACCAACGTCCACGAGCCGTCCCTTGCCGACGCCAGTCAAAGTCACCGGCGGATCCTTGAGTGACGAGCGCAACTGCCCAAGTAAATCTTCTCGCGCGCCGCGGCTGTCACGCAGTCCCGTGTAAAGGATGCCCGAGTACTCAGCAAACCCCTCGCTGAGCCACTGATCGCGGTACGAGCGCCAGGCCACGATGTTGCCCCACCACTGATGCGCCGTTTCGTGCGCGATGAAGCTGTAAGTGTATTTGCTCGCTCGATCGGTGTCGGGAATCATCAACATCGACGGGAATCCCTGCCCAAAACCGAATGGATGAAATGCGGCGCCGAACGAAGGGTACGGGTAATTTCCGAACAACGACGTGAAATACCTGACTGAGTTGTTGAGCTCCGCCAGGATGAAATCCTCCTTGATGGCCGCGAGGTCTCCCGGTAAAGAGTTAAACTCCAGCGGCGTAGGGGCCCCGCCCTTTTCCCACTTCACCGTGTCGTTATGACGTTTGAACGGTCCAAGTGCGAAAACGATCAACGCCACCGGCTGTTTCATCTCATACTTCGCGACAAATCCGTCTTTGTCTTCGTCATCGGGTGCCTCGGATAGGCGGGCGCCAACGCTCGCGACCCGCAGCTTTTTCGGATGTCGAAAAGTGAGCTCGTAAGTCGCGCGATCGAGATAACCGTGACGGGGGTACCACGTCGTGTTAGATCGCGGATAATGGCAGTCCTTGCAACGCTCGGTGTCCATCATGAAGTCGCCTTCAACGTCCAGATCCAACTCGAGCTGATCGCCGGCCTTCAACATCTGAGGCAGCAAGACTGTAAATCCACCTTCCCAGTCTTCCTGAATGACGTCGAGATCAGTGCCACCTGCCTTAACCGACTTCACGCGCATCTGTTTTTTCAAACGCAGGTTGTCGTATTCACCCAAACTCTCACCGATATTAAAACTGATGGCGCGCAGGTTTGGCTGAAGCGCCTGGACCACCATGCGCGACAATACTCGCAAACGTTTGCTGTAATCGCGCAAGTCGACATCCATGCGGTAATGGGCAATATCGATCTGGTCGTTCGCGTCTGAGTAGGCGACGTTACCGCGCTGGTAATCGTCCTGTCCGTAGAACGCGAGCCAAACTTCCGTGCCGTAGATGCCAGTGTTGTATGACCAGATCAGTCCTTTTTCTCCGGCATTGATACCGAAATTTGCGACGGGAATGCGGTTCTGATAGTCGAGGATCATTGAAAAGCGTCCACGCCTCCCGCCGTCGAACGTAGCGCTGAAGAAGCCAGGTTTCTCGCCGTTTACCAGTGAGATTGCGATACGCGCCGGGAAGTTTGCGCCGGTCTCGCGTAACAGGCGCGCGTCATTTTCGTGGGCGAGTTTTTGGGCGCGCTCGTTGACTGGACCGGGTTGAGCCTGGCCAATTTTTTCCGCCGTATCGTCGGTGAACCTGAAGACCGCTGTTTTAAAGTCGGATTCAATGTTCTCAGCGCCCAGCAGACGTTTTACGTTTTCTTTCTCGAACTCGTTTGGCGGCGTTTCAGCCGTGAACTTTCCTTCGCCGATAAAAACAGCGCCGATGGTCTGACCATTCACCGGTTCACTGAAATAGACAGTGCCCGTGAGCGTGATTTCGGTCCGATCTTTCTTCAGCACCAACGCGTTCACCTGGGCGGACCCGCCAGTCAGCGCGAGGGTTTTTACCTGGTTGTAGGTCTGTTTTTCTTTCGATCCGGCACTGTCCTGCGCAAACACGCTGGAAGAGCCGAGAATAAGGGTAATTACGACACACCCGAACAAAAACAGGGGACGAAGGGAGGGGGTATTCTTCATTTGAGGGATCTCCGAGGTTGATGGATTACTTCCGGAAAAGGGTTTTCACGGAACGCTATAGTGAATCAAAAAGATGGCTGTTAGTCCAGCCTTGATTTAACATCCGTGGTATTATCCCCGCACAAAAATTTGCCATGACAATCCAAGCCAGTAGCCTTGATGAGTTTCTGGGAGACTTTCGCTCTACAGTCGTGAATGCGACAGAGCGCTTGCGAGCGATCTCCGCGGAACAAAGCGCCCGGAAATCTTCGCCTGACAAGTGGTCGATAAAAGAGGTACTGGGACACTTAATCGACTCGGCCGCCAACAATCATCAACGTTTTGTGCGGGCGCAGTTTACCGACGACCTCGTGTTTCCGGGTTACGAACAAGAGAAATGGGTCAGCGCGCAGAAATATAACGACGAGTCATGGAGCGACATGGTCCAACTATGGAGCTCCTATAATCTGCACCTGCTGCACGTCATTTCCGCGATTCCCGAAGCAACTTTAATGCGAGCACGGATCCGCCATAATCTGGACCAGATTGCGTTGCATCCCGTAGATAAACGCGACCCGACGACGCTTGACTATTTCGTTCGCGATTACCTGGTCCATATGAAGCACCATCTCGATCAGATCTCTGCACTGGATTCTGATTAGGTCACAGGAGCTTTCGATGACATACACAATCGAGGAACTAAAACATAAAACCCTCGCGGATTTGCGTGAGATCGCGAAAGGCATCGAACATGATGCCGTCCAGGGCTACACGCAGATGAACAAACCGCACCTGATTTCAGCACTTGCGAAGTCGCTTGGCATTCAGCATGAACATCATGAAGTAATCGGCGTGGACAAAGCGGGTATCAAGGCCCGCATTCGCGAGTTGAAAACGCAGCGTGAAGCCGCGCTCTCCGCTCACGATCACGCGCAGCTCAAAGTCGTGCGCCGGACAATCCACCGGTTGAAGCGACGCATTCACAAAGCCACAATCTAGTTCGTTGTTCCTTAAATCCGGGAGTAGACCATGAAAAAAACCATCAATCTCAACGTGAATGGCGTCTCTCACAGTAACGAGGTGGAACCACGCATGCTCCTCGTTCACTATCTACGTGACGTTCTGGAACTTACAGGAACGCATGTCGGTTGCGAGACGTCGTTGTGCGGCGCGTGTACCGTGATGCTCGACGGGCAGGCCGTGAAGTCGTGCACGATGTTCGCCGTTCAAGCGGAGGGAGCCTCAGTGACGACAATCGAGGGGTTTGCGAAAAATGGCGAACTGCATCCTGTCCAGGAAGGATTCTGGGAACGACACGGATTGCAGTGTGGCTACTGCACGCCCGGAATGATCGTCACCGCCGCGCAGCTGCTCGACCGCAACGCGAATCCTTCGCGCGAAGAGATCTGCCACGGACTCGAAGGCAATCTCTGCCGCTGCACCGGTTACCAGCACATTATCGAAGCCGTTGAGTACGCCGCGAAGAAAGTCAGTGGTCAGTAGTCAGTAGTCAGTAGTCAGTAGTCAGTTGTAGAACCCGCTAACAACACGGACTACTGACTACGGACTACTGACAAAGACCATAACAAAGTACAAAGGACAAAGCGCCAAGCACAAATCCCGGAGGGATCATGCCAAACAAATACGTCGGCCAACGAGTGAAACGAACGGAAGATCCTCGACTGATCAAAGGTCTGGCCCATTACGTCGATGACATCAATCTGCCGGGGACGTTGCACGTCGCCTTCGTGCGCTCTATGTATGCTCACGCAAAGATTACCGGCATCGATACTTCGGTAGCATTGTCGACGCCGGGCGTTCTCGCTATCTACACGGGCGCGGACGTTGCGGACAAGATTGGACCAGTGCCCTGCGCAGGCGCGCTGCCGGACTTGAAGGTCCCCGATCATCGTGTGCTCGCGAAAGACAAGGTCTATTTCATGGGCCATCCGATCGCTGCCGTCGTTGCCACCGATCGTTACATCGCGCGTGATGCGTGCGAACTGGTGATGGTCGACTATGAAGAGCTGCCAGTCGTGACCGACGTAGAAGAAGCAGCCAAAGGCGGCCCGGTTATTCATGATGCATGGACCGACAACATCGCGTACCGGTTGACATCTGGCGAGGGTGACATCGATGCAGCGTTTTCCGCCGCAGACCGCGTGGTGAAACAACGCGTGCTGCATCAACGGCTCGCGCCGATTGCGATGGAGCCGCGCGGCGTTCTGGGGCGCTACTTCCCCGGTGAAGAAGAGTTGACATTGTGGTCGTCAACTCAGATACCGCACCTCATGCGCACGCAGGTTGCGCTCATGATCGGCATCCCGGAGAACAAGTTGCGCGTGATCACGCCGGAAGTGGGCGGCGGCTTTGGATCAAAATTGAATGTTTACGCCGAAGAGGCGTTGTTGGGTTGGATCTCGATGCAGTTGGCCAAACCGGTCAAATGGATCGAGACGCGTCGCGAAAACATTCAGGCCACGATTCACGGGCGCGGACAGATCGGCGAAGTCGAAATCGCTTTCAAGAACGATGGAACCATCAATGGTCTGCGTTACAGCGTGTTCGCCGATCTCGGCGCGTATCATCAACTGCTCACGCCGGCGATTCCTACACTGACCGGGCTGATGCTTTCAGGAGCATACAAGATCCCCGCAATTCAGATGAACATCACCGCATGCTTCACAAACAAGATGGCCACCGACGCGTATCGCGGCGCTGGCCGTCCGGAAGCCACCTACATTGTCGAGCGGGCCCTTGATCTGGTCGCCCAGGACCTCGGAGTGGATCCAGCCGAAGTACGGCGCAAGAACTTCCCTGCCCCAAGCGAGTTTCCATTTCATACCGCTACCGGTCTCGACTACGACAGCGGCGATTACGAAGGAGCGTTGGATAAAGCCCAACAAATGGCTGGTTACGCGAAGCTAAGGGAAGACCAGAAGCGGGCGCGCGAAGAAGGACGTTTAATCGGCATCGGTATTTCGACTTACGTGGAGATTTGCGCGCTTGGTCCATCGCAGGCGATGCCCGCCGGGGGCTGGGAAAGTGCGACGGTGCGAATCGAACCGACTGGCAAGGTCACTGTTCTGACCGGTGCTTCACCGCACGGCCAGGGACAGGAGACTTCGTTTGCGCAGATCGCCGCTGATGAACTTGGGGTCAACATCAACGACGTCACAGTCATTCACGGCGATACGGGCGTGGTCCAATACGGCATCGGCACCTTCGGCAGTCGCGCAACTGCTGTCGGTGGCACGGCCGTATTTGTCGCAATTCAGAAGTTGAAAGAGAAAGCAGACAAGATCGCCGCACACATGTTGAAGGCTGATGCTTCGCGACTCTCATTCGAGGGTGGCAAGTATTCGTTGCAGCAGGCTGCGGCAGCTGCCGCGGGCACGGGAGTTTCTGAGCCAGTCGTGCCTGTCGCCGAAGCGCCTGCGGCTGCGCTGCCGGAACCACAAACTGAAGGCCGGTCGAGTCTGACGATTCAGGAAATCGCGCTTGCCGCGCACATCGCGAAGGATCTTCCGCCCGACACTGAGCCCGGACTCTCCGCCACTTACTTCTTCGAACCAAAGAATTTCACTTTTCCGTTCGGGACGCATATCGCGGTTGTCGAAGTCGATCGCGAAACTGGTGATATTGAGTTTCTTCGTTACGTCGCCGTTGACGATTGTGGTCGGGTGATCAATCCGCTGCTGGTCGATGGACAGGTGCACGGCGGTATCGTGCAGTCGATCGGGCAGGCGCTGTATGAGGAAGTTGTTTATAACGAAGATGGACAATTGGTAACGGGCACCTTGATGGACTACGCGATACCACGTGCGTCGCATATTCCGAACTTCGAACTCGATCGTACCGAGACGCCGACGCCGGTGAATCCGCTTGGCGTCAAGGGAGTTGGCGAGGCGGGGACGATTGGCGCAACGCCTGCGATTGTTGGCGCAGTCGTCGATGCACTTGCGCCGTTTGGAGTGAAGCATCTTGACATGCCGATCAAGCCGGAGAATGTCTGGCGCATAATCAACGGCCATTAAAGACAGGAGAACATGAAATGATTCCCGCACAATTCGATTATCAGGCGCCGGCAACTCTCGAAGAAGCTGTTTCGTTGCTCGCAGGTGATCCCGATGGCGCGAGAGTGCTTGCCGGTGGTCACAGTCTTATACCCGCCATGAAGCTCCGGCTTGCGCAACCACAGTTGCTCGTCGACATCGCGCGTATCAAATCGCTCGCTTACATTCGTGAAGAAGGCGATCAGATTCTTATCGGCGCCACGACCACACACTATCAGCTTGAGTCATCAGATCTTTTGAAGCAGATCTGTCCGTTGCTACCGGCATGCGCGGGAAACATCGGGGACGTTCAAGTGCGGAACAAAGGAACAATCGGCGGGAGCCTGGCTCACTCCGATCCGGCGGGTGATTGGCCGGCCGCAGCGCTCGCGCTTGACGCAGAGCTGGCGCTGACAGGACCAAACGGTGAACGGGCCGTAAAGGCTGACTCGTTCTTTATTGACCTGTTAACAACTGATATTCAGCCTGGCGAGATACTGCGTGAGATACGTTTCAAAAAACCGTCAGGACGGTTTGGACACGCTTACCAAAAAGTGCCGCATCCAGCGTCGGGTTACGCTGTTGTCGGCGTCGCGGTCCACCTCGGCTTGAACGCCGATGGCTCTTGCTCCAGTGCCGGAGTTGGTGTCACAGGCGTTTCGACTAAAGCCTTCCGCGCCCAGGGTGTCGAATCAGCACTCGCCGGCGTAACGCTCGACGACCAAACCATCGCCGCTGCGGCAGCGAGAGTCTGCGACAACATCAACGCCACAACCGATCTCTACGCCTCCGGCGACTACCGTCGTCATCTCGCTGAGGTCCATACCCGCCGCGCGATCAAATCCGCGTTGGCAAATGCGAAGTAAGGAAAGATCTTTCTTAAAACGTCGTCTCTCACTCCGACTGTCGTCGCGCTTTCGCAATGAAGTCCTCGACTTCCGCGAGCTTGCGGGGGAGGGCTTCGCTCATCCAGCGTACGCCGCTCTCCGTAATTAGCATATCGTCTTCGATGCGGACGCCGATCCCTTTGTACTTCTCAAACGCCGGATGAACGGCAGTGACGAATTTTTCCCACTCAGACGGGGTGAAACCCGGCTGCATCTGGTCTAATGCGTCGAGACGCACGTAAATTCCCGGCTCGTTTGTGAACACGACGCCGGGCACGAACTTCGCGCCGCCGCCCACGTCATGAACATTCATACCCAACCAGTGCGACGTTCCGTGCATGAACCAAATCCGGTGCTGGCTCGAATTGCGATCGGTAATCAACCCCAACTTCAACAGACCGTCTTTGATGACTTCCGTGCCCGCCCTGTTCACGTCCGACAGCGTCGCGCCTGGTTTTGAAGCTGCAGCCACGGCCTCCTGCGCGTCGTAAACGATCTGATATAAAGCGGCCTGCGCCGGCGAAAACTTTCCATTGACCGGGAAGGTGCGCGTGATGTCGGCCGTGTAGTGGTCGTACTCAGCGCCAACGTCCATCAGAATCAAATCTCCGGGTTTCACCGGCCCCTGCGATTCTATGTAGTGAAGCGTCGTCGCGTTTGGACCACAACCGACGATGTCGGGATAACCCCAGTTGTCTGCGTTGCGAAGCTTGAACGTGTACGCGATCTCGGCGTCGACCTCATATTCCCATTTCGCATTAATTGCCGACACCCACGAGCGTTGGTGCGCCTCGATACTAATGTCGATCGCGTGCTGCATGATTCGCAACTCCATCGGCGACTTCACCAGACGCATCTCAGTGAAGATGTTCCAGACGTTGCGAATGCCGTAGCCTGAAGCGGTCGTACCCCATTCGGCCGCAAAGCGCTGCTCATTCCGGTACTCGCGGCTCTCGCGACTCCCCGGCATAAGCATGTACAACCCCGCCTCGCCCTTCGCCGCCGCGTCGAACAATGTGGCGAAACCATGATCATTATTCAGGGGCATGTCGCGAGGCAGATCCGACATGAAGATGTTTTCCTGTTTCGGACGGTACGGTTGTCGATTCCGCAAGGCCGTGATGAACGGCTGAAACTCGGTGTTTTGCCAGATCTCGCGAATCCCCGATAACTGGTGAGCCTCTTCGGCGCTGTACATGTGCCCATTCCACGTTTCACTCAAAGGACTGCGCCGCGGCAGAAACAGAATCTCTTTGTGCTTCGTGTTACCAGGTAACAACACCAGCGTCGCGCCTTTTTGTTTCAGGTTGGTCAGGTAGTAGACGTTATTTTCCTGGCGATAGGGATAGTCGACGTCATTTGCATAATTGCGCGGCTCGGCACTGAACAGGATCAAAAGCGATTTTGGACCAACGCTCTGGGCGACTCGTTCACGGCGCTGCGAGAGCTCCGCGACTCGATCTTTATCTTTGAAGACCGGCGCCGGCGGAGCAACTCGGATGTTTGAAGCTGCGCGTCGTTCATTGGTCGCACGCACCGCAACGCCGGCAGGCGCTACTAGTGCAACGATTGTGAGGCAAACAGCGAGGAATACAAAAACGATCCGAGTAGCTCTTAACACTTGCATTTATTTCCTCCCTCGATAGACAGATCAGGGCGTTGGAGTAGGTGGTGGTTGTTGCCTGCGTGGTGCGCGTCGGGGATTCAGCACGCTGCGCCTGCCGTCAGACGTTACGAACACACGCGTTCCATCAGGCATGGTGATTATTTGCGAACCGTCGGGGAAATTACGAATGGTGACGCCACCGGGTAGCACTCGAGTCGTAGGCTTTCGTGATCTCGGAAAGGCGGGCGTTCCGGGCGGAGCAGGAATCTGCGGGTCGACGTCCGGATCTGAATGCGTCGGTGCATTCGCTTCCGCTTCAACGCGTGCTTTATCAGCTTCGCGTGCTTGCTTCTGCTCGTCCGGGCGCTGCGCCTTTTCGGGCTTCTTCGCAACGGGCTCGTTGGGCTTCTCTTCTTCGGTCGCTTTCTCTTCCTCGGCTTGCGCTTGCGCCTCGTCGTCTGGGGTAGGTGCAACGCTAGGCGTAGCGGTTGCGGTAGTTTCCGGCGACAAAGGCGCCTGGACCACTGAGCCGTTGCGATTTTGAATAGCGAGGAAAGCCAACACACCACACGCGAGCAACAACACCGCCGCACCTGACGCGACCCAAGGCAAGATGCGTCGGCGTTCAGCGACGGGTCTTACTACAGTCGTTTCGCCAACAGGAACGGTCTGCCGTCCAGCTACAGTCGCAGTCGGAGTGGCGACCGTGCTCGCCGCCGACGCCGGAAACAGCACAGTTTGAGCTTCACCGCGATCGACAACGGTTGCGACGCGATTCGCAGCGTGAAGATCTTTACGCATGTCAGCGGCGGTCGCGTATCGCTGATCGCGGTTCTGCGCCATTGCTTTCGAAAGGAATGAATCTAGGTCAGGCGAAACAGCCGGGTTCGCAACACTTGCCAACGCCAAAGGATCCGGCTGGCCGTTGACCAATGCGGCCGCGCGAGTCAATGCGTCAGGCGGCTTGACTCCTGTCATGAGATGATAAAGCGTGGCACCGAGCGAATACAGATCACTGCGAGAGTCGGTGCCGAGTCCTTGAATTTGTTCGAGCGGCGCGTAATTTGGCGTGTAGCCAAAAATGCTGGCGGCAGTCGTCACGCGCGAGATGTCGCTGGCCTGGCCTTTTGCAAGGCCAAAGTCAAGGAGGATGATCTGTCCACGCGCCGTGATTTTCAGGTTCTGCGGCTTGATGTCGCGATGGACGATCTGTGGATCCTGCGTGTGCAGGTAGTCGAGCGCGTCGAGCAGTTGATCCGCCCAGGTCAACACTTGATCCGCCGGAAACGGTCCGCGCTTGCGCACCATCTTCTCAGACAGATCGTCGCCCGGAATGAACTGCATGACGAGAAACTGACCGTCGTCCTCGGAAAAGTGGTCGCTGACACGAGGCAGTGCGGGATGATGTAACCGCGCCAGGAGGCGCGCCTCGCGTTCAAATTGCTTGCGCAGACGTTCCTCGGCAAACAACGTCTCTTTCAGCGCCACTGTCGTGTCGAGGCGTTGATCGACGGCCTCGTAAACTGCGCCCATTCCGCCCTGCCCGAGTTGACGGACGATGCGATAACGGCCTTGCAGGATTGTTTCTGGCGTCAACATCAGTAGGTAAACACCGCGAACGGGGCAAACGAGGCGATTATACACGGCGGCAGAGGAACACGACTACTTTGTCAGTAGTCAGTGGTCAGTGGTCCGTTGTGAGTCGTTCAGAACTACTAGAACTAACAACTGACGAATGACTACTGACTGCCGACGATGGACAAAGTACAAAGTACCAAGCTCCAACATTGAGCCCTTCAGTTATTAAATGTATCCTACAGTCGCGTGAATCTAAGAAACTCGGAAATAATCGATGTTGGCCCACCCAGACGGCGACGGCTCACGATCTGGATCGTTGTCGCCGCCATCATTCTATTTCTTTCGTTCTCACGAATTATCTCCGTTTATCTTTCATCGCTCTGGTTTGGTTCGCTCGGTTATTCGTCAGTTTACTGGTACGTATTCAAAACCAAACTCGCACTCTTCGCGGTTTTTACAGTTCTGACCGCCTTACTGCTCAGCGCGACCTTCCTGCTCTTTCAACGATTGTTTGGCGCTTACGCTTTTGAAAACCGCACGATCATTCTTAACAATCAACCGTTTCAATTCTCACCAGCGAAATTCATTCGCCCACTCGGCTGGGGCGTCTCGATATTGTTTGGTCTGATTTATGGTTTTGATCTCAAGGACGACTGGCGGCAGTTCGCACTTTACTGGTATCAGCCCGCAACTACTTTTCACGATCCAATTTTCGGCAAGCCGCTAGGCTTCTATCTGTTTTCACTACCGCTTTACGATTCGCTGAGTTCGTGGCTGCTCGGCGTGACGTTCATCATTCTCGTAGCGGCCGTCCTGTATTCGTTGCTCGGGCTTCCGCAAACAGTGCTCAAACCAAGCGTGCGCTGGTCATCAGGGGCAGCGTTTCGCGCAGTATGTTGTGCTCTTGCGCTGGTTCTGCTGGTATTGAGCTGGCGCACTTACTTGTCGCGTTTTCCGTTTCTCTGGCAGGACCATGCGACGTTCTCCGGCGTCACTTACACCGAAGCAAACTACACGCTTCCCGCGCTGCTCTTCGTCTCCATAGCGCTCATAATCGGAGCGCTCATCTCGCTCGTAAACGCTTTCGTTGCGCGGCGTTTTAGCCTGTTACTGATCGCGATCGCCATTCCCGTCGCGGTTTATATTGTGGGCGTGATCTTGATACCTTCCTACATCCAGAGTTTCATCGTTAAGCCTAATGAACTCGAGCGCGAGACGCCCTACATCAGCCACAACATCGAATGGACGCGACGCGGTTTCGGACTCGATCAGATCGAGTCGCGCGAGTTTGATCCCGAACCATCCACTGCCGCGATCGACATTAATAACAACCGCGAAACGCTTGACAACATACGGCTGTGGGACTGGCGCGCGCTCCAGGACGCACTGCGGCAAGTCCAGGCGATCCGCACTTACTACGACTTTCCTGACGTCGACGTCGATCGTTATGTTATCGGCGGCCAAACACGTCAAATGATGACCGCGCCGCGCGAAATCAACGACGCAAAACTGCCGACCCAGTCGCGCAACTGGATCAATGAACGACTGATCTATACGCACGGCTATGGCATCACGATGAACACCGCTAATGGCTTCACTCCGGAAGGCCTCCCGCATTTTATCCTCTCAAACATGCCGGTGCAGTCAACGGCGCCTGAGATCAAGATCACGCGGCCGGAAATCTATTTCGGTGAACTGACGGATCGCTATGTTTACGTAAACACGCGACAGCAGGAATTTGACTACCCGCAAGGCGATACGAATGCCACGACGAAGTATCAGGGCACTGGCGGAATTCGCGTCGGCGGGTGGGGACGGCGCATGTTGCTGGCATGGGGGCTGGGCGACTTATCAAAGTTGCCTTTTTCTGACGACGTAACCAGCGAGAGCCGCGTTCTTATGCGACGGACGATCCGCGACATCGTTAACGGCGTCGCGCCGTTTCTGACATACGACCGGGATCCTTACGTCGTCGTCAGCAATGAAGGCCGTCTGTTCTGGATGTTAGACGCTTACACCGAATCGTCTTACTTGCCTTATTCGACTCACCACGACGTCGCCGGAAATTCGATCAACTACATCCGCAACAGCGTTAAAGCAGTCATCGATGCCTACAACGGAACGGTCCATTTTTACGTTTTCGACAATAACGATCCATTGCTCATCGCCTACAGGCGCATCTTTCCCGGTCTATTTCGCGACGCGAATGAGATGCCTCCCGATCTGCGCACACACATTCGTTATCCGGAAACCCTGATACGCGCCCAGGGCGAGGTCTACAGCCTATATCACACGCAGAACCCGAAAGTGTTTTTCCAACGCGAAGACGTGTGGAGCGTCGCGCAGCACGTCACTGTCAACAACGAAGGAAAGCAGCAGACCGCGCCTATCGATCCGTATTTTGTGTTGATGCAGTTACCGGGCGAACAGGAGAAGAATGAGTTTGTACTGATCCTGCCCTTCACGCCGGCGAGCCGGAACAACATGATCGGCTGGATTGCGGGTCGAAGTGACGGAGAAAACTATGGCAAGTTGGTGGGTTACAACTTCCCCAGCTCGCGGCTGATTGATGGTCCAACGCAGATTGAGGCGCGTATCGATCAGAATGCGCAACTATCGAGCCAGTTCACCCTGTGGAACGCGCAAGGCTCGCGCGTTATTCGAGGGCATCTGCTGGTTATACCCATCGGCCGTTCGTTGATCTTCGTCGAGCCGATCTATTTGCAGGCGCAGAGGAGTCCGATGCCCGAACTGCGTTTGGTGGTGCTGGCAACGCAGGAGAAGCTGGCATACGGGCAAACTTTCGCGGAAGCGATGAACAATTTCTTCGGCGAAGCCGCAGTGCAGGCGCCGCCTCCGTCTGGTCAGGAGGCACCGCGGGAAGGATCTCAGCAACCAACTCCGGCCGCAACGCCGGCTCAGAACCTGCAACAGTTAGTCACCCGCGCGATTCAGGAGTTTGACGATTACCACCGGCTCATGTCACAGGGTAAATTTGCCGAAGCCGGTCAGAAACTCGAGCAACACAAACGCACGCTGGACGAGATTCGCAGATTAAATAAATAAACTGAATCAACGCCGGGTGTTCGCCTCGATCTTCTCCAACAATTTCTTCGACTTTTCGACGGCATCTTTGTGTTCCGCCATATATTTCGGATCGGGGGTTGTTGCCATCACCGTCTCAATCTGCTTCTTAGCTTCCGCGTCCCGATTGTTCGACTCGTACGCCTGGGCCAGGTGATAGCGCATCAGCGAGTGATTCGGATTGAGCTTTACGCCTTTTTCGAGATACTCAACCGCCTTTGCACTATCGCCGCCGAACATGCGCGGCGCTTGCAGGTAGAGCCGGCCTAAACCGAGGTACGCGCTGTAGCCCTGATAACTCTCATCAATCTTCAGCACCGCATCCATTTCATTCTTGATGTCACTGAAGCTCGAGAGATTCGCGATCGTGCTGTGTGAGGCGGCGCCTCCGTAGTTCGCGCCGAGCCAAAAGTGGCCCTCTGGTTTGTCCGGCTGGAGTTTTACGGCTGACTTTCCGGCTTCCGTCCCTTCGCGGAACATGTTGTCGCGTTCATCGTCGTTTTCCGTATGGTCACCAACGTAGAAGCTCGCACGCGCCAGTTTCCAGGCTGCTTCGTAGTTGCCGTAATCGGCGGTCCTCGCCTGCCGCAGCGCCGCGACAGCCACTCTCGCTTTAGCCAAATCCTCGCGTCCCTCCCATAAGGGCTCGGCTTCTGCGAGGCGGTCCGCCGCCATCTTGGCGTCGCTACCGCCAGTGAGGGCGGTGGTCGTTTCGGGGCCACCTCGATCGCAGGAAACCCCTGTCAAAGCGATAGAAAAAACAGCACATCCGATAAGGGCGGATCTTAGTTTTTCCTGGCTTTTCCTAAGTTTTTGCATTAATGGACCTCCGATTGTCTAGTATCGCTATACAGTTTGTAATACTTTTGCTTTGAGTTGTTCAAATTCAAACGAATTACGGTATAGTGGCTCACCTAAAAGTGCTGGAGGAGAGCTTGGCGGGGGCAGCATTCTACGATCTTGAAGGCACGCTGGTGAGCACCAACCTGGTGCACACGCTGTCGTTCTACGCGGGCCGCCAGCAGGGGCTGATGGCCAGTTTCAAGATGAGTGCGGCCACATTTCTGAGCCTTCCGGTATTCGCGGTCACGGACCAGTATAGCCGAAAAGTTTTTAACGACCTCTATTTCAAGCGTTACAAAGGGCAGTCTGAAGACCGGCTCCGTTATTTTGCTCACGATTTATTTGAAGATGTGATTAAGCCAGCGGTTTTTCCGGGCACCTACGAGCTCATTGAAAAGTCGCGCAGTTTGGGGTTGCGGCAAGTGGTGATAACGGGCGCACTCGACCTCTCGGTCAAACCGCTCATGGATCACCTGGGCATCACGGAGTACGTGACTAACCGGCTGGAGTTTGTGAACGGGGTGGCGACCGGACGGCTCTTGCCACCGGTGATGGCCGCAGCCACAAAGGCCTCCTGGATTAGGATCTACGCTGAGCGCGAAGAGATCAGTCTGAGCGATTCCTACGCGTACACCGACAGCATGAGCGACCTGCCGATGTTATCGATCGTCGGTCATCCGGCTGTGATTAATCCCGACATGAGGTTGCGACAAACCGCACTTCATCACGATTGGCCGATCCTGAACTTAAAATAGAGTCACACGAGGCACAAAAGAGGCCACGAAAGGCCACCAAGCCGGAAAGACTTATGGCGCTTCAACTCAGAAGAAAAACCCACGAATCGGTCATCTACATCGACCGCGACAGCGCACCGCGCATTATTCCGTCGGGTGAAGATTTCATACTGGAAGACCTACCGATCGGCACGCGAGTTCTATATCCAAATCCGTCGATCAAAGGACTGCCAAACCGCGAAGCCGCGATCCGTTACGCGCTTAATCACCCGCACGGCTGCGATCCGTTGTTCGCGCAGCTCGAACCGGGCATGCGCGTCACAATCGCCGTCGACGATATCAGTCTTCCCTTGCCGCCGATGGCCACTCCCGACATTCGCCAGACAATTCTCGAAATCGTTTGCGACATGCTTGCCGGCCACGGAGTCGACGACGTTCACATCATCATCGCCAACTCGCTGCACCGGAAGATGACTGAGTGGGAGATGAAGCGGATGGCCGGACCGCGAATCTTTGCCGATTACTATCCGGACCGTTATTACAACCATGACGCCGAGTGGGCCGATGGACTAATCAAGATCGGAGAAACACGTCACAAAGATCCGCTTGTCCTGAATCGACGCGCCGCCGAGAGCGATCTCCTGATTTACGTCAACATCAACCTGGTGCCGATGGACGGCGGTCACAAGTCAGTCGCAGTTGGTCTCTGCGATTACGAATCGCTGCGCATGCATCATGACCCGCAGACGATCCGCGATTCAGACAGTTACATGGATCCGGCGCGTTCCGCGTTGAACCACAAAGTTGTGAAACTCGGCAAGATCGTCGACGAACAACTCAACGTATTCCACATCGAAACAGCCATCAATAATCGGATGTACGGCGCAGACATGGACTTCCTGCTGCGCAACGAAGACGATTTCAGCGCGTTCGATCGCATGAAGTTTGAAGCAATGCGGTATGCGATGAACAAACTACCACGTCAGGCGCGGCGCAAGCTGCTGCACTCGCGGCCGTCGCAATACGAGATGATTGCGTGTCACGCGGGAAAGACTGAGCCGGTCCACGAGCGGATCGTCGCGAAAGGTTTCGAGCAATACGCGATTCCGATCCGTGGTCAAGCTGACATTCTGATCACTGGGATTCCGGACATCTCGCCGTATAACGTTTATTCGATCCTGAACCCGCTGCTGGTCCAGGTAATGGCGCTCGGGTATCACTTCAACTTCTATCGCAACAAGCCGCTCTTGAAAAAGGGCGGCGTGATGATCATCAATCATCCTTGCTACGACGAGTTTGATCACGACTTTCATCCCAGCTACATCGAGTTTTTTAATCGTCTGCTGCCGGAGACGCGTGACGCTTTCACGCTTCGTGAGAAATACGAACGCGAGTTTGCGAACAATCCAAGTTACATCGAAATGTACCGCCGCGGGAATGCATATCACGGAGCTCATCCGTTTTTCATGTGGTACTGGGGCGAAAACGGCCGCCAGCATGTGGGCCGTGTGATTGCTGCCGGTGCGGAGAACGCACACGTGCCTGCGATGCTTGGGTGGGAACGCGCCGACAATCTGACGGAAGCGATCGCCATGGCGAGAAGTTATATGGGTAATTCAGCACAGATCACGATGCTGCATCAGCCGATAATCGGCGTCGCAGACATGGAGTAAGGAGCTTTGTTCTTTGTACTTGGTACTTTGTTGCCCTACGGGCAAGCAAACAAAGTTCAAAGTACAAAGTTCAAAGCACAAATAAAATGAAGCTCTCTCCGACCGAGATCTACAACGACCGCAAGATCTTCCTGATCGGAAGCACCGGCTTCCTCGGCAAGGTGACGCTCAGCATGTTGTTGCATCGCTTTCCGAACGTCGGAAAGATTTACCTCACAGTGCGCGCCCGGTCACAGGAAGAGTCCGAAACACGATTCTGGAACAACATAATCACCGCGCCGCCGTTCGATCCGCTGCGCGAACTCTACGGTAGCGCGCTCGAGGGTTTTGTTAACGACAAGGTCGTCGTTCGCGGCGGCGACATCGCCGAAACCAACTTCGGTTACAGCGAAGAAGAAGCGCAGGCGATCGCGGATGATATCGATATCATTATCAACTCGGCCGGCAACGTAACGTTCAATCCAACCCTCGAAAGCGGCCTGCGCACAAATGTCGTCGGCACGCAAAACGTGATCGCGTTTGCAAAGCGGATGAAGCGACCGGCGCTGGTCCATGTGTCGACCTGTTTCGTCGCGGGTAATCGCGCCGGAGCAGTGTGGGAGAGTGATCCTGTGATCGGTTACTTCCCGCGTCACAGCGAGCCGGAGATGAAGGGCGTCCAGTTCTCCGTCGAACAGGAGATTGCGGACTGCGCCAAACTCGCCGATCGCGTTCGAGACGAAGCGCGCGACGCAATGATGGCGGCGCGTTTTCGCGAAGCGGCACGCAAACGACTGATGGAAGAAGGCCGGGACGTGGACGATCCCGATGCTCTCGGTCTGGCGGTCGCTCGGGAACGAAAGGTTTGGACGCGCACACGCCTGACGGATCTGGGTGTCGAACGCGCGGCGTACTGGGGCTGGCCCAACATCTACACGTACACCAAGTCACTTGGCGAACAACTCGTCGCCGCCGAGGCTGGCCTTGTTCGGAGCATCGTGCGGCCGAGTATCGTCGAGTCGGCCATGTCGTTTCCGTTCCCAGGTTGGAACGAAGGGTTCACGACCACCGCGCCAATCATCTTCCTGATTCGAAAAGGCCAAACACAGATTCCCGCGAACGAGAAACTTATCCTCGACATCACGCCAGTCGATCAGGTCGCGTCGGTGATGCTCGCGGTTTCAGCGCAGGCGTGTGTCGAAGAGCCGCGACTTGTTTACCAGGCAGCCACCGGCGATTCGAATCCTAACAACATGGAGCGGATCATCGGTCTGGTCGGTCTCGACAAGCGCAAACACTTCCAGGAAAAAGAGACCGGCGTCAAGTTTTTCAATCAGGTCGCCGCGCGCATGGAACCGCGTCCGGTTTCGACGTCCAAGTTCGAAAGATCTTCGGTGCCGATGTTCAACTCCGCGGCGAAGAAAGCTTCATCATTGCTTGACCGCGTGCGACCCCGATGGGGCGGCGGCCGCTTCGGCGAGGTGATCGATCTCGTAAAAAACAACGTCGAACGCGTTGAAGAACTGACGCGCGAAACGACCGAGGCGTTCGACATGTTTCGGCCGTTCACGGTAGAGAACGCCTACGTCTTTCGTTCCGAGAACGTGCGTTCGTTGTTCGATCGAATCAGCGAAGACGAACGCTCGTTGTTGACCTGGAACCCCGAAAAATTTGACTGGTACGACTACTGGCTCAACATTCATTTGCCGGGATTGACCAAGTGGGTTTTCCCAACTCTCGAAGACGAGATGCGGGCGCAACCTAAGCGCGTCTACACCTACCGTGATCTGCTGGAACTGTTCGAAACGTCTACCAAGCGTCACGCGACGCGCGTGGCGATGCGCATCGAACGCGACGGCCGGAAGGAGCAGTATACCTACGCCGATCTCCGCGAGCTCGCTACCCGGGTCGCCGGTTTTCTCGCCAGCCAGGGAATCAAGCAGGGCGATCGTGTCATGCTCCTCAGCAGCAACGCACCCGAATGGGGCATGACGTATTTCGGCGTGTTGAAAGCAGGCGCGACTTGCATCCCGTGCGATCCGGAAAGTTCGACCACCGAAATTCTCACTTTCGCGCGCGCCGGCAACGCTGCGGGCATCATCACCAGCCAGGCCATCGTGGACGATCATCCGGATCTACAAGAACGGCTGCGCGAACAGGGACTCACCCGCTTTTGGACCTACGACGAAGTATTCGCGTTACCCGACGAGCAAACTGAAGACGAACGCATCGCACTGCTGCCCCAACGCGCTCACGCACAAAACGTCGCTTCTTTAATCTTCACCTCGGGCACGACGGGTCAACCTAAAGGCGTGATGCTCTCGCATCGCAACCTGTCGAGCATGGTGTCAATGCTCTCGTCGGTGTTCGATATGAGCACGAGCGACGGCGTGTTGTCCGTGCTTCCGTTGCATCACACGTTTGAGTTCTCGACCGGTTTTCTTACCCCGCTGAGTCGCGGCGCGCAGATCACTTATCTTCCCGAACTGACCAGCGACGCGCTCGCACGCGCGATCGAGAACGGACACGTAACGGGCATGGTGGGCGTCCCGGCGTTGTGGGAACTGCTCCATCGCCGCATCAAGAACCGGCTTTACGAGCGCAGTGATTGGATCGGTAAGACTGCCGACAACCTGATCCGCGCCAACGCCTGGCTGCGCGACAAAACCGCCGTGAACGCCGGACAGGTGCTGTTCTATCCCATTCACGAAGGACTCGGGGGCCGCATTCGTTATTTCATCAGCGGCGGATCTGCGTTGAGTGAGAAAATTCAACGCGACTTTTACGGACTCGGCTTCACGATCCTCGAAGGCTATGGGCTAACCGAAGCGTCGCCCGTGTTGACCGTCACGCGACCAGAGAACCGGATGCTAAGCGGAACTGTCGGCAAGCCGCTACCGGGCGTCGAAGTGCGCATCGCCGAACCTGACGCAACCGGCGTGGGCGAAGTGATCGCGCGTGGTCCAAACATCATGCTGGGCTACTACGAAGACGAGGCTGCGACGAAGAAGACGCTCGTCGAGCGCTGGCTTTACACCGGAGACCTCGGACGCGTCGACGACGACGGCAATCTTTATCTCGTGGGCCGGTCCAAAGAGATCATTGTTGATACCAACGGAAAGAATGTTTATCCCGACGAACTCGAAGAGCTCTACGCAAACTCGCCGTACGTGAAGGAACTCAGCATCGTTGGTTTGGCGGACGGCATCGGCGAGAAGGTCGCGTGTCTGGTCGTCGCCGATGACGAATACGACATTTCGCTTTCTCGCGCGTCACTGCATCGGCACGTAGAAGAACACTTTCGCGAAGTTTCCGCTTCCCTGCCCTACTACAAACGTGTCAAGGTTATGCACTTCACCGACATCGAACTGCCTCGCACTGCGACTCGCAAAGTGAAACGGCGCGAAGTGGTCCAGATCATGGAGTCGCTAGAACAGACTCAGAAGTCCGGCCGAAAAGCGTCAGCGCGCGAAGTGGCCGATGCGGATTCAGTGTGGCTTATGGGGCTCGTGGCGAACGTCGCGAATCGTCCGCGTTCGGAGGTCACGATCGACACGCGACTGAGCGATCTCGGTTTCGATAGCCTGATGTTTGTCGAACTCGGTACGGCGATTGAGAACGCAGGCGGCGCGATTTCGGCGCCCGAACGGTTCAACGAGATTCAGGACATTCGCGAGTTGACGACCGTTGTGAGCCGTCGTGGCGGCGCTGCGTTAAAGGAGGAAGTGCGAACGGCCGACCGTGATAAAGACGAAGAGATCCACATCCCCTCGTTTGTGCAAAAGGCAGGTACGAAAGCCGGCGACTTCCTCCAGCGTTTCCTTTACGACCAGTTCCTGAAAACCTACTACGAGGGCCGCTCAAACATTCCGCCACATGCGAATTTCATCGTGGCCGCGAACCATTGTTCGCACCTCGATATGGGCCTGACAAAGATGGCGCTCGGCGAGGCGGGCAGTGACCTGGTCGCTCTCGCCGCTGCCGACTACTTCTTCGACACGAAGTACAAACGCGCTGTCATGGAAAACTTTACGAACCTTGTGCCGATGGAACGAACCGGTTCG